>Ga0078972_1006608_pt1 | contig 27152 bp, 29 predicted proteins | sample YelNatPaOPGAMG01_FD_67568 | JGI IMG/M metagenome (GOLD analysis project Ga0078972, IMG submission 67568) | Hot spring thermophilic microbial communities from Obsidian Pool, Yellowstone National Park, USA - OP-RAMG-01 (SPADES assembly) (version 2) | ecosystem: Environmental > Aquatic > Thermal...
TTCTGGTCCATGGCACAAGTCTCCTTCCAGGGCATAGACAACACCTCCTGCCTATACCTGTAACCCATGTCCCCGGTCTATTTTGTTACCAGTCTACCAGGTTTGTACCTTTTGTCCTCTCTCCCCCTTTGCGGGAGAGGTCAGGTGAGGGGGCCTTCACCCTCACCTTTATCCTCTCCCGTCAAGGGAGAGGAAAAATAAGTGTCTCCCCCTTTGCGGGAGAGAGTTAGAGTGAGGGGGCAATAGGTAAATATGCCACCAATTTACTGGACACCGCACAACATGCTATTGACAACTGGCAAAAGTGGGTTATACTATAGCTAAGTAGAAGGAGTAGAACAGAATATGGTACAGGTGGGGTTGGCTCCAAAGCCAACCTTTTTGTACGCAAGGTGATGAAAAACGGGGCTGGCATGTAAGAGTGCCAGCTTTGCTATATGATATCGATCATAGTCCTCTCTATTGTCTTCGTCCTTATCGCAGTAAGGCAGCTCGGCAGGATTCGCCTCCAGATATGGCAGGTGATGCTGTTCGGTGCTGTAGCCGTACTGGTCACCGGGCAGATTTCGCCGCTGGAGGCACTGAAGGCTATCAATTTGGATGTTATGCTCTTTCTGTTCGGTGTCTTCATCATCGGTCAGGCACTGGAGGAAAGCGGTTATCTTTCCCACCTATCTTACATGTTCTTTAAGCGGGCGAAATCGGTGTCCGTCCTTGTACTTTACATATTGTTTGGCATGGGCATGCTTTCGGCGTTTCTGATGAACGATACGCTGGCGATCATTGGCACCCCGGTGGTGCTTGTTTTGGCACGGAACAACGACTTGGAGCCCAAAATGCTTTTGCTTTCCCTGGCGTTTGCTGTGACCATTGGAAGCGTTACCAGCCCCATTGGCAATCCTCAGAACCTGCTTATCGCGCTCCATGACGGGATCGCCAATCCATTTGTTACATTTTTCCGGTACTTGCTGTTGCCTACTATTGTCAACTTGCTGGTGGCGTACCTTTTGCTGCGCATTTTTTACCACCGTCACTTCCGCAAGGGGACACTGAACCACACTCCCTCTTTGATAAAAGATGCCAAGCTGGCGGCATTGTGCAAAGCGTCGCTAATAATGCTGCTGGCTCTGGTATTAGTTAAGGTAGTGCTGGTATTGATCGGGGTTCGGGTTGACTTCAGACTGACCTATATTGCGCTTGCCTCGGCGCTGCCCATTATCATTTTCAGTCCCAGAAGGTTTCAGGTGGTCAAAAAGATAGACTGGTACACGCTTATCTTTTTTGCCGCCATGTTTGTGCTTATGAAGAGCGTGTGGCAGGCAGGGCTCTTTCAGTCTATGCTCGGTGCTCTCCAGCTAGACCTGACTTCTCCGGGTGTTGTACTGGGTATCAGCACGGTGTTGAGCCAGCTTGTCTCGAATGTGCCGCTGGTGGCGCTGTATTTGCCATTCTTGAACCGGCTGGCGGTATCTACAACAGAGCTGATGGCACTGGCAGCGGGCAGTACCATTGCTGGCAATCTCACCATTTTAGGAGCTGCCAGCAATGTGATAATAATCCAGAATGCAGAGAAACACGGTGCCACTATCACTTTTATCGAGTTTGTGAAGATAGGGGTGCCGCTGACGGTGGTCAATCTGCTGGTCTACTGGCTGTCCCTATCATTCTGTTAGGGCGCACCGCTGTAGCCAGCTACCTGAAATAAGCTGAGACCCCACTAAAACTAAATTTGTAGAAGACCTGGCTTCCGTATTGCCTCGATGGATTTTGTAGGGCTGCTACTGGTTTTTGATATACTATCTGGTGCTCAAGCCTGACTGCCGATGAACATCTTTGAAGAAAGGAGTTGTTATGAAGATAGTGGCTATTGTAGGCAGTCCCAGACCGAAAGGAAATACCAGCCTTCTGGTGGATGAGGTGCTGAAGGGGGCTGCGGAATGCGGTGTGGAGACGGAGAAAATAGTCCTTGGCGAGTATAAAGTGAATCCCTGTCTGGGGCATGATAATTGCTCCTCGTTTGCCAAATGCAAACAGGAGGACGATGTCCCCTGGATTTTAGAAAAATACTGCCAGGCTGACGGGGTGATTCTGGGTAGCCCGGTTTACTACTACAACATGACGGCGCAGATGAAAGCCTTCGTGGACAGGAACTATTTCCTCTACCGCCATGATATAACTCCCAGGGCTACCTGTGCCGGGCTGGTGGTGGTCGGTGGTGGCGCCGGACTTGACCATACAGTACGGGCACTGCGGCGGTTTCTGAAACTGTCCTTCGATGTCTCCGATGATAGACTGGTGACACTCACCGGTTACGCCAGTAAAGTCGGTGATGTGAAGAATAAACAGCCGCTACTGGAAGAGGCACGAAAGTTGGGCAGAAGGCTTGCTGAAATGCTCGATCAAAAATAAAGGGGGCGACGTGTGGGCAAGAAAATGACGAAGGCGGCAGGGCTGGGCGTTGTGTTAATGGCACTGCTTTACACCCTTGCCTGCTCAGCAGTTAGACCTCATCCGTCCTCCCCGCCGTCTCCCCCAGCAACTACACCGGGAACTCAGCCAGCACCACCATCCCAGCCCCAGCCAGCCCCCGAAGTCCCCGCAGAATGGCGGGCGCTGTATCAGGAACTGAGTGCTGAACTCAAGGCTTTTGAAGACGTGGTGAAGAAGGGCTGGAATGGTAGCCACAGCGAGGTAACCATTGCTGTAGAGCTCGCTTATGCCAATGGTAACGCCGGCGAATGGCTGCTCAGCGAGCAAGCGTGGCAGTATAACCTCGTCCTTCTGGACAGGTTGCAGGAGATGGGGGTGAAGGGGGTGGTGATAGCCATTAAGTTTCCCCTCCTAGAACCTTATTTTCCCCGTTCGGCTGAATACTTGAAGTTCTTTAAAGAAATCACTGCGGAATGCCAGCGCCGTGGGCTCAAGGTGCTGGTGGAGGGTGGCGCTGTTTTTTCAGGGACGCCGTATTCGTCGGTGAAGGTGGACTGGTCGAGGTACAGTGCCGAGTCTTTTCTCAAAGGTCTGCAAGACGAATTGCTTCTTATTGCCAGGGAGGTCAAGCCGGATTACCTCAATTTGACAAATGAGTCGCTCACCCAGCAGTGGCTCACTGGCTTCCGTATTCCACCAGAGACATGGAATAGCTTTGTGGTTGATACGCTGCGACAAATCGACCGTTCCAGCGGGGTGCTTATCGGTGCTGGAATCGGCACCTGGGAGCCGGCTGAATATATTGAGGGATTTTTCCAGATGCCAGGTCTGGACTACATCGACTTGCACATCTACCCATTGCACAGGAATGCCCTTTATGTTGAACGCGCCCTAGAATACGCGCGACGGGCTAAGGCGGCGAGGAAGCGACTAACCGTCTCCGAGAGCTGGCTGTGGAAGGGCATGCCTGAAGAACTCGGCGCTGGAGGCTTGGGTGATGAAAAAATCATGAACCGTGATGCTTACGGCTTCTGGGAGCCGCTGGATATATGGTTTATACGCAATATGGTAGACTTGGCAGACGCTACCGGGACGGAGTTCGTCTCCTTTTTCTGGACACGGAATCTCTTTGCCTATCTGGAGTATGGCCCAGCAACTAAGAATCTTTCTACCATTGAAATCAATCGTGCTCTAAATCAGGCGGGACTGCGGAATGTGCTTGCTGGAGAGCTAAGTTCACTGGGCAAAGACTTTGCGGCACTGCTTTACCAGAGGGGTGTGAGGTAGCTGCTTTTGCTTTAGGTCGATTGGTGCATTTTATCAGCGGGTGAATGTCACCTGTGACTTTTTTGTGATAAAAGGCTACAATTATAGCACCTGCAATGCGTTAGCTGGGTGAAATCTACTTTGGAAAGGAGGGACTTATGAGGAATAAAGAGCAATATATTAAAGGGCTGTCCAAAATGAAACGTAACATCTATTTCAACGGCGAACTGATCGACCGTACTGACGAGCGTTTCATGGACACGCTTAATACCATCGGCACTACATTTGATGAGGCAGCGAGACCGGAAAGTCAGGACTTGTGTACTGCTATCTCGCACCTCACGGGGCAGAGGATAAACCGCTTCACTCATATACATCAAAACAAGGAAGACCTGCATAAAAAGCAGGACATGACACGGATGCTGTGTCGCAAGGTGGGCGGTTGCATTCAGCGATGTATGGGCATAGATGCTGCCAACGCTGTCTACAATGTCTCCTACGAAGCGGACAAGGCTAACAAAGGTGCCACCCAGTACCATGAGAACTTTAAGAAATGGCTACTCCGCTTTCAGACTGAGGACCTGGTGGGCTGCTGCGCTCAGACTGATGTCAAGGGTGATAGGCTGCTGAGACCGGCTGACCAGCATGACCCCGATGCCTATGTACACGTGGTGGAGAAAAAGAGCGATGGTATTGTAGTCAGAGGCTGCAAGTTACATATTTCTGAGGCGGCGCAGGCTGACGAGATACTGGTGGTGCCTACAAGGGCACTTCGTGCTGAGGACAAGGACTACGCAGTAGCCTTTGCCATCCCCGGCGATTGGGACGGCGTCAAGCATGTGGTCACCATCCACAATTTGAGACCGAGGGAGCATTTCAAGCGTGGCTTTATGCCAGGGAGCACAGACTCATATGTGATTTTTGATAACTGCTTTGTGCCCTGGGAGAGGGTGTTCCTCTGTGGTGAATGGCAGCACGGCGGTGTGCTGGCGCTATTGTTCGCCCTGTTCCATCGCCATTCCTATTCCGGTTGCAAACCAGCCCTGGGCGACTTGGTGATCGGCACTGCTGCTCTGGCTGCTGAGGTGAACAATATTCACCGCACGCCACGTGTCAGGGAGAAGCTGGCTGAGTTGATCATGGTCACCGAGCTGGGATATGCTGCTGGCTACACGGCGTCTGACCTCGGTGGACCACGAGTGTACATGCCTGGCGTGGGGTTTGTAGACTATGGTCCCGGCTCGTACATCCCGCATTCTATCTATGCCAATGTAGGGCGCTGCCTCACCGGTGAGGCGGTATTCCGCGAAGCGGAGATACTGTGCGATATATCCGGCGGTGTGGTCGCCACTTTCCCCCATGAGAAGGACTTCATCAACCCGGCGACCAGAGACCTGTTGCTCAAATACACCAAGCGCAATCCCGAGATGCCGGTGGAAGACCAAGCACAGTTCTGGCGCTACCTTGGCGATATACTATGCTCGGCTAGCGGTGGCATCCACAATATTGGCAGCTACCACGGTGGTGGCTCGCCAGTGATGGAGCAGATCGCCATCACCACCCAGTACGATATCGAGTCACGAAAGAAGCTCGTCAGATATATTGCTGGTATGAGTGGTGGTGATAGGGAGGCTTTACCTAAGCCGACGGCTTAAAAATGCTGCTCCAGTTGAAGGTTAAAGATTTTGGTATCATCGAGAGCCTAGACTGGGAACTAGCCGGGGGGCTCAATGTAGTTACAGGGGAGACCGGCGCGGGGAAGTCGCTTGTTATTGAAGCTATTGAAGCCCTTCTCGAAGGTAAGGCGGGCGATGATGTTATCCGTTATGGCTGCGATAGGTCTGTAATCGAAGGTGTTTTCGCGTTGTCCAGGAAAACTCTCCCCCGTGTGCGGCGATTTCTTGAGGAAAACGGACTGGATATAGATGATGATACTTTAGTAGTCAGGTGCGAGTTCAGCCGCCAGGGGCGCAGCCTCGTCAGGATAAACGGGCAAGCGGTAAGCCGAAAGATTTTACACGAACTGGGGCGACTTCTGATAGATATTCACGGGCAGAGCCAGCACCTTTCTCTTCTTGATAGGCGTTGCCATCTCGATTTTCTCGATGTCTACGGGCATACCATGGAACTGCGGGAGGAATTTGCTGCTAAAGTGGCGGAGCTGAACCGGTTGGAGCAGGAACTCAAATCCCTGGTGGAAATGGACAGGGATAGGGCACGCCGTCAGGAGTTCCTGCGCTTTCAGATAGACGAGATCAAGCGGGCGAACTTGAGAGTTGGGGAGGATGTGGAGCTGGAGCAGGAGAAGGTGGTGCTGGCTCAAGCGGAAAAGCTAAAGGCGTTATGCCATCAGGCTTACGAAGCACTGTGCGGGGATGCTACGACTCCGGCTGTGGACAGACTGAACCAAGCAGCGGTTGCTATAAGAAGGCTCGCTGAGCTTGATCCCAAGCTAGCCGAACAGCTTGAGCACCTTAGCGAGGCAGTCTATATTACTGAGGATGTGGCACAGGAATTGCGCTCTTACAGCCAGAGGCTGGAGGACAACCCGCAGCGGCTGGAGGAGGTTGAAGCAAGACTGGAAATGATACGTAATCTGAAGCGGAAGTACGGGCAGAGCATTGAGGAGATACTGGACTATGTGGGGAGGGCGGAGAAGGAACTGAAGGAACTTTCTGTATCTGAAGAAAGGCGGGCTGAGCTGGAAGACAGGCGTTTGCAGCTTAAACGCGAGATGGGAGAGTTAGCCTCCGGGCTCTCTAATGCCCGCCTGACGGCGGCGGAAAAGCTGGTGCGGGCAGTGAAGAAAGAGCTGGAGGAACTGAACCTAGGGCAGGTTGACTTCCGGGTCTCTGTGATTCAGCAGGCTACTGAGGATGGTATACCACTACCGGATGGCAGGGTCTGTAGCTTTAGCAGTGACGGTATTGATACTGTGGAGTTTATGGTCTCCACCAACCCGGGAGAGCCACTGAAGCCGTTGGCGAAGATAGCCTCCACGGGTGAGATTTCTCGCTTTACGCTGGCGCTGAAAAGTGCTCTTTCTAGGGCAGACAGGACGCCGCTGCTCATTTTTGATGAGATAGATATCGGTATCGGGGGCAGGAGTGGGGAGATGGTGGGAAAGAAGCTGTGGGCGCTTGCCCGTGACCATCAGGTTATCTGCGTTACGCACTTACCTCAGGTAGCAGCCTTTGCTGACGCGCACTATAAAGTGGAAAAGCTAGAAGCGGGTTCGCGGACGGTAAGTCTGCTCCAGCTGCTGGACGGCGATGAGCGCCTTGGGGAGCTAGCAGCTATGCTGGCAGGTCCCGACTATACTGAAGTGTCACTACAGGATGCGCGTGGGATACTGGGTAGAGCGGCATCCTGGAAACAAAGTGCAGGGGGCGCGCTCAAGTAAAATTCCAGGTGTACTGCCTTTCTTGTTGGTCTGGGAAATTCCTCTATATCCGGCCGGTCAAATTGAGTTTATTGTTTGGTCTCGGTGTCTATCCAGGAGAGGTAGTCGGGGTTACCTGTGATGATAGGTAAGGCGATTATTTCGGGGACGGTGTAGCTGTGGGCTTGCTTTACTATATCCATGAGGTCTGGAAAGAGGTCGGCTCTGGTCTTGATGAGGAGCAGGCTTTCCTCAGCGTTATCTATTTTCCCCTGCCACCAGAAGGCTGAGCGCACGCCCGGGATGATGTTGACGCAGGCGGCTTTTCTGTTCTCCAGAAGGAGGTTAGCGATGTTCTCCGCCTCCACCGGGCTGCTGGTGGTGATTAACACCACTATCTTACCGGTATCCGTCATCCGCTGCGTCCTATAGCCAGCATCTTATCCACCGCTTGCTTTGCCTTGATGCGGATGTCTTCAGGCACCTTTACCTCTGGTGCCATCTCCTCCAGTGCCCAGAGCACCTTTTCCAAGGTGATGAGCTTCATATTGGGGCAGACCGCCTGCTCTGAGACGGGGATGAACTTCTTGCCGGGATTCTCCTTCCTCAGGCGGTGGATGATGCCGATCTCGGTGCCGACTATCATTTCGTGCACATCTTCTCTGCGGGCATACCTGATCATGCCGCCGGTGCTGAGCACTTCATCAGCCATGGCGATGACGCCGGGTTTACATTCGGGATGTACCACTATCTTGGCTTGGGGGTAGTCGTGTTTCAGCCGGGCGATGTGCTCGGGGAGGATGCGGGCGTGGGTGGGACAGAACCCAGGCCAGAAGATGATGTTTTTGTTAGTTTTGGTGGATACATAGTGCCCCAGGTACTGGTCGGGGATAAATAGAATGTCATTGCCGGGCACGCTTTCCACCACTCTTACGGCGTTGGCTGAGGTGCAGCAGACATCTGATTCAGCTTTGACCGCCGCCGTGGAGTTTACATAACAAACGACTGCGGCACCGGGGTATTTCTTCCTCTCGGCGATAAGTTGCTCGGCGGTGATCATGTTTGCCATGGGGCAGCCGGCGTTCAGGTCGGGAAGAAGCACGGTCTTATCGGGGCATAGTATGGAGGCGGTCTCTGCCATGAAGTGCACGCCGCAGAAGACGATCACCCGGGCGCCGGTCTGGGCGGCATTCTGGCTGAGTTCCAGAGAATCGCCGACGAAGTCGGCGATATCCTGTATCTCTCCCAGCTGGTAATTATGGGCGAGGATCACTGCCTGCCGCTTCTGTTTCAACTCCATAATGTCTTCGATCAGCTTAGTCTCCCGGTCTCTCATTTGTGTTGACCCTCCATTCGTTGGCATAGACGTTCATGCGCTGCCCGCGGACGAAGCCCACGAGGGTGATGCCCAGGTCTTGAGCCAATTTGACTGCAAGGTCCGTGGGGGCTGATTTGGAGATGAGTATAGAAATGCCGCGGCGGGTGGTTTTAAGCACTACCTCCGAGGACACTCTGCCGCTGGTGAGCAGCAAGGGTTCAGCTGTGGTGATATCTTCGAGGAAGCATTGCCCCAGCACCTTATCTATGGCGTTGTGCCTGCCGATGTCCTCGTGAAACACCAGTATTTCATTTTTATCGCAAAGCGCAGCGGCATGAACGCCGCCGGTGATTTTGAAGGTTGTGCAGCGTTGCTGGAAGTTTTTCATCAGGGTGAGTACCTGTGAAGGAGCTATGCTCACTGACGATGTTATCCTTGATATTGGCACCTCTCCCATGCTGTACACCGAACTCCCCCATCCGCAGCCAGAGGTTATCAGGCGTTTAAACGTAAGTTTTGCAGTCTCCCCCTGTGACCCTCCGGCAGTGTCCACCCGTACCACACCCCTCCGGTCATCGGTAAGTAGCCTCTTTATATCCCCTTTTTGTTTGAGCAAGCCTTCTGAGACGAGATAGCCGATGGCGAGATAGTCGAGATGCTGGGGCGAGCAGAGAAGGGTCACCAGTTCCTCACCGTTGAAGATTATGGTCAGCGGCGACTCCTTTACTATGCTATCTTCGATGTAGTGGCTGGCATCCCCGTTTATCCTCAGCACTCTCAGTGTATCGACGATGCTGGCTGTCATTCCTCTGTCCTTATTTCGTCGCCTATCTTCACCATGCCGCCACGGAGCACCCTGGCGAAGACACCCTCTTCGGGCATGATGCACTTACCTACCTGCTGATAGATGGCACAGCCGGTGTGGCATTCCTTACCTATCTGGGTGATTTCCAGAAGCACTTCGTCGCCGACACGGAGCCTTGTGCCCGGAGGAAGTGAGAGCAGGTCGATGCCCTGCGTGGTCAGGTTTTCAGCGAAATCGCCGGGGTTTACTTCAAGTCCAAGCTGGCGCATCTTTTCGATGCTTTCGATGGCGAGCAAGCTCACCTGGCGGTGGGTGGTGCTATCGGCATGGGCATCGCCCACGAGTCCGAGGTTTTCTTCAAGCAGTCCCTGTTTGATGTCCTGCTTAGGAGTGCCCTTTTTTTGGCTCCTGCATACGGCGATTACTTTACCGGAAGGACTTTCTGCCATAAACTCCTCCTTGCCTATATTATAGCTTATCCGGGCTCGCGGTCGAACCAGTATTTACCTTACCGACGTGGACTTCAACTGGCTTTGCGCTCGAGCGCTTGATAAAAGGCTTTCCAGAATGGGTCTACACCGGGGTGCTGGAGGGGGACTTCTCTGCCATTTTCTACCAGCACTAGGTCTTGCTCCGCTGTGGTAAACTCGCCAACGATAGAGCAGTTGATGTGGCGGGAGTTCAATTCTGCTACTACAGCTTGGGACTTATGTTTCCCGCAGGCGATGATAAGCGTGCCTTCGCTTATCGAAGAGTAGGGGTCAATGCCGAAGTAATTACAGATCTCCGGCACGCACTCTGCGATGACTATCTTCTCTTTGTGGATGCGGACGCCGAGCCCTGCAGCCTGTGCCATTTCGTAGACCCCTCCCCAGATGCCGTATTCGGTGGCATCGTGCATTGCGGTGACGCCATCGTCTCTGATGCCCAGGCTAACTGCGGTGAGTGCATCTTCTACTACTGACATCTTGTAAAAAATGTCGCCGGCCTTTTGGCTGAATTCCTTGCCAAATTCGCGCTCGATAAGTTCTGGGAACATGGTGGCTAGTATACCGGTGGCTTCTATGGCGGGACCTTTAGTTATGATGATATCGTTACCGGGTCTGACAAAAGAGGGGGCGACATACTGATGTTTGCCACCAAGGCCGATCAAGGTAGCGCCACCGACCATAGGATAGGCGCAGTTCTCATATCTGCCCGTATGACCGGTGGCGATGGCTATGCCGAGCTTAAGACATTCGCGATGGATAGTATCCCAGACTATTTCAAATTGTTCGTCGGTCATGCTCATGGGAAGGTTCAGGTCAATGCTCAGGAATCTAGGCTTGAGGCCGCTGGTGACCGAGTCTGAAGCGATTATATGGATGGCAAACCAAGCGGCTCTTCGCCAGCCGTACTCGGGCACAATGAACACCGGGTCGGTGGTCAAGGATAGCGCGAAGTCACCGATTTCGACGATGCCGCAGTCGACGCCGCTTTTAGGACCTACCAGTACGGCACTGTCCTTGGCTCCGAGACGCGGTAGTATGAAACGGTTAAATATTTCTGGCGAGATCTTGCCGATCTGTGACAAAGCTTCCATTGTGTGTTAACCTCCAGCGGTCGCTTTCTATCTGCGGCTCGGTTCTTTCAGCAGCGGAGACACTGCTCGAAGCTTGGCAACGATTGTAGGAAACACCTTAAGGACAGTATCTAGGTCCTCTTTGGTAGTCCATTTACCTAGGGTGAACCGTAGTGAGCCGTGGGCTTGTGTGTGAGTTAGACCGAGAGCGGTGAGGACGTGAGAAGGTTGGAGGCTTGCCGAACTGCAGGCTGAACCCGTCGAGGCACAGATGCCGGCGAGGTCCAGATTGAGCAGCATAGCTTCGCCTTCAATATATGCCACGCTGATGTTAACGTTGTTAGGGAGCCTTATTGTGGGGTGACCATTGAGGCGAACATCACTGATCTGGCCGAGGATGCCTTGGATGAGTTCATCGCGCAAGGCAGTCAATCTTGGTGCCTCATCAGGTAATTCACGTTCAGCGATCTCGGCTGCTTTACCCAGTCCCACTATGCCTGGTACATTTTCTGTGCCAGAGCGACGGTTTTTTTCTTGGCCACCGCCGTGAATAAGTGGTGCGATTTTGGTGCCTTTTCTAACGTACAGGGCACCGATGCCTTTCGGTCCATAAAACTTGTGCGCCGAGAGCGAGAGCAAATCAATGCCCATCTGGTCAACGTTCACCGGGATATGGCCAATGGTTTGGACGGCGTCAGTGTGTAAATAAACGCCAGCTTCTCTGGTGACCTTGGCAATTTCAGCTAACGGTTCTATTGTGCCTATCTCATTGTTGGCATGCATTATGGAGACGAGGATGGTCTTGTCGGTAAGTGCCTTCTTGACATCGTCTGGTGAAACCATACCGTAACCGTCAACGGGGAGGCGGGTTACGGAGAAGCCTTGTTTCTCCAGCCAGTGACAGGGCTCGAGTACGGCGTGGTGTTCGATGCGGCTGGTGACGATATGGTTACCCCTATCGCGGTTAGCCAGAGCGATACCCTTTATGGCTAGATTATCAGCCTCGGTGCCACCGCTGGTAAAGACGATCTCTTCGCTTTTAGCGCCAATAAGGTGGGCAAGCTGCTGACGCGCCTGTTCTACGGCTTCTTTGGCATCCTGCCCCAGGGAATGGATGCTGGAGGGATTACCAAAGTACTGGCTAAAGTAGGGGAGCATTGCTTGCACGACGTCCGGATGTACAGGTGTGGTAGCAGCGTAGTCGAGGTATATCCTTCTCATAGCTCAACCCTCCACTATATCACCGATGACTGGGTCTACTCTTACGCCTTGTTCTCTTACCCAAGCTATACCAGCGTCTATCTCTGTTTCCTCGCCCTCGAGTTCAAGCACCACCCAGCCTCGATCCTCCGACACGTCGGCGCGGCGGATGTTAGTTACAACCTGAAATTTGTGTGAAAGGTGATAGATTATCGGCTGTTGTACAAGTTCACGGGGAAAGGTGAACATCACCTGTTTTTTAGCCATTTTTTGTCCTCCTTATCGTCAGATGGTTCAAATATGGCATAGTTTATACTGCAATACCTATTGCTTGGTTGAAGGATTCCACAGTGGGCTGGACTCTGACTGGCTGAACCGCGTGTGTCATGATCTCCTGAGTCCGGGGTCCTGCAGCGGTGATAATTGCTACCACTAACTGGTCGCCTTTGACCACTCCTCTAGCAGCCAACTTTTTTAGTCCAGCGATCACTACCCCGCCGGCAGCCTCGGCGAAGATACCCTCAGTGCGAGCTAGTAGCTCTAGCCCGTGGATAGCCTCCTCATCGCTGACACTGATCGCCCCGCCCCCTGATTGTCTGGCGACCATCAGGGCATAGTAGCCGTCAGCGGGGTTGCCGATGGCAATGGAGGATACTATGGTCTTTGGTGCGACGGGATGTATATGGAGGCTGCCTACTTCGAAGGCGTGCACTATGGGGGAACTGCCGGCGGCTTGGGTTAGGTACATATGGGTGTTCACGGGGCCTATCAGCCCCAGTATAGACAGCTCTTGGAGCCCTTTCCAGAGTCTGGTGAACATGAGTCCTGAGCCGGCGGGAGCGATTATACAACTTGGTGGTTGCCAATCCAACTGCTCGCACACTTCAAAGCTGAGTGTTTTGCTTCCTTCGGCGTAATAGGGCCTGAGGTTGATATTGACAAAGCCCCAATTATATTTCTGAGAGAGCTCAGCACACAATCGATTCACGTCGTCATAGCTACCATCGACGGTGACCAAATTTGGTTTATACACAGCGATGCCGGTCAGCTTTCCAGTTTCTACATTCGCTGGCACAAAGACATAAGCCTTCATCTTTGCCTTGGCAGCGTAAGCGGCTACGCTGGCAGCGAGGTTACCCGTGGAGCCGCAAGCAACTGTATCGAAGCCGAATTCCTTAGCCTTATTCACTGCTACCGCTACTGCCCGGTCTTTGAAAGAGTAGGAGGGGTTGAGACAATCGTTTTTAATGTAGAGGCGCCGCAACCCCAGCTCTTCACCCAGATTATCAGCTTTGAATAACGGGGTGAAACCGGTACCGATATCTAAGGGTTCGCCGTCTATGGGGAGGAGATGGCGGTAGCGCCAGATACTGCGGGGACCTTGCGAGATGACTTCGTGACTTATCACACGGGAGATCGCCTTGTAATCGTAAACGACATCCACCGGACTGAAGCAGAAATCGCATACCCGCATGGGCTGCTCTGGGTACTCCTGCCCGCATTTCCGACAGCGTAGACCGATGGCAAATGACATACTGTACTCCTTACTTAGATACCCAGGGCTTGTTCCAGGTCATCCAACAGGTCATCTATGTTCTCTATGCCCACAGATAACCTGATCAAATTGTCACTGATACCGACCTTTGCTCTGTGGTCTGGAGGCATCGAGGCATGGCTCATCGTCGCCGGGTGTTCAGCCAGTGAAGCAACGCCGCCCAGAGACTCAGCAAGTGAGAACACCCGCAGTCTTCTGAGAAAGCGGTATGCTGCCTCGGCGCCGGCTTTGAGTTCGAATGAGACAACACCACCGAAGCCCTTCATTTGCCTACTGGCGAGGTCATGCCCGGGATGGGACTCGAGCCCAGGATAGTAGACGCGGCTTACTACCGGTTGTTTTTCCAGCCAAAGAGCGATTATCATGGCATTTTCCTCATGTTTTCTCATTCGTAGCGGCAGAGTGGCGATGCCCCTGAGTACCAGCCAGCAATCAAAAGGTGAGGCACCGATCCCCATGGCGTTGAGTAGAAAATGGACTCTCTCGGCTAGCTCTTCGGTTGCAGCCACCACCGCCCCACCGACTACGTCACAATGTCCGTTCAGGTACTTGGTGGTAGAGTGCACTACAAGATCGAACCCGTAATCGATAGGTCTCAGAAAGTACGGTGTGGCGAAGGTGTTATCCATCACGGTCAGAATATTGTGCTGTTTGGCAATGGAAGCTACCATGTCAAGGTCTACTATAGTTAACAGTGGGTTCGATGGTGTTTCCACCCAGATCATACGGGTGTTGGGCTTGATTGAGCTTTCTATAGTTTCCTTGCTGCTCATTTTGATGAAGGTAAATTCCAGACCGAGGTGGTGCATTACGTTTTGAAACAGCCTGTAAGTGCCGCCGTACACGTCATCGCCGCAGATAACATGGTCACCTGCTTTAAGAAGGTGGACAACTGCTGTTTCCGCAGCCATGCCGGTGGCGAAGGCGAAAGCCGCTTTGCCTCCTTCTAGCCGGGCGATAGTGTCCTCCAGGACTTTTCTTGTGGGATTTGCTGTTCGCGTATAATCGTAACCTCGTGTTTTACCCACATCTTCGAAGGCAAAAGTGGAGGTCTGGTATATAGGTGTTGAAATAGCCCCGTAAGCTTTGTCCGGTCTCTCCCCTGTATGAATGGCGATAGTCTCAAACCTCATATTCCTGCTCCTTGTGTGAATTCGAAGAATACCGTAGTCTTTTCTTCATTCAGATCGTTGGAAGCGACGGCGATGCTCATTGCCTTCTCCAGCCTTTTGAGGCGTTCCTCGTGTTTCTCCTGTGCCTCGATGAGCAGTTTGATAGCTTCAGCAATAGGATCTGGTAGCTTGTTATGCTCTAAACTCAGAGGCGGGCTGTAGCCATCGGCTACTACTCTTCCTGGTACACCGACGACGGTAGCTCCTGGCGGAACTGACCTCACTACCACAGCACCAGCGCCGATCCTGACACCATCGCCAATGGTAATAGCACCCAGAACTATTGCCCCGGCGCCGATGACCACACCGTTGCCTACGGTGGGGTGGCGTTTCTCCTTCTTCAAGCTGGTGCCTCCGAGAACAGCGCCCTGGTACATTAGCACGTCGTCCCCGATTTCGGCAGTCTCACCGATGACCACACCAGCGCCATGGTCGATGAAGAAGCGCCTGCCAATTTTAGCCCCGGGGTGGATTTCGATATTGGTAAGGAGACGATTGATGTGGGAGACGAGTCGGGCAAAAAAGCGTAGTTTATGGCGCCAGAAGAAATGAGCGATTCGATGGAGCCACAGTGCATGAAGCCCCGGATAGCAGCAGACGACCTCCAACCAGCTTCTTGCTGCCGGGTCCCTGGCAAATACAGTCTCGACTTCTTCCCTTAATCTGTGAAACAATTTCAAGACCCTTCTCTTGTTTCTATTGCCTTTTTGTACTTAAAGTTTACTCTCGGTTACCCCGCTGTTGAACGAACAGCAAGGCGCCGACGATGCCAATGCTTGCACCGCTGAGGATCATAAAAGTGCCGATGCCCAGGAACGCAGTGGTGACTCCGAGTGCCAGCACTGCCATATAAAGATAGTTCTCCATGTTCAGGGCTTGGGTATATGTCAGATGCTTGGGGTTGCCGGGGTCATACCGCCCACCGGCAAGCAGAGCCTGGTATGTGGGTGCCAGGTTGCGGCGGTGTTCCCGTACTAGATCGGCGGCTTTCTGGGCCTCGTCCGCTGTATCGATGACATCGCCCCTTTTAACAGCCTCATCTGGAATACCCAGAGTGACCTGCTCTTGCCTCATCGCTTGTTTTATCCAATGCTCCTTGTCCAGTGCCTGATAGATGAAAGCCGCACCCAGAGCGATGGAGATAGCGGCGATAGGGAAAAGTAAGGTTGTTAAATACTTAATTGTTTTAGCCATTTTTCACCTCCTTTTTAGATATTTGATGTCAGATTAGATTGTTCTTGAAACAACCATGTCGAAAGATATCTTTCTCCCGTATCCGGTAGTACTACCACGATAAGCTTGTTTGCATTCTCTTCCCTGCTGGCGACTTGAATAGCCGCCCACGTGGCTGCACCAGAGGATATGCCAGCGAGTATCCCCTCTTCTTTAGCTAGCCGTCTTGCCATTATCCCGGCATCCTCATCGTTTACCTGGATGACCTCATCGATTAATTCCACCCTGAGTACATCCGGAATAAAACCGGCGCCGATGCCCTGGATCTTGTGTCGCCCGGGCTTTCCTCCCGAGAGGACCGGAGAATTTGCCGGTTCTACAGCTATAGCTTTAAAGCTTGGCTTCCGCTGTTTCAGTACCTCGGAAATGCCTGTGATGGTGCCGCCCGTGCCAACTCCAGCAACGAGGATGTCAATTCTGCCGTTAGTATCTCTCCATATTTCCTCAGCGGTTGTGAGGCGATGTATTTCTGGATTTGCCGGATTTTTAAACTGCTGGGGCATGAAATAGTTTGGATTCTCAGCCACCAGTTGTTCTGCTTTCTTTACTGCTCCCGTCATGCCCTCGGCGCCTGGGGTCAACACCAGTTCAGCCCCCAAAGCTGCCAGAAGCTGGCGTCTCTCCAATGACATTGTGTCTGGCATGGTGAGAATAAGCCTATAGCCTCTGGCAGCGCAGACAAATGCTAGGGCGATGCCGGTATTGCCACTGGTAGGCTCAACGATCACCGTGTCTTTCTTTATCAGCCCTTTCTCTTCAGCATCGATGATCATCGACACTCCGATCCTATCCTTGACACTGCTTGCAGGGTTGAAAAATTCTAGTTTGGCTACAATCTCGGCTTTGGCACCTTTGGTTACCCTGTTGAGCCTTACTAGCGGTGTATTGCCTATGAGTTCGGTGGCATCTCCCGCTATGCCCCGAGTCAATGTCGGTATCTCAATAGTCTTGTACTTTAGCTTCTGTACCCCGGGTGGCATGTCTGTCATCTCTTCACCTCCTTTCAGCCGCTCCACCGGCTGTAATCCTGCCATCCTTTAATCGAATTACTCTATGAGCGATGTCTGCCAGCTCTAAGTTATGTGTGACCACGATGATAGTTAGCCCCTCCCGATTCAGCCGCAAGAAAAGCTGGTATATGGTCTCAGCGGTAATCGAGTCCAGGTTACCTGTAGGCTCGTCAGCAAGAAGTATCTTAGGACTATTGACCAGAGCTCTGCCGATAGCCACTCTCTGCATTTCGCCTCCGCTGAGTTGATGGGGCAAGTGGTTGGCTCTATTGCTTAGCCCAACCAAACCTATAATCTCTTTCACCACTTTTTCACCATCGTTTTTGTTACTAAACAGGAGAGGGAGTTCTATGTTCTCCTTAACGGTTAAAGTGGGCAGGAGAAAGAATTGTTGAAAGACGAAGCCGATGCTGTCCCGACGCAATCTTGTCAGGTCCTTCTCCTTCAGTCCGTTAATTTCGATCCCGTCCAGCTTAAGAGTGCCCCATGTCGGTCTGTCCAGACAGCCGAGCAGGTTTAACAAAGTGGTCTTGCCCGAGCCGGAGGGTCCCACAATGGCTAAGAATTCCCCTCGATGCACGGTGAAGCTGGCATCTTTGAGGGCGAAGACCTGCTCGCTGCCTCGTCGATAGACCTTGGTTAATTTGTTCGCTGTTATCAGTGCATCATTCATTGACACTGCTCCTTATGGCTTCTAAAGGCGTCATGCGGGATGATTTCATTGCCGGGTAGATGCCGCACACAACGCCGATGACGATGGAAAAGAGAAGACACAGCCCGAGGAACTGTGGCTGGAATGATAATAACTTACCTGCAGGAGCGTAAGGGATCACCCCTTTGACAAAGCCCTCTACCACGCTGGATCCGGTAATAGCGAAGAGTAAGCCGAGTATTCCGCCGGCAGCAGAGATAAACAGTGTCTCTAAGATGACCAGCCTGGCTATATGAGAACCGGAGGCTCCGATAGCCTTCATCATACCGAATTCACCTGTGCGCTCGCTGACGGACATTAGGAGGGTGTTGATCACACCCACAGCGCTGACAATGATAGCCACGATGATTACCGAGATGAGGAGCGTACGTACCGAGCCCACGATGTTCAGTATGGTGCCCATTATTTGATTTGTGGTCACCACCTGAATATCGGGTATCTCTTCTAGCTGTTTTGCTACTTCAGGTATTCTGGTGATGTCTTTTACCTTTATGGCTATTGCCGTGATTTGTTCTGGCTTTTGAAATATGTCCTGGGCTGCTTTTAGGGAAATGAAGTGGAATTCATCATCCTGAGAATTTGTCCGTTCCAAGATGCCTACTATAGTGAAGGGGACCTGATCCGGGCCGAAAGGTAACACATCGCCAACCTTCAGTTTTTCCTTTTCTGCCAGCTCGCTGCCGACGACCATGGCAGTGGTTTCGTCATCGGAGAAGAACCTTCCTTCTACTTTCCACCAGGGTTTGAGCTGTCTTGCCTCCGCTATTTGAATACCGTATACGATATGCGGTTTGCCCTCTTTATAGAACTGGTGCAAGAGCAAGGGGGTGGCGATTTCTATATTCTCTATCTTTTTCACTTCGGCGACGTCAGCTCCAGAAAGGTACTTAGGGATGACACCACCGTGGATGATGAGAGAAGCAGCTTCATAGGGACAGCCTTTGGGCACTGCCAGCATGTGAATACCCAGACTATTCAACTCGCTGCTTAATCGCTTCTCATAGCCTGAATTGAAGGAAAGAAGGCTGAACAGCACTGCGATGGCGATGGCTACACCGATGACGGTAAGGGTGGTTCGCCCTCGTCTGCGCAATAGATTTTTTGATGCCAGAGTGACGAAATTCAACTAAGCCTCCTCGTTAGAATTCCACCTTTTCACCGATGAGGTAAGTATCGCTGCCTTTTGTGACCACCTTTCCATACACGCGAGCAACAGCCCCTCTTTTCTGGGGTATAGTCAGGTTGCTCGGTGCCAGATCGACGTATATTGTTCCAGTACCATCACTAATGGTGAACCAGCAGCCGGCACCGCATTGAGAGATGATTTTACCTTCGATGACCACTTTACCGGTTGCGAATTTCTCTGGCCCGCTCAAGATGTCGCCGATTTTTACCGCTTGTAGCCCGGTGTTCGGTGGCTGGGCTATTTCAAGCGGCCCAGCTTTCTGGGGTGGGGGTGCGGGAGAATTTTTGCTATTATAAGTGGCAACATTGTCTGCAGTGCTCGGTAGCACTGCAGATGGCGGTGTCCCTGCCTGTGCACAGGCTGTTACGAATAAGACTGAGAACACGACAGATAATACTAAGAGAAGTTTCCTGTTCATCCTGTGTTTCTCCTTTGCTGTGCGCTATAATTTTGAGCTAGCGATTTTTTCGATTGCATTAATGACCATATCCATTTCCTCCTCTGTGTTGAAATAACCAGGGCTGAGTCGGACTGTACCGTGAGGAAATGTGCCGATAAGGCGGTGCACTGATGGCGCGCAGTGGAGCCCGGTTCTGACCTTGATGTCGAAAGCTTGGTCGAGTATTATGCCGATCTCGGTGGGTTCATATCCCTCGATGTTGAAGGAAATAACGGCAGCCTGCTCGGCACCATTTCCAGCCCGGTAGATGCTAACTCTGCTGATCTGGGACAGTCCTTGAAGTAGTCTGTTTGTCAGTCTCTCCTCCTTAGCTTTGATTTGTTCTAGCCCTTGCTCGAAGATAAATTTCAAGCCGGCACCGAGCCCGCAGATGCCCACGGTGTTTAGTGTGCCACTCTCATACTTATCGGGGAAAACGCCGGGTTGTTCTTCTATCTCGGAGAAGGTGCCGGTCCCGCCTTCACGTAGTGTATCCAAGTCGACTCGCTCGCTGATATACAGTCCGCCTGTGCCCGGGGGACCAAAGAGCCCTTTATGTCCTGGGAAGGCGAGCAGGTCGATGTAGCTTGCTTGGACATCGATGGAGTATCTACCGGCGGTTTGGGCTGCATCGACCATGAAAATGATGTCGTGTTGTCTAGCCACTTCGCCGTATTTTTCGATTGGCTGGACGACACCGTTGACGTTGGAACCGTGGGTCACCACTAACAGGCGTGTTCTACCAGTAATGGCAACTGCTATATCTTTGGGCGAGAGCACACCGTCGCCTGTCATTGGTGGCACTCGTTTGACCACTACGCCGTGGCGTTCTAATTTCCTTAGGGGGCGGACCAGCGAGTTATGTCCGATGCTATCGGTAAGCACTTCATCTCCTGGCTTAAGTAGTCCTTTAAGCGCTATGTTGATGGCGTCGGTGCAGTTAAGTGTAAAAATGATCCTCTCTGGAGTTGGAATGTTGAACAGCTGAGCCAGAAGTGCTCTGGTTTCTTCTACTATTTCAGCGGCTGCCAAAGCCATGCTATGACTGCTCCGCCCCGGGTTGCCGGCGTTTCTGCGCAAAAACTCATCCATTGCCAGATATACGCTCTCTGGCTTGGGCCAGGATGTGGAGGCATTGTCTACATACACCATCTTAACCTCCTATATACTGAGCATAGAGCTTAAGAGCCAGTGATTCATCGCTCATATTTTTAAAGATGGCTCGACCGTCAGGGAAAATCACGATCTCGTGTGAGTCGGTGTTGAAACGTAGCATAAACTCGTTATATTTCACTTCTCCGAGGGGACTGAGCCGCAAAGCCAATTCGGATAGGGAGATACTTCTGACAACAGGGCTAAGCACCTCCACTGCTCTGCCGCCATCGCAGGGTCTAGTAGCTTTCGCCTGTGATCTTCCTGATAGGAACTCAAATTTGCCGGCACAAGCTAGGCAGCCGCTGCGATGACGCACTTTAAGGCGATGAAATGTTCCCTTCCAGATGTCCACAGTGAGCAGGTCATGGTTGATCTGCTCAGCACCGGTCAGTATCTTCACGGCTTCGACGAATTGCAGGCAGCCGATGATGAACGATGCACCGCTAAACAGCCCGACATTTTCTGTGGTGTAAATTCTCTCGTGGGTAAGCGGGCTACCGAAGGCGCATTGGTAGCAGGGGGTCTGACCGGGGATGATATTGAGTATTGTCCCCCAGGTGCCTACTGCTTTGCCGTGCACCCAGGGGATTTTGTGTTTCAGGCAGGCATCATTGATTAAAAAGCAAGTCTCGTTGTCGTTCAATCCAGCCACGACAAGATCGGCGCCGCTGATCAGTTGTTTGATGTTGGACTGATTTACGTCAGCAAGTATCCCGGTGACATCGATCGAAGAGTTGATGCGTCTCAGATGGCGTGCTGTTGCTATAGCTTTAGGAAGCTGGCTTTTGACATCGTCCTCAGTAAAAAGCGCATGCCGGGTGAGGTCTTGGTATTCTACGGAATCTTTATCGACGACCTTGATTTTCCCGAAACCAGCCCGTGCTAGGGATGAGGCGATAACAGTGCCTATAGCGCCGCAGCCGATGAGCACCACATAGCTATTTCCTAATTTTTCCTGTCCCTGTTCTCCAATCTGGGGCAGGGTAATTTGTGATACATACCTGTTAGCCACCGCTGACCTCCGCAGCTCACTTATATGTAGTACATTTCTTCAGTAGCAATACGTCCTTTCGACTTGTGCATCTCCACCAAATCCTGGAGAGTTTTAGACTCAAGGACGTTTTCTATTGCCCTTTTTACCTCAGCCCATACATCCCTGGTCGCGCAAAATTTAGAGCGTGGGCAGACTTTGGGATCATCAACACAGTCGACGGGGGTGATTGAACCTTCAAGCAGTTCCACAACTTCGCTAAGCTTTATATTTTCCGGTGCCTTGACTAGCTTGATGCCACCTCGAGCGCCACGGGTACTCCTCACTATTTTGGCACTGATCAACGGTGCGATAAGGTGCTCTAGATATAACAAGGAGATCTCTTGACTGCGCGCAATGTCCTTTAAAGGCACCGTTTTGCCATTCTGTAACGCCAACTCTAAAAGCACTCTAACCCCATACCTTCCTCTAGTAGATAGTCTCATGTCTCACCTCTTGATTGTTGACTAAGTTGGTCAACAAAGTATACAATATATTGCTGATACTTGTCAAGTCCTTGATGCAATATAGTGGGTAAAGTTGGCTACACGACTTTATGTGTGGCGTGGTAAAATCTAGGCAGCGTGGCGATGCGACTGAGCAAGGCGGCGATTTTGCAATGGCGGCAGGCTAGAGGAGGTCTTGCCCTTGGTGAGATACGCTGTGGTGGTACCACCTTCCGTTGGGGGGAACGCACTTATGTGATGGGGATCGTCAATGTCTCCCCCGATTCTTTCTCCGGTGACGGTCTTAGCAGTGTGGAAGCGGCTGTGGAGCAGGCAAGGCGTTTTGTTGCTGAGGGTGCTGACATCATCGACATTGGTGGCGAGTCCACGCGTCCTGGTTCCAAGCCAATACCTGCTGAGGAAGAAATAAAACGTGTTATCCCTGTGGTGGAGAGGTTAGCCAAGGAAATTAAGATACCAATGAGCGTGGACACATATAAGTTGGAGGTTGCCCAGCGTGCCCTCGATGCCGGAGCCCAGATGATAAATGATATCTGGGGGTTGAAGATGGAGCCACGGCTGGCGCGCCTGGCAGCGGGGAAGAAAGTACCTATCATCTTGATGAGCAATCAGCGGGACAAACCGCAGCACCGGATCGTGCCCGCTGTCCTCGCCGATTTGAGGCGGTCTATTGACATGGTGCTGGATGCTGGTGTGCCCTGGAGTGATATAATCATTGACCCCGGTGTCGGCTTCGGGAAGACGCTGGAGCAGAATCTAGAGCTGGTATGGCGGTTGGATGAACTCAAGGTTCTGGGGAGACCGATTTTGCTTGGCACCTCAAGGAAGTCGATGATCGGGCTGGTGCTCGATTTGCCGCCTGACCAACGTCTTGAGGGCACGGCAGCTACGGTAGCCATAGGCATCGCTAAGGGTGCTGACATAGTCAGGGTGCATGATGTGCAGCCGATGATCAGGGTATGTCGTATGAGCGATGCCATCGTACGAGGCAGGTCTGAGTAACTGTGGCTACTGTGTATCTCGGGCTTGGTTCCAACCTCGGTGATAGACAAAAAAATTTGAAGCGGGCTTTGCAGTTGTTGGGACAATATGTGGTGGTAGAAAAGGTCTCCTCCGTCTATGAAACTGAACCGGTGGGCTTTGCGCAGCAACCAAAGTTTCTCAATGCTGTCTGCCGTGTTTCCGCCACTCTGTCACCGGAGCGACTTCTGATGGTAGTAAAGGAAATAGAAATGGAGATGGGGAGAAAGCCGTCTTTCCGTAACGCTCCCAGGCCGATTGACGTTGACATACTGTTTTACGAGGACGAAGTAGTCAACTCTTCGGGGTTGCAAATTCCTCATCCCCGGCTTGCTGAGCGGGCGTTTGTGCTCGTCCCTCTTGCGGAGATAGCACCGGACTTAGTGCATCCAGTGTACCTGAAGACGGTAACAGAACTGCTTGATGAACTGGAGGGCGTGTCTGGCGTTTGTAAATGGGCGGAAGCGGAGGCAATCCTAACCGGGAGGTGATGTGATGTACCGAATATCAGTAGAAGACCACTTTGACGCCGCTCATTATCTCAGGGATTATGGCGGCAGGTGTGAAAAGTTACACGGTCACCGCTTTAAGGTAGTGGCAAGTATCACCACTGACAGGCTTGATAGCACCGGGCTAGCTTACGATTTCACCAAAATGAAGAAACACCTCAAAGAGGTGCTTTCTTCGTTCGATCATGTATGTCTCAATGAGGTGCCGCCGTTCGATAGAGTGAACCCTTCTTCGGAGAATATTGCCGTTACTATCTTCGACATGCTTAAAGAGCGTCTTCCCGAGGGGGTAAGGTTGGCGAGTGTCGAGGTGTGGGAATCGCCACAGACATGGGTGACCTATACGCCGGACTAGGTCACTTTATTCAGGTATGGTGGTAACAGGTTGGGGATGCTTTCGGTGATCGGGTAATGATAGTCGCATTTCTGGCAGTAGAGGCTGCCAGAGACCACATCGCCATCTTTCTCTTCGGTTACTGAGAGTTGTAGTTCACCCTTGCATACCGGACACGCCAGAATATCCATCAGTTCTTTCTTCATGGTTTCACCTCAAGCACCTTTCGGGCTATTGCTGTATTGTTCTCGGCAGGCTTAACGGAACAGGTAAGCCCAGATCGACATCTTCACTTCTTTGGTAACGGTCTTTTCCTTGAGGACAGGTGTAGGCACCTCATGGTACCTGGTTACCTCACGGGACTTGGTCACCGTCCTGAGTTTGGTGACTTCCTCAGGATAGCTCATCTTTATCACTGCATGTGCCTGCCCGCTGCCCCAGTACCAGTCATGATAAAAATAAGGCCATACACGGCAGTCGGTGCCATCGCTGTCCGGACATCTAATGTAGTAGTAAACAGGGTAAGGATATGTGTAACCCTCGATGCTTACTGTTATGGTGCCGGGCTTGTCTACGGTGAATGTGTATGACCAGCTTGCAGGGTAAACATAAGCATCGTAAATGGTGGTTGTCCGGGTCTCGGTCACCTTATAGGGCTCTTCCTCGGTATAGCTTTCAGTGACGGTGTAAGGCTGCTTTTTCATCTCTGTGTCCCAGTACTGTTCTGTAACCTGAACAGTGGCTGTCTTGATGGGCAAAGCGAAGATGATGCACAGCAGAACTATAGGAGAGACGGCAGCGACGACAAGTTTCCAGTGATTGGTCAGGTAGTTTTTAATCTTTTCGAGCACCATTTTCCCCTCCCTCCGGGTAATTCAATTATAGCAGAATTACGACCTCAGTTCATTTTTTTCGATGTGTGCCAGTCGTGAGTGTAGCTCAGCCCTGTGGCAATTCTATCATCCTATCGGCGATAGTATCGTAAGTGTCTCCCAGGGTGAAGATGATCACCTGCTGATTTTTGCCGATCTCTTTAAGCGAGTTAAGCGCTCGTTGCAGGCGAATGTTGTCGAAATTGTATAACGGGTCGTCCAGTATCAAAGGTGGCTGTTTGTCACGATAGATGACCTGTGCTAGTGCCAGACGGCAGGCGAGGTAGAACTGATCGATAGTACCGCCGCTTAGTTCCTCGGGTTCCACCAGGGCGCCCTTTTCTCTGGAATAAATGGTGAATCCCAGTAAATTTGCCTGCTTGAGTTCCACCTCTTTATATCTGCCATCTGTGAAAGTGCTAAGGTTGTTCTCCACTTTTGTTTTCAGTTCGTCGTGTATTGCTGTGAGGGTCTCATTTCTAGCCTGCAAAATGAACTTTTTGGCGAGTTCATAGATCGCTAGTTTTCTTTTCCACTGCTCCAGTTCCTCTCTCATGTCTTGTAGTTTCTCCTCCGTCTGGCTCAATTCTTCAGCATCGTAGGGGGCAGTCTTTATCTTCAGTTCCAGCTCTAGCTTTTTACTCTTAAGCCTTTCCTGTGCCTCCTCGGACTCCCTTTTTCGCCTCTCGTACTTAACGAAGTCTTCCGCGGACAGCCTGGTGTTTTCCAGTTCTGGGGTGAGCCTTTTCTCTGCTACTGCTAACTCACCAGCCAGCTTGTTTTTTTGCTCTTCGATCTGTTCCGCTGTTTGCCCGCCCAGCATGGCATCCCGCTTTGTCTGGCAGTCTTTCAGGTCTTGAGTCAGCTGTTCGAAGTAGCGGTATTTGTGGTCAAATTCTTCGCGGGAGTTGCATTGTATTCTCAGCAGGGTCTGAACCTCTTCTTGCTTAAGGTTATCGAGCGCATTTTCCATCTGCTCAATCCTTTTCTCCAGTCCCCTTTTTTCTGTAATAGAAGTGGCGATATAACTTCTTGCCCACAGCGACACTATGACCAATATTATGCCGATGCCGCCAGCAGCCGCTGCCGCTGAATTGATGAGCATAGCGGCAAAACCGAGCACCGTGACAATAGCGCCTGCTATCAACATGCCTTTCGATGCCATCACCAAGACAAGCCCACGTTTTCTGAGATATTCCTCTTTACTGGACAATTCCTGTCTTATCTTTGCCAGGTCACCGCTTTTATCCCGGCGTTTCATATCCAGTTCCTCGAGACCTTTCTTTATCTCCGTTATCCTTTCTCCGCTGTCGAATCCGGGGATACCTTGCAGTTCCCGTCTCAGCCGCTTTATTTCACCTTCCAGTGATCTTATATCGCTGTCTAATTTATTGATACTGTCAAAATCTTTCTTCAGTCTTGCAATTTCCCTTTCTATATCCCTTAGTTCCTTGTTTTTATCCAGCAGGGTCTGGCACATATTGAGCTCTTCTATCACTTGTGAAAGTTGCCTTTCCACGTCTGGAAGTTCCCGTTTCAGCCGTTCTATCTCCTCAACTTTTTCTCTGATTTCATTTAGCCTCTGTTCCTGCTTTTCTATCTGCTCCTGTACCCTGGCGATCGGTCCAGGCTCTTTGGTGGGTTTTTCCAGCCCCTTTTTCAGCCAGGAGATTTCCTCGTCGAGCCTTCGGACGATATCGGTGGCAGTAACCCCTCCGGGGCTGCCGGTGACTATTTTCTCCAGGTTTCTGCTGAGTTCCTCTTTGCCTGACTCGATGTCTCTGAGTTCGTCCTGTTTGATGCACGAGGTAGAGAGGAATATGTCACGGGAGTCGGTGCCAAGTAACTGGTGGAGCTTTTCGCTGACCTGGCGTTTGGTATCCCACCTATCTTTCCCATCTGCGAGGCATAAAGTCTTCTTGTTAAAGTCCTTTTCCAAAAGATATTGGACACCGCCGGATTCGAGCTCAATACTAATTTTGCCTTTGCTCCCTGCCCCCCAGGTCCAGAGCTTCTCCAGCCCCTTTTTATTGCTTGTAGGGTCTTCGAATATCGCGGTGAGCATTCCTTCGAGGAGGGTGGACTTGCCAGACTCGTTCAAAGGACCTTTAACCACGTTTACACCGGGGCTGAAGTCTACCTCCAGTTGCTCCCTGAACTTCTTAAAGTTCTGAAGCTTGACTTTTCTGATCAGCATCAGAGCACCCTTCTACCTTCCAGCAGTGCCAGTCCGAGTTGCAGGGCTTCCTCAGCGTTTTTCTTCTCAAGCTGATCTTGGCACTTTTCAATGTAGTCCTTCATCAACTGTACGAAATTGGCGATGATGAGACGCCCTTCGTATTGCCCTTCTGAGAGGCGTGGATAGGACAGGTCATCGATTTTGAGGTGAAAGAACAGGTGTTGAAGTTCTGTAGTCAGTTCTTCGCGGTCCATGTCGTCTACGCGCGCACCCTTGAGTGTGACCCTGCGCACTAGATTGGGGTCAGCGCCCTGGCT
>Ga0078972_1006610_pt1 | contig 27143 bp, 25 predicted proteins | sample YelNatPaOPGAMG01_FD_67568 | JGI IMG/M metagenome (GOLD analysis project Ga0078972, IMG submission 67568) | Hot spring thermophilic microbial communities from Obsidian Pool, Yellowstone National Park, USA - OP-RAMG-01 (SPADES assembly) (version 2) | ecosystem: Environmental > Aquatic > Thermal...
AGGAAGCCCCGGGGGGCCTTCTCGCAGGAGCGGGAGGAGATGATGTCCCCCTCCTCTATCCCCTCGATCTGGGAGTTCTTCCCGGAAAAGGTGATGGAGGAGTAGTCGGGGGATATGGAGGTTATCTTTCCCCGGCTGTCCGCGGTGAGGACCTCGGTCTGCGGGGAGAGCTCGGGAGCCCTCTCCGGGTAGCCCAGGCCCTCGTGGGCCCAGGACCACCCCGGGCCGTACATGGCCCGCTCGCAGATCACCGGCTTATCCGATTCCACCTTGGTGGAGACGTCGGTATTTCCGGGAACGTATTGGTTGGCGAGGAAGGTGGTCCTCCGACCTCCCGCAAGGTCCACCTCGGGTCCCGGGACCTCCCCTGTCCCGGTCTGGAAGGTGAGCTTGATATGGGCGGCATCGGATCCCGGGTTCTGGACCAGGATGTAGGTCTGCATGCCCGCTGCCGTGCAGCCCTCGGCCAGGTACCAGGTGGTCCCCTCCACCTGGGAAGCGACCTCGAAACCCGTATCCTCCCCCTCCTCGGTTGCGGCGGGGGAAGGAGTCTGGGGAAGGAGGAGGGCTAAAAGGAGGAAGATGGAAAAAAGTCCCCCCAGGGCGCGGAATGTGCCTTTTGTCCCGAAGGGGAGGAGGGATGTCCTATGCTTTCTTCCCGCGCTTCCTTCCCCGAGCCCTTTTCCGCGGATCCCGATCCTTCTTCCTTTTCCCCCGGTGCCCACTTCTTTCCACCCCCTCGATGTGCCTCTCTTTCAGCCCCTTTTTCCTTCGAGAAAAGGGGGCCTTTCCTCAAACCTCACACCCTTGGCCATTCGGGCCGCCATACTTTCCCGGAGCTTTCAAGAGTATCTTCTTTCTTTTTCTTGACAAAAGTAATTCTATCCGCCCTTGAAACCCTGAATTCGGGATGAACGCCCCAACCCCGTTTCCATTATATTCCCTTTGATGAGGAAGGCAAGATGCCGAATTGTCTCATGATTTTTCTGCCTTCCTGCACTAGTCCTGCGGGAAGAGGCTTCATACGGCCCTGTCCCATGCCTTGGAGGTCTTGGAAAGGTTCGGGAAAACAAGCTAGAAAATCAGGAAAGAAAAGGGGCGCGCCGGGAGGAGGCTTTCCGCCTGACGGGCGTCTCACCGCCTCTCCCCTTCGGCCGGGGAGGAAGTAGCGCCGCGGGGTTCCCGCTTCCTACAGGTCCAGGAGGTCGATGTACCAGCGGCCTCCCTCCCGGAGCAGCGGTACCCGCAGGGCCTCCCCCTGGCCCAGGGACACCGCGTTTCCCTCCGGGTCCAGGAACTCGCCCCACACGTGGACCACGGCCCGGTCTCCTTCCTCGCTCACCTCGAAAAACAGGTCTCCGGCCCCCGTGTAAGGCACCTTCTCCGAGAAACCGGCTAAAAGCACCGCCCCCAGGGTCTCCGGTTCGGCATCCGGCATCTCCGACCTGGCCCTTTCCAGGAAGGAAGGGGCGACCAGTTGGAGGAAGGTCACGGCGTCTCCCCGCATGGCCACCCGGATGGCCTCCTCGGCCACCCTTTCCTCCTCGCTCCTCTCCGGGGCAGCGGTTTTTCCGCAACCGGAGGCCGCCAACGCCACCAGGAGGAGCGCCGTCAATGCAAGGACGGCCAGGCGCAAGAAACCCTTCACGACCTGCATTTCTCCTCCGGCCTGCTGCTCATCCACACCGTCTGCTCGGAGACCTTCCTCCACTTTCCGCCCTCGCGGCGGAGGAAATACCGGATTCCCGCCCCGGTCATGGGACCGTAGAGAGACCCGATCTCCACCACCGCCTCTCCCTTCCCCGGGTCGTACTCCATGACCGTCACCGAGTGTTCCCCGTATGTCCAGGTGTTGCGCTCACCCTGGTGGGTGCCCACCAGCCGGCGGTATTCCTCCAGGTCTATCTCCGAGAGCACCCCTCCCTCCCACTTCCAGATGCGCTGCGCCAGCGCCTCCACGGAGACGTCACCCGCCCCCTCGGACTTCCGCGTCCAGACGGCCACGAAATTTCTCTCCCCCTCGCGCGGTACCAGTATCTCCCGGACGGCGAACTCCGCCAGCTCGGCTTCCTCCTTTTCCACCCCACCACCTCCCCCGCAGCCCGGGGAGAGGGCGAGGGCCAGGAACAAGCCCAGCGCGCAGATCACGGATATTCTCCATACCCTGGACATGGCCTCATTATAATCCGCGCACGCGAAGGTTTAGAAACCTCACCGCGGTGGGAGCGCGCCCGTTCTTATCCAAGAGGGCGTTCGAGAAGTCCCTCGCACGAGCGCTCGAGCACTCTTCGCGCCAATGCGCCGGCGGACGGATCCGGGCAAAACACGTTACGAACGAGCCCCTGTCTTCATTTCTGCGAGCGTCTCCCTCGCACCGACTCCGCGGATCGATGACCCGAGCCTTTCCCGCTTGCCGAGGACGGGCGGTTCAAGGCGGTGGTGCCGGGGGTGGGGAGGGGCTTTCAGCCCGCGAGGTCATCCGACTTTCCATGAAATCATCCTCACTGCCGAAGAGGAAGGTTAAGTTATGCGTAGGTCCCGTGTCGTTTTTCCGGCGTGCATGAGAGGATGCGCCTCCCCGCGTAGGGGTCAGGTGATGCGTAGGCCCACACGATTTCCCCGGCGTGGATACGGGAATACCTCTCCCACGAACAGGAAGGGGGATGATGCGTAGGTCCCGTGTCGTTTTTCCGGCGTGCATGAGAGGATGCGCCTCCCCGCGAAAAAAAGGGGGGGAAGTGGCCCAATCGGCCACTTCCCCTTTTCCCTCAGCGCTTAAATGCCGTTCATCCTTACCCCGTGAGGGCGATCAGCGAGCGGTAGTCGCCGCCAACCCCTTTGCAGGCCGCCTCCGGACGCGCCCAGAATTTCTTCCACCTTCTTCCATAACAGAGCCGCTCTCCCGCCGCTACACGTCGCTCAGGCGCCCGCTGAGGTATTCGTCGTACGCGGCCAGATCCAGCAAACCGTGCCCGGAGAAGTTGAAGAAGATGCACTTGGACTCGCCGCTCTCCCGGCACCTCACGGCCTCGTCGATCACCGCCTTGATGGCATGCGAGGTCTCCGGAGCGGGGATGATCCCTTCCGTTCGGGCGAAGGTCACCGCGGCCTCGAAGACCTCCACCTGGTGGTAAGCCCGAGCCTCCATGACCCCCTCCTTCACCAGTAAGCTGATGATGGGGGCATCACCGTGGTACCGGAGGCCTCCGGCGTGGGACGGAGGAGGCACGAACTCGTGTCCCAGGGTGTACATGAGCAAGAGCGGGGTCATCTCCGCGGTGTCCCCGAAGTCGTACTCGTAACGGCCGCCGGTGAGGGTGGGGCAAGAAGTGGGCTCCACGGCGATGAGCCGGATATCCTTCCCCTGCAGGCGGTCCACCACGAAGGGGAGGGCCGTCCCCCCGAAGTTGGAACCTCCCCCCACGCATCCGATGACCATGTCCGGGTAATCGTCCACCAGCTCGAAGGCCTTCCTAGCTTCCAAGCCGATGACCGTCTGGTGGAGCAGGACGTGGTTGAGCACGCTTCCCAGGCTGTACTTCACGTCATCCCCCTGCACGGCCAGCTCGATGGCCTCGGAGATGGCGATACCCAGGCTCCCCGGGGTGTCGGGGTCCTTTTCCAGGACCTTCCTCCCCGTTTGCGTCATCTCGCTGGGGCTGGGCTGCACCTTGGCCCCCCAGGTCTCCATGAGCACCCGCCGGTAGGGCTTCTGCTGGTAGCTGGAACGGACCATGAAAACCTGGAGCTCCAGGCCGAAGAAATTGCAGCCCATGGCCAGGGCGCTGCCCCACTGGCCGGCCCCCGTCTCGGTGGTGAGCTTGCGCACCCCTTCCTGCTTGTTGTAGTAAGCCTGGGCCACCGCGGTGTTGGGCTTGTGGCTGCCCGCCGGGCTCACCCCCTCGTTCTTGTAGTAGATGCGGGCCGGGGTCTGGAGGTGCTTCTCCAGCCGGGTGGCGCGGATCAGTGGAGTGGGCCGCCAGATGCGGTAGACGTCCAGGACCGCGCCCGGGATATCGATGTACCGCTCCTGGCTCACCTCCTGCTCGATCAGGCCCATGGGGAAAAGGGGTGCCAGGTCGTCGGGCCCCACCGGCTGCCTGGTGGCAGGGTGCAGAGGCGGGTCAAGGGGTTTGGGGAGGTCCGGAAGCACGTTATACCAGGCCTCCGGGATGTCCTTCTCCCCCAGGTGGATTATCTTGGGTTGTTCCTTCATCTTCCCTCCTCCTCTCCTCGAACCTCGCGACCACGGCGCTCAACCGCAACGGCTGCCGTGAACCGCGCGTCCAGCTTGCTTTCTCCTCGTTCGATCATGATTTCCTTGCTCGTCCGCCTTCCGCCCCACCTCACCAGGCGCGTGGACCCGCCTTCCCCAGGGCCTCAAATCAAAGGGTCACGGAGTCTTCCTCTTTCGGACATCCCTCCTTCGCATCCTGCTATCTTATCCGACGCCTTAAAAGAAAGGGCCACGGAGTCTTCCTCTCCGTGGCCCTTGATGCCTGTCCGTGTCTCAACTCGCGCTGGGCGGGCAGGCACCGCCACGGTGCGCCCGCCACCACCAGGAGAATCCTCCCTTGACTTCCCGTGTACTGCCGATACGCATCCCTACCACTCCCGAACCTCGTGCGATGCCCAAATTATCAGCCCCTCTCCCCCCTCTGTCAAGTTTGCAAGCGCCCCCTTTTCCACCCCGTGGAAATGTGAGACCCATGCTCGTTTGTCTCCCGACGGCACCCAAGAAGCTCGAGCGCGTCGAGGAAGCCCCAACCATGGAGCGGTCCCATGGGATCGCAAATCCCCATGGAGACCTTCGGTCACCGCCTTCTCCTTCTCCTGCCGATAACCTTCTCCTTTTCCTGCCGATAAAGAAGACTTCTTCGGTGGATGGGATTGGGAGACGGTATCCGGCACCACGCGGAAATCCCTTTATCGCTTTCAAGCCCTGAGAATCGGAAAAGGATTGTCCTCCGATCATCCGAACCCGGACAGCTCCGTGCCTTTGGGCCGATGCGCTTGACATGACGGCTAAACAAAGCGCCATAAAAAGCCGATTAAAAACCAATTTTAGATAACGAGGGATAGAACAAGGAAGGGGGAAGGATCGCAAGGGGATTTGGATTGCTGCGGCCTCGCCCGGGCCGCCAGCCTTGCTCAAGGGTAAACCCGGTTATCCAATCGGACGGGGAAAGGGCCAGGTAAAGGAAGGCGCAATGCATTGGAGGGAGAAAGGTAGGGATATCAAGCATCGGTGAGGGTGGTGCGCAAAAGCAAGCGCATGAACGGAAGCCGGAAAGGGGGCGCAGGTTGATGAAAAAACCGTTTACCGGTAGGCGCATGTGCGTATTCCTGATCTGGACATGCATATGCCTCATCGCGTTTCTCCCCCTGGGGGGCGCGGCTGCCCAATCGGGGCAGGGCGGGAAAGAGGACCGCGATCATGACTCGGTCGCCGACTCCCAGGAACAAACCAGCGGAAACCCCGGGCCCAACAACCTCTTTCCGGGGCACGTGCAAATGCTCCAGAGCATGAAGGCGGCGATCGGATCGAACATAAATTACCTATGTACGACCTGTTTGAAACCGGGCAGTCCGTCTCAAACCGGGCCCGACACCTTGTACAGCTGGGACAAGAACGCGGACACCACCGTTGCATACTACCAGGAACCCTACCTGCCCCAGAAATACTGGAAGCCCGCAAATAGGGCGAGCAGGTCCGACGTGTTCTCTTCCTCCATCCCCCGGGTGCTGGGCATCATGAACTACGACCGCAGCATCAGCGCCGATATCCACGAAAACCCCATGGCCATAACCTCGGACCCGAGCAGGATCGGCGTGACCGCCTACGACGACCGGGCGATATTCGAGGGCTGGAACTTCATCGACCTGTACATCAGCGGCATAAGCTGGTGCGAGACGCCCACCGGGGCGATCTCCGTGCCCACTCCCCAGGAGATCATGGCCGCTCACAAGAACGGGGTCCCGGTCTTGAGTTCGGCGTTCTTCATGCCTTCCGGCGACCCAACATGGGAGAGCGACCTGGTATCCAGGGACGATCAGGGCAACCTGTGGGCCATAGACAAGATGGTGGAACTCGCGGAGACCTTCCACTTCGACGGTTGGTTCTTCAACTGTGAGACTTCCGGGATAAGCTCGCAGGATGTGGCGGCCTACGAGGAACTCATGGAAGGGCTGAAGGATAGGGGGATGATCGTGGTCTGGTACGACAGCCTGAACACGAGCGGCTACGTCAGCTACCAGAACGAGCTCAATTCCGGCAACAAGGTCTTCCTGGACAACTCCAACGGTTTTTTCGCCAACTACTGGTGGAACCAGGGAAGCCTGGACACCTCGAGGTCTACGGCGGGCGACAGGTCCGGGGACGTGTACATGGGGGTTATAGCCTGGGTGGAACCTAGCCTGACGCCGCCCGGCAATATCGGCACCCTTTACGGTTACAACATGGGCAAGGATAACGGCCTGTCCCTGGGATTGTGGGCCATCGCATGGCCCAGCGAATGCGGCAGCATGCCGGTGCTTACCCTGGAAGAGATCCAGCAGAACACCAAGGCCTTCTGGTGGTGCAAGCAGTTCCCCAACAATCCCAACGCCGCACGAGGGATGGGGGACTACTTCACCCCCAGGACCGCCATCACCGGACTCCCCTTCAGCACCAACTTCAATCTCGGGAAGGGCAACCATTATTTCTCCAACGGCAACATAACCGCGTCGGGCCCCTGGGGGAACCTGACCGAGCAGGACCTCCTTCCCCACTACCTGGTGAGCAACGGGTCCGTCACCGTCGACTTCAACCTGGATGACGCCTGGAACGGCGGCTCCTCCCTGGAGATATCCTCGTCCGGCGGCACCTCGCAGGACGTCCCCATCTACCTCGCCGCCATCGACGAAACCACCTATACGCTTACGGTGACCTATAAAAACGCCGGTTCCGGGGATGTGGTGTTCTACGTGAAGGATAAGAACGGGGCGAAGCAGACGGTGGTATTGTCCGGAACCGGCAACGCTTGGAATACCGTAAAGATCACGGCGATCGGCTCTGTTTATGAGCTGGGAGTGACCCAAATAGGCGCTAATTCAAGCGTGAAGATCGGGGCGATCGAGATCTCGGGTTAGGCGCTGGGGGTGTGGAATGAAAAAATATCCTGCTTATATCCTTACTCTCACCGTGACCATCGCGCTCGCGCTCTCCCTGAGCGGATGCAAGAACGAGGCGTCCCGGGCCAAGGAATACGTCGAGGAGGGCGACGCGATCCTGGCCGAAGCGGCCGTCACCGGTGACGAGCTCACCAGCAAAGTGGAATCTCTGCTCGCCAACATGGGAGCGCAACTTTCAAGGGGGGAGAGGCCCGACGCGGGCAATTTCAATGAGAACTTGGAGGTGATCCACGGGCTTTTCGATGAGCTGGACAGCAAATACGAGGAAGCAAAATCCTCCTACGGGAAAACAGAGAGCCTGAAGGGGTTGGACGATTATAAGGACTACGCGCGGACCCGCATGGCGCAGATAGTCGTCGCGGAGGACATGCTCCAAGACATCAGGTTCCATCTGGACAAGCTGAAGTTCGACATATCCGATCCCGGTTTCAGCGCGACCGCCCTGGCCGAGGAGGCAAGCGAATTCGGGGAGAAGGTGGAACGAAAAGCCAGCGAGGTCACGGAGTTGATGAACAGGGCGGAAACGATCAAGAGGTCGATCGGGCTTTAGGCGAATGATTCACCCGGGATTCGCCTGCCATCGATGCCCGTAAACCATCAGCGGCAGCTTTTCCTTGTCGCCATGCGAAATCGGCGCCATCGCCCATATTGAGCTCCGTGAGGGATCCACCTTGCGCAAAGGGTTGTTCAAGGTACTTTCAGCAGTTCAAGGTCCGTGGATCGGCCTTCCCTCCCAGGACGCCAGGCAGACCGACCCTCACCTCCCGTTACATGTTACCCGTTAGCCATCTCGGCGGAGAGTGATAGACACCCTCCGCGCCAAAGAAAGCGGCCATGAAGGCACGGTACGCGTGGCCCGTTCGCCGTCTCAACGGAGAGTGATAGACACCCTCCGCGCCAAAGAAAGCGGCCATGAAGGCACGGTACGCGTGGCCCGTTCGCCGTCTCAACGGGGGGCTGACAAACTCTATCTTGTCCAACAGTGGGTCGTGGCCCCAGCTGCCCCTCCGGCGATGCTCGCGATGTCCAGGGTGATAAACTCTATCTTGTCCAACAGTGGTTTTTGGAGGTGGCACATGGAGGCACGCGGAGGAGCGGCCGGAAAAGAAATCACGCGCATGCTGCGCGACCTGGCGGGGAGAGCGGTCCTGGCGGTCCGCAACCTGGCGGAGGCGGTGAGCCGGGAAGGGGAACCGGAAGGGCTGCTCGGGGACGTGAAGGCGCTCTTCAGCGAGGGGGGGACGCTCAGGGGAGCCGCCGACCTGCGACAGGCGGTCCGGGTCCTTTTGGTCAAGCCGGGCGTCCAGGCCCTCCTCTTCTACCGCTTCTACCACTGGCTCTACCTTCGGGGCCTGAGGCTGGTGCCGGAGATCCTGGCCCGGCTGAACTTCCTCCTCACCGGAGCGGAGATAGACCCCGGGGCGGACATCGGCCCAGGCTGCCGCATCTGGCACACGGCGGGGGTGACCATCGGGCGGGGGGTCAAGATCGGCCGCGACGTGTGGATCCTGCACAACGTCACCCTGGGAGGCAGGGGGGCCTCCCCCTTCGACCCCGGGGAGGAGGGATACCCCCGCATCGGGGACGGCGTCATCCTCTACACCGGGGTGACCGTGCTGGGCAACGTGGAGATAGGCTCGGGGGCGGTCATCGGGGCCCATTCCCTGGTCCTGGACTCCATACCCCCAGGCTGCCTGGCCTTTGGGGTCCCGGCCAGGGTGGTGAGGAGCCCCGGGGAGCACTGAGAAACAGGGGATGATACTCCCACTCCCGCCCGCCGCTTTACTGGTTGCCTCGGAGACCCCGACGGTCATTTACCTGAGGATCGAGAACTTTTTAATCCCGGGTCTCAGGCGGCCAACCATGCAGGAACTGAACTTCATGCCCACCATATCACCAGGGTATACCTGCCGATCGCCGGGAGGTGGGGCGCGCGGTTAGAAAGGGAGTGCCGCATCCGGGGAGTGGAGACGGGATGCCGACTTTCCGGAATTCGAGAAGGATCTGGGAAGAGCGCAACGGCCTGGAAGGAGGGGGTCTCGAGGTAGGGCTCGAACACCTGCTTCCGTGGAGCTTGTTTCCCCGAGGTTTGAGGGGATCTTATCCGCCTGCCCGGACCTTCCGTTTCAACTCCTCGGTGACCTGGTGCGCCCTGCGCTGGGGCTCTGGCAGCCTCTTGCCCCGCAGGCAGGCGAGCACCATGCGGATCGAGCTGGGAAGATCTACCATATGCCCCACGGAAACGTAAAGGGGCTTGACGCCGGCCCGGGTGCGCAGAACCGCCCCCACCGTCCTCCCCTCATATACCAGGGGAGCCCAGTCGCCCACCTCCGGCCCCGGCTCCTCGGCCTCTCCCAGCAACCTGGACTTGGCGCAGCCGATGGTGGGTATGCCCGCCAGGATGCCCAGGTGGGAGGCCAACCCGCATCCCCGGGGGTGGGCGATGCCCTGCCCGTCGACCAGGATGACGTCGGGGTCGGCACCCAGGCCCTTTAGGGCGGGCAGGAGAGCGGGTAGCTCTCTGAAGGAGAGCAACCCCGGCACGTAGGGAAACCCTACCTCCACACAGGAAGTGCTTACCTCCAAGAGTTCCAGGTCCGGAAAACTCATGAGCACCGCTGCACCCAGGGCCAGCCTCCTCTCGCGGAGGTAGGAGATGTCCGTCCCGGCCACCAGGCGCACATTCCCGGTGTCCAAGGGTACGTCGCAGCGCACCTCTTCCCTTAACCGTTCCTGCAACTCGCGGGCCTCGGCCACGCTCACTTGCAGGGAATGGGATAGACGTAAGCCACCTGGCCCAATGCCAGGCGGCCCCGCTGCCCTCACACCCGGTCCTTCCCTCCCGCGCTCAACGGGTTGGTGAGCGGTTATCCGGCCCATCTCCAAGCCTTGACCGAGTTGGAGATACCCAGGATTCGGGCCCCGCACGGCATCTTCGAGGACCCATTCCCCCGATCTCCCCCGCCGGCCTCAATCTTTATCGTGGCGGGGGTTCTTCCGGACCACCTTCATGGCGTTGGTGACCGCCACGGTGACGTCGGCCTTGAACTGGCTCTCCAGTTCGTTGACCTTGGTATAGACGTAACCCTTGTCGGTGACCACGTACTTGGGCGGCAGGTGGTTGAGGGCCAGGGCCTTGATGTCCAACTTGCAACGGTCGCACTTGCAGACGTCATCCCGGCGGGAAAGTATCTCCTCCAAGGTGGAATCGACGACCTCCTCCATGTAGTTCTTAAAGAGCACTTCCGTACCTCCTCGCTGGTCCTGCCTTACCCTGATAGTATATCGCCTCCGGTCCGGTTTGTAGGCCTCGACCTCGAGGCGGTAACTGGGAATATATACCATACCCTCCGCGTCGGGAGGGCAATCCTCGAGGTAGCGGTCCACCATACGGTATATGAACTCCTCCCTTTCCTCTTCCGGGATGCGGAGGGTGAAGGGAAGCCAGGTGGTACGGATATGCCCGGCCAGTCCTTCCCGGCCTCGAAAAGCGGCGTAACTCCTGGTCAACTCCACCCGCACGGGCCGTAAGCCGGCTTCCGACAACCAGGCCCGGTAGTCCTCCGGATCGTGAAACCCGAACCCTCCCGACCAACGGGAAAAATACTCCCGCCACCTCGCGCTCATTATGAGCTCCATGAGGATAGCCTCCAAGCGCCCCAGCTCCCCCCTCCCCCTCATCCGTAGGTATACCTTTCCGCCCGGCCGGAGACTGCGTTCGATGCCGGAAAGGACCGGCCTCTGGTCAGCAATCCAGTGCAGGCAGGCGTTGGAAAACACCACGTCGAACTCGCCGTGAAAGGGAAGCCGGGTAGCATCCACGACCCTCCAGGAAAGGTTGGGATATCTATCCTTCGGATATCTCTTGCTGGCGAATTCTATCATCTCCTCGGATGCGTCGACTCCCAGTACCCTTCCCTCCGGAAGCAAGGTCGAGAGGATGGCGGTGATCTTCCCGTCCCCGCACCCTATGTCCAGCAGGTGCTCGTTCCCTCGCAATTCCATCCGCCGGATAAGCTCCAGGGCGCTCTTCAACTGGGGCATGGAGTGACGCCGGTAATCCTCCGGATCCCACTTCAAACGCGAGGGAGCATCACCCACCCGTGGCCTACGATCTCCGCTTCTCGAAATGCCCATCACCATCCTCCATCCCATTCCTCGCTTTTCACGCAATAAAGATACCGGAACCCGGGATGGTCATCCATCCCGTCGGAGCTACCATTCATGGCCCACGGCGCCGTTCCCCGCGTTCCCCCGGCAAACCTCCCTTGACCTGCGAAATCAGCGCCATCCGCTTCCCCACACCCTGCTTGCTCGGCCGCAGCCATCCACCACCGCGCCAGATAATAACCGATCCCTACGCCGGGCAAGCGGCCACGAGAAAGGCGGCAGAAGGGCAGCGACTCGGTCGCCGGGTGGCCTGTCGACCTCGCCCCCGTGTTGTCGGCTACTGCCTGCCTGGTTTCACCGGGACCACGGATGTTATAATCTATTCTCGCGCGCGAAGGCCATCCTGCTCCCGGAGGGACCGGGAGCCGTTTAGACCGGAGGAGGTGATCATGCGCGAGTACGAGCTCATGTACATCGCCCGCCCCAACCTGGAGGCCGCCCAGTACGAGGCGCTCCAGGAGCGGGTGACCGGCCTCATAGCCCGGGACGGAGGAGAAATGACCGGGCTCGAGGTCTGGGGCAAGAGGAAGCTGGCCTACCCCATCAAGCACGAAAAGGACGGCTACTACGTCGTCCTTACTTTCAAGGGCGGGGAGGCGTTGGTGCAGGAGCTGAACCGGGTCCTGTACATCACCGACGAGATCCTCAGGCACAAGATCTTCCGCCTGGACGGACGCAGGTAAGCCCGCGCCGGAGAATTTGTCACTGCCTCGTCCTACAATCACCTTGTCCGTCGGGAAAGTACGGCAAGGAGGAGATCATGGCCGGATTGAACAGCGTGGTGTTGATAGGGAACCTTACCCGCGACCCGGAGCTGAGGTACACCCCCAGCGGAGTCCCGGTATGCACCTTGCGTTTGGCCGTGAGCCGCAACTTCCCCAACCAGCAGGGCGAGGTGGAGGCGGATTACTTCAACGTCATCGTCTGGCGTAACCAGGCGGAGAAGTGCGCCGAGTACCTCACCAAGGGGCGACAGGTGGCGGTCACCGGGAGGCTGCAGAGCCGCAGCTGGGAGGGCGCGGACGGCCAGAAAAGGTCCACCATCGAGATAGTGGCCGACCGGGTGGTCTTCCTGGGACGCAGGGACCGAGCCGAGGACGTGGTCGGGGACCTCACCGAGGTAAACCTCTCCGAGGACAGCGACCTGGACGTCGACCTGGAGCCCAGGGTGGAGGACGAGGTGGTCTTCTGATCCAACGAGGGTCTCCCGAGGCACTGAAAACGCGTCGCAGATGGAGTAGAATTACACCGGAAAAATTACATCGGGAGGAATGGTATGAGTTCCAACCAGAGCAAGAAATCGTCCTCCAAGGACAAGAAGGCCAAGGAAGGCTACGGGCGTAAACAGCGCAAGAAGGTCTGTTACTTCTGCTCGGAGAAGGTGGACTACATCGATTACAAGGACACCAATCTCCTCAAGAAGTTCCTCTCCGAGAAGGGCAAGATACGCCCCCGGCGGGTAACGGGAAACTGCGCCCAACACCAGAAGCGCCTGGCTCTGGCCATCAAGAACGCCAGGGAAATGGCCCTCATCCCCTACACTTCACGCCAGGGGGAGATAAAATAGTAACCGCCGAGTGGGGGTTTCCCCTGACCTGAGGGTTGGAATAACGGCAACCGTAGGAAACAGGAGTCGCCAAGCAGAGGAAATCGAGGAGTGGCCTTGAAAGTCATATTGGTAGCCGACGTTGAGGGTCTGGGCAGCCGCGGCGACACCGTGGAGGTCAAGGACGGATACGCCAACAACTACCTCATCCCCAAAGGCCTCGCCGTGCGCAGGACCAAGGGCAAGGCCAAGGAAGCCGAGCAGCTGGCCCGGGAAAAAATGGCCAAGGCGGACCGGGAGCTGCGGCGTGCGGAGGAGACCGCCCAGACGATCTCGGGGCGGACCTTCGAGGTCAAAGCCAAGGCCGGGGAGGAGGGGAAGCTCTTCGGGACCATCACCCCCAAGGACATCGCGGAGCTCATCAAACAGGAACTCGGCCTGGAAATAGACCGCAAGAAGATTCACCTGGACGAACACATAAAAAACCTGGGTTTTCACGAGGCCCGCGTCAAGCTTCATCCTCAGGTGGAAGCCATAATACATCTCAAGGTCGTGCCGGAGTGAACCACTTTCCGCACCTCCCTCGCGGAGGTCGGCGCTGGGGAGAGGGGTTGTCATGAGCACGGTTGTGCAGGCCTTCGACCGACACGATCAGCTTCCACCGCACAGCCTGGAAGCCGAGCAATCGGTTCTCGGATCCATGCTCCTTTCCGCGGACGCCGTCATGGAGGTGTCCGAGATCCTGGAGCCGGAGGACTTCTACAAGGAAGCCCACGCCATCATCTACCGTACGGCGCTACAACTCTTCGCCTCCGGGGAACCGGTGGACCCCGTGACCCTCTCCGAGGCCCTCCGCGCCCAGGGTAACCTGGAAAGGGTGGGTGACCGGCCTTACATAATGAACCTCATGTCCACCGTGCCCACACCGGCCAATGCCAAATACTACGCGGAGGTGGTTTCCAGGCTGGCCATATACCGCCGCCTGATCGAGGCCGCGGGCAAGGTGGCCGCCGTGGGATACCGGGCACCCGAAGACCTGGTGGAGGCCCTGGACGAGGCCGAGGACATCATCTTCAACGTGGCCCAGCGCCGTAGGAGGGAGAACATCAAGCCCATGAAGGAGCTCATGGAGGCCACCTTCGAGGACCTGGAACAGATCGCCGAGGGCCGAAAGCAGACCGGCATCCCAACCGGCTTTACGGACCTGGATGAGCTCACCCAGGGCTTGCAGCCCTCGGACCTTATCGTCATCGCTGCCCGCCCCTCCATGGGCAAGACCTCCCTGGCCCTGAACATAGCGGACCACGTGGCGGTGGAGGAGGGCATCCCGGTGGCCATATTCAGCCTGGAGATGAGCGCCCAGGAGGTGGCCAAGCGCATGCTCTGTTCCCGGGCCCGGGTGAACAGCCAGAAACTGAAGTCCAGCTTCGAGGACGAGGAGATCTGGGAACGGCTCTCGGAAGCCGCCGGGGATCTGTCCTCCGCCTCCATCTTCATAGACGACAGCGCGGACATCGGGATCATGGAACTGCGCTCAAAGTTGCGCCGCCTGAAATCCCAACACGACATCGGGCTGGTGATCATCGATTATATCCAGCTCATGAGCTCGGACCGCCGGCTCGAGAACCGCGTGCAGGAGATAGCCGCCATATCCAGGGGCCTGAAGGTGATCGGAAGGGATTTCAACATCCCGGTCATCGCCGTCTCCCAGCTCTCCCGGGAGCCGGAAAAGCATAACCGTGAGCCCATCCTCTCCGACCTGCGGGAATCGGGGGCCATCGAGCAGGACGCCGACCTCATCATATTCATCCACCGCAAGGAGGTCTACGACCCGGACAACGACGAGTACAAGGGCAGGGCGGACGTCAAGGTGGCCAAGCACCGCAACGGGCCCATCGGACCGGTGAGGCTCACCTTCCAGGCCCAATACGCGCGCTTCCTCAACTACACCGCCCGCAGGGAGTAAAACGCGCTCCATGCCGGAGGCATAGCGAAAGGGAAAGCTCGGAAAAGTAGTTCAAATGGCAATTATTACCTTTATGATAAAAGTGCCGACCTTTCTAACTTCGTACTGGATAATTCATCTGTTATTCCGGCTGCCCTGAGATTATCCCTTCGGATGGCATGGCAAGGGTACGGCTTACAGGCTGCCATCCCTTTGAACGCGTTGTCTGCCTCATACCAACCTTCCGCTTTTCGGAGCCGGGTTTCCGGGAGGTTTATCCCTTCGGGCTTCACGGCAGGGAGAACGGCTTGCAGGTATCGTCATCCAGCGAAGTCCTCCCAGGCGACCGGATCCCCGTTGGCGAGGATGAGCCAAGCCCCTCAGCCTCCCAGCAATTCCCGGGCCAGGTCGATGTCCAGGGGAAGCAGGCCTCCTTCCTCGAGGTACAGGGAAAGGGCTCCTTGGGGGCAGTTCTCCACGCACAGCTCGCAACCGTAGCAACTCTCGGCGTGATAGACGCGCTTCCCGTCCCTAATCTCCACCGCCCCGAAGTTGCATACCTCCGCGCATTTACCGCATAGGCGGCACTTCCCGGCATCGTGCCTCACCTTGTACCCGGAGGGCGCGTACTGGGAGATGTCCTCCGCCCCCTTTATCCTCCGGGCCAGGGCCGTGGCCCGCATGCTCACGCAGCAACGGGGGCAGCAATTGCATATCACCCCCATGCTCCCCCCGGTGGCTACCTTGAAGAAGGCTTGGTTGATGTGCCCCTTGCGACGGTGCTCGTCGATGATGGCCAGGGCCTCCTCTTTGGTTATGCGGCGAACGTGGTACTTCTGGCAGTGTTCCAGCCAGAAATCCACCAGGGGCCTCCCCACGGCGATGCAGGAGGCCACCGGCTGGCAGGGGTCCTCCAGCTCCAGCTTGCAGGGACAGTCCATCACTGCCAGGTGGGTTGGCTCCCGCAGCACGATCTTGTTGGCGTACTTGAAGGGGATGATGCGCTTGGTGGTGTCCGGCCCCAGCATCACCGTCTCCTCCAGGTTGAGTATCTTGTTAAGGTCCCCCCGGGAGAGCACTTTGGCGTGATAGCGGTCGAAGATGAACCTGGGGATGTACTTGGTGGCCTCCAGGCGGGAGAAGAGGGCCACCACCGCCCTGGTGAGGTAAAGCGCCCCTTTCACGTAGAGATCGTAGAACACGAAGTAGAGGTAGTTGTGTACGGCGCGGTCCACGCGCCATCCGTGCAGTTTGAAAATCCTCTTGGTCGATTCCTTCATCTCCTCATCCCTCCCTCGTTCCGCGGGAAAACACCCATTTCCCTATCAACCAAGCGGATGACCGCGAGCCCTGCTCCTGGCGGGCCTTTTTCGCGCGCCCCAAAGCCGGGAGCGCGCCATGTACCGTCACGACTTCGCAGGGCATTCTCGTCCTTTCCACCTAGCCCCCGCCACATAGGGCTTCGAATTGGGATATATTACCATTTCGTCTACCATCATCCCTTGTGTTTCTCCGGTCGAAATAGCCAAGGGTAGTCGGAGGCGAGAGGCCTCTCTTCCGAAGCCCGCGCCTCAAACCGGGAGGCCCTCATCCCTCAACCACTCCGAGAACGGCCGTCCCTCCACGATCCGTAGGGACCGCGTATCCATCTCGGCGGGAACCGGGTAACGACCGAACTCCCGGACCGCGGCGACCAGGGCGTGCACGTGCTCCACCGGGGTTCCCACGGGCACCAGGTTGGCCAGTAGCACGAACCTGCCGTTCCCCGCGCCTTCCCTTATGACCTCCCAAACCCTGTCCGCGACGGCCCGCGGCGGACCCGTCTCCAAGAGATCGGGCCTTACGTTGAGCATAAGGCATACCTTTTTCTCCTCCGCGTACTCCCTGAAAAAGGGGATGCCCAACTCCTCGTAATCCTCGTTCCAGACCAGGAGGAAGAGGGGTCGGAGAGAGGGGAAGCGGTTTCCGGGGAGCATCATGCGCATCTTTATGTCCAGCACCTCCCGCGGGTCCCGCACGGCGCGCTCACCCCAGCTCCCGGTGTCCAGAACCGTGCGCATGGGCGTGCTCGTGGCCCGGATCACCTTTTCCACGTAAGGGAGGCAGAACTCCCTGACCATGTCCGGGGTCACGTTGGGCTGGGAGGCCCAGGCGTCGGACATCACCACCAAGGCCGTGCCGGTCTCCTCCGCCATCTTCTCTATCCAGGGAACCACCACCTCCATGCTCAGGAACTCCATCAGGCGGTGGGCGAAGCCGGGGTTGCGCCTCATGTCGCGGATGAAGTTCACGTAACCCCGGATGAGCACGGCCATGGTGAAGGGGGAACAGGCATAGGCCATGGGAGGGATCTCCATGACCTCCATGTAGCGCCGGTAGGCCTCCAGGACGAAGGGCATGCGTCCACTTTTCCCGGGAACGGGGGGCCGGAGGCGGCGGAAATCCTCCTCGCTTGCTACCAGGGGATGGGTGGAGTCCACGTCCGGCTCGCTCCGCTCCCGCCAGATGAGCCTCTGCCCCAGGGCTTCCAGCTCGATGTTGTAGAAATCGAACACTGGGGACCAGAAATCGAAACCGAAGTAAGCGGCCATGTTGCGGGAGGCGTGGATAAAGAGCCGCGCCTGCGTGAAGAAGGTCCGCGCCGAAAGGCCGTGCATGGCCATGGCGTAGGTGTACGGCTGGACGATCACCGGCACGCGGTCCGGCGTCCCGTAGATGCCGGCGATGAGGCGCTGGTAACCGTCCAGTCTTCCCAGGCGCAGTCCCCGGGAGTAGAGCACCGCCTTCCCCAGCTTGGCCGCGTTCTTGGCCCCCGACACGGCTTTCCCGACCGTCATTCAGCCCACCCCCAGGAGGCGGTCCAGGACCCTTACCGCCTCGGCGGCGCTCTCCCCGTACCCGTCGGCGCCGATGCGCTCGGCGTACTCCCGGGTCACGGCGGCCCCGCCCACCACCACCCTCACTTTCTCCCTCAGCCCAGCCTCCGAGAGCAGGCGGATCACCTCCTCCATGCCCCGCATGGTGGTGGTCATGTAGGCTCCCAATCCCAGGACATCCGCGCCCCGCTCCCGGGCCTCCTCGACGAACCTGGCATGGGGAACGTCCACCCCGAGGTCCACCACCTCGTAGTCGGCACAGCGCAGGAAGGCGGCCACGATGTTCTTCCCCAGGTCGTGAGCGTCGCCTTCCACGGTGCCCATAACCACCCTTCCCTTGCGGCCCACAGACCCCTCGGCCAGGAGGGGTTCAACCATCCGCATCACCTCTTTGAAGGCCTCCGTGGCCAGTATTATGTCGGGGAGGAAAAATTCTCCTTCCTCCCAGAGCCTTCCAGCCTCGTGTATCCCGGCCACGGCCCCTTTTCCCAGCAATTCCCAGGGAGGAACCCCCTCCCCCAGGGCCCTCCCGGTTATCTCCGCCGCCTTAACCTCGTCGCCCTGGCAAACAGCTGTCCTCAACTCCTCCGCCCAATCCATTGCGGACCTCCTCCTCTTCAGCGGGATCCCTTGGCTCGGCCACCTTCACCTCCCCAACGCTCCCGTGGAAAAGGGCTTGAACTCGCGGCAACACCTTCTCCGAGCCTCCGGCGGTTCGAGGCCGAGACAACCACCTGTCTTGTCCCCGATGCTCTTCCACACAGGTGTGTGCCCACCCAGAGCCTTCGGCGGTTCAAGGCCGAGACAACCACCGTCGGCTCACCGCGCGCCCGGTCCGACCCGGAAAGAGGGCATCCCGGGTATGGAGTCTCCGTGAGCCGCTTTCCTCACATCTTATCACTTCCTTCGTTTAAAATATCTGCAGGTCCAAAGCCGCGGCCTTCCTCGCTCCCAGATCATTTGGACCTCCGGGAGGAAAGGGAGTGTAATGGAAAACATTACCAAAAGAGAGCGCAAGAGAATAGAACGCCGGAAAGCGATAATCGACGCCGCGGAAGAGCTCTTCTCCCGGAAGGGCTACGGGGAGACCACCATGCAGGAGATAGCCGAGCGGGCGGGCATGGCCAAGGGTTCCCTCTACCTCCACTTCAAGAGCAAGGAGGAGCTCTATCTCACCATCTGCGTCCAGGGCGTAGCCGGTTTCGGCGAAGCCCTGGAGAAATCGCGCCAGGAAGCCCGCGGGCTGGAGGAAAAGATCCGATCCGTCTACCTGGCCTACATACGGCACTCCCTGCGTGAACCGGCGGTATTCAGGGTGCTCCGAGACATCTTCCTCGAGCAGGTCCGCCAGAACCTCTCCGACGCCACGGTGGAGGAGGTCTCCGCCATCATCCGGAACTGGCTATGCAGAGAGAGCGAATTGGTCAGGGAGGGCGTGGAAAAGGGGCTTTTTCTACCCCAACTCGATCCCTACCGCTTCAGCGTGCTGGCCTGGAGGACGGCTACCGGCCTGGTGGAGCTGGCCCTCCTTCAGGAGCCACTGGTCTTAGGGGGTTCGGACCTCGAGAACCTCTTCGAGGAATCCATTGACCTCCTGCTGCGGGGAGCGAAGAGGCCCACGGGAGAGCCGGGCAACCGGTAAGATCCGCGAGCCGCCATCGCCTTGCCGTTTCACCCTCCTACTTTTCTCCCGACGGCGGTCCCGCGAACCACGCATTTATCATCTCCGTCCTGCCTTATCCCCGCCCGGTTCTGCACCGGGAGCAGGCGGGAAAGGGGGGCGATGCGCTCGAGGGCGAGGGAGGGAAGGAGGGTGTTCAAGCCCTTCCGACCCGCCTTATCCCCGCCCGGTTTAAACTCTATAACGGTGGATAAATAAGAAATATGAATCTAACGGCAAACGGGGCTGTGGCCCGGCAGGCAGGAGAGAGTTACCCACCGAGATGCCTTGAAGTAAAGGGTGGATTTTCATGGGCCCCAAAGCCGGAAAATATCTGAGTAGGAGGTTGACAAAATATGACCGCGGTCATATTATACAAACACCAAGAAAAAGTCCGGCTGTATTCCAGGGGAGGGAGTCACCGCTAATAACGGGAACGACCGAGGTGTAGAGATATCTTTTCCCTACGCCGTCTTGGAGCGCACGCAGGAGAAGGGAAATCTTTCCACGCATCCGCACGTGGAGTGGCGTGCATAACCGGGGCAAAATACCGAAGCGCGGTTAGAGGCACTCGGAAAAACAAGAAAGACAAAAACCAACCTAGGCGCAGGCGAGTTGGGTCTCCGTGTGGGTATTAATATGTCCATGCGCGAGGGAGCTGGATCTCCCAGGCGCTCGGACCCGGGGCGCGGCGGGACAAGTGCAAAACATGTACACGCACAATATGCGAGCGATGTGCGGGGGGTCGGGTCCGCTGGTGCATGGTATTCATGTATCCCCGTGGGCCAAGCGGGGGTGAACAGTGTCCCCGGAGCATGGAGTACCGGGAGAGGAGAGGCAAGCGCCAAGGGCAAGGAGTCGCCGGCGCGCCTGAAGCGCCGTTCCACGGAGCGGCGACCATAGGGGCCAAGGAAGTCCAACCCGACCTGGAGGCGGGAGATCCCTGCTTCCCGGATGAAGCGCGTTATCAGCCAGAAAGAAAGGCCCGAGGCCAGGGTAACCGCGGGGAAGGCGGGATATCGGGCCGGAAGGCAGCCCTTTGGAGGCAAGGGAGGGAACCGGAGGAGGCACGGATGAGGACCATCGACGACTTCACGCGACCGCTGGAATACGTATCCCCCATGGACGGGCTCCTGGGCTCCATCTTCCGGGACTGGGTGGAGAGGGAAGTCATGCCCTACCGGAGGCAGTTCGACGAGGATTACCGCGACCACCATCTCATCCACCCGCCCTTCAAGAAGCTCCTCGGCGAGTACGGCCTACAGCGCATGATCTTCCCCGAGGACCTTGGAGGATGGGGGATGGGGCGCTCCAACTACATGTGCACGGCGGCCTTCCGCATGTTCGAGGAGATCGCCCGTGCGGATACGGGCATGGCCCTGGCCTTCGGGGCCCTATTCTGGCCTTTCCTCTTCATCGCCCTGGAGCCCCACGAGAACCGGCGCCTCCTGGAGGAATTCGCCCCCATGTTCTGCGAGACCACGGAGGCCGTCTTCGCCGCCCTGTGCATGACCGAGCCCCAGGGAGGATCGGACATCGAGAACATCGAGATCGTCAAGGGGAGCACCATCCGCACCACCGCCGTGCTGGACGGCGACGAGTGGGTGATAAACGGGCACAAGTTGTGGCCCTCCAACACGGGTGGCCTGGCCAGGCTCATGGCCGTGGTCTGCACCACCAACCCGGGCTCCGACGACCCGCGGGACATCGCCGTCATCTACGTGACCTCGGACACGCCGGGGGTCACCCAGGGGCCTCCCTACGAGAAGGCGGGGATGGCCGCGGACATGAACTCCGACGTGTGGTTGGAGAACGTCCGCGTCCCCTCCTGGTACCGGGCCTGCGGCCCAGGCGATGACGCCAAGTACTTCGGGGAGATCATGTCCACGGGAAACATGGGGATCATCGCCTGGATCTCCGGGGCCATGATGAACATCTACGAGAGGCTGACGGAGTTCGTCAACCGCAAGAAGTTCCGCGGCCTGCCCCTCAAGGAGAACGACGCCGTGGCCGGGGTGCTGGCCGACTTCGCCGCCAACATCGAGGCCATCCGCATCGTGGGCTATCAATGCGCCCGCATGTGCGATCGCCACGACCTCTACGGACCCCTTTGGGACCCCGGGCTGGTGGCCAAGATGCGCGCCCAGCGCTACCTGGCCATGGACCGCTTCATCGAGGTAACCGGGCGGGTGATGAACCTCATGGAATGCTTCGGCGCCGACCGGGATTGGGACGTGGAGAAGCACTGGCGGGACCTTAAAATACTCCAGCTGGTGGAGGGATCCAAGCAGCTCTGCCAGATAGAGACGGCTCGCTGGTTTTACGAATGCACGACTCTGTAGATAGGATGAATAGAAGGGGGTGCCCATGAACGAACTGGAACTGTTTCCCTATCCGAAGAACCGCCTTCAGAAGACGGACCTGGACCTGGCGGCCAGCCTGCACGACCTGGTGCAGAAGGAGATCGTGGATAAGCGCCTGGAACTCAAGGAGGACTACGAAGGCCTGCTCAGTCCCAACCTGAGCAAGCTGCTGGTGGAGGTGGGCCTGCAGCGCATGTTCTGGCCTGAAGACCTCGGCGGCGAGGAACACAACGGTCCCGAGGCCGCCTACACCGTGGCCGCGGCCCTCGAACAGGTGGGCCGGGCGGACACGGGGTTGGGTTATTTGGTGGCGCACAACCTGGCCCTGCAGGCGGCGCTGGCCATGCGGGAGAACCTGGACCGGGAAGCCTGCGCCCGCTTCGCCCCCCTGTTCTGTGACGGGAAGGGGCCGGTCATCGTCTCCTTCATCCTGCCCGTGTTCGGCGAGGACGGTAAGGCCCCCGCGTGGCGTGGTAAGAGTTTCCAGGTGAAGGCCAGGCCAGCTTCCGGTTCCTGGGTGCTGGAGGGCAAGGGGGTACGCCCCACCTGCTCCGGCGCGGATGCCCACCTCTTCGGGGCCTGGTGCGCCGTGGAGGGCGAGGAGCCCCCGGCCTTCATCCTGGTCCCCGGCGACGCCGGTGGCCTCTCCCGCGGCCCGGAGTTCAAGAAGACGGGGCTGGCGGCCAGCCGCAACGCCGACCTGGACCTTTCCGGGGTGGAGGTCCCCGCAGGGAACTGCATCTTCCGCGGGGAGTTGGAGTACCGGCGCCTCCTCTCCTGGCTCTACCTGGGCATCTCGGCCACCGCCGTGGGAGGCCTCCTGGCCGCCTACCAGATCCTCAAGGAATGGGGGGACAACCGGGTGATCAAGGGAACCGGGAACATCTTCAAGGAGAACCCCCTGACCGGGGCCCTCATGGGGGAGATAGCCCAGGATATCTCCATGTCCCGCCTCCTGGCCTACGACCTTGCCGGGATGCTGGCCGACCCCTCCTCCTTCGGGGACGCCGGCTCGGACATGGTGTACACCGCAGCCCTGATGATCGTCCACCAGGTGCTGGCCACGGCGGAGCGAGCCCTGCACCGCACCATGGAACTCATGGCCTCCGCGGGCTACGCCAAGGAATGGCAGCTGGAACGCTACTGGCGAGACCTCAAGACCGTGCAGTGCTACGTGGGTTCCCACGAGCTGGCCAAGCACGATTTCTCCCGCTGGTTCTACGGAGCACGTACCCTTTAGGGAGGTTTCGGCCGTGGGCTGCACATCGATCGCCGGCTTCCAAGGGAACCCGCGGACGTTAACGGCATGCGGGTCGGGCCGCCGCCCGAGGAGGTGAGAAAGGTGTGCGCAATTCCGAGCAGGATTACGGAACGGTCACCGGCGAGGGGTTTTGAATGACCTCCGACCTCGGGCGCGAGCCGGACCGTGAAGGCGAGGAGGTGATCCGGATGCGTGGGATAGACGTCTTCAGCCGGCCCCTGGAGTACCTCACCCCCCTGGGGGAACAGGTGGGGGAGATCATCCGGGAGTGGGTGGAGAAGGAGGTCATACCCTACCGGCGCGAATTCGACGAGGATTACCTGGAGCACCGCCTCATCCATCCACCTTTCAAGAAGCTCCTGGGAGAATATGGCATCCAGCGCATCCTCTTCCCCGAGGACCTGGGCGGCTGGGGCCTGGGCCATTCCGATTACCTGTGCGTGGCCGCCTTCCGCATGTTCGAGGAGGTGGCCCGGGCCGACTCCGGGATGGCCGTGGCCTTCGGGGTGGTCTTCTGGCCCCTGGTCCTCATCTGCTGCGAGCCCCACGTCAACCGCCGGCTGTGCGAGGAGTTCGCCCCCATGTTCATGACCACCAAACCGGTGTTCTCCTGCCTGGCCATGACCGAGCCGCAGGGAGGCTCGGACATCGAGAACGTGGAAGTGCTGAAAGGAAGCACCATCCGCACCGTGGCCGTGCGGGACGGGGACGAGTGGGTCATCAACGGGCACAAGCTCTGGCCCACCAACACCGGCGGGGTGGCCGACCTCATGGGCGTGGTGTGCACCACCAACCCCGGCTCCCGCAACCCGGAGGACATAGCCATCATCTTCGTCCCCGCCGACGCCCCCGGCGTGACCCAAGGTCCGGCCTACGAGAAGGCGGGCATGGCCGCGGACAAGAACGGGGACATCTGGTTCGAGAACGTGCGCGTGCCGTTGTGGTACCGGGCCTGCGGCCCCGGGGACGACGCCAAGTACTACGGGGAGATCGTCTCCCTGGGCAACATGGGGAGCATCGCCTTCGCCGTAGGGGTGATGCTCAACATCTACGAAAAACTGCAGGAATACGTGAACCGCAAGACCTACCGCGGCATGCCCCTCAAGGAGAACGACGCCGTGGCCGGGGTGCTGGCCGATTTCGCCACCACCATCGAGGCGGTGCGCATCATCGGCTACCAGTGCGCCCGCATGTGCGACCGCCAGGACCTCTACGGCCCGCGCTGGAGCCCGGAGATAGTGGCCCGGGCGCGCGCCCACCGCTACTTCGCCGCCGACCGCGCCCTGGAGGCCATCGGCAAGGTGATGAACCTCATGGAATGCTTCGGGCCGGACCGGGACTGGGACGTGGAGAAGCACTGGCGGGACATCAAGATGGTCCAGCTCTGGTTGGGCGGAAAACAGCTCAGCCAGATGGAGGTCGCCCGCTGGTTCTTCGAGTGCGAGACGCTTTGAGGTGATGAAGATGGCCGTGGAAACGGAGACCCGGACGGAGATGGAGACGCGGGGGCTGGTGGACGCCCTGGACCGCATCCTGCGCCAGCTCATCCGCACCCCCAAGTTCAAGGAGACGGTGATAACCCTGCTCAACGCGGTGGACCCGCCGGCGGCCCGGCGGCTGGTGCGTACCATTTTCTGGCAGGACCCGGGGCTGCTCATGTCCGTGATGGGGACCCTGCCGGCCATCCTGAACACCGCCTTCCAGGCCCTGGCCGAGGTAGCCGCCCAGATGAACTCCATGCCCGCCCCACTCCTCCAGGACCTTTTGCACCGCATAGTGGAGGGCCTGGACGGCGCCGCCCTGGGGGAGGCGGCGGGGGGACTGGTGAAGATGGGCCTCTCCCTCGGGCTTTCCGATAAGGACAGCGGGCTTCGCCGCAGCCTATCCTCCCTGCGCGGGGATTTCTCCTCCTCCTTCTCCGCCGCCCTGGGGGAGGCTTCCCTGGCGGAGAGGCTGAGCGCCTGGATGGCCGCGGCGGCGGAAAGGGCCCGGGACAAGGAATCCTCCACCTACGCCTTCATCCAGGCGGCGAAGGCGGCGCTGAAGGAGAACCCGGACTTCGTGGAGCACGTCATGCAACCCCTGCTGGAATTGCCTGCCAGATCGTCGTCCAAGAGGACGGCCTCCAAGCCCGGCGCGGCGAAGAAATCTCCCGCCAAGAAGACCGGCGGCGCGAGGGAAGGGTAAGGGGGTGAGGGCATGGCGTTGGCTACTTGTCTGAACGCGGCGGCCGAGAGCCCTCGCGGCTGCTCGTCATCCTCGGCCTCGAAAATTGGCCTCGAAAATAGCCGGAGGGGAAGGGTAAGGGGGTGAGAACGTGGAGCACCAGGAAGTGAGCCCGGGGATCGGGGAGAGGATACTCAAGGAGATCATCGCCACCCCCGCCCTCAAGGAAGTGTTCCTCCTCCAGATAAAGGACATCAAGCCGGAGACCGCTTCCGGCCTGGTTAAGACCCTGCTCTGGGGCGACCCGGGGATATCCATGAGCCTCTTCGGCGCCCTTCCGGACGCCGTCAACTGGCTCCTCGAGTTCCTGCTCGAGCTGGGCCGCCAGCTCAACGGCCTGCCCGAGCCGCTGCTCAAGGATATCCTCTCCCGCATCGGCGCGGGCATAGACCGCGAGCGGTTGGGAGAATTTCCCAAGGAATACGGCAAGCTCGTCCGTCGCCTGCTGGTGGGGGAAGGCAAGCCTCCCGAGGAGGTGCGCGACGCGGTGGTCTCCGCCCTCAACCGCGCCCTCGAGGCCCTGGACCGGTCCACCTCGCGCCTGGAGGCGAACCGGGAGGAGATAGCCCGGACCGTGCGCAGGGCCTGGAAGGAAATGGATAAGGACGCCCTGGCCAGGACAGCGCGCCGCCTGGCCTCCCTGGCCGCCGCCGCGGCCCGCCCCGAGCGAAGGGAGGGGGAGGCGAGGGGCGCGCCCGGGGCCGCGAAACTGGCCGCCGTTGCTCTGGCCGCCCTTGTCGCACTGCGCTTCCTGAGAAAGGGACTGAAGAGGAAGAGGAAACGGTGAGAGGGGTCATGGCCGTCGCGTCGCGCCGCGGGATGACGTGACAACCAGGTCCCGGGAGCGCGAGATGGAGGCGGGTGACCGTGACTTCGTGCGGGCCGGAGGCGGATCCCGGGAGAAAGGGATCGAAAACCCGATAGCGTGGTGGCCAGAGGCTCCGGGGTCCCGCGCGGTCCCCGGGTGCGGGACAGCGCCATGGAAGGGAAAGGAAGGGCGATCACGCGCCCGGGGCATGGCCCGGAAATGAGGTGATCGCCAAGTTCTGCACGCGGGGAGGGATGAACCATGACTGGAGGAAACGGCTCCGGCGAGAAACTCAAGAGGTGGCGGAAGTTCATGTACGCCTACAACACGGCCATGTGCTTCAGCCTGGGTCCCCCCATGATCGCATACCAGAAGCTGCCGCGGGCCATACTCAAGTGGCCCTACGAGGACCCGGTGATGATGGGGATATACGGGACCATCGTCACCTCGGTGGGAGCCTGCTCCGCCGCCGCCCTGCGCAGCGAGGAGGCGCAGGAGAGGTTCCTCCCCCTTTTCCTGGTCCAGATCCTTTATAAGACCATGACCTGCGCCCTGCTGGCCAGGGAGATAAAGAAGAGGGAGGTGAACACCTGGGGCCTGCACCTCATCCTCTGGTTCTTCGTGGCCTACGTGGCCATGCTCTGCGGGGCCCAGCCCTGGAAAAAGGCGGGTGAATAAATTTTTCCATACGCCCGTCTAGTAAGAGAAAGCCGATTCCAGGGCGGTCCCTTGAGGAAGAAAGGAGGTGGCCCTTTCGGCAACCGGCCAGGCGTTTCCTTAACATACTGGCCCTTGGGTTCTCGCCTCGCCGGAAAAAGAGGCGGTGAGAAGGGAGGTGGCCAAAACCTGGGCGAGGAAGGTTATTCCCCCGGAGCTCGATGAAGAGCGGCTTCCGACCGCGAAAATGGAGGCAAGCAACGCCTAGGCAGGTTACGCGCGAGGCAAGGAAGGCGCGATCATCAAGACCTTTTTGGGAACCGGCGGCGCGGTCTACGGCAAGGCGAGCCGCGGACATGTCACACTCAGGGAACATCCATACCAAGAGATGAGATACCCTCGGAACCAAAACCGCACCAAGGCACACAGAGCACTTGACACCGATCGCCGAAGCGGCT
>Ga0078972_1006611_pt1 | contig 27143 bp, 18 predicted proteins | sample YelNatPaOPGAMG01_FD_67568 | JGI IMG/M metagenome (GOLD analysis project Ga0078972, IMG submission 67568) | Hot spring thermophilic microbial communities from Obsidian Pool, Yellowstone National Park, USA - OP-RAMG-01 (SPADES assembly) (version 2) | ecosystem: Environmental > Aquatic > Thermal...
TCACCATGCTTCGCCTGTTGACAATAGAGTTGAGGTAGCGGCAGCACTCGGCATGAGGAAAGATGGAGCACAGAGCGCGCAAAACGCACAAGCTGCAGAGATAGCCGGCGGAAGCAGGTATCGATCATACTGAAAAGGTACCCAGACTTTACCGTCTGCTCTCGAGCGACTTACCTGATCAGACTCATTCCATTTTGTCATGAAATGGCACCGGGAGGTGTTGATGTCAACACCAGTTGCGATGCTGCTCCATTACTGCGGTACTGGCACATGCAGCAGTAGCAGCAGCAGCAGCTGCTGCTGCTGTAGTAGTAGTCGTAGTCGTAGCTGCACACTGCGGCCGACCCCTGTTCCCGAGGGAAAGACGCTGTCGGATTTCATCAATCCTGCATGCGTCTGAATGAACTGAGGTCCCTGCCCTGCTTTGGGGCATGGTTTCCACCTCATGGTACACTCTGGTCCAGTACATGAGTGCGACACCTTTGAAAACGCATGCGTAACCTCCTGGTGAACTCTGATCGAATACATTCATCTTGCACTTGTCAACGGAACTCGCGTACCGCAACATGCACTAGATGTCCTAGTACCTGGCCAGCACGCGCAGCGAGCGACAGAGAGTACTTTGAAACAAGCGTTGTACTTGGAAACTCTGCTCGGCCGAGGCTTTGGACCACAAGACGAATCAGCGCAAACTACCGGTAGTGGCGGAAAGTACCCTAGGATACACGTGGTACGTGAGAGCTCTGCTCGGCCGAGGCTTTGGACCACGAGACGAATCAGCGCAAACTACCGGTAGTGGCGGAAAGTACCCTAGGATACACGTGGTACGTGAGAGCTCTGTTCGGCCGAGGCTTTGGACCACAAGACGAATCAGCGCAAACTACCGGTAGTGGCGGAAAGTACCCTAGGATACACGTGGTACTTGGAAATTCTGCTCGGCCGAGGCTTTGAACCACAAGACGAATCAGCGCAAACTACTGGTAGTGGCGGATACCGGGCAGGTGTTTGAGCGGGCTGCATACCGGCAGGTTGCATGACTAGCCAAGTACGGTACCGTGACGAGCCGGCCACAACTGTGTTCTCGGGACTGGGTGTCGGTTCTGGGTTTTATGTGGGTTGTGGGGTCGGCGTCGGCAAGACGTTCGGAGCCTTCTACGTGCCCTCGGTTCAGCTCTCCGTGGGCGTTGGTTGTGGGCTTCAGGTCGGGTTTGGCTGGGGCTTCTTCCTCTACGGCTGGGGGGCATGCATCTGGAGCCTACGCAGCATGCTTGGCATCGACGAGCGCGATGTGGCGAACATGCTCCAGCAGTTGCGACGTGACCAACGCCAGGAGTCACCACCGCCATCCAAGTCGTCAGTGAAGCCATTGCCGTTTTCTTGGCGACGGCTCCGTTTACCCAGCTTCCTGCTGCCGTGCACACCCAGCAGCCAGAGGCGCATGGGTGCTGCCGCGGGTAGCGAGCACTTTTGCCTGAGCTGTCCGTTTCAAAGCAAAGCCCGAGAACGCTGCTGCTGCTGCTGCTGCTGCTGTCGGAAGGCACTCGCCTCCGCTACGGCCGAGAGAATCGCCGGTATCGGCAAACCGGTACGAACGCCTTGGGGGTCCACGGAGGCGCGAGCAGCCTGCCACTGGGCCCGAACAACTGCTTCGGGCATGCGCCTGGTTTCACGATAGGTACGCTCGTACCATTGAAGACGCTCTATGAGTTTCGAAATCGGCGGCGGAGAACGGCGAGCTCGTCGAGCTAGATCACCCACGCGGTAATAAAACGGATGCGCATTGAGTCTCGTCTCATGAATCATGAGCTTGAGAGCTGCAATCGCTGCCCGATCGAAGTGACCGGCCGGTGCTTCACGACTGACGGCAAGCATACGCTCCACGAAATCACCGTCGTGAAGAGGTCCCATGTAGAAGGGTCCACTCGTGCGTACCTGTGGTGCAGCGGCGTCGTTGCCACAGCCCGGGCAGACGGAGCTCGCTACTGTATCCTTGATCGTTGACGTTACACACCAGAGCTGCCCACATTGCTGACAAAGATGCAGGAGCCCTGTATCCGCAGCTGCGGTCGACGCTAACGCCAGCTCATCGTGCCTTGGTTGCAGGATGCGGAACATGACGCGAAACGTCCCACCAGCACGATGGAAGTATGAGAACAACGGTTGCGCTATGAATCCGCTTTGTTGGGCGTGTTTCCGAACGACAGTGATCAGGAGTCGTAAACCCTGTTCATGGACTGCCGCATGACGCACCAGTGCCGCTCCATACGTCTTTTGTGCCTTACCGGGGTTCAGACCCGCTGCAGTCACCGATGCAGTCGAGCAGCAGTATAAGAGCGCTCCAGCAGTTGCATCCTTCTCAGCCGCGGAGTCGTCGTTTCCGCTCCATGCGGTCTTCATTCGCCGACAGCGAAGCATATTCAGGACACCACTGGCGACTTCATCAGCACCGGTGCCGAAAGCATCAAGATCAATGAGGTCGAAGGAGTGAATCCATTCCTCGCTTTGCGCGAGATCGAAAAGGTTATCGTGACGACGAATCCACACCGTATCTTCGCTGACTCCCGTGGTGTTCCTCTCAAGCACTGTTCGACCGGGCCCCGATATTGCATCGTTCACCAGCACCGCTCTCGCGTTAGTCTCTGTGGCATAACGCAGGGCGCGCACCGCACTTGGTCCAGCGAGGAGGTCGGCTATTCGAAGACGTTCACCTATTGCCTCGCTCCAGACCAGTGCGGCAAGTACGCCGAGGTCGCGAACTGGCTTCGACGCGGCTCTGTAGAACGCATTTGCTGTTGGAAGCTCGAACGTGGCAAAGCCCTCTCGATACCGTCGCTCACAGCCAAGTAGCTTTTCAGGTCGCAGGCGTTGCCGCCTCAAGCGCTCTCCGGGAACTCCTGGAGCGAACGCACCGCTAGGCCCTACAAACATACCAGTTACCAGTTTGTACACGAGCTAGAAGTATTCGCTTTCGAGAGAGGATCCGCACAACCGTGCGTCACCTCAAAAGAACGTCAATCCCTGGATGTGCACCAAATGGCTAGTCGCGCGGAGGCCTGCACAGGCCGTGCTTTTGCACAAGACGCTGGATCATTGTCTTTGTTTGTTGGCAAGTTGTACGCCTAGTTTATAGAATTATATGAATATAGGGTCACGGAAGCATCAGTATCGACGTTCGGTCATTGCATCTATCTGGATACACACAGAGCTTTACATGGCAACTCGCACTGACGTCGCAGATGCCTCAACCACAGTGCCTTTTTGCACCGAGTCACCCGCAGCTGCGTTCGGAGCGGCGTCGTGCTCACGAACAGCTAGGCGCAGTGCTTGTTCTTCGGCATGTATCTGAGCAGCTTCCTCGTAGCTGCGCTCAATGCTTGGCGGCAATGATGCAACAATTGTCCCACAAAGCACATAGAGAAGCGACAGGCCAAAGAAACTGAACCAGAGGTGTGCGCGTGCGGCCAGGTAACCGAACGCAGTGCCCGTGAGCACGGGGCCCAGCGTCCGCAGGATACCACCCGAGAACTGCGATAACCCTTGGGCAAGCCCTTGCACTTCGAGCGGGGCAGCGTTCGCAACCAGTGTATTCAGAATCGGCAAGCCGGCCATGAAACCGCCTCCTATAGGCGTTAGCAATACCAGCAGAGGGAGCCAGTCACTCACTTGGGTAACAATGGAGGACGCTCGCGTGTCTGCAACGGCCGCTGCGCCCAACAGGTGCCGAACGCCTTCGCTCAGAGGCAGCGCAGCTGGCACCAGAGAGGTACCTATCGCAAGAAGGCTTGTACCGAGCAGGTACATGCGGCGCGAACCAAGGCGTCGCAACACGCGACGGAAGAACGTTAGCTGGAATAGAACACCAGTGAGCCCAAAGTAAGAGAAGCTTATGCCGACGGCATTGGGGCCAAACCCCATACCGCCTCGCAGGCGGCTCTCGGAACCAAACAACACCAGGATAATGAGCAGCCCGCCGTTGCAGAATTGATGAATAGCATTACATAGGAGCAGTCTTCGCAAGGACGGGCCGCCGACCTCAAAAATCACACGAGCCCGCGGTAGGAGACCGACAACGTCCGTCGCTCGTCGAGGACGGTGCTCAGTCGGCGTCCGTGACTCTGGCAGGGCAACCACTGCCACCAGGAAGACCATTCCCAGGAAGGTGGACATCACCAGGCACGGAGTAATGAAAGGATTCGCGCTCGCATCGATCCCGAGGAGAGGTAGTGAGACTCCAGTGAGCGCGCCACTTACCGCTGAGCCGGTGCTTCGTGCAATCGCCCACACCGCACCGAAGTAGCCGAAGAGTAACGCTCGCTCGCTGGCTGGCACACCGCGCTCAGCATTCGTTAGGTCCGCGAGATAGGCCTTGCTCACAGTGCTCGACGCATTGAGCACGCCGGTGGTAAAGCGCAGCGCCGCTGCTGCCCAGGCTCGCCGTGTGAACGGAAAACAACAAGTCAGCGTCGCCGAAACGACCACGCTGAACAATAAATAGGGCCTGCGTCCGTGGTGATCGCTCAGATTTCCCAGCTGTGGTGCCAGCAAACTATTCCCAAAGTTGTACGCACCACTGATGATACCCACCGTGGAAGCACCGTTCCGCAGCGGCACACCAAGTCGTTGCTCCACGAAAGCAGGTAAGAAGGGCCCAATTACCATCAGCGTGCATGCATCTGAGGCCACCAGTGCGTACAACAAGAGTACGGTGCGTCGCGGAACGTACTGGTGCCAGTGGCTCTCCTGCGGCTCGCCGCATGGAAGCGTTTCTTCACGGTTGCTGGACGGGGCGGGTGCAGCGGCAGCAGCGCTCAGCGGCTCGTCATGTCGCGGTGCGCTCAGCGCGTGAACCCCGTTTGCCTCCGAAACGCGCTTAGATACATCCACAAATACCCCGTACTTATCTTCCTCTGCACTCAACCTAGAGTATGCAACAGCTTCATTGGTTCCAGTTCGCTCAGCACTTTCGCCAGTATGGCTCCGCAGGTCCAACACAGTCATCCAGTGCAAGAAGAATAACTCTAGCAACGCATTCGTGGCGTCGCGTCCGTCGCGATGCGCCCGATTCTGTGGCAGCGATCCGCAGGATAGCTCAGTGGTGGTGGTGGTGGTGGTGCTACGGAGAACGACGAATCGAGCAAGATTCACCCGCGATGCGCCTATATTAGGGGAAACTGAGGAAACGACCTCTATCGTCCTCGGGAAAGGCGATGTTGCAAAAAGGTTAGTCCACAGCGTCGTCTTTCTCTGAGACATAGAAGGCAGATTGAGCACTTGTCCTTGTTCAGGGCACTCGCTGATGCGACACCCTGTGCACCGCAGCGCTGTCGCAGCGCTGTGGTTCGCGAACTCGTGTGCCTATGGTGACGCCTGTATAGCATCGACATGTGGATGCACCGCATCCGCTCAAGCGTTGTCTCGGATGTTGGCGTGTGCGCCCTGGAGCCCGTCCGCGAGACGCGAGTCTGTCCACTGCTATTGTGGTCGTGTCGACGCTTACAAAGACACCACTGAACCGTGTCAGCTCTGTACAGCGGCCGAAGACTTTCCAGAGCGCTCAAGTACGTTTTCATGAAGGACATGCTGCTGCGGGGTTATTGGAAAGCAGAAGCACCCGAAGAGGAACTGTAACACTTTTCCGGGTCACCGGTACCCGGCATTCGCGTATAGCGATCCTAGAATCGATCAGCCGAATCGTTTATCAGTCGATCGAATTCCTGATCCATGTATCCATTCATCAGTTTATCTAGTACATGATCAATCAATCAATCAATCGATAAAATACCAGGTCACTAGCATTCTGGATCAGTCGATCGAATCCCTGATCCATGTATCCATTCATCAGTTTATCTAGTGCATGATCAATCAATCGAATCATCGAATACATTAGCAACCGATCGAATCCCCGATCCATGTATCCATTCATCAGTTTATCTAGTACATGATGAATCAATCAATCAATCGATAAAATACCAAGTCACTAGCATTCCGGATCAATCGATCGAATCCCTGATCCATGTATCCATTCATCAGTTTATCTAGTACATGATCAATCAATCGAATCATCGAATACATTAGCAATCGATCGAATACCTGATCCATGTATCCATTCATCAGTTTATCTAGTACCTGATCAATCAATCAATCAATCGATAAAATACCAGGTCACTAGCATTCTGGATCAATCGATCGAATCCCTGATCCATGTATCCATTCATCAATTTATCTAGTACATGATCAATCAATCGAATCATCGAATACATTAGCAATCGATCGAACACCTGATCCATGTATCCATTCATCAGTTTATCTAGTACCTGATCAATCAATCAATCAATCGATAAAATACCAGGTCACTAGCATTCCAGATCAGTCGATCCGCATGCGCGTATCGCGATGCCGCAATGCGCATTGCGCAGCCGCAAATTCTGGATGCGCACGGCCTCTGGGAAGGCATCCTCTGCACACTCGCCACGTTCCTAGGTTCCTCGATGCCGTCGGGTTGCCTTGCGCACGTAATAAGGCATCCTCTTGGGAATTGCGCTGTCCGCACAGGGCAGTGCTTTCTCCACAGTTTGTTTCGAGGTTCCGGAAGCGCGGCTACGGCGTCGAACGCTCTAGCTGCCAGACTCGGTGCAGGCACGCTTTGTGAGTACCGTGCAAGGGCTTCTGGTTCGTGTTTGAAGCGCCCTAATAGCAGTATCAGCAGCAGTAGCGGTAGCAGTCCACGTGCAACGAAGAGTCCATCGGCTGTTGGCACCACTGCAGTGCCACCGCGACGTCCGCAGTGGTGGCGCAACCTGGTGCCGGCGTTTCCCATCGGTTTCGCTGCAGGCTTCGGGGGCGCCTGTGCCGGTGCCGGTGGCGCGATCTTCATGATTCCGGCTTTGGTGCGGTACGTCAATCTTCCACAGCGAGTTGCACAGGGCACGGCACTGCTTGCATCCTGCGGAACAGCAACGTCTAGTGCGTACAACTATGCGGCAGCGGGCTGCGTCGACCTGCCTGCTGCGCTGCAGCTCATGGTGTGCAGTATAATCATGGCGCCGATCGGTGTCGCCGTTGGTCAGCGAGTAAATGCGAGTCTTTTGCGGCGAGGACTCGGTATTTTACTGATCCTGCTTGCACCGTTGGTGCCGTTGCGAGATCGTCTGCTTTCCGCAGTGGCACCCACAGACCCCATTGCTGGCGCGAACGTCACTGGTACCTCGAATACATCCACGAACTGCGCTGCGTCTGATGCGGCCCCTGCAGGGCACACAGCAGTGTCAGGCTCTCGATCGCCCGCGAGTCAGCGTGCGTGGTCGCGTGCTGATCAAGAGACACAGAGCCTGCTGGCAATTATCACGACAAACGTTGACCAGGCGCTGCTCTGGACTGGAACCTGTGTCGGGTTTCTCTCTGGCCTTCTCGGAGTGTCCGGTGGCACGCTATACACCCCGTCACTAGCGCTTTTGTACGCATCACGAGACAGGGACAGAGAACGGGTTGCTAGAAGCGACCGTAACGATGCCGCCGTACCCTCCGCTCCTGCAGCTGCGCACCCAGAGAAGCACGGCGTGCGCACGATCATCGGAACGTCCATGTTTGCGATGGTGTTCCCGGCTGCTGCTGCTGGGATTGGTTACGCCCGACGAGGTCAGGTGAGTTTCCTCCACCTGCCGGGTGTCATCCTCGGCACGCTGACCGGTGCGGCAATCGGCAGTCGAGCTGCCATGCTCGTCGATGAGTCGGTGCTCCGTTTCGGTTTCGCAATTGTGTTCGCAACGCTCGGTGTTCGATTGATACGATCACCCGTAACCATTGAGCGTACGATGACACCTTGAACTAGACGCATACCCGAGAACAGTGCACCTACATGGAAGCTCAGCTCGAACTGGAGTGAATTGCATCGGCGATGTCGCATCTCAGCGTATATCCGGGCTTTTTGAGCGGAACGTGGCCTGGAAGCGCTGCAGAAGCGCATCTCCTGACCTGCGCAATTGGTGCCACCACACCAGCAAGCGAAACATGAGTAGACGCAGCTCCAGACGTACCCTGCGCCACGATAGTCGTATTCGCTCCCAGAACGAATACATGGGGCCGCGGACAAGCCCTTGGTGCCGCTGCGCGTGCAACGGCTCCATCCACTGTGTGTGCTGGTGCTCCGCGAGTATTGCGGTCGTCTTTCGCGCAATCATCTCCACCATGAGGGACGTCGCACCGAGGCGACGATCGAGCGCTCGTAAACAGTCATTCGTTTTTAGTAACAGCAGCAAGGGCCTTGGAATGCGACCAAGCAGACGATTCATCGCCATGATATGGGCTCGCACATAGTCCTGCACGCGCCGCTTGTCCGCAGACGTCCGCTCATTGGAGAGACGTAGCCCGCGATCGCCTCGTTGTTCGGTCTGGTCCACCACATCTTGCCATGAACGCATAGTTAACATGGCTGTAAACAGCTCGACGTCCTCTGGGGGCACCCCCATCCTTAGGGCTTCCCGACGAATGCTGGCGCCATCGCCCTCAACGATGCCTTGCCACAGCGCAGCGTATGCTAAGCGGAAAGCATCGTCCAGCTCGCGATACAAGCCGTGATCCAGCAGAACCACCAGCGGTTTTGAAGCGTCTTCCTGGCTCGGTCGCACTAGAATGTTTCCCGGGTGCGGATCGCTATGAACGAAACCGAAGCAAAAAATCTGGTCTGTGAACACGTCATCGATTATGGATGCGACGTCGCGCGGTCGCAGGCCGAGATGCCGAATCCCCGCAACATCGTTGGCTACGACTCCCGTCTCGTACGACATGGTCAGTACTCGATGCGTCGACAAACTCGTCAAAAACGTTGGCACAAGGACGTTCAGGCGTGGTCGAGCGCAACGCTGGCCCTTGGCTCCACAGCCGCTCGCGAGATATGTGCGGCAGCGCTCCCCATTTTGAAGCTCGTGTTCAAAGTCTAGCTCCTTTGGAAGATTCTCTCGAATCTCATTTACCAGCCACTGCATGTCAAAGTTGCCCGGGAAAAGGCGCTCGGCTGCGCTTACGAGAAACTGCACCGTAGCGATATCGCCCTGGAGCGCTTCCGCTAGACCGCGATGTTGCACCTTGACGGCGACGAGTGGCCCCTCGGGTGCGAGGCGCTCCTGCTCCTCGAGCCAGGCTCGCTCTCCTGGAGAGAGCATCCGCTGCGTCTGCTCCCTGTAATCGGTGCGCAAGCGAGCGCGATGCACCTGCGCAAGACTCGCTGAAGCAACGGGTGTAGGTTCAATGAACGAGAACACCTCCGACAGGCGCTCCACCTGCAGGTCCTCGCATAGTGTCCGTTCAACCACGGCAAACTCCTGTATCGGACAGGCGTTCAGCAGTGGCCTGAGCGCCTCACAATAAGCGTCAGGAAGCAGGTAATCCATCTGCGCGAGATGTTGGCCCAGCTTGATGTAGATGCCACCGTTGCGCTCGCAGAGCTCGAGAATCTTTGCAGCGGCACGCCGATGCGTCGCCTCCAGTTTCTCCCCGCGCAACGTTACAGCAAATTCGTCATGTTCATTTTCCGGGGGCAGTCGCGCCAGCGTGAGCTTATAGTCGGCAACGATCGCTGCCGCCGTTATCGCAGAGCGCGCGAACCTGCGATACGCTCCGAACACAGAGGTATCGTACGACGGTTCCAACCGATGACTTGTCACGCTCGCCTCGCCGTAGGCCTTTTTCCGAGAGTCTGCCCACAAGTAACCAGTAATCAAGGGCGCTCCGACGGAAACGAAGTACGCAAGCCTGCGTATACCCGGAGAGAGTAAGCTTGCAGTCATGCAGGCGTTCGAGGCAGTGTTGCCCACAAAACAGCCACAAACGTCCTAGCTATCCTACAGATTTTGAGAAATGCTACCGTCATGTGCAATTCAGCAGCCCATCCGTTTTCAGACGTACAAGGGCAAGTAGTGCAAACGCCGGTGTTGGCTCAGGAGGAGGTTCCTCGGCAATCCTGGATCAGTACTCATAAGAACATGAGGCTCATTGCCGGGCGTAACGCTGCCATTCGGGAGGCAGCGCGATCGCCTCTATGCTCTATTTTCTAAACGGTATGCTTTATGGGTACACTATGCGATGCTTTTCGTGCACCTGAGCCTTGATCTCCTCTATTTTCTATACGGTATGCTTTATGGGTACACTATGCAATGCTTTTCGTGCACCTGAGCCTTGATCTCCTCTATTTTCTATACGGTATGCTTTATGGGTACACTATGCGATGCTTTTCGTGCACCTGAGCCTTGATCTCCTCTATTTTCTATACGGTATGCTTTATGGGTACACTATGCGATGCTTTTCGTGCACCTGAGCCTTGATCTCCTCTATTTTCTATACGGTATGCTTTATGGGTACACTATGCGATGCTTTTCGTGCACCTGAGCCTTGATCTCCTTCCCTGTGGATGCCGTATCCTTCATGTGCGCAAAGAATACATAGAAACTTCTTCGTCAGGTCTTCGACGCACAACCAGAAGCGGTGCTTGAATTTTGCAGGAGGCCGCCTTGCCGCGTTGCTCCCAGCAGCGTCTGTTACACAGGTCTCAAACAGGCCATTATCACCGGTTTCGCTGTTTCATTTCGCTGCTCGCGGGTCAAGAGCCGGGAGCGCAGCCTCCGCAAAATGCCTTGGCGAAATCCAGCCGTGTACCTTCGATGGAGCAACGAATGCCGGCTACGGCATCCTGGTAATCCAAGCGCTCTCTAGCAATCACGCTAAACCAATGGCGACTCTTGTCCAAGGCTGCCACAGAGTAGATACGTGTGCGATGCAGCACCCATGTTTCGTGTGTCGTCCTGGTCTACAACCGAACACCTAAACTTGCTTCGTTTTGCATAGTGTCCTGCGTCGAAATTCAGCACGTCCAACTGACTGGATTCCCGCGAACGATTACGTTTAGCGTGCCTCATGCAAGTGCCACCAAGTCATTCTCGCGCAAAGAGATGCGCTGGATATCAACCTGTCACCAAATGGGATCATCTTGATCGTCCAGGGTTCCAGGGGCCTGACCATGAGCACCACGCGGCTCAGTTGGTGCACATTTGTCGCAACCGCAGTTTCCATTGATGTGGTTCAGCGTGCAAGCGTCTGTGGACGAAATCCGCACATACAGGTCGCGAACCGTCCTTGCATCGTTGCACGATAAGCGCAGATTCCTTGCACAAGGATTGGCGAAGAACAGCATCCATACGAATAGCTTCGCACAAAGGTAACCCACATCGAGAGACGTCCCGTTGAAGGCACGTGTTTTCCGCCAGAAGATTCTTCGAATCACCACTTGACCTATATTCGTCCGTAAACGCCAGAGACGCAGCGACCGAACCTCCTGTGCCGACCAGTACGCGCGGATGCATGCAACGTGACTGCACCAGCAGCGATATCACCGGATGATCTTGATACGTCGGTCCAGCGTGCGTTTCGACGAGTCGCATGGCAGACCGAAGACCGCTGCTGGCAGCACTGTATCAAATAGGATCGTAGACCGGGCGACTGCGCCCAGGATCACGACCAAGAATGTGCATGATGATACCGTTTTTCAGATGAGTCGTCTACCAGAAGACTGTCACCAGGATCAGGACAAAAAAGTTCAGTTTCATACCGTTTTCTTCAAAGAGCTGGCACTGAACGCCCATCGGGGCGTAGAATTCATTCCGCTGCGCTCGATACGCCTGCTTGCGTGCGGACGACGCTGTGTCCCTTATGTACAACGTCGCTCAACAGCCAGATTCAACGCGAATGTGACTCCTCGGATCGCTTCCGTGACATCGCGACACACGCCCATGCGAAATCTGCTGCGCAGCAGCACGCGGCCCAGGCGTCAATGCGTCTGGAGGCCTCTGACGTAGCGGCAGGCGCTGGTACACTGTGCAACGCCCTGCTCACTAGGGCAGAACGCAAGTGCTGCTTCCTGGTACCGAACGCAAGCACGATTACTGGGGGAACATGTGGATAACGCCTACGGGGTTCGACGACTTCCTTACACCGCGTGTTGACACCGGAAACTTTGACTGGGCCGACCTGGAGTCGCTTTTTTTGCCCGTAGACAACCAGGGCACCGCTGGGCCTGTGTTGCATGAGTCCAGTGGACCCGGAGCCAACCAGAAACCCTCACAAGGACTAACTTCTCAGAGTCATGCACTGGAACGCGCAGCTGCGCGTCCGACAGCCGGTAGCTACGCGAGCCTCGTCAGCGTCGAGGGATCTCCGCGCTCGCAGGTACGTGCCGGCGACGCGCAACCTGAAGGAAGTGGAATGGACCGCAGGGGCTTCTCGCCGCTCAGTCTCGAGCAAGTGCCTTGGCTAGCGCCAACTTCGCCGTTGCTTGACGAGCTCGTGAGCTCCGCTGTAGCCGGCGTCGTTGAAGGGGACCGTTCGTTCAGTTCGGCGCCTTTAGATTCAGGTGCCTCGGACGGCGAGTCACGTCGAAGTTACACGGCTGCATCGATCTCATGTTTTTCGGCTGAGAACGGTCGACCATGTCACGGCAGCGGAGACGTTGCGGACGGCAGCGAGCAGGCTCGGTCCTTGGTACCCAGAGTGGACAGCAGTAGTCGTGTGGGCGGCCCATGGACTGCTCGAGAACATCGTTACCGAGCGTACATCCGGTATCGTGAGAAGAAACGGCAACGGAAATGTTGGAAAACTGTTCGCTACGTTTGCCGCAAAGAGCTAGCAGAGGCTCGACCGCGTTACAAGGGCCGTTTCGTACGCAAGAGCGAGCTTGCGTCCTGTGAGCGAGAGCGGACCGCCGAAGCCGCCACCTGCGACGGAAAACCTGTATCGGTAGAGGGCATCGTACCGACTGATCATAGCTAAGTGCTCCTGTTTTGTTGACTTGGTCTGCATGCGAGAACGCCCGTGAACGGCAAAATCGTCAGTGCATGACCGGGGCGTGCAGGGCGCGACCTTACCGACATCCAGGTGCCCCGCGCTTTCGTGAGATATTGCTCATGCGCTTGGAGCTTTGCCTGGATACGTGTTGGCACCAGCTCGTAACATATTTCTGAAAGCACGTGAATATGACCCGGACCAGGCCGAGCAGGCCTGTCCGCGACTCCCATAGGCTCACTCAATTCGTGACAGTCCCTTGGTATGTCGATGAGTGCAGAGGGTAGTTGTCATCATTGATTGTGAGGATTTCTCATCCTGTATCATAGCTAACGATTTTGGAAACGCGGTCTTGCATGCCGGATTTCAGCGTGTTTCCCTTTTCAGCTGCAGATATTCCAATAGCTCGTCAAATTGATAGAAAATGCCTTACCGTAACCGAGCTTTTACATCAGTGAAAACATTCTTCTCAAGATCGCTAAAAGAGCCTTTAACTAGTGGATACTCCATATCCTTTCCGTTGCGTGATGCAAGGGTGCTTTGTAACGCAGGCCTGCACTCGTATAAGGGTTGTAGGGAACACTGAAGTGCGCGCTCTGCTCCTGCCTTGATGTTTTCATCGAACTTTTCTACATCACAATCCTCGATATTCGCAGCGCAGCCATACGGGCTCACGGATACAGACGCAGGTTTAAGACTCTGGGGCGTCTTCTCGGGGTGTGCTTTTCCGAATCCTTGGTGCTGAAATTCCTTCCGTCACCGTCATGAAAACAACATACGGCACCTTCGAGCAGGGCACCGTAAAGCAATCGATACCAGGATCCAATGTATCCGCACGCTCGTTCACTCTTTTCGTTTCCTAACGGTTGCTCTGGTCAAATCACGCTTTCTGCAGCAATTCGGTGCGCGTACCTCAAAGCAACTCATGGACACTGCGATTTGCGCTGCTGGTATGACGACGACGACGACGACGACGATGATGGTGACGACGACACAAAAGAACTGCCGTCGTCCGTAAGCGACTGTATGACGAGCTGTTGCCGAGCGTTCGCGGAGCTCGCCTCCTCAACACATCGATTCCGTTCGATACGCAAGTGCCTCTTTCTTTGTGGCCTTCATCGAAAAGGCCTCCGACAGCAGCATCACAGTTGTCACGGGATGCGCCCACAGAAACGCTCGACGCTTCTGGTTGCATCGGCGAGAGCCTTGGGATCGGAATCGAGTCATCGCAGCGATCGCTCACAAAGGAGCATGCGTCAGCGCCCAACATGGAGGCGGCGTAGACAGCGCAAAAGTCGTCGACGTATCCTCGAGCGTCGATTTCCATTTCAGTGCTTGTTTCATCATGAGCAACATCGCGTCCGACGCAAACGTTATCGACGGGATCAGCGTGCCCGTGCGCATGCATCAGACAGAGTCCTCGCCGAAGGTCTTACCCAGAAGAAGCCCATGATCGCAGGGTACGGCACCGGGCGCGGAACCGGAGGACGGCATCGAAGCGAGGCCTCTGCACCGGTCCGGCGCGTGTGCAGCGCTCGAAGCATGAGGCGCTGCGACGGACCTCCAGGAACACCTGACCACAGTCGAGTGACACCGGTGCGAACTGCGCGTCTACACGGTACACAAAGAGGATCTGTTGCTTGCGGTATTGTTGAGTGCGAATGAAATGCTTGAACGAGAGCCGGCATCGGCGAAATCGGGACTTGCACGCTGCCATCAACATCGTTTGCATGCCTACAACGGCGCTGGAGCGAAACCGTGACCAGCGTGTTTCATGCCGGATACGAGAAAGAGGAAAAGGAGTCAGTTGGAGAAAAATCCCGCACAGCCTGGTGTTCACGACAATGCTTGGAGACCGGACTCTAGCGTAGATGCCCTTGTGAATTGAGTCTACCCATACCATTCTTATCTGGTATGGGTGTAAATGCTCGAAAGTCGCGCGTGTCGTTCCGTTTGCTGGCCTAAACTGCTGCGATACTTGCACAGTCACGTTTACAGCATAGGATCCGCGCATCTCTTTGAGATGACGCACCAGCGCGGGAACGCCAAAACCCTTCCGCTTCCGTGCAGTGTCCTGAACGGTGCTACTGGCGTCTTTATACGCACTCATCGTCGGCTCGGCACCTACAAGCTTGTATGAATGGACTATGTTTTTCGAGTGGAAGCCTAGGTGGTGATCCATGAAACTCTGCGCTACTGCTGCATGATAGATGCCTCCCTCGATGCCGATAAAGATCGCGCACCTGCAGATCCCCCGTTCGATTCCGCAATCGCACATCTTCCAAAAATACTTGAATCTGATCAGAATGCCTTGCATGCATGGACGCTGCCAGTTGCTGGCATCTCCAGCGCTCATCAGCACCGGGGCATGTGCACGATACACAGTGCATGCGAACCCTGGGAGCGCCCACAGGAGTCGACTGCAAAAGCATCGTAATGATTGGATCCCGGCCGCTGGCTGGCGATTACCCATATACGAGGGATTCATCGCTCTGCCGGATGCGTATCCATACTAGTCGCGGCGGTAGGCGCTGCGAACGTCGCTTCTTAGGTCCACGACGACGCAGGAGCAGTCGCCGAACACTGCGTCAAGCGCCTCTGTACGCAACCATACATGCGATTCGTGATAATCCTGATTTTCTCAGGATATTGGACAGGAACTGCGGTTTTTTATTCAACGCAACCTCCAGAGGCAACGTCTGGAGCGGCCGATTCGCGAGCCGTGCCACGGTGCAGCGGCTGGGGGCACTTCGAAAGCGGCCTTGCCAGGCTCGCTGTTCAAAATCATGATCACACTGCAGATGCTCCTTGAATATCGATCCCCGTCGTCCCGAAAATACCGGGGCAGCAGTCGGGACTCCGGGGCTTGGCAGCGCCAGTACCACCAACGACATCGGGTCGCGCTACGATAAACGTTATAAGAATGGAAAGCTTTCTACATTGCCGAACGTGAATCTCCTAAGCGGAAGGTCCGCGAGCCGGGCGAGTCTGCAAGACGAGTGCTTCATGCTCCCTCCAGTGGCAGGTGCTGTGGCGAGACCCGCGCAGCTCGTTCGCAAAGCAGTTCATTCTGGGACTAGACGCAGGAAAGCTGCATCTGGGCATCGCCCTGGTCGCAGTGGACTCCTGGTAGATCGGTTCGCGCTGTCGCAGGCTCCCAGAATTACTATGTACTCCGGCCCCGTATCGAATGAACCACGTCTCGAGCCGACGCTCTCAGTGGTATGGCAAAGCTGTTCTGTCGCCGTGCAGCATCTGCTGCAGCGGTGGAAGCGCTTCGGCGGGTGCCCACAGCAGGCACTCGGCGCTCGATAGAACATACGAAACGACCAGTAAATCCGAGAGGAAGTATAGCTATTGGAACTTGAAGGTAGGTGGTTCATCATGGACACTTTTCGAGAGCCATTATACATCCATCCATCCCGAATTCTGGGATCCATGGTCAATGGTTATCGTTTCGTCATCAGAAATATCGGCCCGCGCTTCGTGGATCACGCAGCCACGCTGAACGCGTACTACCACGGCTGCCTCGCATCACTGGGAGCATACTAGACATAAGCGAACATAAATGAATAAACCAGACCCTCTCCTGAACCTCGCATCCGTCGATTTGAATTCCCGACGCGATCGCATCATCGTGGGAGACGGCCGCCTCGCGCTGCCGGCTGCGGCACCCAGTGTGTCCCTGCACCGAGAAGGCGAGCCACGTTCCGCGCTCGGACGGCATCGAGCGCGTGCGTCGAGCTCTTCTCCCCCCACTGAACGGGCCTGTCGAGTTTATCTGCACCAGACAGAGCCCTTCTTTGATCCGGGGCGTTATCGCCCTGTTTTACCGCCTGCTAAACTCCAGGAGAGCCGGCGCTTCCAACGCCACGTGTGGGCGTATCGCTGCGCTCCGGGACTGTTCGACGCTGCGACCTGGGATCGCGCTGCTCGCCGAGCACGAGCGTAACGTAAACGGGCAGCAGATATCAGAGGCAGCTTTGTGTGCCGAGTCATCAGGGCACAGGAGCGAACAAGACAGTTGTGTAAGGCCGCGCGTTTCCACGTCGCCGCTGCGTGTCGTTTCAGCACCGCTCGACCTCGCTGTGCTATCGGGACTTGGCAGCAGTACCGTGGCGCCGCCTCGGAGTGACGTGCTTCGAACTTGTCCAAGCAACCGGCTTTCGACCAGGAGAAACATACCGTTTACGCGGTACAAGAGGACGCTAGTGGGCTCTCGAGTTGTGAGCGCCAATGTCTACGCGCGACGCTTTTCGAAAGCGGACAGTTTTGGACGCCATTCATGCGCTCCACCACATTGCAGAGCAACAGCAGGCTGTTCTACTGGGCGAATATGAAGCACAAATCGTTCGGTTCCAACGGACGATTCGCGCGTGTGCGACAAGGTTGCCAGAGATTCCGACTAGCAGTCACGAGGCGGCGGCGGCGGCGGCAAGAAGCGCACTTGATCACGCCATTGACTCGCTGGGGAACACCACAATGCCCGACACGAACAACGTCGCCAGTGCCGCTGCATCGCCAGCAGAACCGCAACGCTTCAAGGTAGCGGCGTCATATCATTTGCCAGCAAGTGAATCATCCGATGGCTGTCGAGGTCCAAGTCGCGAAACACCCTCAATTGCTGCTCCGTCCGACGATTGTCGAGACACCAGCTCACACGGCTCGCTCTTCCGTCGTGCTGAAAGCAACAGCATCTCAAGCATGTGCGAGTCAGTCGCACCGGGCACGAGGCCACCCGGCCAGGGATGGAAGACCTGGGACCCGCGGCATTCGCTCGTAGGCCTTGTGCGGCCGCCCGCGGCATCGCGAAAGAGCATGATGCTGGACGCTCGCGCGCGCCGACGCCGTCGTCTCACTGCACTACACGAGCGCAAAACCAATGACTCTAGACAAAATTCCCAGATACCGGTCGTACTGAACGCGCCACGAAAAGAGCCAGACCCGATCAGGTCTGGCGCCCAGTCGCCACTGCCGTCGTCGTCATCGTTGGAACGTGCCGCTGCAGCAGAATCCGATCAGTTCGCGTTCCACGACGAGAACAATGATCAACAGCTCATGCAAGACGAGCGCCCCAACATTCCATCGGAGCGTTACGCTGGCACCCGAGAACAGCAGCGCACACCTGCACCGCCAGAGTCGCCGCTTGGATCGCCTGCCTCCAACGCAGGGCAGCGTCAAACGAACCAGCGACGAGGCATAAGAGAGCGCGCACAGCGCCAAGACCGCCGCTCTCACCGGTCACCCTCGATACAGGCAGCCGAAAGGGCAGCACCAGCGGAAACGGATGCGCTCAGTATCGCCTGCGGGCGATCAACGAGAGAGACAGCCGGTCGCACCTCGCAAGCCACCAAAAGGTCACGCGTGCAACGAAAGCGTGCTCCGCCACAGCACGCATCTGAGCAGGAAGCGCAACCCGTTTCACCTAAGCGCGATGCGGTGCTAAATGCAGCAGCACCGGCCTTACATGGTGCCCGCGAGTCGCCCGTGCAGCGCGTTGGAAGCGCGCGCTTCTCACGACCCTCTTCCACATGTGCCGCTGATGGAGCAGAGGCAGACTCAGGTGCATCCGCTGTACCGCTGCGACCGAAAAAACGGCGAGCTTCTGGTCTGGCTCGAGTAGCGCCATCGTCTGAGACGCACGCGAACGACCTCGCCACACGAGCACCCCGTGCGACTGCTCGACGGCATCAGCAAAGCACTGCAGATCGTGCGCGGGCATTGGCCCTAGAGCTACTGTCGCCGTTCTCACGGGCCAAGGCGGAGAATCGAACCCCGCACAAGGACGAGACGTACTGCCGACGATGCAAGGGCATGGAGGACCCCCATCTGATGCTTCTATGTGATCGATGCGATGACTGTTTCCACACGTACTGCTGTAGGCCGCCGCTGGACCAGGTGCCCCAGAAAGATTGGTTCTGCGAAAAGTGCGCGCCAAGCGCTCCTAACCTGAGCGCAGCTGTCGACCAACCCAACACGAGCAGAATGACGCCCATGACGAACATATCGCTGGGCCAGAGCACTCCAGAGCAAACGCGACGAGCACCGCGAGCGCCAATGCCGAGACGCCGTCAACGGCAGGCGCCGCCGTCCAGGTCACGCTCTGGTGCGGACAAAGCAGCGCGGGAGTCGTCGGTAATCAAGCGCCTAGCGCCCGCTAGTCCCGAGCGAATGCCGACCCGAACACGACGGCGTCGGCGCCGTCCCCAAGACGCTCTGCAGAACACGACCCTACCGCCGGTATCCAGAGGCATGGCATCGCCAAGAACAGCGTCGTCGAAACGAGCGGAGCGGCAGCAGTCGATGCATGGTGCTCGGCGCGCAACATCGAGGGCTCCAGACACCATATCACCGGATCAGGGCCGAGGCGCGAATAACAGGCGAAGCGCTTCGCTGCCTGAAAAAAGCGCCCGCCTATGCAATCGATCGCGTCCCTCGCTTCCGGTGGCAATATCGGAAAGTCTCAATGGAGCCCTGCCAGGGCTTCAGACTCGAGTGCAAATTCGCGATGCGCACAACGTTTCGTTCACGAGCCCGTGCATCATTCGAACACGAAACGGAGCGGCGGATGCGCCCCATGCGTCAGCTGGAATACATCAGAAGCAAGCAGCAACCGAGCAGGAGCCGGTGCCCATAGAGCCGTCCACTGCTGGAGAGATTCATTCAAACTGGACGTCCGCGCAAGCCGACGATTCGGCATCGGCTGCAGGGAGTGCCAGCAAAGCGCTGCCTTCGCCGCGGTACGATGTGCATCACCCGGCCTCGACATCTGCTGCACATTCAGAGTCGCATCCAGAACGTCGACCGTCGACGAGCCAAGCCCGTATCGATTTGGCGGCGGCGGCGGCTTTGGTGAAGCAGGACCCTGCGGACGCCGCTTCAGACCCCGTACATGGCTCAGGGACATCCAGTGCTTGTCCAGCTGCAGCATTGGCAGCTTCGCCCGCGGCCCAGAGCGACCCGCAAGGCGAAAATTTCGCGCCCGCGGAATCGACATCTGTGGATCCCTCTGGAGGCGCAGCGGCCGATGCGCTGCGCCTGCCTGGGCCCAGTACGACGCCAACGACGCCTCGGGTCGAAAGCGCCAGGCTAGCTGTTCACGGATCATCGTTCGTATCGCAAAAAGCTGCAGCAGTGTCGGAAACGCCGCCAAGCGATATGCATCACAGGCAATGGACGCCGCCGCGCGGCGATATTCCATCCAGCGGGGCAGCAGTCGAGGCATGCAGTCCCTGCCCCAAGCATCTTCCGACGCGCTCGTTGGTGCTCGGGGACGTCTCGCCGCCATCACCGCGACAACCGCATGATAATGGCATCGCGGACGAGGACACAGCTATGCGCACGGAGGCCGCGAGCATACCTCTGGCTACTGATCCGTCATCTGCGTTTCGCTGCGAATCGATGCCCGCACCTGCCGCTGAACAGCCTGCAGCAGCGCAGTCGCCATCGCCCAGCGCTGCTGATTCACCACTGAACCCTCTCTCTTGGTGCATTCAGGGTCAGTTGCCTGCCGCGCTGCGCTTTAGTCCGCAACACGCCCCATCCGAGAACGACGTCGATGGAATGGCACCAGATGTGGGTGAACGGTGTCCAGGAGTGAGGTCATCGCTCGAGCAAGTCACCGGGACCGTGGCGAGCAGTTGCGAAATCCCAGCGGAATCCAGAGCAGCGTCTGGGGGTGGTGCAGCTCCGCGGTCCAGCCTCCAAAACGTCACCGAGAATATCGCAGATAGAGCGCGATGGCAACGAATGTCGATAAGGGCGTCGCCAGCGCCGACACCAAAAACCGGTGTATCGCCATCGATGTCCAGCAGACGCCGTGCAGCGTCTTTGCAGGAGACGCGCTTTGCGGCTTATGTGCCATCTGACTCGATTCGTAAGCATCGCTCAGCGTCAGGCACCATGTCGCCGAGCCAGATGATGTCGCGCGCATCAGTCACTATCGATGCGAACAGTCGCACACATTGCACTGTGACAAATCCCGGCCAAGACGTTGCCACAGAGACCATCAGGGGTGTTCAGGCTTCGCTACAGGCCCCTGCTGGCAACGAGTGGCATACTCCAGGGTCTCTCGCAACGCGCCCAGCTTTTGATAACGCTTCAGGGCATTCGCCGCGGATGAACGCTGCCGAAGCGGGCGATGAGGCCCTGCCCCGAACACCGGCAGCGTGCTCCCAGACCAAGGAGCGCTCACTGCGTACCCCGGCATCGCATCTATCGTCTCCGGTGCATCGAACAGCACCGAATCGACGTAGCTCCGCAATGCTTTCGCAATCAACGCCAATGCGGCGGTCGTTAGTGGATCCAGAGCGGAACAGCGCACAGCTCGAATACAACGAACCCCAAAAGGTTGCGGCGCCAGAGGCGATCCGCACAATGACGGCCTTGACGAATGGCGCCCAGCGTGCCGGCAGCGTCACCTGCAGCGACTTCGCCGCCGAATGCCACCCGAGCGACCATGCTGAATCGTTTTCCGCGGAGAATGCCACAGAGACGGTTCGGGCACGACGCCGATCGTCTGTGCATCGAGGAGCTGTCGCGCCGATAACGCCATTGCCGCTGCCAACCTTCGCGCGAGCGCAGCATGCCCTGAGTGCCAGTGGCAATGCTACGACGGAAGCTTCGGCTGTTGATGCGCAAGCGTCGGCGGCGATGCGCCAGCTGGGCACGTCCAGCGCTCTGCCCGAGAACAGCGCCTCCACAATGGAGGGCGTGACGGCATCTCAAGCGCAGATGAAGGGTACACGCGAGCGTTCGGCTTCACTGAGCCCCGGGCGGCATACAATGCACCCGGGCCGTGGGTCCGCGTCACCTGCGCCAGCGCATCGGCCAGTTGCCGCGTTCGCGATGGCGCCAATCGACTCGGTTGCGAGCCCAGAACAGGTTTATCGCGCGCGCTGCGCTTCGCCAACCGCATCCAGCCCCGGCTCGTTCGTGAATGCGACCGACATTGAAGGCCAGATTTTCCAACTGGAACAGACGCTCGAATGCGATCCAAAATTGGCCACAGTACCGAGCGACGACAACGGCGCACTTGCGGAAAACGCGGATGCGATCCGAGCTGGGTCATGTGGCCAGGAAGCAGCGAATGGGCAAGTCGGGAACCTGGACTGCGCGGCGGACGCGGCACAGCAACCCGCTGTGGTGAGCGACTCCAGTTCGGTAGCGATGCCGAGCTGCGCGGCGCCGGTCGAACTAGCGCCATCAGCAGCGGCAGCGGCAGCGTCGCTGGTACAGGATTCCGGCCAGGCGACGACTGCCAACGCCAAACTAGCGAGGCCCAGCCGTCCTCGCTCGCCATTGACTGCAGCTGGTGCAAGTGACCAGCAAGCGGGACGCTCACGATCGCGCAGTCCATCTGACGCCACGAACGCGATAGACGGGTCGTTCCATGCGCTCGAGCGCTCGCAAACTGCGACGGAGATGCTGCTTTCCGTTCGTAGAGCGCCGGCAGCGTCAACCAGCGTCGCATACGACGGCAACGACGCTCACGCACTGCGACTTGCAGACCCGAAGCGCGCTCCCGCAGCGGTAGACGAAACGATCATGCCACCAGCGCACGCCAGTGGAACGCCCATGCCGCACCATACCCTCTACGCCGCAGCTGCGCCTGGTGGTGAGCGCCAGCCGGGACCTGGCGGCGCACCTGGCGGTGTTTCTAGCAGGCTCTCGAGAACCGAGGCCCTGCGCACGCGCATCGAGCGGTTGCGCGCGATGCGTGCTGGAGCGCTCCCGGTGTGCCCCAGTCCCAGTCGGATCGAAGCCGTGGGAGCTGCCGGCGACCGAAGCTCGACGGTCCAGCACGAAATGTCCGAGGATCGCCATCGCACCGGGCGCTCCACGTCGAGAGCTGCGCCATCGCCTCCGCTGGAGCAGGATGTCAGCGGCTATGGTCTGCCGGGGAACGCTGCCGTCGCCACCGCATCCGCTACAATTTCCGCTGGAGCGGTTTCCACTCGTCAGACGCATTCACCAGCGCGCATGCAAGTAGAACCGCTGCAGAACGCCACTGAGCTGCAAGCCACCGGCACAAATTCGGTGCTGAAACCGTCACCAAACAAAGCATGGGCAACGCTGGGGCACGCAAGGAGCAGCCCGTCTCGTTACCGGATCGTCATAGCCACAATGCCTCAATCGAGCAAGCGCGTGCGCGGGGCTTCGCCCAGCCCCGAGACGCTCAAGAGTCGGATGGATCAGCGCGCCTCGCCGAACTGCGTCCCAGCTTCGCTGAAACAACCCACAGCAGTGGACACGACGTCGCTTACGCCTGTCTCAGCGACGCCTTCGCGCACAGCAGTGAAGCCCCTGGTCGATCTCAACGGGAATCCATCTCCAAGGCAAGCTCCCGTGGATGCAGAGGCGCCCCTCGATGTCCAGGACGCATACCGCCAACGGCGCGAGGAGAAACGACGCCGTATTTTGGAGCATCAAAGAAGGCTCGCACTGGAGACCGAGCGCCAGCAGGCACGTCTTGCGCCGCTCCCTCAACAACAGGTCGTAGCGAGTGGTCTGCTCAAGTCGCATGGGACAAAGCCAGCGTCCCAGATAGCTGCTGCTGCTGCTGCTGCCGCTGCTGCTGCCGCCGCGGACGAGGCTCCCGCGGAGTACCCGCTGACTCCGGAGCGACACCACTCGGCGGATGCCTCGGATGATGAGAGCGCTGCGGTGCCCGCTGCTAAGCGGCACCTCATACCGGAATGGGCGCGGAGCCATCGTCTCTATGGAGCATTAATCGAGCAAACGCGTGTCGATCCAGACACCATATTTCCCCGCGTCCATACCTGCGACCTGGTCGATATCTTCGGCGGCGGGACAAATCGTCCGAGATATCGACGTCGCACTTCCAGCGGCGACTGGGTCCGTGATCGCCTCACCTGGCGCGAGGAGGCTGCATATCGCAAGGCCCTGGGCTTTGACCCGTAGCGCTGCGCACGTACCCAGCTAACGTGCAAGTCGGCGTGGAGCGGTCCGCGCTTGCCGCTACCAGCAAGCGCGTCCGAGTGCAATCGAAGCGTCCACGAGGGTGCCGGCACCCGTGCAACGTGCACGCCCCGCCTTTAGGCTGCACACACGCCAGCCGCGCATCATCCTAAACGACGTGTTGTTGTCACTGATTCTTGTCTACGCGGCTATAAAAACGCCTCCGCTCAAGCTTCAACCCACCTGTTGATGCGAGCACCGGACGCGAGTGGCGCCTCTTGCCAAGTTGTCCGTTGCACCCTCGAGGCAGCGCGCTCCGAGGTCACCTGACGCGCTGCCGCTGAAAACTCACGTAGACGTCACGCGGGCATTCGACTTTGGGCAGCTACTCGCTGGGAAGAGCAGGATACCGGTACGGAATGACCCCAACGAGCACCCCGGAGAGCGTGCAGTGCCCTGAAGCGCGCTGCTTTGTACGGAACGCGTCTATGAGCGCAGCGCTGGCATGCCCCGGCTCCAGGCGTTTGCGCGGGAAATGCATGCACGCATGCAATGCACCATGCGTGCTGCCACTGCGCACGCATGCACCCGCCTACGATTGTTCTTGGTCTAGCGTCCGTGTTCCAAGGGAGATGCCCTGGATGCATGCATGCATGTTCCCGCGAATCAAACAAAAGCCTACAGCACATTCACAGTGAATCTGCCGTTCCGCGTGCGCCTGATCAGTCTGCAAGCCGGGCGTCCGAGATTCCATCCACTCAACGACTGTGGATGTCTCGTTTGTATCCCAGCCGTTCGCCGCGACGATCAGTGCCCTGCACAGCGCAGACAGAACGACGTGACGTTCTCGTTCCGGACATGAAATGGACGTCTCGTTCACTGGTGTGCTCGGGGTACGCTTAGCGCGCGCTCCAGCATTCAGCGGATCAACGCGCGCTCCAGCTGGCGGGCGATCCGCTCGGGCGCCGCGCGATGTGTGGTCTACGTGCGTGCCTGCGTACGGCGCGTATACGTGTCGGCATTCGCTGCGACGCAGGCAGGCAGGCAGCCAGCGAATGCGCGGCGATCCAAAGGCGCTCGTGTGGCAATAATGCGCGCAATGCGCCACGCGCCGGGTAAATAGCAGGCGACGACGGAGACTTCACACGTGTTCTTCGTTGTTCAAGTAGGTGGTATCACTGTGAACGGCACCAGCAAGCTCGTTACTGGTGACTTACTGCTCTAATTTGAAGCAAGGTCAAGACAAGTCTACTTACTTGAGCGTTGTGCGTGCTTGAAACGAGTGAAGAGCTCTGGAGCGGTGTCCACACTCTTACCCGAACACGATGCCTTTGGTGCGAACCAGCCACGATGCCTCTTTTGCGAACTTCGCTCACCTCACAGACAAGTCTCTGGAGAAGGCACTGTTGGAGGAAATACGTCAAATCAATGAAAGGGCGACTGACGTACGTGCACGCATGAGCGAAGCAGAACAACAGGGTTTTGTGCACCTGTTGGGTCGGTACCTGGAGACGCGCTCCAGTGCGTCCGCGGCACTGGATTGGGACCAGATCCAGCCGCCATCGGCGGAGCTATTGCGACCCTACGCAGAACTACCCGAACCGAACGAAACTGAGGCGCGAGCGCTTCTAAACCGCGTCGCTGTACTGAAGCTGAACGGAGGCCTCGGCACCTCGATGGGGTGCTCGGGCCCCAAGTCCGTGATCGAAATCCGCTCGGGACAGACGTTTTTGGACATTATCGTGAAGCAGATCGAGTCCATCAACAAGCGGTATCAAATCAAGGTGCCTCTTCTCCTAATGAATAGTTTTAACACGGATGCGGATACACTGAAAGTCATTCGAAAGTACGAGGATCTCATTCCGATTCGTACGTTTCAGCAGTCTAGGTATCCGCGTCTGGTGCGCGACACACTGCGACCCCTGTGCCTCGACTCTGAAGTGTACGACAAGGAGGACTGGTACCCGCCGGGTCACGGCGACATGTATGATGCGCTTCTGCAATCGGGCATGCTGGATCGGCTGCTCGCCGAGGGCAAGGAATGGATATTCGTGAGCAACAGTGACAACCTTGGAGCGTCCTTGGATACGCGGATTCTCAAAGCAATCGCGGATCATCAGGTTGAATTTACAATCGAAATGGCAACGAGAACTCGCTCCGATCGGAAAGGAGGCACGCTGATCACGTACCAAGGCAAGCCGAGGTTGCTAGAAGTCGCGCAGGTCGATAAGGAGCACTTGGGAGATTTCCAGAACATATCCAAATTCCGAGTATTCAATACCAATAGTTTGTGGATCCAACTCAAGGCGCTCAAGCGAATCATGGACAGAGGACCTGGCTCCATGGAGCTGGATATTATCCCCAACACGAAGACTGTGAAAGGCGAAACCGTGCTGCAGCTCGAGACGGCTATGGGTGCTGCCATTACCCATTTCCAGCGCGTCATGGGTATTAACGTTCCACGCAGCCGTTTCCTGCCCGTCAAGACAACATCCGATCTGCTCTTGATTCAAAGTAATCTCTATAATATCGTCTCGGGGTATGTTAGTATGAATCCGGAGCGTCCGGCTGAACTCGGCACGCCAGTCATTCGGTTGGGTCCAGAATTCAAAAAAGTGAGCGACTTTAGTAGCCGTTTCGAGAGTATGCCGGATATTTTAGAATTAGAGTCATTAACTGTCAGTGGCAGTGTGCGCTTCGGCAAACGCTGCAAACTGAGCGGTACGGTCATCATTGTCGCCCAGCCGGGAGCGTCTATTGATATTCCGGCGGGGTCTCGGCTCGAGAACTGCGTGGTTACCGGTAACCTTCATGTTTTGGACGTGTGAATCAGGGCGGGTGCGGCGCGTCGTGCATCAGCGAAGAAGGGTTTCAGCGTTACCCATCGCGACGCAGCATTCTCTGCTTTTCGATGACGCCAGCGTGCCGTGGTCTCCTGCATCGCCTATTTTCCGCTATCCATGTACCATAGTTCTTCGCGTGTATGATTTTCATATGAGAGGTGCTGTTCAGTAAACGGTATGGGAGAAGTGCACTCCGGGCGCACTGTACAACCACAGCATCATAGGTGCGGGTCCGCAGCTGATGCAGGCGCTGCAGCCCGTCATGTGCCGCCAGTACCGCAGGGTTTTTGGCGTGCGCTAGCGCTCAGCGCCGGTTGCCTAGAAGTTGGTGCCTGCTTGCGATTTGTTCTAGCCGCCAGCACCGCTGTGCAACCTCCAATTGTGCAGACGGCACCTTTGCGCGATCTATGCGCTTGCCGCCTCGAGCCGATACCCCTGCACTCGTATAAGGGTTGTAGGGAACACTGAAGTGCGCGCTCTGCTCCTGCCTTGATGTTTTCATCGAACTTTTCTACATCACAATCCTCGATATTCGCAGCGCAGCCATACGGGCTC
>Ga0078972_1005833_pt1 | contig 27137 bp, 14 predicted proteins | sample YelNatPaOPGAMG01_FD_67568 | JGI IMG/M metagenome (GOLD analysis project Ga0078972, IMG submission 67568) | Hot spring thermophilic microbial communities from Obsidian Pool, Yellowstone National Park, USA - OP-RAMG-01 (SPADES assembly) (version 2) | ecosystem: Environmental > Aquatic > Thermal...
TTTCCTCCCCTTCCCTTAAGAATGTGCCAGAGGGTATCGGGCGCTTTGGCCTCGAGCGCCAAAATACGAGGCTCCGGAAAATGATCCGGTGCAACAATAAGATAGATCCAAATCCCTGTGACATATCCAGTAGGCTCATCACGGGTATTTGTGCGGAAAAGGCGATCGCCTCTGAGGCTTTCTCCCAGCTCCGAAAGTCCTCTTGACAAGAATCTGAATCGCAGGCCTTGAGCGGGCGTGAGTCCCCTTGGGAGTCCCTCGGATACCAGATTCACTCCCTCTCCCATTTGGACTACTGGGAATGATGGTATTTTCTGATTGCCTACGTCTTGGACCCACTGCCTTGCTAATGATTCTAGCCCCGTCTTGCCTGATGCAAGAGAGATCGAGATTGCATCAAACGGCCTCCTGCCATTAGTTCTTTCATGGAAATTTTTGGTCGGATCTTGAGATGGATTTTTGCCGATTCAATCGCCCTCAAAAGAGACGAGAAGACTTTTCAAAGAGAGTCCCGGGGCCTCAAGGTCCCGGATTGTAACCTCAGGTTCCGATGATAGCCTCTAAAGGCCCTCTGGAGATTCTTTTTTGAGCCGCAGCCCATAGGCCTTTCACAGAGCGAGACAGGGGTGAGATTGTCCATCAAAAAATAGTTGCCATAGGTGTGGCATTCATATATGATGGCGCCATCCGCTATTGGGGAGCAGGGGTCATGGGTCTAGCCCTCCTGATCTCTATCTTCTTGTTCCTGCCCAGTTCCGTCTCGTGGGCCCAAGGGGTTTTGTTGGGCAAGATATACACTCTCGAGGGCAAGGTAGAGGTTTCAAGGGATGATGGGGCTAGTTGGAAGGACGCTACCAGATTCGAGGACATATTCAAGGGCGATTTGATAAGGACTGGGGAGTTAGGCAGGGTTTCCATCCTGTTAGTTGACCAGACCATGATGAAGATAGGGCCCAAGAGTTTGGTGAAGGTTGTGGAAGCCGTGCCTTCCGAGAAGATAGAGATGGGCAAGATCGTGAAGGCCGCTTTAGCTAAGCTTCAGCGCTCCCTTTACAAGGTTTTCAGGGGGAAGATTTGGCTGAGATCCCAGGCTGTTTTCGAATTGGAGACCCCTGTTGTGGCTGTTGGGGTCAGGGGGACGGAGCTTGTTGTGCTGGTTGAGGATGACGGGGAGACGGTTGTCTCGATGATCGAGGGAATGGCGGAAGTTAGGAACCCTTATGGCGCTATCGTGATCGCGGCGGGTGAGGGAGCTGTTGCCAAAGTTGGGCTAGCTCCTGTGAAAAAGCTCTTAGTGAGGCCGGAGGATGCTGTCCAGTGGGCGTTGTTCTATCCTGCAGTGGTCAGTTACAGGGATTACTTTTTCGTCTCTTCGAATTCAGAGGAATTGAATGGGCGTCTGGAGGAGCTCAGGGCGAGAATGGATAGGATGCCTTGGGATACGGGCCTTTGGGTGGATTTGGGTAGGGTTTTTCATGATCTGGGGCTCTGGGAGGAGGCGAAGGAAGCCTTCGGGAAGGCCCTCCATGCGCCAGAGACTAGAAGGCAGGCCTTGGAGGGGCTAGGCTGGGTGGAATTGCAGAAAGGGAACTTGGACGGCGCGCTATCATTTTTCCGGGGAGTGCTCCCCTGGACCGAGATGTCGGCACTGGGTGAGTCTTTGGCTCTTTGGTCCCTTGGTCGGGGATCTTCGAGTCTGGAGGTCGTTGAGAGGGCTATCCGTGAATTTGGAAAAACTCCAAAGCTTCTTGTCCAAAGGGCATTTGTGATGCTTTCTTACGGCATGGTTGAGGGGGCTGTGGAAGATCTCCAAGAGGCATCGAGAGCGGGTGAGACACTGGCCCTAGGGCTCCATTCTAATGTTCTTCTTGTTTTGAACAGGAAGGAAGAGGCCTTGAGGAAGGCTCTCGAGGCGGTGAGGCTCAATCCATGGTCCTCCTCTGCTAGGGTGGATTTGGCATGGGCGAGGCAAGCTCATTTTGATCTGAGGGCCGCTCTGGATGAGGTTCAGAAGGCCGTCGAGTTGGATTCCAGGAACACGAGGGCTCTTTTGACCTATAGTCAGCTTCTTTTTGGCTTTGGAAGGCTCAAGGAGTCGCAGGAGATCGCGCAGAGGATTTTGGCAATTAACCCCAGGGAGGGCCTTGCTTATAGTCTTTTGGGGTTCGTTTTGCTCGCGAGGAAGGATATCGATGGCGCGAAGGAGGCATTTTCCAAAGCAGTTGAGCTGGACCAGAACTCGTCTCAGCCCCATTTGGGGCTGGGTATAGCTTACATGAGAGAGGGCGAGAAGGAAAAAGCCCTCGAGGAGATGCTCGTTGCGACCATGCTCGAACCCACTGTCTCGGTCAATTACACATATTTGGGAAAGGCACTGTATCAAGTGGGGGAACTGGAAAGTGGGGTGAAGATGCTCAAAAGGGCGAAGGAGCTGGACCCCAGGGATCCTTCTCCGCATCTTTACTCCGGGATCATCAACACGGACCTCAACAGGGCTGGTGAGGCAATAAGGGATCTCGAGAGAGCTGTCGAGCTCAATGACAACCGGGCGGTCTACAGGGCTAGTTTTCTTCTGGACGAAGATCGGGCTGTAAAGAATGTGAATCTTGCCCGTACATACGAGGCGTTGGGCTTGACGGCCATAGCCAGGAATCGGGCTTTGTTGTCTCTCAAGGACGATCCCAACAACAGTTCAGCCCATCTTTTTCTCGCCAATGCCCTCTCGGCAGAGAAGGACAGGACAGCTGCGGCGGGAAGCGAGCTCCTGAAATTTCTCCTCCTCATGCCAGCGAACTTGAACTCATTCAACACCTTCAACGAGTACACTTCCTTCTTCGAGACCCCGACAGTGGGGGGGACTGTGGAGGCTTGGAGAGGGAACCAGCAGATGGAGAGTTACAGCCTCAACACATGGGGTAGCTGGAAGGATATCGCTGCGAGAGAAATTCTAGTCTATTCGAGGGACAGTGGATACAAGAGAAACAATTTTGAGCGGTCGTGGATGACCCAGACTACCTTCAAATGGGCGCCCATGCTGGAACATGAATTCCTGTTCAATTTCCTTCACACCCACTTCAACAGGGGGGATCAGTCCCAGGACCTGAATTATTTTGCGAGGGAGGATTGGGATGAGACCTTCGAGGCACCTTCGTCCACTTACACCTTGGGATATCATTGGAGGGTTTCTCCCACTTCCGATGTTTTACTGGTCCTGAGACGGGACGAGGTTGATGCTCTTCAGGAAGACGGCCCGCTTAGCGAGGAGAGCGTGTCTGTCGGCCCCGGTGCTACCATGAGGCAGAGGTTCAGTAGGTTGGACTTTCGCCAGCGTTACTGGCATGTGGGGGCGACACATCTCTTCCATCTTGGGGACCACAGGATCAACTCGGGGATCGAGGTCTTGGAAGGGGAGAGCGAGGCCCAGGACTTCTTGCTTTACTCTTATAGGAGCCTTCCCGGGTCTTCCCTGAAGGTGCCGATGCTTATGGGGAAGAATCGCATAGAACCTTTTTTCCTCTCCCTCTTTGTCCAGGATACTTGGCGGATAGGGCCGAGGTTGACATTGGAGGCCGGGGTCTTTTACGAGAGGACCAATGATGGATCCACTGTGCCTCTTTTCTCCTCGCGAGAGTTCAGAAAAGAGATGGTGAGCCCCAGGGTGGGCATAATCTATCAGCCAGCCGTGAACCATACCCTCAGGGTTGGTTACGCTCGGTATTTGCAAGCCCCTTTCATATCCCCCGAAAGTCTGAGGCCGATGGACATTGTGGGCTTCACCGTCGGGCAAAATGCGGTTTCCAGTGCACTCCAAGAGGACGTCTCGGTTGGATGGGACTGGATGCTGGCTCCCGGAATCTTTCTCAGAACAGAGGGATTCAGGAGGACCCGGACGGAGCAAAGGGAGGATCCCTTTTCGGAGACATTCAGGGGAAAGGAAAGGGAGTTTCGGGGCGGGAAGATCGAGTTCAATATCATGCTCTTGGACTGGCTTGGGTTTGCTCCATCCTATAGCTTTGCGAGGAACATTGAGAACGAGTTCAGTTATTCCTTGGGCACCAATCCCAAAAGGTGGCGGGACGATCACGAGGTCAGATTAGGTTGGAGATTTCTCCATCCCTCGGGATGGAAGGGAGGCATTGTGGCTTCTTACATAAATCAGAAGCTGCACGGATTCGAGAGATCTTCTCCGGATGATTTCTGGGTTGTGGACATCTGGCTCCACAAGGAGCTCTTGCGGAAGAAGCTGGTTTTGGGGGCTGAGGTGAGGAATCTTTTCGACCAGAAATTTCGCATGGAGGAGGATGTCCTCAACGTGGTCGAAAGGTTTCCCAACAGGCAGTTCATGTTCTTCGCACGGTACAACTTCTGACACGGCTTGGCGGACTGGTTTCGATTGAGGCGTTCGCCGACATATGTTGTCGATTGGAGACATAGCCTGAGTGTCGGAGGTGGCCCATGGATAAGCTTAGGAAGGTGGTATTAGCGGCAATAGCATTCTTCGCTTTGTCCACGGGGTCTGTGAAAGCTGAGAGCACTTTGGAGCTATTGAATGGCCTTGTCAGCATCACAACGGGCATGGAGATCCAACAGCCTAAGGTCAAGACCACTCTTGTAAATAAGGCTCAGGCAGCCAGAAGCAAGTATATCTCCGGTGGCAAGAACAGTATCAAAGCTTGTGTCAAACAGACAAACGGTTATAAGAACAAGGTCGTGAGCTTCAGGGCGACAAACAAGCTCACCGTGGAGCAAGCAACAGCGCTCGCCAGCCAGGCTGATAGGGTGCTTGCTGCGTTGACCCAGATCACCTCGCAGGTCGTGAGGGACACCGGGGCCTTTTTGGAGGTTACGAATCCCGCAAGTCCAGTTTATCGTGCATCAGTTGAGGTCCCTCCAGCTGCAGCGCCAGTTGGGACAGTCATCGAGATAAAGCCTGAGCCTGAACCTCCGGCCATGCCCCAGAGCGTGGTGGCTGTGGGAAATGCTGTGGACTACGGTCCTGAGGGCATTCAATTCACGACTCCTGTGAGAATAGGCGTGCCTTATTCAGATACGGGGGGTGTGGATGAGACTCAGTTCAGGATAATGACCTTCGATCGTTCCTCTTCCGGGTGGGTTGAGGTGCCAGTTGTGGAGAGGGACATGGTGAACAATGTCCTTTATGCTGAGGTTACTCACTTTTCTCTCTATCAGGTGGCAGCTCCTGCACCGATCGATCCGATGGCACCTTTCTTCAACTTTACAATTGTCTGGGCTAACAATACGGAATCTGGGATGCAGCTCACAATGGTTGCGGATGTCCGAGATCCCAATGGATCTGTCCCTGAGAGCATAAGCTCACTGGAGGTGGTGGATGGAAATGGAGGGCTCATATGGCGTGCAAGGAAGGGGGATTATTACTTTGATACTGCTAACAAACTTTATCGGGACATGGGGCATCCTGAAGTGCCTTACGAGTTTTATCTCAAGTCAATAGGCCTCCCCAGTGGGCAAGGGGAGCATACATTCACCTTCAGCGTCACCGATGTTGAGGGAAAGAGTGCGAGTTCAACCAAGAGACTGTTTGTCAGGCCGATTCCCCGGGTTGACAAGGCCAGTATAGAGATACTGAATCAGGTCACGGGGCAGTGGGTGAGTGCGGACAGATTTGAGGGTGTGAAGGTGAGTCAGGATCTATGGCTTAGGTGGAGGCCTGTGGATTATGGCGGCGCGCCAGTCTACTATCGGGTAGTGATAAGGAATTGGCGGAGGACAGTAGTTTATCGGTCCCCGAGGTCTGCCGCCTGCGAGGTGAGGATACCTGGTGAGGAGATATCTCAGGTTCTGGTACCCCATTCACCTTTTAGCGTGCGGATCGAGGCATTCGACAGTTATTCCGCTGTCGAGGCCATGAACCGTTCGGAGAGTGATGCCATCTATTTCACCACAGAGGGATTGACCTTCAGTGGTATCTTTGTCGATTATGCCTGGGCCTATGTGCGAACTGACCCAGGAAGACCCCCTTATGTTCGGGCGGTCGGGGCCTTCAGGAGAGGCTTTGGTGGGGAGCCACTGACAAGTGACGAGGTCACGGCAACCGTCACAACCCCCGATGGGCAGTTGATCCCGTTGGACGGGTATCGCTATTGGTGGGTTGGCCCTGACGGTGTATGGCATCTCGAGTTTGGAAACAGGTGGGATTCCATCTCCGGGCTCCCTCTAGGAGCGTATCTTATCAAAGGGACTGGTCTGGGAGGTGAGATCTGGATAAAGGACTACCTGAACAGAAATCACATAATGCCGACCCCAATCCTCATATACCCAGAAGACGGGGCGACACTCCATACAACTACCCCAACACTCACATGGGAGGATGATGAGAGGTGCACCGGCTTCAATATCTGCATTGAAAAACAAAGAAGCGATGCATCCTGGGGAGATGGGTTCGCAAGCCAGATGATCTTCGGAACCAGTTTCACGGTACCTCCTGGCCTCCTGGAAGCGGGAGGTAACTACAGATGGGAGGTTAGGTGTTGGGACGGGGGAAACGCGGCAGACGCGGACAGTAGGACTCACAGCCCATTGCGTTATTTTGCCCTTAGCCAGTGGGCCGAATGAGAGACCGAATGAGGGATAAGGGAAGGATCCGAGTTCAGAAAAAGGGGCTGGTCGGGGGAAGTGCTTCGGGGGGATCTATGGCTGGTCTCCAAAAAGGAAGTGCGTAGCGGATCAGCCCCCTCTGGTCGACTGGTGAAATTGACGGGTGCCCAGAGTTTCGTACATAGGTAACACTGTGATCTATTGATTTTTTTCCCCTTCGTAAAACCGTGCCGAGAGGGGTTAGAGCAACTTCAACATTGCCTCGAGCTTTTGGAACCGAAGGCAGGGTCTCTAGAGACAGACCAGGTCAAGAGAAAAAGGACACCCACAGGATAGAGTGGGCCACGTCCCATTGAACCATCTTTTTTGGGAGGTTGCCATGGGGAAGGCACTGAAGTTATCGCTGTGTGGTGTTTTGTTGTTTTACGCTATGGAGGCCTCGGCAAAAAGCCCTGAAATAGTAAAAAGCCACGCTCCCTTCGGGTTGAAGATCCAAGATTTGGCGCTTACAGAGATCGAACAAGCGGGAAATATCGCGCTAGTAAAATCCAGACTCTCTGTGGAGAACGCAAGCCATAAGGTTTTGATCAATCTTAAGTTCTCCCTAGTTCATGCCTCGGATCAGATTACTGTTGTTCAAGGAGCCTCACAACTGGGAGACGTGAGACCTGGTGCCACGGTGACTGGCAAAGGTGAGGTAACATATTACCTCGACCTTTATAAAGCCAAAATAGCTCCCCTTGTAAAGCTGCACTGGTCCGTGGAATATCAGGATAGCGAGGGGAAGAAAACGGGTGAGGCTTTGATAGTCCAGGACCTTTCTGGAATAGTCTGGCGCAACTTTCGGAAAGCAGTGTCCCGCACGCCGTCATCCAATTGCCATCTTGTCAGGCCAAATCAAGCACGTAGTGGCTCATGGAACATGTTTTCCGGTCATGTGATGGGTCCAGTTGACGAGAAGGATGGGGCATCTGGCGTGGATGTGGTTCTGGTCATAGATCGATCCGGCAGCATGGAGGGTGAGCCCGTCGAGTTGGCCAAGAGCGCCGCGAGGCAGTTCATTGACCTCATGAATCTTGGGGATCAAATCGGGGTTGTGAGCTTTGCTCATGACTCGTCAGTCGACTTTCCCCTGAGTCTGGTTACTACTCCTGGTGACAGAGTGTTCTCGGACGATTTCGAAGCTGGAGCTCAAAACTGGACGGCCCAGTCTCCATGGGCACGGATTGACTGGGACTATCACAGTTCAACCCATTCCTGGACAGACAGCCCTGAAGGTAATTATGCGAACGACGCCAATAATTCCTTGACCCTCAACCTGGATGTCCCGTTAGGTTCCTTGGCGAGCCCTGTCTTGTCGTTCTGGACAAAGCACTTCTTGGAAGAGGGGTTCGATTATGGATGGGTGGAGATCTCGACGGATGGAGGTAACACCTGGGCGACCTTGGCAGGCTACACAGGAAACTCGGGCTGGAGAGAAACACTGATCGATCTCCAGGCTTACAGAGAAGACCGGGTGAGGATTAGGTTCAGGCTTGAGTCAGATTACTCCATTACTTACGACGGATGGTACATTGACGACGTAGTTATCAAAGAGGGAAGCACCAAGGATTTCGCAAAAATAGCGATAGGTGAGATTGTGGCTTCAGGAACCACCTCTATCGGGGCCGGGCTCCTCGCCGCTTACAGCGAGCTAGTGGCATCAGGCAGAGAAGGAGTTCCGGGGGCGATTGTTCTTCTTTCGGATGGCCAAGAAAATGTCGCCCCTTGGGTGGATGAAGTGCTGCCTTTCATTGTAGAAAGAGGGATAAGGGTGTTCGCCGTGGGGCTAGGGGAGGATGCGGATGAGGATCTGCTCATGAGAATAGCAGAGAGAACAGGGGGTCTTTACAGATTCTCTCCTTCACCTCAAGCTCTGGCTGAGATCTACAACGAGATTCAGGGCCAAATCGCGGGCTTTCAAGGCGTGTATTCCACCAACGAGTTGATCGGGCCCGGAGAGACAAAGGAGTTTCCGGTAGAAGTTGATTCCAGCATCCGGACAGCGAGGTTCACAGCTTCGGCGGCTAGTGGCGACATTGGCCTTACACTGGTCAGACCGGACAACACGATAATAGATCAGAGGGCAGCCGAGGAAGATCCAGCAATAGAGTTCATTCTTGGTCCGAATTACAAAACATATACGGTTATAGGCCCCAATCCTGGTAGGTGGGTGATCCGAGTCACGGGTGACAGTGTTCCCCCGCAAGGAGCGAGAACATCGATCACTGTTCAAGCCTTGACGGATCTCAGGCTTTCTGTGGAGTTCGACAGGGCAGGATATATTCCTGGAGATGGAATCGGTGTGTTTTCACTCGTGCGGGATCCTCTGGGTCCCATTCTGGAGGCTTCAGTTGTGGGTGCGGTGACGAGACCGTCTTTGGAGGTGGACATGTTGGAGCTCTACGATGACGGTTCGCACAACGATAGCGGTCCAAGAGATGGGCTCTATGGTGCGGTGTATCTCAACACAATGGAAACCGGAAGCTATACATTCAAGATAGATGCAGTTGGAGTTTCGAATAGAGGTGAGAGATTTATGAGGACCGATTCGAGATCGACCGTGGTTGGTCAAGATTCCGACGGAGACGGGATGCCTGATCTCTGGGAAGATATGTATGGACTAAACAAGTATGCGCCGGATTATAACGAGGATCCCGACCAGGATGGTTTGCCTAATCTTGAGGAGTACCGCCATAGGACGAATCCTAAAAATGGCGATAGTGACGGAGATGGCTACTCCGATGGAGATGAGGTATCGAGTGGCTCCGATCCTTTGGATCCCAACAGTATACCTGGCAGCGTGTTCCAGTATGATCTCACAGTCGCCAAAGTCGGTCCCGGATCTGGAACAGTGATTAGCTCACCTTCGGGGATCGATTGTGGCAGCAGATGCAGGGCGTCGTTTCCAGTGGGCGCTAAGGTGATGCTCACTGCGAATGCAAATCTTGGATCTGTCTTCTCTGGTTGGTCTGGGGACTGTAGTGGCCTATGGATCAGGGCGCGGGTGAAAGTTGACTCGGACAAAACCTGTGTGGCCCGTTTCGACTGGTGGCCTGGGACTTCCTGTGATGGTCTATACTAACCGAGCCCAATCCCGACACACTCCTTCCCCTGCGGGCAGACGGTGGACTTGGGCATCGGCTTTTCGATCACAAATCGGTGTGTTGTTAGTAGCAAGCACACCGACGTCCGCGAGTGCGATGACCCCATTGAGAGTGGGGTCAGGCTTACTCTGCCATGTGGGTCTCTTGGACCTCGGAGCCTCTTGGCCACCAGCGGGATCTTGTCCAACAGCCGGGTCGAATGTCAAGTAAGTCGTTCAGCAAAGAAGGAGACAAGATGAAAAGATTGGCAATTTTCTATTTTGCGCTAGCATCCATATTCATAACGGACTGTTGGAACGTCGCATCAGGTGATGGATTTAATGCGGAGTGCAGGACGCTCAACCCTCTTACAGGAGAACCCCAAGAGAGTTTTTACGCCGGTGATGATGTGCTTTTGAGATTGATCCTAGACGTTCCTGCAGAAGCAATCGGGAAGAAAGTTGACGTCAAGGCTAGGATGTCATTAAAAGTTGGGAGCTTACAAATCACTTTTAACCTTCCCAACATGACAATTGCCTCTCCGTACCAAGATCCTGGCATAGAAGAACTTGGAGAGTTGACGCCTTTCACTGGAAGGCTTGTTAAGGACAGAGTTATACGAATACCCTCGAATGTTCGAGAGGGATATGTAGCAGTCCAAGTAAAGGCGGAAATAGCTGGTATTGGATCGGGCCAGTGCGTGAATCGCATCATCGTCAAGCCCCAGGTGGTCTGAGGGCGCCAGGGCGGCCACCTCGCTTCGAGGAGAGGGAGTGGTTCCTGGATATGGTCTGGATGGGAGGCCATCTGTTGTGGCCCACAGTGATGCCATCTCCGGCCTCCCCAAAGGCCTTAGGCGGACGAGTACGACACCATCCGGTGAGGACCCGATGAGATGGGCTTCCACGAATTCGTGAAAAGGACCCCCTCTTTACTTTACCTCATCTGGATGCAAAGCCACTGAGGCAGACCCCACCTCCCTCGTGGGCGAGGACCAATGGCTTGATTGCGGATGGCAGAAAGACCACCCCATACGGTTGACCTTCTTGTTACGGAATTGGGCTCGATACGACCATGTTATTGGTCTCATCCCATTCCTCCACAACACCAGTCGCATCGATCCACCCGATCACATACTTGCCTGATGCGCTTTGACCCAAAGGCAGGCTGACACTGAACTTTCTGAGCTTCCCCTGTCCAGGCTTCAAAGATCCAATGGGAACTTCCTTGAGGAGCTCATCTCCAGAGTCCCATCGGGGATCAGAAGACATGTAGAAGTGGACATAACCCCCGGAGGGGGCCTTCAAGTTTCCACGGTTTTCGACCCTCAAATTCCCGGTCAACTTGCACTTGAGACCAGAACGTGTCTGGCTGCAGCTCTGAATGAGACTCATCCATTCTCCAGTGAGGTCCACCCCGGAGGCTGCCCCGAAGGACCCTTGGCAGCTCTTGTCACCATCCATACCCACGAAACATGTGGGAGTTGTGCCACAACTTGAACAATCCCCGCCCCAGCCTCTGAACACGTACCCCCTATCTGACATTGCGACAAGTGTGAGCTGCGTATCCTGGGGGAAATCCGCACTGCAAGCGCTTCCCTCGGTGCCACAGGTTATCCCAGGAGGGGTTGAGGTGATGGTCCCGTGAACGGGCTGCGGATTTATGATCATAGAGTATGTGTTGAGGGTAAATGTAGCCTGAGCTGTTCTTGGCCCATCCAGGTCAATGAATGTGCATGTGGCTAAATTGGTGCCATCTGCCCATGTGGTGCCCCCGGGACAGGTCCAAGCCACTGTTGAGCCTGCCGAGGCAGCGGCCGTGAGGGTGACTGTTGTCCCATGGTCGAAGTTGGCACTTCCTGAACTGTACGCAGGATAGTCAAAATTTATGCCTGCTGGAGCGGAACTTACATTTCCGGCTCCATTGCCCGTCCCAGTAGCTGTCACTCGATATTGATTCAAGGAAAACTGAGCCTCAACCATGCAATCTGAGGTTATGGGATTGGTAGTGTATGTGGTTCCATTCAGCGTGCCGCCGCAGGTGCCTGTCACAGTGACAAGGGTGAAGCCCGGGTTGATCTGTACCGTGCATATGGATTGGAGGCCGTGGCCCACTGGGTTGGGAGTGCATGTGATCGAACCACCCGCTGGAGGATTGGCAGAGGTTGTAATTGTGTGTTGGCTCAACGTAAAAGTTGCTGTGCAGCTTTTGTTGCCATTCATTATGACCGTGGTTGTGGGGTTGGCCCCAGAGCAGTCCCCAGACCAGCCAGTGAAAGCAGACCCTGCACCTGGGACCGCAGTGAGGGTCACGGTTGCGCCCGCGCTGTAGACTTCAGAGCAGTCGGCCCCGCAGCTTATCCCGGGTGGGTTACTCGTGACCGTGCCTGTACCTGTCCCGGATTTGGTGACGGTAAGGGTATATAAATTTGATGGGGTCCGTGTGAATGTGGCCGTGCATGTCTTGTTTGCGTTCATCATTACCTGCCCGTCCAGACAATCCGAATCTCCACCCCATCCGCTGAAGCTCCAGCCACTGTCCGGCCTCGCGATAAGGACCACCCCAGTTCCACTTGGATAGCTCGCCGAACAGATGTTGCCACAGTTCACTCCAGGAGGCTCGCTCGTTACCGTTCCACTTCCTGTCTTGCTGATTGATAAGGTGAAGTACTGAGGTAAACTCAATCGTCCGTGTCCATAAATATTGTCCTGTCCGCTGGGACCCATATCAATGGCCGAGCTCGTCAGAGCGTTCCACAATTCCGTCACGGAGTAGTTTGGGTTTCTGGATAGAATCAGGGCCGCAGCACCTGCCACATGGGGGCTCGCTGCACTTGTGCCAGTAAATGCATTCCTGCCATAGGCAAAAGTCGACACACCGTCTGGCCCGCTGATCTCCGGCTTGATCCTACCGTCATTGGTGGGCCCTTGTGAGCTATAATCGGCCTGAGGCCCCGTGATCCAGTTCTGGTAGTTGATGGCACCAACTGCAAATGCACCCGCAGCATCTGCCGGGCTAAGAAGACTGCTAGAGGCAACTGCGGGCTCCAACTTATGATTCCTGCTGTATACCTCGAGCTTGTGGTCGGAGCTTGCCCGAAACTTCTTTATTGCAAGATAGTAGCTGCCACTTTGCACTGGCGAATAAACAATCTCCTCAATCGGAGGCTGCGTCCCTGTCTGGTGGTTCTCGCTCCGTCGGACCAAATTCCAAAGGCTATCATAAAGATACAAGTTGTAATCCTGGTCCGTGATAGGCCAGGCATTCCATGTCAGGTAAACTCTGATCACTGATCCTGGGTCCGCATCGATACGTATCACCTCCACGTCTCCTGATACATTGTGCCACCCGTCTCCGTCGGGGTCTGTGAATGTGGCTTCGTAATGGTTCTGAGCGTGGTTCCCAGCGGCATTCACCCACAAAATGTTGTGCAAATAGGCATCGTTCGCTGTGCATACTGGATTGCTGTTATAGCACTGACCATCATAAAAATTCTGGTTCCAATATCCAACCGAGTGGTTGACTATTCTGATTCCATTGGCGATGCAGTAGTTTTTCGCGTCCACCAGATCCAACGGGTCCGCGATCTTTATCAGGTAGAGCTGCGCTCCAGGTGCTATATCATGAACGATCTCCGCAACAGCCGTTCCGTGAGGGTCTGTTTCGTAGGGGAAAGTGCTTGGCACACACCCTACCCCTGTACAATCGACGGTCACCACATTGCTCGGCAAGTCGCCATTCAGGATCGCGGGCAAAAGGCCAGCGAACCCTAAATCTATTACCGCAACTTTTACCCCGAGGCCGGTATAGCCATCCGAATGGTAGGACAAGGCCCCTGACAAAACCACTCCCTCGCTTTGATATGCTAATGGTGAGGGTCTGTCAGGCAATTTGATATAGCCGATCCCACTTACTTTGTCCGCTATCTCGGTCAGCATGCTAATGGGGACATCTGCTTTCGTGACATTCTCGCTACTTTTGATGATCCGACCGCCCAACGCTTTAAGGGCGTCCTTGTCTATATCGTCTGCGGTCTTGCCAGGCTCCGCAATTATGAACACCGTGATCATGTCCCCTTCCTTGATCTTGAGGTCGCTTGCCTCGGCAAACTTTTCTCCGGCCGTCCGACCTTCTTCGAATCTTGACTTGAGTTGCATCAAAAGACTTTCCAGTTTGGGATGGCTCAAAGCTTTTGTCGGATACGTATCCAGGTTCTGGGCATGACCACCCCCCGTAAAGAGGACTATCAGCGCAAAAGCACCTCCTAGAATTGCCACGAGCTTTGAGTGTGTGTTATTGGACATTTTTTTCCCTCCTCAGAGGTGTGCTGGTCTGTCGGGAAGTGTGACAAACCAGACAATGGGGTCATTTGACAGAGGAACGAGCTGATCTATGGGCACCATGGCTCTGAATGAGTGATCGCTCTTTTTCTCGAGGTCTACACCATGGGCTGCGAGGAGGCGCTCTCTCTCTGCCTCGGAGGATGATGGGTCGAGGAATATGAAAACACGCACTTTACCATCCACGATGAGGATCTCGTGGTTGGCCGCGAAGGCCTCAGGTTCCTCCGAAATAGCGAGTTCATAAAGAATGGATGCCAGCTTCAGTCCCGGTGGAGGCTTTGGACCATAGGGGACCTCTGCTCCCGCATCAAATTTCCGTGAGGAGAGCACGGAGATCAAAACGCAAGATAGGGACACTACGAATGATCTCAACAGGACCTTGCTCATGGTGCTGGAAGGAAAGAACAATATTACACACGCGAGACCAGGAACCCAACCAGCCCCTTACCCATTTGCCGTCGCCATCCCGTTCTGTATAGCAACGCCGTTTCAGGGTGTCAAGAAAAAAATATTCTCTAGCCTCAGGAGGGGGGCCAAGCCCGAGGCGCATAAATAGAACGACTTCTGAAGCAAGGTTCCGAATGGGCTCCAGCTCGTGCTTCTAAAAAACTATCAGGGAGCCTTTCTCAGAGAGGGCTCTCCTGGCAAATCTGCCGGCCTCATCTTTGCTCTGCGGATCTAGTGCCGAATAGAGCTGGTGACATCGATCGTGCCGGGCTCTGTGGCGACAGGCGCTCGGAGAGTCTTTCGGCTATTCCACGGAGGTCCTTCCAGCACCGTTAGGGCATTGCTGCCAAAGTTGGTGAGCGCCTGGTCCCCGCGCATCACGATCCCATTGGCCTCACGCACTGCGAATGATTCGGAAGAATTCGGTTGACGATCGGGTTGAGGTGAAAGGTCTAAATGGTCCCACAGGGCATGACCTTCCAAGTAGGCCCCAAGCAAGAAAGGCCCGAACCAGGTATCCCAGGGCACTCCAGGCTGCGGGCGTCTTCTTTTCAATCCAGTATTTGAGACTCGAAGCCAGCACAAGCTGATCGAACAATCCCCACTCAGAGGTGGCGGTCAGCTTCTCATCCGTGGTCTCCGAGCTGGGAGTCCAATGCTCCCGGGGGGGCAGGGGACCCTTCGCATTGCCCTGCCCCATCTTTAAATAGGTGAAAATAGGTGAGTCTTCGATCGCAGCGCTCCACGCAAAGTCAAGGCCGCGTAAAGTCTTGCGTACTGGATGAGAGACCAAAACACGATCCGAGGTTGAATTCCTCTTTACTCAAGGTGTATATTCCAGAAGCACAAATTCTCCCAATACTCTCTTCACGATTGGGCGGACTGTGATAGGCTCCCTCGATGGGCGCATTCTCGCACAGGCTGGTCAAACAGTCTCTGCGTCTCTGGGTGGAAGGAAAATAAGGAAAATAAGGAGGTGAAAGATGGAACGCAAAATACGAACCAAACGTTTCGTTCAGGGTCTCGTCCCTACTTTGGCGCTCCCAACACTGCTAGGCCTGGTTTCCCCCATACAGGCAGTCCCGATGGATCTCTTCGTCCGGCCGGAAGGCATGGGCACCGACTGCACCCAGGCCAGCCCGTGTGGTCTGCAGACCGCGATGGCCCAGGCCAGAGACGGGGACACCATCTATGTGGCCGCTGGCACTTACACCGGGAGCGGCGATGGTGTCATCACCATCAGTAAGAGCATCACCCTGCGTGGCGGCTGGGATGGGGCGGCAAGCGGCCCCGTCAATGTCGCCCCCGATGCTTATACCACCACGCTCGATGGGGAAGGTGCACGCCGGGTTGTCTATATCGAGGGGCCTGTCACGGTGACGCTCGAGGGGCTTGTCATTGCTAATGGCAAAATCACTTCCACCATGAGCACCTGGAATGGGGCTGGCCTCTATGCCCGAGATGCGGCACTCACAGTGCGTCGCACCAACTTTTTCAGAAATGTGATCGATGTTTACGAAACGGCCGACTCGATTGCCCGTGGCGCCGGGATGATGGCGGAGGGAGGAAGCCTATTGATCGAGGCATCCACCTTTCGCTGGAATGATGCATGGGCTGCAAGAGTGTCGGAGGGTGGTGGGTTGGCCATCTCGAGTACGGTAGCGGCGACGGTGAGGGACTGCGTGTTCCAAGAGAATGACGCCTGGCAAGCCAGCGGCCTTTATTTTAAGGGCCAGACGGGAACTCGCACGCCTTTTACCCTGAGCAACAGCACATTTTCGAATAATGGGTTGGGGCGCGGAGCCGGCAGAGCTCACGGCGGTTATGCTGGCGCGCTCAAGATGAGCGATGCCCAGGCCCGTGTGGAGGGAAACACCTTCCGGGGCAATAAGGCCTCCAACGACTATGGGGCGGTAGCGGCCTTTGACTCTGAGCTGTCTCTGGAACGCAACGTCATCTATGGGAACCAGAACGGTCGTACGGCTGGCCTCTATCTCTCTAACGTTTCACCTTTTCGTGTGGTCAATAACGTCATCGCGGGTAACCAGTCCATGTACTATTGGGTGGACAACGCGGCGGTGCAAGTGAGGAGCGGCAGTGGGCAGTTTCTCCACAACACCATCGCCCGTAACCGGAATTTCTCCGACAGCAACGTCGGGGTGGAGTTTGGTGTGCTAGTGGATTCGAACTCTACGGTATCGTTGACTAATACCATCCTCGTGGGCCACACCGTTGGCATCAGAGTCACAGCTGGTAGCACAGCCACGCTGGAAGGCACATTGTGGGGAAGCGGGGTCTGGAGGAACAACACGGACTGGGATGGAGATGGCAATATAACTACAGGCACCGTCAACGTGTGGGGCGACCCGAGCTTTGTCAACCCAGATGATGGAGATTATCACATTGCTCCTTCGTCGGAGGCAATTGATGCCGGGGTGGATGCCGGCGTCACAATGGATATAGACGGCGATCAGAGGCCCATTGGCGCCGGATACGATATTGGCGCAGACGAATTGGCATCATTTACCCTTACCGTAGCCAAATCAGGGACCGGAACTGGCACTGTGACAAGCTCACCTGAGGGGATAAGCTGTGGAGCTGATTGCTCCGAGGCTTATACTGCAGGGACAACAGTGACCCTCACTGCGACTCCGGATACGGACTCTGTCTTCAGTGGATGGTCTGGGGATTGCTCTGGGACGGATCCCGCGGTGACAGTGATTGTGGACGGCGAGAAAAGTTGCATCGCTACATTCTCTTTTGCCTCTGGGCCTGATCTTACGGGAAGGTGGGAGAGGCTAGCTCACACCTGCAAGAACACCCGATCTGGCCCCAAGTGCAAGTTGAGCGGGACCTTGAGGGTTGGAAACCGAGGGGATCAAGCAGCTCCTCCTGGGGCTCTGGTGTACTTCTACCTCTCCTCTGATGGAACATGGGATTCAGGGGATAGCCTGCTCAAACAGGTAGCAGTTGGGGCCTTGAAGGCTGGTAGGAGCAAGACGAGAAAGCTCAGTTACGCCCTTCCCCTTGGTGAGAGTGCCCAGGGGAAGTACGTGATCGCGTGGATAGATGCCACGGGGGCCGTGGCTGAGACCAACGAGGCCAATAACATGATTGTCTCTGAAGAGCTCCAGTGACGTATACCCGAGTCCGTGTCTGTGGGAAGGGACTTGGTGCACGCCCGATCATTTATTCGTGGGAAGTGGCTCCAAGGGGATAGAAGTGACGGGGAGACCTATTCCGACCTTGCTTTGGACGGAAAAGGCAAACAGGCCTTTTGGCCAGAGGAGGCCTTCAGTGACTGTTGACACCGGTATGCCTTCGACCTACCTTAGGAGCACATTTTCAAATCTCGCCCCGATCTCTGTGGAAGTGGGGACCGAAGGCGACCATCTGCTCCTCCTTTGCAGGGTTCGAGGGTAGGAAAGGGGGGGTCGCTATGAGGCATAGGTTTTTTCAGGTTTTATCAGTGAGGTCGATCTTTGGCACTGGTCTTTTTTGTCTTTGTTGTTGGCTGATCTTTTTGGCTCCGGCAATGTGTCAAGCCATGGGGGTGAGCGAGGAAAAAGCGAAGGTATCGCTGGCTACCCTTGAGCGGGGGTGGGTGGAAAACGTGGGGCAGTGGGACGAAAAGGCTGCTTTTTCTGCCACTGGGTATTTCGGCACCACCTGGGTCACCCGGGATGGGGAGCTGAGGCATGTGGCGAGCAAAAGGGAGGACTGCGAAAAGCAAACCCCCGAGGCCAGGGAGCCGGATGTGGCTTTCAAGCGCTTCCGCAAAGCTTGTCCCAGCCAAAGCTGGGTCCTCTCCGAGCGCTGGGTGGGTGGCAAGGTGAAGGGGATCGGAGGGGAAGAGGGGCTCGAGACCAAGGTGAGCTACTTCATTGGCAACGACCCTGCCAAGCACCGCTCGGGGCTTCCCACCTACCGCTACGTCTCGCTGGGTGAGGTTTGGCCCGGGGTGGAACTCAAGCTCAAAGCGAGCGAGAAGACTGTGGAGAAGCTCTTCTACATCGCACCTGGGGTTGATCTTGAACAGGTGAAGGTGGAGCTCGAGGGTGCGAGAGGTCTTCGTCTCAGCGATGGGGGTGAGATCCTTGTGGAGACGGACCTCGGAGAGCTCAAGCTCTCCAAGCCTGTGGCGTGGCAGGAGAAAGAGGGCGAGAAGCTCCTGGTGCAAGCTTCTTACCGGCTTTTGAGCGAAAACCGCTACGGCTTTGTGGTGGCAGGGGTAGACCCAAGCCTGCCTTTAATCATAGACCCCATCCTCCAGTGCACGTACCTGGGAGGTAACGATTATGATGCGGTCCGCGCCCTGGCCATCCATCCTTCAACTGGTGAGGTCTACGTGGCGGGGGACACCGATTCCACCGACTTTCCCAACACAGCCGGCGGGGCGCAGGCGAACTACGGCGGCTTCCGCGACGCCTTTGTGGCGCGGCTCAACTCAAGCCTCACCCGAATCCTCCAGTCCACCTACCTGGGGGGAAGCGGGGGCGATTTTCCCTGCGCCCTGGCCATCCATCCTTCAACCGGTGATGTATACGTGGCGGGCTATACCAGCTCCTCCAACTTCCCCGACACTGCTGGTGGAGCGCAGGCAAGTCACGGCGGCAGCGAAGACGCCTTTGTGGCACGGCTCAACTCAACCCTCAACCAAATTCTCCAGTCCACCTACCTGGGAGGTAACCGTTATGATATGGCCTACGCCCTGGCCATCCATCCTTCAACTGGTGATGTGTACGTTGCGGGGGATACCGATTCCACCGACTTTCCCAACACAGCCGGCGGGGCGCAGGCAAACTATGGGGGCGGCGAGGGGGAGTGGAAGGGGGGCGACGCCTTCGTTGCCCGGCTCAACTCAAGCCTCACCCAAATCCTTCAGTCCACCTACCTTGGGGGAAGCGAGGAGGACAAGGCCAGCGCCCTAGCCATCCATCCTTCAACTGGTGATGTGTACGTTGCGGGGGACACCGTTTCCACCGACTTCCCAAACACCGCTGGCGGGGCGCAGGCCAGCTACGGGGGTAGCGGAGCGTGGGGAGGAGACGCCTTCGTTGCCCGGCTCAACTCAAGCCTCACGTCCATCCTCCAGTCCACCTACCTTGGGGGAAGCGCGGGCGACTTGACCTCCGCTTTGGCTATCTCTGGCGGCGGCGATGTGTACGTGGCAGGCATTACCCGTTCCACCGACTTCCCCAACACAGCCGGCGGGGCGCAACCAAGCAGCGGGGGCAGCTGGGACGCCTTCGTGGCGCGGCTGAACGCCGGCCTCACGCAGAACCTTCAGTCCACCTACTTGGGGGGAAGCGCGAGCGATGGGGCCCACGCCCTGGCCATTGGGCCAGCGCCAAACTACGAGGTGTACGTGGCGGGGCCCGCCAGCTCTACCAACTTCCCCAACACAAATCATGGAGCGCAGCCAAGCTACGGTGGCGGCACCTACGACGTCTTTGTGGCGCGGCTCAACGCCGCCCTCACCTCCAACCCCCAGTCCACCTACCTGGGGGGAAGCGGGGAGGATGACCCCTACCCCCTGGCCGTCCATCCTTCAACTGGCGAGGTCTATGTGGCAGGCTACAGCTCTTCCACCGACCTCCCAAACACCGCTGGCGGGGCGCAGCCAAGTTACGGCGGCGGCGGGTGGGACGCGTTTGTGGCGCGGCTTTCGGCGGATCTGGCTGGAGCATACGAGCTTTCTATCGATCCAAAACCTATCAATGGCACGGTTATCTCCAACCCCCCGGGTATAAACTGCGGCTCCGGTGGAAGTGACTGTTCCGAGTCGTACACCGGTCACACACTGGTAATTCTTACGGCAACACCAGATCCTGGCTATACCTTTGGTGGGTGGGGTGGAGATTGCTCGCCTTGTGGCACTAACTCCGAATGCCAAGTACCCATGGACCGAGACACGAATTGTTCTGCCATATTCACATACAATCCTCCTCCGGTTCCCCAGTACACCCTCACTGTGACCAAATCAGGCACAGGGACAGGCACTGTGACAAGCTCACCTGAGGGGATAAGCTGTGGAGCTGATTGCTCCGAGGCTTATACTGCAGGGACAACAGTGACCCTCACTGCGACTCCGGATACGGACTCTGTCTTCAGTGGATGGTCTGGGGATTGCTCTGGGACGGATCCCGCGGTGACAGTGATTGTGGACGGCGAGAAAAGTTGCATCGCTACATTCTCTTTTGCCTCTGGGCCTGATCTTACGGGAAGGTGGGAGAGGCTAGCTCACACCTGCAAGAACACCCGATCTGGCCCCAAGTGCAAGTTGAGCGGGACCTTGAGGGTTGGAAACCGAGGGGATCAAGCAGCTCCTCCTGGGGCTCTGGTGTACTTCTACCTCTCCTCTGATGGAACATGGGATTCAGGGGATAGCCTGCTCAAACAGGTAGCAGTTGGGGCCTTGAAGGCTGGTAGGAGCAAGACGAGAAAGCTCAGTTACGCCCTTCCCCTTGGTGAGAGTGCCCAGGGGAAGTACGTGATCGCGTGGATAGATGCCACGGGGGCCGTGGCTGAGACCAACGAGGCCAATAACATGATCGTCTCTGAAGAGCTCCAGTGACGTATACCCGAGTCCGTGTCTGTGGGGGGGTGGGCTTGGTGCCCGCCCCCCGCATCTATCGGGGTGATCCTTGGCCTCTCAACTAAGGCCTCACGCAAAAATCAAACCGAGTCGCCGTTTGTCGTGATACATAACGGCCAAATGTCCCGGCTTCTCGCTCAAGAGATCCCGTGTGTTTGGACGCTCGAGCTTGTGACTTGTGAAAAAAGTGTCATCATGGCGAAGGTTCACCCCGGGGTCGATTCTCTGGAAGTAGGAGAAGCGGATGTTCCTCGAAAATAATGCCAACAATAGCCCGTTGGGAGAAACCCACATCGTGAAAGTGATCTCTGCACACCTTGGGCTTTAGGAGCAAATGGAGCCAAGTGAAGCCTCGCCGTCCCTTGTTTTCAGGAAACAGGATCTAGAAGGCCCCCTTCACTCGATATAGGGGCCCAAAAGATGAGCAAAAGATCTGCTTGACAAAGGATTGGGACCAATATATGTAAAGGGGCATCTCTGATAAGGTTCGTCTTTGGCCAGAGGAAGTGGATTCCTCATAGTGACTGGGCTCTTCTTGGAGAAGGAAGCGGTAGCCAGATGTCAGGGCTCGAAGAAGACACCCAGAGACCATGTTCAAGGCCGCTCGTTTTCCCTCTCCTAGTACATAACACTAGACCCACGATCAGTTCATCAGCAAGACTCCGCATAAGGGATGGCCCGAAAAAACCTTCTTTCTATCCTCCCAAGGACGGGAACTTCGGCCGGCTCGAGAGAGAAAAGGTATTTGCGAGGGAATTCGCTCTCACAAAAGGCCGTTCTCGAGTAGCCGGGTGCTTCTGCTCGATTGTGCGGGGGCCTCCCGGAGCGAAGGTTCATCTTTGAGGGAGGGCGCAAGTGGCCCGAGGAAAAGCAATGCCCGGTCAGGCCGAGAGAAAGCCTGCGCGGGGGGTCTGCGAAACGGCTTGCGATGAGAAAGTCAGCTTGTTTTTCGGATACTTCCAGATGGGGACCTACTGGGTGGGCGTCTCTGGGGTCTTGGTGGCCAGGCAGTTTCGGAAAGTTAGAATCTACATTTAGGTAGAAAGGGGGACCAGATGAATCAGAGAGCAATTTTGGCCTTCCTTGCCACTTTCTCTTTTTTTCTCTCAGCGGGGGTGCCCTCTGCTCTTGGGGTTCTGTACGACGATTTTTCGGGCAGGAACCTGGATCATGAGAAATGGACCAGCTTGGAATTCGTGAGGAAAATCGAGAACGGGACCCTCGTTTTGGAGACAGCTGCCTACGAGTCGAGCGTCACAAATACCCTTCGGTTAAAGGCCTCTACCGGGATCTCCTATATAGAGGCGAAGGTTAAAATCAACGTGGTTGAAGGAGACCTCAGATCCCCTATCGCCGAAGCGTATTCTATGCCCATTTTGGAATTGGTGGGTTCTTTCTATAATGATGGCACGTCAACGGGTGGGACCAGCCAAAAGGGAAACGTAGTTGCCACAATTTTTGTGGATCCCAATGACGCCGGAGCGCTCGAGGTAGGTTGGTACGTAATAAAGTCCGCGAACGATGCTGGGACCGAGTGGTCCGACATGGCAGAAGGCATTTTCCAAAGTGAGGTTCGGGCGGGTGAATGGCACACATTGGGACTGGGCTTCGATCCTGCGACAGGTAACTTCAATTTCGTCTTGGATGAGACTATTCGCACATGGGGTTCTCCCGACAATACTTACAATCCGCCAGTTTGGGGTTTCAACGCACTGAGGACCGCTGTACGCTTCGTTGAATCTTCGACTGGTCTTTACGGTAGAATCTCGGCCGAGTTGGACGAGGTGGTCGTGAAGGATGCCAGTGGGAATGTTGTGGTAACCGATGACTTCGTGTCCCCTTCAATCGATCCCAACAAATGGAGCTCGTATGAATTCGTGAGGAAAATAAGTGATGGCAAATTGCTCTCTGGGATAAGGAGCCTTGGTTCATCATTGGCAAACAATCTCCCCCTCAGAAATCCGCGAGACGTGGCTTGTATAGGCGCAAAGGTCAGCCTAACCGGATTCCATTTGTCGGAATCGGGGAGGCCTTGGTCGAGAAGGGCGAGGTTGGGAGGGTACTTTTTCAACTCTGAGGGAGATCCGAACAAAGGGTACCAAGGGGACGTCTGGGCGGAAGTATACCTGGGGGGGACTGGTTCGGAGCCCCAAGCAGAATGGGCTGTGTGGAAAGCAACCAATCCGGAAGGGACAACATTTACCACCCTTGCTTACGGCTCTTTTCCTCTGAACGTGGAGCTAGGCGAATCTTATGACCTCTATATAGGCTGGGATGGATCTTCTTTAACTTTCTTTTGCAACGAGTACTCTTCGCGGTACTCTCCCGAGGGGTCAATCTACGAGCCAAATCATAACGACCGTCTCCTAGGAACGAGGATACCAGCCTTTAGCTATGGGGGATCCGTGGACGCGTCTATCACGGCCACCTTCGACGATGTCACGGTGAATGAGTGCCCCAACGCCTATTCCCTGAGCGTCTCCACCTCGGGCTCTGGATCGGGCGTTATTACAAGCTCACCCCTCGGGATCGTCTGCGGAGATGATTGTATGCAGGAGTATAAGGAGTCTACGGTCGTTACCCTCACTGCAACTCCAGCTGAAGGCTCTGTGTTCGCGGGCTGGTTCGGGGATTGTTCATCATGTGGTGCAAACACTGCATGTGGAATAACCATGAATGCAGGGAAGAGTTGTAGGGCCATTTTTTCCCCTGCCTCTGGGCCTGATCTTACGGGGAGTTGGGAGGGGCTAGCTCACACCTGCAAGAACACCCGATCTGGCCCCAAGTGCAAGTTGAGCGGGACCTTGAGGGTTGAAAACCGAGGGGATCAAGCAGCTCCTCCTGGGGCTCTGGTTTACTTCTACCTCTCCTCTGATGGAACACGGGACCCGGGGGATACATTGTTGGGGCAGGTAGCAGTTGGGGCCTTGAAGGCTGGTAGGAGCAAGACGAGAAAGCTCAGTTACGCCCTTCCCCTTGGTGAGAGTGCCCAGGGGAAGTACGTGATTGCGTGGATAGATGCCACGAATGCCGTGGCTGAGACCAACGAGGCCAATAACATAATCGTCTCTGAAGAGCTCCAGTGACGTATACCCGAGTCCGTCTTTGCGGGGGGAGGCAGACTGCCTCCCCCCTTTTTGTTCCAGGGTAGTCTTTTGGCACGATAGATGAAGCGAAGGTAGGAAGACGGTGGTGTAATCCCTCGTATAGGCCCTGCGATGAATGGAGGGCTCTTCTCCGGAGTCACTTTACTTCTAAGGGGTGAAAGAGGCAGGCTCTTCAGGCACAGGTGGAAGGATAGAGGCAGGCGGATATTGATAGACAGGGGAAGCCAAAGCTATCCTAACGGCCCACAAAGTGACACGAAAGGGAGGTCCCTGCGAGGTAAGCACAGTCTGGTCCCATGGTACACCAAAGCCTCGTAAAAAGGGTGGTAAAGCTCCTCGCCTGGTGCAGCTAGCCCGCAAAAGACCTACAAGGGGCGGATGAGTGGTTGGCAGGTCAGGGATTTGCAGGCCACGAGTTTGTGCAGAAGGCACAGTGAGTGCCAGTGAATCTCAAGAAAGGAGGAAGGGTATGATGGGGGTTGGGTTATTTTTGATCGCTGCATTGGTATTTTCGGCTTCGGGGATGGTCGATGCAAAGGAGCTTGAGCGATCGGAAAGTTTGAGGGCGTCTTTAGGCAAGCTACCCTTGCCTTTTATAGAGAACAGGGGGCAAGTGCATGAGGACGTAGCCTTTTATGCCAAGACCTTTGGGGGCACGGTATTTGTGACCAAGGATGGAAGGCTTGTCTATAGTCTTCCGGAGGGCAACAAAGGGACGGAGGACCTCGGGAGAGAGGACAAGGTAAGCGAAGTAGACGGGGAGAAGGACATTGAGCCAGGCAAGGCAGCAGCCTTTAAGGAGAGCCTTGTTGGTGGGGCTATCAAGGAGGTCAAAGGGGAAGAGCCATCTAGAACAAAGGTGAACTATTTCAAGGGGAACGATCCCTCAAGGTGGCAGAGCGGGGTAGCCACATACGAGTTGGTCAGTCTGGGAGAGGTGTATGAGGGGATAGAGGTTAAGTTAAGAGCTTATGGGAAGAATGTAGAGAAGCTCTTTTACGTGAAGCCCGGGGCAGATCCTTCGACCATAAAGGTCAAGGTGGAGGGAGGAGAAATAAGGGTAAACGAAAAAGGAGAGCTTGAGGTAGAGACAGAGCTTGGGGTGGTAAGGTTTACGAAGCCCCTGGCGTATCAGGAGGTGGATGGGGGGAGGGTTGAGGTTACGGCATCCTACAAGATGATTGAGGAAAATAAGGCGCTTTATGGCTTCAATGTAGGCGAATACGACAAGACAAAGACCCTTGTCATAGACCCACTGCTTGCCTGCACCTTCTTTGGGTCTGATACAGGCTATACCGAAGAGATAACAGGCATCACCACCGATAATGACGGCAATGTCTATGTGATCGGTTACACAGATTCGTCGAATTTTCCGGTCACCCCAGGTGCATTCGATCCTACCAATGATAATGATAGAGTTGACTCCTTCGTGTCCAAGCTCAGTTCGGATTTGTCAAGGCTACTCGCTTCGACCTATTTTGGTGGAGGAAGAACCGATAGGGGATACGGGATCGCCGTTGCCTATAATGGGAATGTTGTGATCACATGAGTGACCTAGTCAAGTGACTTACCCACAACCGTTGGAGCCTACCGGAGAACGTTTCAGCCTGGAATGGAGGAGTCCGGCGATGCTTACGTAGCCATACTATCAGGGGACCTCAGCAGGCTAATTGCGTCCACGTATTTTTCGACCAATGAGGCTGCTGGCGGTTGTTCTCACTGGGCTGGATATTCGGAATGGGGGCTGAAGGTTGCCCTCGATAGTTCGGGCAATATCTACATGCTCGGTTTGAGTTATCACTGCGGAGTGCTCCCCGGACCCGGCTACAAAATAGATCGGCCTTCTGGTTTTGGTGCCTCGGACACTATATTGCCTATGGTCGTAAAATTTACCCCGGATCTCTCAAGAGTTTTGGGGTCAACCTTCGTTGGAGGTGACAGAATCCTAGTACCTTACGACTGGTATGGAATAGCTGGACTCAAGATAGACAAAGAAGGGAACGTATTTATCGCGGGCTCTCTCTCGCCTTACTGGGAGTCCGGACAGGCTTTTTTGGACTTTCCGACAACCAACGGTGCATACATAACGAGCTACGACATAAACAGACTGGGCTGCGTTACGGGTTTCGTATCTAAACTCAGCGGTGACCTCACTCAACTCCTCGCCTCTACGCTGATTGGTGCTCCCTGGAATGGAAGCTGTGGCTACACCTCCTCAGCAGAACACACTTACATTAGAGGACTCGATATTGATGCCTACGGGAATGTTTACATCGCAAGACGTACGGATTCGTATTATCCTACAACGCCAGGTGCCTACGATACGACTAAACATGGCGATCCCGCGGGGAATTATGCTGGGGACTGGGCAAGGGAGGGTTTTATTTCCAAATTTGACAATAACTTGACCACCCTTTTGGCATCAACTTACCTAGCCGGAGACAATTTAGACGAAATAAGCGCAATGGTCATAGATAGGCACGGTAATGTTTGTGTGGCTGGACTTACTTTTTCTGACGACTTTTCCACAACCCCTAGTGCGTATGACACTCAATATGACCGAGGCGGCGATGGTTTTGTGGCAAAACTTGATGCATCGTTGTCCCGGTTACTTTACTCGACATACTTTGGACGAGACGGAACTACTGTCGATCATATTGCTATTGATCGAGAAAAGAACATGATTATTGCTGGTTCGAACTTGCCTGACTCTATGGTAACTGCGGGAGCTTACGACCCTACACCGAATGTCTGGAATCGGACCTTTGTTGCTAAGTTGCAGGAGCCTAAGGAGTTGGTAGTATCGGTCCTCGCACCGAGAAGAGTGAGCCCGGGGCAAGAGGCTGATATCGTGATCAGATATCTGAATGGATTGGATTTCGTGGCGAGGCAGGCTGTTGTGAGATTGCAGATTCCTGAAGAGTTTAATTACGTGTCTGCG
>Ga0078972_1006613_pt1 | contig 27129 bp, 20 predicted proteins | sample YelNatPaOPGAMG01_FD_67568 | JGI IMG/M metagenome (GOLD analysis project Ga0078972, IMG submission 67568) | Hot spring thermophilic microbial communities from Obsidian Pool, Yellowstone National Park, USA - OP-RAMG-01 (SPADES assembly) (version 2) | ecosystem: Environmental > Aquatic > Thermal...
TCAGTTCTTTTATATCTGCACCAGATAACATCAATTTTCGCACAATCGCATTTTTCTCATCAATTGAAAGCCCATCCAGAGGTGCGGCGAGCATTGCACTTGCACCGCCGGAAATCATGAAAAGCACAAGGTCATCTTGTGATGCACTCCTGAGTATATCGATAAGTGTTTCAGTATTCTTCAGATTATTTTCACCTGCAAGCGGATGCTCGCATCTTAGAAATTTCACATTACCATGGGAACCAGATACAGGGCAAAGCACAACACCCGTGCAGTCCTCAATTTCATCCACGCATGCGGAAGCCATGTGATGCGCAACCTTTCCTGCACCGAGTACAAATACCCTGCCCTTCCTGTGCCATATGCTATTTCCCACATGCACCTTTGCACCATCATAGTTCAATATTTTTCTTACCAGCGTATAGGCATCAACGCTCGCAATACCCGCTTTGATGATACTCAGAAAATCCTTTCTGGTTGCGTGGTTCTGGCTCACATTCAAAAGCGCACTTTCGTTTAAGACCTCCATTTCACATCGACCTCGTCTGTCCTGAACCTCTGTTTTATCTCAGTATCTTCAAGTTTATGCCTTATACCCGAGTTGTACATAAGAATTCCGAGGTACGCAATCATTGCCCCATTATCCACACACAGTTCTGGTTCAGGGATGAAGAACCTTGCATTTCGTTGCTCAGCCATCGTGTGTACCATCTCCTGCAATCGCCTGTTTCTCGCAACGCCACCGCCAAGCAGTACCTCGTCTTTCCCCACATGTGCCATCGCTCGCTCTGTAACCTCTACAAGCATGGCGAATGCATGCTCCTGAATTGAATAGCAGATGTCCTCTATTTTTTCACCTTTTTTGTGCAGGGCAAGGGCTGCAGTAAGCATCCCGGAAAAAGCAACATCCATTCCCTTGACTGAGTACGGGAGTTTAAGAAGTTTTTTGCCTCTTTTCGCAAGTTTCTCGATTTCCGGTCCTGCTGGGAATGGAATACCAAGTGCTCTACCGAGTTTATCTATGAAGTTTCCAATGCCTGTATCAAGTGTTTCCCCGAACACCCTGTATCTACCGCTGGCAAAAGCAATCACCTGTGTATTCCCTCCAGACACATACAGAAGTGCTGGGTCATTGCACTGCGTTGTGCCCCGCCCGATTTCAATATGTGCGATACAATGATTCACACCAATTATTGGCTTTTCCAGTGATAAGCTCAACGCTCTTGCTGCAGTTGCACCTGTTCTCAGGCATGGACCAAGCCCTGGACCCTGCGAGAATGCAATAAGGTCTATGTCTTTTAGCGTAACATTTGCCTTCTGAATCGCTTCACTTACTGCGGCGCATGCAACATCGCAGTGATGGTTAGCACATGCCCTGGGGTGAATTCCGCCAGATTGAGGTACATACATCTGTATTACATTTGCAAGCACATGTGCATGCTCATCCACAATGCCAACACCGAATGTATGTGCGGTGCTCTCAATTCCCAGGCAGAGCATAAGTTTCTCCGGTTACTCCTTGTTCTGAAGTTTCTCTCCCATCATGAAACATTCATTTGCCTCTTTCTTTCTCCCTGCAACATAGAGTGCCATGCCTTTACACCAGTACAACACAGGACCATCTGGCATCAACGCGATTGCCCTATCGAAGCCACATGCTTCATCGTACCGCTGTTGCTTTATTGCCTCAAAACCTTCCTCCACCCACATGTTCTAACCTCCTACACGAACGGGAGTTTTACAATCCTGCCTTTATGATACCTGTCCCTGATTTTTATGTCCAGTTCCGTACCGATCCCAGCATAGTCCTGGGGCACATAGCCAAGTGCAACACCCTTGTTGAGCATGGGAGAGATTGTGCCAGATGTGACAATGCCTATTCTATTTCCCCTGGCATATATCTCACACCCGTGTCTCGGGATGCCCGACTCCATCAATATTCCCACCAGCACATCATGCTTCTCTTTTTTCTGCCTCTCAATTGCCTCTCTTCCAATGAAATCATGGTCATACTTCACTGCAAACTCCGCATTTGCCTCAATTGTGGTTCTATCATCGTGAAAATCCTGGCCTGAGAGGAGGAATCCCTTTTCCAGGCGGAGCGTGTCCCTTGCTCCCAGACCTACTGGCATTATTCCAAAGTCCTTACCTGCCTCAATCAGTTTTTCCCAGATTTTGAGTGTAATACCCGCATGTGCAATGATTTCAAATCCGTCTTCACCAGTGTACCCGCTTCTTGAAATAAAACAGCACAGCCCCTCTGCAAACTCCTTTATTTCTTGCCCTTTCTCATATTTCAGAATCTGGGTGTAGTCAAAGGCCGGTTTTTGTATGGTGTGCACATCAGCTCCTAACTTTATAAACGCTGCCTTAAAGAATCCTAAATTGCTCAATGGATATTCAGTGAGTTTTTCAAGCACCTTCTGGGCATTTTTTCCCTGAAGTGCGATGCAACCCAGTGTGTCTGAGGCATTTATGAGATGCACATCCCCGTGCATATGGGCAGTGAACCAGTTGTACATCTTCTCGATTGTTGCAGCGTTTGGTACGAAGAGGTAGGTGTGCTCACCAATTCTCGTGCCAATCATATCATCAAGAATTCTTCCTTTTTCGTCAAGTACATGGGTGTATCTGCACTTTCCGATTTCGCATGTTGCGAAGTTATTTGTGCACATCCGATTGAGAAAATTGCCAGCATCCTTGCCGAAAATCAAAAAATCACCCATGTGCGATACATCAAATATGCCCACGCTTGTTCTTACCGCTCTGTGTTCCTCGATGATGCTCTTGTACTGCACTGGCATTTCAAAGCCCGCAAATTCTACCATCCTGGCACCGTGGTTTACATGCCAATCGTATACTGGCGTTCGTTTCAGTTTTTGCATTTTCTCACCTTCATGCTGGGGCCAGGATTTGAACCTGGGAACCCCTACGGGAGCAGATCTTGAGTCTGCCGCCTTTGGCCAGACTTGGCAACCCCAGCGTCATGGTAGATGAACACAAGCGGGATAATTAAACTAACGGTGTCCAAAAAACTGAACGACAGTTCCGATAGAATTAAATCATAGTATGTCATAACAGTTATGTGAGATGAATGGCTGACGATACCGTTGTTACGCTGGCCTACGCGGCACTCGTGGTGCTTGGAGCGATAATTGCAATTACGATTGTTAGATTATTCTTGATACTTCTAAAGCGGAGTGGCAGTAAATCCGCCAGGAATGCATCTGACGAAAAACGCATCAATGCAGAAAGTGCACTGGAAGCAATTGAAATAACGATAGAAAAAAAGCGTGCCCAGGGCTACGATGTGAGCGAGGCGGAGGAGTGGCTCAATGATGCAAAGGAACTGTTTGCTAAAAACAGGTACACATCATGTCTTACATCGCTGGAGGCAGCAAAGGTATCGCTGGAAGCTGCTGAAAAAATAAAAGTTAAGAAGGTTAAGAAAGAAAAGGTAACACAACCAAAGCAGGAAAAGGAGAAGCCAGAAGTAAAGGTGTCGGAAAGTGAAGTAAAAGAGAAGAAAACTGAGACGCAACCAGTTGAACAAACATCAGATAAAAAGAGTGAAGAAATTGTGCAGAAAACAGAAGAAAAAGAAGGTAAGACAACGGAGGTAGAACCTATGCCAGAGAATAAGGGTGAACAGGAAGTTGATGAAGAAGAAATGCAGAGGAAGCGGGAAGCGGTCAAGAAGGAACTTGAATCAACGGAAATTCCAGAGGATGAAATGTCAACCGAGGCACTGATCAAGAAAAAGATGCCGAAGGATTATCTTCCTGCTAAATTTGAGATTGGTGTGGCTGAGACGAAAATAAAGGATGCTGAGATGCATGGAAAGGATACTGTAGTTGCGAAACGACACCTCGCAGAGGCGAAGGCACATTTTGATGCAGGTAAGTACACCGAAGCACTGGGCTTTGCGGTTAAATCAAAGAAAGCACTGGGTGTTGGCTCAGAAGAGCACATTCCGCTGGAGCAGAAGGAGACAGAAGTGGTTTCCGGTGAGCAAAGTGAGGAGAGCGAGGTCATTGAAGTTACGGTTGAAAGTGGAGAGAACATATGCCTGAATTGCGGGGCTAAGATAAAGCCCGGAGATGCATTTTGCAGAAAGTGCGGTGCAAAAATAGAAGTGGAGATTTACTGTACAAAGTGCGGGACAAGAGCGGAACCAGACGATATGTTCTGTGGCAAGTGTGGTACAAAGCTCAGAAAATCATAGCGTCTTGCCCATGTACACGCCGCATCTTTCAAATCCAATTTTTCTGTAGTATTCTCGTGCGCCAACACCACTCGTCACGAGCATTTTATGAATGCCCATACCTGTAAGTATTCCTGCTGCGGTGTCCAGAAGTTGTTTTCCGAATCCTTTGTGCTGCTGCTGGTACCTTGTATTTGCATTTCTGCCGATGCCCACAACCTGCCCGAACACCTTTAGTTCTCGTATTATTCCACATGGTTCCTGCATCTCTTTGCGCCATCTTGTCTCAGATGGGATACGAAGGCGTGTATAACCGATAAGGAGGTCCTCCTCAGTATCAATGCTGATAAAATATTCTTTACCCCCACTTGCAGTGTATTCCAGCACATTCACGGATGTACTGGCTAAACCTTTCCCGGATTTCAACATCTGATGCCCGATCTCTCTGCACCTGATACACATGCATCGTTTACCCTCTTCTTCCAGCACCTCATGTACAATTTCTCGAAGATTACTTTTTTTAACACCATCCACGATAAGATATGCAGGTATGTCTCGCTGGATACGCTGAATTCGTACATATCTGGGAACCATCTGCTTCATCTTTGCAATTAAATCTGCAGCTTCTTCTGTGCTGTACGGACGATACGCTCCGCGCTTCCACATTTCATAAAGTTCAGTATTCTGAATTACAAGACATGGATATATTTTGAGCATATCTGGTCTGAAATCAGGGTTTTCAAACATTTTTCTGAAATTTTCAAGGTCCTTTTGCGGGCTCGAATTTGGAAGTCCAGGCATTATATGATAACCCAGCTTTAGCCCCGCATCCTTTGCGGTTCTGCTTGCCATGACCGTATCTAACACCGTATGCCCCCTCCTGACAAATTTTAGAACATCATCGTCCAGAATTTGCACACCTATCTCGACCCTTGTCGCACCCAGGGCAAGGACATTATCCGCATGCTCTCGTTTAAACCAGTCAGGCCTTGTTTCCACGGTCATACCAATGCATCTGTGTTTGGCACTCTCATTCAGTCGATGTGCTTCTTCCAGTGTATCTGCAATGACACCGTTCATTGCATCAAATGCACCCTTGACAAATTCTCGCTGGTACTCTGGACTGCGGGAGGTAAATGTGCCGCCCATGATGATAAGGTCTATCTTGTCTGCACTGTGACCAATCTCTTCAATCTGCCTGATTCTTGCACATGTCTGAGAATATGCATTAAAATTGTTCTGGATTGCACGCATTGCTGCGGGCTCTTTTCCTGTATAACTTTGTGGTGTGTTCAATTCAACACCACCAGGGCAATAAATGCATTTTCCATGAGGACAGGGCGCAGGCGAGGTCATTATCGAGACCACTGCAACTCCGGAGATTGTGCGCACGGGCTTTATCTTGAGGATTTCTTTAAACTCTTCCAGATATTCTTCTGGCACATGTGCCATTATTTCCGTGTTTGATGGAATCTTGCTCAATCGGTGCCTGGCTGCAAACTTGATTTTCGCTCTGTGCAAATCCTCGCCATTTCGGATTTTACCGGACCTAATAAGTTCTATAATTTCTGTGTAAATATTCATGGGAATCTCCGGTGGAAGGCGCCCGTGCTGGGATTTGAACCCAGGTCTGAAGGTGCCTGCATTTTATGCATACCGCAGCCTTCTAGGATATCCAAACTACCCCACACGGGCATTGTAGTAAGGCAATGTGAGGATAATAATAAAGGTTGTTCTACTGTATTTGCACGGTATTCGTTAGCTTCGCAGAAAATTATCTCGTCATTTTTAAAAAATAAAAAATAGGGGTGATGAGTTAATTGGGATATAGTGTTTATTAAGAGCGTTTATGATGCAATACTTGCAGTGATGGTGAATGACCCGGAACCAGAGCATCTGTTCACCATGATGTAGTATGTGCCTGGGGATGGGTTGTTGATTGTCACGGTCTCATCCGCTGATCTTGTATAGCCACGAACATCGTAACTACTGGTTGTTGGCAGTGCACCCTTCTTCACATACAGATCGAAGTCCGCACCACTTGGTCCATCCAGCGTAACCTTCAGTGCCAGGCTGCCGGAGTTTACTGTTATTTTGAAATATGCCTTTGGATTCGAGGAGCTGAGTGAGGCAGACACTGCTGAACCAGATTGGAGTACTATTACATTATCTGAGGCATCACCGGAGTTGTTGCCATTGTTTGGATTCTCAAGAATTCCAAGTAATGAATATTGACCAGCACCGGAATACCTTGTCACCATCACATAGTATCTGCCTGGAACAACACTTACGGTTTGATTTGTAATTATTACAGTTTCGTCTGCGGAGTTTGTGTAACCCCTGACGAGGTAGTTGGATGTTGTGGGTAATTCATCCTTTTTCACATACAGGTCAAAGTCAGCACCACTTGGTCCATCAAGGACAATCTTTATGCGCTCTGCAGCCCTTGGTGCATCAAAGTAGAAGTAGTCCTTTGTGTGCGTTGAGCTGAGTTCTCCATACACCGGCCCGAAGTAGGGAGCACTGAACTCCATTTTCCTAATTTCGTCACCAGAATTGTTTCCACCGCCGCTGTTTGATACCACCTCTGAGCGGATTGTGAACTGCCCGCTTCCGCTGTATGCATATACCATTATATAGAGCACTCCGCCGGCGGTCATTACACTTTCATCAGCACTGCTTGTGGCGGAACGGAAATCGTAGTTTGTGCGTGTCGGTATCTGGTCGAGTTTTACATAGAGGTCGAAATCAGCACCACTGTTTGGACCATCAAGTATAATTTTTAACTGTCCCGGGACTACGAATATTGCAGTTGTCTTGAAATATTTTGCATCTCCAGGGCCACTGAGTGATGATGTGACTGTTGTGCCTGGTGGAACTTCAACGATATCAGTATTGCCTCCATTTCCACCACTTCCTCCGTTTCCTTCAAGGATTGCATTTATTGTGTAATCACCAGAACCCTTGTAGGCGTACACCATCACATAGTATGTGCCTGCTGGATTGCTCACACTCACGGTTTCATCAGAAGAACTTGTGTATCCCCTTGCCAGATAACTGCTTGTTGTGGGCTTTGCGTCCTTCTTTATGTACAGGTCAAAATCCACATTTGAACTATCTGGACCATCGGTTTTAACTGTGAGTTTTGTACCAGAGTTAACTACGATTTTGTAATAGTCCATCTTTCCCGCACCGCTCAGATGTCCGCTCAGTGAGGAATTTACTCCCAGTTCTCTATCTGCATTGTCTGCACTCCCCAGTGTTGTGCTCACGACTGGCAGAAGCATTGAGATTGTAAGCACTGCTATGAGTGCACTCACCACACCCGCAACCATCTTGCCCTTTCTTTTCTTTACTTCCATGATTAACACCTCTTAGTAGTTAATATCAAAACTGCAGAAGTATATATATTTTTCGGCGTTTTAACTATGGCACAGTGTTAATAACCCAATTATACATAAGTTTTACAGGCCTGGCTAAGTGCCTTCTGCTCGACACAGCGGGCTCATACCAACCCTCAAGTGCATCCCGTACAATGATACGGTACTTTGCATCATGTGCTTCCGCTTTGGTATGGCACTTATGACATACATAGCCCCCGGATTTGCCCCTGGATTTCATATGCTTGCCGCAGGAGGGACAAACTGGATTTTCAATCTTAACTTTTTTCTCAACTGCCCGAACAATATGAAGCTTCTCCACATTAACCGTTCTGGGATATTCTCGCACTGAACCGAATACCTCAACATAATCTCCCTTTATTATTTCCCTTGCAATTCTGGTAAGCTGCTTGGAGGGCTCGTAGACCGTGCAATCAATTTTGCCAGTTCCATCTGAAATTGTAAAGATAACATGACCGCCAGAAATCACATTTGCGTCCTCGTTCACAATGCCTTTAATGCGTACGGACTCACCTGGACGACACGCACAGATTTTTCTCTTTACAATGTGGTCATCTGTGGCTTGATTTGTTATGAAGATGCACCACCGTTCTATTTTTTCATCAGTCCGCACGGTATTCATTGCATCAATCAACTCATCTGCGGCACTTGCACGGATGCCAAACAGAATCGGACACGGAGTGTGCGGTGCGATTGCAATTCTCGATTCCTCGTAGCTATAGTTGTTAAATGTTGTTTTAAATTTTTTATCCATTTCTATTACTGAAGCCAGGTCTATGTTCCTCGGAGTGCCCCAGCGTTGTCTTTCACGGTATGTCAGGATTTCAAATGTGTGCCTGAATGGACGCCAGGCGATTGCGCAGAACGCTCCAATCACGCCCCTTCCATTTTTATACTCTTTGTATAATCCTCCCAGAGATTCGATTTCAGCCACAATCTCTTCCTTTTTGAGAATATCCCTTACACCTCGCATGTAGAATTTGTATCCTGGTCGTTTTTCAAGAATTACAACGCCCGGGTTTGTGTTTTCCTCCTGAAAACACGCGTTTCGGGATATGAGGTCACATAATTCCATGAAAATGCTGTGTTTTGTACGCTCATCCACCACTGCGTTTTTCCCGAACGCAGAACGGTGATAACAAACACGAGGCATGCCATCCAGTTCAGCATAAATTGTTTTTGTACCTGCTCCTGCTCCCGCAGATAATGAGAGTGCGGCATTGCCTCTGGTTTTCCAGGGTATGTTCGGGTTCAATCGCACGAGTTTCGGAAATCCAATTGTGTGCAATCCATGCCTTTCAACAATTCGAATTACCTCTGTCAGAAGATAAGTGGTGCACATTCCCTGAATTGCATCCGTATCATCTATTCCGATGTGCAGCATTGCGGTGGAATTGGTTTTATGATATTAAGATATCTCCGATGTGAATGAATGTGATATTAGTATGATATACTATATACTCAACCTCAACATTGTATACAAATATACTCGAGAACTTCTCCACACCTACAAGTGCATACAATGTTCCTAGATAATGCGGTGAAGAATTTTCAGTTAATTCAATATACCAAGAAAGGTATATATATACATTTAACAATACCGTCATCGGTGATTGCATGAATATGCGTAAAATAATGATTCTTGTGGCGATTGGGATTATGATAGGGAGTGCATGCATTCCGCATTTTGGCAATTTTAATGTTTCTGCGGGCTATGCACTGGAGTGGACATGGAAATACGAAACAAACAGCACAGTGAAAGGGATTTCGATTACAGATGATGCAAAATATATCGGTGCATATGACTATGCAAACAATGTATACCTATTTGAGTCAGATACTGGAAGCTTGGTACGAACATGGATATATGGCGCCGAGGTCACGGGAATAAAGATTGCGAAGAAGGCTGACCCTCCGTTGCTATTTGTATCAGATATCCATGCAGTTAGAGTGTATCGCCAGGATTCGCAGACACCTTATAGAATTTACTCTCCGAACATGCCTCTTGCGTATGGCTGGAATGCTTCACAACCCAGACCTGGGAATATCACAGGGTTTGATGTGTCTTCTGACGGTAAAATCCTGGCGGTAACATACTACTATAGATGGAGCAATACATGGAAGTACAATGTATCCATGTATGATGTGGAGCGAAATGTGGAGTTGTGGAACTACCAGACAACATTCTCTGATGCCAGAGCAAAATTCGGTCTGAGCATGAGCTATGATGGGAAGTTTTTTGTTGTGGGCGTTTCTGAGTCGGATACATACATCCGCCTTGAACTCTACGAAAGAGATAGCCCGTATGGACCAAAATGGCAGACAGACCGATTACGCGATCTACTCGGCTCTGGTTACTTATCCAAGATTACCGCATTGAAGATGTCTGACGATGGTACCGTTATTATGATTGGCACAAACAACGCGGTTATGAAGTTTATCCAGACACAGAATAAGGAAGTATGGCGTGTTGATGGCATGCGCAACCCGGTGGCGATTGGGCTAAACTATTCTGGCTCAGAAGGGTTTTTTGCAATTGACAAGCAAATCTCATTTATGGATTTCTCCACGATGGAATTCTCAAAACGGTTTAAGTGGAACTGGACAACGCCAGATAACAATACAATTGTTAACGCCTTGATGGATAAAAATGGAGAGTACATTGTGGTTGCCACTGCAAAAAACATGTGGCTCATATATGTGCCTGTACACAAACCATTCAGAAGCATTGAATTATCTACTGATTTTGACCTTGTGGCAAGCATAGACATAAGCAGGGATGCAGGCGACCGTGTAGCACTCGGTGCAGCATATCGAGTCACAGACAATCCCGCAGGCGTTTACATGTTTGACAATCCGAAGGCAATAAAACCACAGGCGTGTGAAATATTTGGTTTCTTTGATGTGACGACCACATCGATGAATGTTACCTGGGCGGCTTCTACTGCACCTGACTTTGCAAGGTACGAACTCTATTGCGATTCAAATTACAACACAATTACAACATCTCCTACAAATGCAGAAAAACGATTTGTCATAACATCAAAGGATACTACATACAAGCAGGTGACCGGGCTTCAGCCAGGCACCACATATTATTTCAAACTCAGAGTGGTGTGTATTACGGAATTATATGCAGATTCCCAGGTAAGGCAGAAAATGACTGAGGTGCCGCCCCCACCACCGGACTATACACCGTATATCGTTGCAGCGGTTGTAATCACTGCACTGGTTATATTCTTGCTCTGGTATTTCTATCTCCGACACAAAATACCTGAATGGAAGGAAAAGCGGAAGAAGAAGAAGGGCAAGAGCGTGGCGTGGCACCAGAGACCCGGTGAATATCTCCCGCCTGGCTTTGAATGAAGAAAAAACCAAATATAACTAACCCTTTCTTTACTTTATGACAGAACTCATATACTTTACTGAGGGCTGCTATCTCCGTGAATTTGACGCTACCGTGGTTGAGGTTACTGGAAATGGAGTTATTCTGGACAAAACCGCATGCTATCCTGAGGGAGGAGGACAGCCGTGTGACACAGGAGTCATGGAAACGCCAGCAGGGGTAACAAGAATAATTGCAGTAAAGAAAAACAGTGGAAATGTAATTCACGAGATAGATGGTAATCCTCCTTCAATCGGGGACGCTGTGCATGTGAAAATTGACTGGGAACGGAGATATGCACACATGCGGATGCACACCGCACAGCACCTCCTCTCGGGTATTGTGTACAACCTGTACAATGCAAGAACCGTGGGAAATCAGATACATGCAGATTACTCCCGTGTGGACTTCATGCCCGTGAATTTCACACAGGATGACATTGAGAAAATCTCTGCAGAGTTTAACAGGGTGACGGGACAGGACATTCCAGTGAAAATATATATGATGAACCGAGAGGCATTTGCACAGCTGGAGGAGGGTAAGCGGGCAAATCTCCATCTGCTGCCGCAAGAGATAAAGGTGTTGAGGATTGTAGAAATTCCTGGCTACGATGTCTGTCCATGTGCAGGCACGCATCTCAAAAACCTGAGAGAAGTGGGTAAAATAAAGGTGATTAAGGTGGAGCGGAAGGGCAAGGATAGAAATCGAATTGTGTATGCGCTGGAGTGAGCAGATGCAGGCAGAGAATGCGGTGGGCATAAAGAACCTGGTAAAGGATTACTCCGCTAAAATAAGGGCAGTCGACAACATCTCGCTGGATATCAAGCAGGGCGAAATCTTCGGGTTAATAGGACCAAACGGAGCGGGTAAAACCACAACGCTACGCATTCTTGCAACACTGCTCAAGCCCACATCTGGCAGGGTAACAATTTTCGGGATGGATGTGGCAAAGGAACAGAAGAAAATAAGGAGAATAATCTCGTATCTACCAGAGGATGCGGGTGCATATGAAAACTTAACTGGGCGGGAGTACCTGGAATTTATTGCAGGATTTTTTGAGGGAAGGAAAGAGGAGATGGTAGAGCGGGGGATTCGCATATGTGCACTTGGCGAACGCATTGACTCAAAAATCAAGGAGTACAGCAAGGGGATGAGGCGGAGATTGCAGATTGCGAGAGCACTGATGATGTTGCCCAGGTTAGCAATCCTTGATGAACCCACATCTGGCCTTGATGTAATTCATGCCCACTATGTAAGAAATGAGATAAAGAAGGAAATAAAAAGCAGTGGTGCCACAGCAGTAATTTCAAGCCATAATCTGCTTGAAGTTGAGTTTCTGTGCACAAGAGTGGGACTAATTAGCAGGGGCAAACTCGTTGAAATGGGAACACCTGAGGAGTTGAAAAAGAGGTACAATGCAAGCAATCTGGAAGAGGTTTTTCTGGCGGTGGTGAAATATGGCTAATGCACTTCTGAATATTGTCCAGAAAGAACTGAAGGAGATGTTCCGTGACCCACGCCTGCTTATCGGCATGATTCTTGTTCCCCTCCTCATTTTTCCAGTTATGGGTTCTGTGATACGGGTTTCCATGGAAGCCACAGAGGCCTCGGTCACCTCCGTAAGTGCTGGGTTCATGAGCAGGGATGCCAGTGATGGAAATGGCACAATGGCGGTCTATCTCTATTCCTATCTTGAGGCAAGTGGCATACATTTGAGGAACACCAGTGCTGACAACCTGAGTGCTGCACTTGAAGAGTGCAGGAAGAACGGCATAAACATACTTATAGAAATCCCCTCGAATTTTACCGAGTGCATTGCCAATGGAAGCAGTGCAAGGGTGAAGTTATACCAGATGCTGCGCAACTATGGAATTGGTGAAGGTGCAGAAAGCAGTGTTGTTCTCTCAGCCATAGACCGCTTTAACGAATACATCATCTCTGCCCGCCTTGTTTCGATTTTCCCTGATGCGAAACCAGATGAACTGCTTCATCCCGTGGTGATTGAAGCGAACTCAGTTATCTCGGGAGAGGTGAAAGAGGTTTCTCCAGCACTTGTCATCACCACAATCATGTCTACCAGTATGGCAATGCCAGTCGTTATAATGATACTGCTCCTCATGGCAGGACAACTTGCAGCCACATCTGTGGCAATGGAGAAGGAGCAGAAGACACTTGAGGTTCTCCTCACAATGCCAATAAACAGAATGTATCTGCTCATTGGTAAGATATCGGGAGTGATTGTGCTCTCGATTATAGCAACTGCTTCCTACATTCTCGGGTTTACCTACTACATGAGCACGCTCACATCAACCACGGGAGTGGAAAGTGCCAGGATTGATCTTGAGACACTGGGAATCGTTCCTGATTTTCAGGGTTACTTCCTGATGCTTGCCTCGCTCTTCCTTGCATTTCTGGCTGTGCTCTCGCTTTCCGTGCTCCTTGGAGCCTACACAAAGGATGTAAGAAGTGCACAGGCACTCTTGGGCGTGCTCTATATCCCGATTCTGATTCCTACACTCATTCTGATGATGGCCCCGCTGGAGATTCTCCCGCCGGGAATGCAGGTGCTGATATATGCAATTCCATTCTCCTATCCAATACTGGCTACAAAGGCACTGTATACGCACGAGTATGCCTTGCTTTACGCGGGTCTCATCTACCAGCTCGTGTTTACCTTCGTGGTCCTTTACATTGCCAGTAAGTTCTTCGCATCCGAAAAGATTCTCACGGCAAAGATAGAACTAAAGAAGAAAAAGGTCATGGTTGAGGACTAATTATGTTGTGAGTTGCTCATTTATTTCGCTATGTATCTGGCAACGGTGGCGAGCACTGTGCCGATGATTGCCAGTGTACTCGGTGCCATTGTTGCCATGCTTTGCTCACGGGTGAGCGAGATGATACCAAAGATGAGCGAGATGATGCCCATACCCACACCGAGCCAGATGCACAATTTTCCAATTTTCGGATGCTCCATGCCAATAAGCACTGCCCCGATAATTACCGCAATTCCACCCAGTGCAGCAATCGCAATCAGCACCGCAAACATCATTGCAATCGCCTGGTTGTCTATGAATGAGAGCACGATGTCCCGTATCTGCCCCAGATACCCCACACCCGCTGCACCTGCAAGCACAAGGCATATGCCACCTGCAATGCCCACACCCATCGCAACTTTATTTCTCACCATGCACGAGGGAATAGTGGGGGGATATATAAACATTATACATTTTACCAGTATGACTTTTTGCAGCATTCACATAAAATCTTCCAGTGTGGGTTTCTTTTTTTGCTGTGGTTTTTCATCCCTTTTTTCCTCGACCTCAAATGAATCCAGGGAGCCAGAGGCAAGGCTTGTCTGCCTGCTTCCCGTGAACAAACTGTCCTCATCGTAACCAAAGACCTCGAGCACCCTCGAGAGCGTCATAGCAACCCTCCTTGCATAGTACTCATAATCTGGCTTACTGCGAAACTCCTTTCCTTCAATGTATGGCTCAACCTTCTGCGGTGTTTTTCTTGCGTCCACAACAATCCAGGATACCTTCATGCCAGGGATGAACTCGTAGCCCTCAGCCATAATCTGCTTTGCAACCTCAACATGTGCAAGGCGGGATGCATCCTTGTAACTTTCAAAATCCCGCACGCTCCTTGAAATCACCAGTTTCTCAATCGGGACCTCGCCGTTGAGCGTCATTTCAATGAGCTTCTTTGCCCTGCTGATTACCTTTGCCTTCAGTTCCTTCTCATCCTTGCTGTTCAGTATTGCATCAAACACCTCCATCAATGCTTCGCTCTGCCAGTCGAATGCATCTGTTCTCCGTGTTTCATAGCCGCGAATCACAATCTCCTCCTTCGGCCATATCGCCTTTCCCACATACCGCTTCTTTTTCCCGTGTGAAAAGAAGGGCTCGAGAATGCGTTCAAATTCAAGTGACATTCCTTCCTTCGAAAACCTTCCAGCAACCTCTTCCCCGAATTTTATTGCTTCCTCCAGGTTCTTGTATGGGCTCTGGAAAAACACACTGTCGGTGTCTGAGTATATGACCTTGATTCCCTCATTTTCAAGCGTTGCAATCACATTCTTTATGTTCTCCCTGGCAAATGCGGTAATTGCACCACCTATCTTTTTATCTGTGAATCTGTAGAAGGAGGAGGCGAAGACGCCATAGAAGGAGTTCATGAGTATCTTCACTGCATTCTGCAAACCATCATAGTAGGCCTTCTCCTCCGCACTCTCAGCCCGCTTTGCCTTTTTCTTGAACTCATCACGCTGTGCCATCAATCTCTCGAGAATTGAAGGTACAATGCCCACACGCCTCTCTTTGGAAAGAAAACGCACGCCTGTGGGGCTTTCAATCTCCCCATCCTCGCTGAGCGTGGTGAAGCAGATGTTCTTCGATATGATGATGCTGGGATACATGGACTTGAAGTCACACACAATTACCCAGTGATACAGGCCTGGTTGTATGGAGTGCACATAGCCGCCTTCAATCGGTGTCTCAGAACCTCCATACTTATTCATGGGCACGCCGATGTTCCTTCTGTCTGCCTCACGAATGAGCAGTGAATCAATGAGTGTTGAAGTCCTCCCGTTGATTGCATCGTCCAGCGGCAAGTGTGCCACCGCTGCAATGTCCATCCCACGGTTTATCTCTGCAAGTTCTTCGAGGATACGCAGCGCAAGTTCTGCATCTTTTATACAATACCTGATCACATCCTCTCTCCTGTTTTTCCATTCTTCATCAATTTTTAATCTGTTCACATCGTCTTTTTCCTCGCCCAGCAGCATCTTTGCAACAAAGTTCAGTGTTTCCTGCTTTGGCCTTAATCTCAGTTTTACAGCCATCCAGACATCTATAACAACCCTGCCATGCACCCTCCAGAATCTTTCCTGACTTACCGAAAATGTTCCCATATCCCTGCCAATATTCAGCGTCTTTATCCCGTTCGATTTAGCCCGTTCTGTAAGCACAGGTATGTCGTAGCCACCAATGTTGTACCCGGTAATCACATCTGGATCGTACTTTTTTATCACCTCAACAAATCGCTCGATAATCTCCCGCTCATCATCCGTGTCGGACCATATCGCATCTTTAATCAGTTCATTTCCTTTCCTGATGGCATAGGATATCACATAAATTCTGTTCTCTCTTATGCTGTTTTCAATGTCGAAGCTGAACACGGTGAGCGGTACCTTAAACGGAGTTGCTGGGCTGATTTTCTCAACATCAAGAACAATGTCTGTGGTGTACTTGCTTTTTGTCTCTGCATCCACATCATTTCCCTCAATCTCCACACAAAGCGAGAGGTCTGCGTCGAAGAAGTACCTCAGGTGGAACGGTATATCCGCAGCAAGACATGCACCTTCTGGCACATTCTTTCGATACTCCGGCACTTTGTATGGATACCTTATGGTAACCTTTGCACACTCCCTCTCTATGCCCCTTACAAACAGTGTGTATTTTTCTATCTTTTTAACATCCTTATCATTTTTCAGTTCATCGATAACCTTATCAGGTGGTGAAACCAGATAGAAGTAAGGGTCAAAACCATGCACCCGTGCTGTAAGTGATATGCCTTCTTTTGTTCTGCAAAATAAATTAATTATGGTTTCATCATTTTCTTCATGATAGCTGGCATCTATCACAACCGCTTCGTATTTCATGTTTACCAAAGCTCTAAATTACAGAGGGACTAATTAGCTTTTCCTTTACTTTTCATTTATGATTAAGGTAATTATTTTTGCACACAGACCTCATCATCGGGCAGGTCTAACAAAACATATATATAGCACAGATATATTTAAGCCCAATGGGAGGCCTAAAATGCTGAGAAAAGTTGTAAGTATCGTGGTAGTGACTGCAATGATAGCAACGGCACTCGTAGTATTGACACATCCAGTGAGTGCAGAGACGCATGTAAATGAGCTCGGATTGACTGAGAAAGTACCTCCTAAGCTTCTCAGCGGACCCAAAGACGATAAGGTGAAGGTGTACATCGTCACCGACGATATAAACGAACTGGGTAACGCACTGAGAAGTTTGGGAATAGACACAAAAATTGGTACAATGCCAGCAAAGAAGAGATTGATGTTCCCTGTGGTGGAGGTCCCGAGGGACAAACTTGCAGCAGTTTCGAATCTTGGGTGTGTACTGCAGGTTCAGGAATACAAGTACCCCGAGATTGCAAAGCTGCCCGATGACTATGTGAAAGCAGTGAATGATGATGTGGTAACAAAGGGACACTCTGCTGCAACACCCCGCATGTACTTTGCCACACAGCACCATCATGCAGATGCTGCATGGGCAAACGGGTTCACCGGTGCGGGTGTGAACATTGCAATTGTCGACACCGGCGTTGATTTCGCAAATCCAGACCTGCAAGGCACGCAGGCAAGGGTTACGGATACAACATCCCCGTACTATGGCTATCCAATTGTGTTTGACTCCAGCTCAATGATGATATATCTTGCCTATGATGGCTGGGCACCACTTGGATACTCCTGGTTTGCAGACACAAGTTACGCGAGCAGTGCCACACCAGAGGGCTATGTGCCATTTGATGGCAACTGGTACAATGTCGCTGGAATCACATCACTCACAGGAAAATACCATCTCGGGTATCACCCAGATATGAATCTTCAGAGCGCATATCTCTCTGCAGGATATGAGCACATGGTAGCGGTGCTTGTGGCTGCGCAGAATCGTACAGGAAACGCATCAGCCTACGATACCGTGTATGTTGACCTTGACAATGACCTTGATTTCACGGATGAAAAGCCATGCTTTATTGGCGACGAGATATCCTGGTCGGATAACTACAATGCTACATCTGGACAGACAGGAGATAACTACACCAGCGGTGATGGACTTGCAGATATTTCTGGCGGAATGATATACTTCATTGCAGACGGCTCGAATTACATCCCGTACGAGGAGATATATGCCTCATATTATGGTGTCTCTCCAATTCTACCAGACAACGGATGCCTTGTGGCATTCTCACTGGACAATGACGGCCATGGTACTGGCTGTTCAGGTACCGCAGTGGGACAGGGTAGAATTCCATTTGCGGGTGCAGATGGAAGTATGTACAATCTTGGCAGGGGCATGGCACCAGATGCAAAAATCATAAATGTGCCCATATTCAATGTGCTCTCAGACACATATGATGCATGGTTCTTTGCAGTAGAGGGTTATGATGGTGACCCGACAACACCTGGAGATGGTGCACAGATTTGCTCAAACAGCTTCGGCTACTCATCATCGTATGATGATGGCTGGAATACAATCGACAGGTATCTGTTCTACATCGCATCGCTCTATGGAGGCGGGGTCACAACATTCACGATTGCAAACGGCAATGGCGGTCCTGGATACGGGACAATCACCACACCCACAAACCCGTATGTGGTGAATGTGGGAGCAGCTACAGAAATGGGCTACAGAATTCCATACGGGTATGAACATGGCACTGGTGGTGCAAAGTACGGTGATGTAATACCATTCTCTGGTAGAGGCCCAACTGCAATGGGATACCATGGACCGGATGTAGTTGCAGTAGGTGCGTACGGCTGGGCAGCAGTGCCATTGTGGCAGACATTTGATGGCTCAAGCGCTGGCGACCTGTTCAGTGGTACAAGCCAGGCATGTCCAGCAGCCGCAGGCGCACTTGCATTGATATTTGATGCATACAAGCAGAAGAACGGATATTTCCCAAGTGCAACTATGGCAAAGCGGTTGTTGATGCAGGGTGCGGATGATATACACTACGATGTGTATTCTCAGGGTGCTGGATATGTGAACTGCGACCGCTCAACACAACTTGCATACCGAATGTCTGGTATATACACGAGCATGACCTACTGGATGCCAGGAACGAGCGATGGCACTGCCTCTGGAAGCAAGCCCATGATGTTTACACACATTCTATTCCCTGGTGGTGTGGATTCAACCGCGTTTACCGTTTACAACTACTATAATGCACAAAAGACAATAAATCTCTCTGCCAAGCAGATTGTGAAGATTGGTGAATCTGTAACGCACCTTACCACAACAGAAACGCAGAACAGATGGTATCTGAAATTGAGCGAACTACTCGGTGACAGCAACCTTGCAAATAACACGCAATTGCTGAAGGTGACTGCCTACTATGATTACAGTACATTTGATATGGGCATGAACTATGCAGAGGATGTTGTGTACAGGGTTGATATCCATGACTGGACTGATGCAAACGGCAATGGTGTAATGGACAATGCCACATCAAACGAGGAGTTCAACAGGTACACCGTGCAGCTTGTCACAGGGAATGTGCAGGAGGCATGGATACATGACCCGGTTGCAAGGAGCCACAATGATACAATAATTGAAGTAAGACCATACAAGTACAAGTACAGCACTAATGGACCAGTAACAATCCACCTGTTCCTTGAATGCTATGCACAGCAGGACTGGCCAATCATCACATTCTCAGCAAATGACTTCACACTGAATGCAAGCGGACAAAGCGGAAGCACAAAGACATTGTATGCAACTGTGAACATTCCATCAGATTATGGCATCGGTGCATATGAAGGTGCAATCATTGTAAACGACGGCACAAACACCTCGGTGATTCCTGTATCAATAAATGTTGCGGGTAAGTATGAGAACGATACCTGCGCGATGGGTGGAAACACGCTAACCGGGGCAATTTACAACAATGCTGCGGTGCGTGGAAACTATGACTGGGGCTGGAGAGAAGAAACCGGTGACTGGAGATTCTACTATGTGATGGTAAACACTTCACTTACGGACCTCACTGACCAGTACATACTCCTCGACCTGAAGTGGCAGCATGTGCCAACAGATATTGATGCATACATCCTTGGTCCAATGCGTGACGGCTTCTCTTCATCGTACTCTTCCATATACGGACCATATAGGCTTTCAACAATCGGTGCGAGCTCGAACTCATATGCATCCGCTGGCAAGTACACATTTGACTCATCTACGGGCGATGCGAGAGACATCATCTATGCACCAATTAAGAAGGGCTTGAACATGATAATACTGCACAACACACTGCTGAACGCAACAGAATTCCCGGAGACATTTACATGGGAAATGAGCAGGATGTATTACAAGACATGGACTACGCCACTCTACGCATATGTGACAGACCATGTGTACACAACTGGTAAGGTTGGCGAAGTTGCAATAAACTCCTCAAAGGCGTGGGATGGCATGTCCTCGAAGGTTGATAGCATGACCACAAGCGTTTACACAAACCAGGTTGTTTATCAGGATAATCCAGACGACTACACCACAGCAAGCTGGAAGAAGCCAGTGAAGGTACTCGGTGCAAGCATGCTGAAGATTGCAATCACAAGGGTAGGAAATCCAAGTGATGACCTTGATATGTTCCTCATCTATGACAGCAACAACAATGGTGTCTATGACCCGGGTGCAGATGCACTGAAGGCATACTCAGCAACCAGTGCAGCACTTGAAGCAATCAACTACAAGAATCCCGCAGATGGTACATACTTTGTGCTTGTACATGGCTGGAGTGTGCCAGGTGGTCAGGATAACTTTGATATAAGCATTGGCATTGGCTCTAAGGTTCCACTGTTCAACTGTGAGGGTATGCCCACGGTAATTCAGCCAAATACCCAGTATACCTTCGACATCATGGCAAACATTCCACCAATTGGCGGTGTGTTTGGTGCTACCGTTGGCTTCGGACCCGAGAATTCTGGCAGGACATTCCTAGTAGATGTCTCTGCGGAAGTTGAAGATGGTGCAGCACCCGAGCTTCAGGCATCTGCGCCGACACCAGACTCATATGTAACCACACCAACACCATTGATCAAGGCAAGGTACACTGATGATGTTGTGAGTTCACCTATGGACGCAAATTCAGTAGTGATGAAGATTGACGGAATTACGGTAACAAACCAGGCAACCATAGATACAGATGCTGGCGAAATCTCGTTCAAGCCACTCACTGCACTCTCAGAGGGCAAGCATATCGTGTATGTGTCTGCAAAAGATAGCTACGGCAACGGTGCCACAATAACATGGTCATTCACCGTGGACACAATCCCACCGACTCTCGTGGTAACTTCACCGGTTGGTGGTGAAATCACAAACAACCCAGTATTGAAGGTTAAAGGATACACAGACGCAGTTGATTCATCAGTAACAATAAATGGAAACACAGTGCCTCTTGCAGCTGATGGCTCATTCGATTATCCAGTTGCACTTACCGAGGGTTCAAACACAATAAAGGTTGTAGCAACGGATGTAGCTGGTCATTCTGTAGAGATACAGAAGAAGGTAACACTCGACACAAATGCACCTGCACTCACATTGAGTTCGCCAACACCAGATGCAATACTGAGCACAAATATAATAACTGTGACAGGTACAACTGAGAAGAATGCGGTGGTAACAGTAAATGGAAACTATGCAATTGTGGACAGCTCAGGTAATTTTGCTGCAACCGTAACACTTGCAGAGGGCTCGAACTTGATACAGGTAACCTCAAAGGACACTGCAGGAAACATTGCAAGGGCAAATGTGAGTGTGGTTGTTGACACACTTGCACCCGTACTGAGCATTGATTCACCAGTTGCAGGTAGCATGGTAAACACAAACAGCATCGAAGTTAAGGGTACCGTCTATGACGCAAATCTGGGCACCCTGACAGTAAATTCAAATGTGGTCACAGTAACAGACAACACATACAGTACAGTGGTCACGCTCACAGAAGGTACAAACACAATAACCGTTGTTGCAACTGACCTTGCTGGACATGCCGTAACAAAGACCGTTAGTGTTGTCCTTGATACAACCGCACCCACACTTACAGTAACACCATCTGCAAACGAGACAAAGGTACCAGTAGTAACGCTCACGGGCACAGTATCTGACGCAGGCACAGGCATTGCAAAGGTTACCGTAAACGGGAATCTGGTAGCAGTTGGCTCTGATGGAAAGTTCACTGCAAATGTTGGACTGCTGGAAGGCACAAACACCATAACGGTAAATGCCTATGACCTTGTTGGCAATGTAAAGACGATGACACTCTCGGTGAAATACACATACATACCTGAACTGAGTGACCTTTATAACCGGGATAACCAGACAAACCAGAAGATAGATGACACAAACAACGCACTCAACAACAAGATAGACACTACAAAGAGTGACCTTGGAGACCAGATCAACAGCACAGGCATGAATGCAATGCTCCTTGCGGTGCTTGGTATAATCCTGGCGATTGTGGCGATTATACTCACATTCGTGATGAGGCCAAAGTCGCCAACACCTGAGGCACCGACCAGTGTTACAGAAACACCATCTGAGCCAGCGCAGGAAAACATACCTGCAGAGACAGCACCAGAAAACCCAGAACAGCCACAAAACCCATAAACCTCTTTTTCTAAATTTTTTAAATTTTTAAATTTTTATCTTTGTTTTATAACAACATTTGGAACTAATCCCAATATCCCAAAATATATATTCCTCCACGGAATACACTTCACAATGGTAGAAAAGGAAACACTCGGAGAAAAACACCGCACGGGTTCAAGCATAGAAATTATAAGAGCGCACAAATTCACAATTTTTTCTGTTACAATTATCTGCTCTATCTTTCTATACAATTTAGCCAGTTATGAGGGAGCATTGAGTGTTTTTCTGGTTTTCGCTCTCGTCATGCTGATGATTGTATACATAAAAATAGATTTTTACAGGAACGACCGGAGTTTACCATCATTCTATGAACTGATTTTCGCAATTGCAATTATCGCATTCAGCTTTCTGGCTGTGCCTCTGAAGACCATAATTTCAGGCGGAGAAAATACGGGCTTTGGTGTGACAAACTACGCAATTTTCCTTGCGGGCATCCTCTTCCTTTTTTACGGTTACAGGCAGATAAGAGAAACCTACCCGGTTCTTGCATTGCTCGTCTCGCTCTCAATTCTGAACATTCTCTTTTACAGTGAGAACACAGGTCTTTATGCAATGGCTGCAAACATCCTTGCGATGCCCGAGGCAAATGCACTCTCAGAACTGCTCTCAATTTTCGGTATTTCCTCGTACACTGCTTCAGCATCCAGTGGTGCAGGTGCAATTATTTATATAACTACACCTAGAAATGTGAGTCCAATGTGGATTGCCGGGGGATGCACTGGTGTGATGGGCATGGGCACATTCGCAGCGCTGTCTTCAGCCCTTGTACTGAACTTTCGGGGAAAGTGGTACATCAAAACAGGAATTGTTGTGCTTGGAACAATCGGTGCATTCTTCGTCAACATGCTCCGACTCCTGACGCTTGCATTGCTCCTCTACCACTACGGAGAGCCCACAATGCTCTGGTGGCACAAAAATGAGTATTTTGCGCTCGGTGACCTGTATCAGATGATATATATGTGTGCATTCTGGCTTGTTGCATTCAGATATGTGGGAGGCGAAGTTCATGGAGAAGGAAATAAGCGAGCAGAAACTAAAGGATTACCTGAGAAAAACAGAGAAAGCACTTGAAGTGGCGAGCATCGCAGTGCCTGAGCGCTCATTTTTCTATCAACTTGCATCTTCATTTTTAGAGATGGCTAGAGCATACTACTCAGATGCAAGGCATTTTTACGAGCAGGGAAACTATGTAAATGCATTCGCCTGTGTGAATTATGCACATGCCTGGCTCGACGCTGGAGCAAGAATTGGACTGTTTGATGTGGGCGGCGATGATAGCCTCTTCACGCTATGGGAATAAATCCTGCCTGCTCCGATTTCTTTATTAACCTGCAGGTATACATATGCATGTGGATGCAATTGAATGTATTAAATTAACCAGAACATTCAAAAGCAAGAAAAAAATCGTCAGGGCACTTGACAATGTGAACCTGCGTGTCAGCCGTGGTGAGCTATTTGGATTGCTCGGGCCAAATGGCGCTGGAAAAACAACGCTGATAAAGATTCTCACTACCTTGCTTCTCCCAACATCCGGGAGGGCGTATGTGTATGGCTACGATGTGGAAAAGGATTTCAAAAAAATCAGGCCGATAATAAACATGGTATCCGGCGGCGAAACTTCCGGCTATGGACTTCTCACTGTGTTTGAAAATCTCTGGATGTTCTCACAGTTTTATGGAATGCCGAATAAGGTTGCTACCGAAACAATCAACAAACTTCTTGCGAGATTGCACATTGAACACCTTTCAAGCAGAAAGGTAAGGGCACTCTCAACCGGTGAACGCCAGAAATTGAACATCATTCGTGGCTTTATGACTGCGCCAAAAATTGTATTTTTAGATGAACCAACACTTGGACTGGATGTAGAAACTGCCCGGCTCATTCGAAAATTCGTGAGGGAATGGCTGAGGGAGGATAAGGAACGCACGGTGCTTCTCACCACGCACTACATGATGGAAGCAGATGAACTCTGCGACCGCATTGCAATCATTGACCAGGGAAAAATAATTGCACTGGGTACACCTGATGAACTGAAAAAGATGGTAAAAACAGATGTAAGTCTGGAAATGGAGATATTTCCTGCGATAAAACTGGACTGGATTAAGAGTATTGAAGGCATTGCGGGTTTTACAGCAAGTGAAAGCAACGGAAAGACAAATCTAAAGCTGGTTACGGTAGATGATAGCGTTGGTGGAGAAGTTGTTTCGAATATCTACAAGCACGGTGGAAAAATCCTTGCGTTGCACAAGCGCGAACCAACACTTGAAGATGTGTTTCTCAAGCTAACTGGCAGGGGACTGGAATGAACACAATCTTGCTCAATCTCAGGGCAATCCGGGGCAGAGCATATCCTAGAGTTATCGGACTGATGCGTGAGCCCTCATGGATTTTCTGGGAGACCGTACTGCCAGTACTCAGCATTGCAGCATTTATATATGTTTACCGCAGTTTGAATGCACCTGCGATGTACGAGGGGTTTGTGGTTCTTGGAGGAGTTATGACCACATACTGGTTAAATGTGCTCTGGAGCATGGCTGCACAACTGTACTGGGAAAAGGAGACCGCAAATTTGCAATTGTACCTTGCAGCACCCATGTCAAAAATGTCAATCCTCGCAGGCATGGCGATTGGTGCTATCGTGTCCACAACCCTGCGGGCATGTACAATCCTGATTATCGGGATTTTCATATTCCATGTAAATTTCGTTGTTACATCTCCACTGCTCCTCATCCTCGTGTTCATCTCCGCACTTGTGGCTCTATATGGAATGGGCATGCTCTTCGCCTCGCTCTTCCTCATGTGGGGCAGGGAGGCATGGTACCTCAACAACCTTCTCCAGGAGCCAGTATATTTCCTTTCTGGTCAGTACTTTCCAGTAAAGGCACTTGGTGCAGTGATTGCCTCCGCTGCATCAATAATCCCGCTCACCCTGGGGCTCGATGCAATGCGTCAGATTTTGTTTCCTGAAAGTGCATCCTGGGGTTTTCTCTCGCCATGGATTGAGTTGCTCATCCTCGTGCTCCTGGGTGTGTTTTTCATTATCTGTGCAAAGTATGCGCTGGATAAGGTGGAATACCTTGGTAAGGTAAAGGGCACACTTACGATGAGGTGGCAATGATGTCATTAAAAACTTCAATGTGGCTCGAATTCCAGATAGAATCAAACTGGACTTCTCCATTTATCTTTGCAATATATAATATAATCAAGCCAGTTGGTGCAGCCCTCGTGCTCGTTGCCATGTTCTATGTTGTGGCAGGCAAACTTACTGGCACAGCACTTGAATTTATGTATGTGGGCAATGCATTTTACATGATTCTTGCCCAGACGCTGTTTTCCATCGGCTGGATTGTGCACGATGACCGGGAGCACTACGCTACACTGCGGTACTTATACATCTCACCAACCCCCTATTTCAAATATCTGTTCGGGAGGAGCATCGCCAGATATGTCCTCTCTCTGATTCCAATGGTTGTTCTCCTCCTTCTTGGGCTGGCATTTAAAATCCAGTACAGAATAAATTTGTTACTGCTTGCCATTGTGCTTCTCCTCGGGTTCTTCTTCATCGTTGGCACAGCCCTGCTGATAAGCGGTATAAACCTTCTCACAGCCAGGCATGGTGGTGCTATTGGTGAGGCATTTGCAGGCATTTTTTACCTTGCATCAGGCGTCGTATTTCCAGTCAGCATCCTTCCTGCCTGGGCACAGCAGATTGCACTTACATTACCAACGACATACTGGTTCTCACTGATCAGAATTGCGGTGCTCGGAAATGAACCGGATGCACTCCTCTCTGCATTCCCGCTGTCAAACTTAATTCTCTACCTCGTCCTCCTTTCAATTGTTTATTTTGCTGCAGCCTTTCTTGTGTTTAAACTGGCAGATGGACTTGCTCGAAAACTTGGAATTCTTGATATGAGCACCACATACTAGCACTGTGCTACAACATACACGCTAATTCCTCTTGTGTAAATTGCACAGGGCATGGAAGAGAAAAGCGCCTTTATCTCCTCGATGCTTAAGCTACTTTTCAATGCCTTCTCAAGCAAATTGTATTCATCTGGTTCTACATGGATCAGGGGAAGGTATGATATGCCCTCCAGGTATGTGTCTGAAAAGAACATCCTTCCATTCTTTGCGAGCACACGCAGGCATTCGCGTAACAACCGTGGTTTATCTTCGACAACCTTCAGAAATCCACGGCACACAATTGCATCAAAAAACGCATCTGGAAATGGAGTTTCAAGTGCATTTGCATGCATAAATACCACATTTTCGCATCCCAGCAAATCCTTTTTTTTATTTGCATGTCCAATCATTTCATTAGAAATGTCAATACCGGTTATCTTTGCATCTGGATATCGTTTTCCAAGTGCACATGCAAGAATGCCTGGACCTGATGCCACATCGAGAATTGTTCTGGGTCGCTCTAAATTCGCACATATAAATTCAATAAACGGGAGGTAAACCTCATTGTATTTTCGTTCGTTGTCCATTCGTCGTATGTAGTTCTCAGGTATAAAATTACTTTTCTCCATCAGAACTTTTTCTCCGTATTCGCATCAGGTTTCTGCGGTGCTTTCTTCTTCCTCAGCAACAGATACACCACAAGCACAACCACGATAATTACTGCCACAACCGCTGCAATCATTCCAAGCAGGCACGCAGTCACGATGCCCTCTC
>Ga0078972_1006614_pt1 | contig 27128 bp, 21 predicted proteins | sample YelNatPaOPGAMG01_FD_67568 | JGI IMG/M metagenome (GOLD analysis project Ga0078972, IMG submission 67568) | Hot spring thermophilic microbial communities from Obsidian Pool, Yellowstone National Park, USA - OP-RAMG-01 (SPADES assembly) (version 2) | ecosystem: Environmental > Aquatic > Thermal...
AATAACACTATTAAATTATGTGCTTCAATAATTTAATGTGTCAAAGCATCATGTATTGTCAAGGTTAAAGATACAACTGATGCTATGATAATAAATATAGTGCAAATACTCGCAAAGTATTTTTGGAATGTATTATTTTTATATTTGCCCATGATTTTTTCGTTGTTTGTTAATTTTATCAGAAAGTAAAATGTAAATGGAAGTGACATAGCATTTAGCGATTGAGTGACAACAGCGATCTGAAAAACCGACAAACCAGGGATCAAGGCAAAAATTGCACCAATTACAAGTTGTAGCATGAAAACTGTATAGAAAATTTTGCTTTGTTTATAGGGCATATTAAGGCTTCCAGATAATCCGAAAAACTCTGCCAAAGCATAAGCAGTGCATAGTGATACGACAACAATTCCCATGAATCCAGCGTTCAATATTCCAATGGCAAAAAAAGTCCCTGCTAATTTGCCTGCAAACGGCTCAATTGCTAACGCTGCTTCTTCTCCGGAAGTAAGCGGAATATTATGCACAAATAGCGTGGCGGTAGTAGCAACTATCATAAAAAACGCAAAGAAAGTAGTTAGAAATGCTCCCCAATATGTCTCAAATAGAGAAAATTTAATTCCGCTAGGGTCAATTTTTTTATCAGAGGCAAAACTGCTTACAAAAAATTGCCCCCAAGGAGTTATGGTAGTTCCTAAGACACTGATACCAATTACGATATAATGCCTTATGTATTCCTTTGTAAAATCTACGCCATGTGGAAAAATAATATTTCCTAATGCAAGTGACCAATCAGGTTTTGACTTAAACGCCGAGAAAATGTATAAAACAAAGATAAAACATGCCACTAACATTATACTTTGAGTGAGTTTATAATTTCCTTTTGTGACAAAAAAGAAAGTAGCGACAACTATAAAAATGATTATTGGGATTGGCGGAAGACGAAACATAGCGCTTGTGACATTTATGGCGCTAAATTCCGCAATTATTGTCCCTATATTAGCAATAAGTAAATTGGAAAAAATAAAAAAAGCTGCTTTAACACCAAATTTCTCTCTAATTAAATCTGCTAGACTTTTTCTTGTTACCAAAGTCAATCGCATTCCCATTTCTTGTGTGACAGCTAAAAGAATGGCAGCCATAGATAAAGTAAATATGATAGGGTAGCCTAATCTCGCTCCTGCAACGGAATATGTGGCAACTCCCGAAGCATCGTTATCAGACATCGCAGTTATAGTTGCCGGACCGAAGACCGTAAAGAACATTACCAAGTTCCTTTTTAATTTAGAGAAAAAAGTTTTATCGGTGCTTTCTAATTCTCTATCTTTCATCACATCTCCTTTAAAATGTAGCAGATTAAATATAGCAAACCGAAAACCGATAGTTGTTTAATGATAAAAACGAGGTAAACGTTTCTTCCACGCAGTCGGTATAATCTTGTCTAATGCGTCGTCAATAGTGACAATCCCATGCAATCGCTGTTGATCATCTATAACTGGGATCGCCAAGAGGTTATATTTGGATATTAACTGAGCAACATAGTCCTGTGTATCATATAAGTCAACACTTACTACTTTTTGATCCATAAATTCAGATACCAAAGCATCAGGTCTTGCCTTAATTAAATCGCTAAGAGAGAAAACTCCGATAAGATGATTTTCCGAATCTACAACATAGACATAAAATACGGTCTCATCTTCTTCAATTTTTTCGCGAAGCATTGCTATCGTCTGTTCAGCAGTTAGATCAGGAGTGACAGTGACAAATTCGGTTGTCATTATTCCGCCAGCGGAGTCTTCAGGATATTCCAATAGTTTACGAACAGTTTCTGCTTCCTCTTCTTCCATTAAGTCCAATAGCTCTTCACTTCGTTCTTCTGGTAGTTCAGCGAGCAAATCTGCTGCTTCATCAGGAGACATTTCCTCTAATACTTCTGCAATCTTCTCATCAGGCATACTCTCAACCAAGCTCGCCTGTAAATCTGGTTCCACTTCTTCAAGGGTATCTGCTATCTGTTTTGCGTCCAATTTATCAAGGAATTCGTCGCTTTGTGAGCGGTCCATTTCACTGATAATATCCGCCAGATCGGCTGGATGTAGTTCAGCAATTTTATCGCTTGGAACTTTCAGTCGCATGGATTGTCCGCCTTGAATTAAATCTATATCAGTCCATGAAATAAGGTCTGATGAATTATAGCTACTTACACGAGAAGATAGTTTATTAGCGATTTTCTTTAACCCTAATCTGCGTAAGATTCCTGCCCCACTTATATCCACGTTGCTAACAACAAGATTGCCCTTTACACGTGCTAACTCTAAATCATTAACCCTTACCACACGAGTCCCGTTAATATCTATAATCTGCTTATCTAATATGTCTTCTGAAAGAAAAATGTCGTTTTCAGTGGGCTGGTATGGCTTTATCTCGTTGAGTTCATTTTTCAATGGAATAACAGGTGCAATTATAACTGCCACATCAGAATAAGGTATAATAATACTTTTGCCGTTTTTTTGCTTGACTACAATAGCAACGATGACAGGATGAGTGGCATCGCTTTTGATTGAGGCAACTAAATCTTTTAATTGTCCAATAAGCTTTCCATTGCTATCAGAAACTACTTTGCCTATTAGTTCACTTAGATAGATCATTGTAGTGTCTCCGCTTGTTAAATATTAGGTGCAAAAAATTCTGCCTAATAGTATGCTATTTCTTGAGACTGTGTTTTGGATAGATTAAGACATCAAAAATGATTCTGTTATTGTAAAAATAGCACGACTAAAACACGCTGTTAGCTTGTTTTTAAAAAGTTTATGACTATAGAATCTAACAGAAATACGCGCAAGAATAAAAGATGTGTTAAAAGGAGAGACTTAAAAGGAGGAGTTATAATAATCAAGGGTATGCACCTAAATCTAAAAACAAGATAAAGACACAGAAATTATAACTCTATAATCATCAGCTCTCCTTTCAAAACACAAAATGTTAGAAACTGTTTAAATAACGAAATTTGTTTTAAATCTTCTAAAAAGCATAAATGGGGATCGTCCATAAATTAATCTCCTAATGACGCATATCTCCCTTTGGGCAAAACTCATATAAATTTTGCTATTGATCATAAAGAATCTATAATAAAATTATAAGGAAGATAATGCCTTGTTGAATTTTATAAAAAACGATTGAATTTGCCTATTATATTATATAAAAATGACATACTATTGTCAATTGTTAATCTTTTTTATTTTCGCCCAAGTTATAGATAATTTTCCTATTGATTTAACAGCGCCAGGCTCTCCAAGTGTGCGAGGAATACCCGGTCCTGTTATCAAAACATTATCGTAGTATGCCTTATCACTCCATTGTCGGAAGCCAATTCTGCCCTTTTCAAATCCCTTAAAATTTCCGATTTCCAATGGTTTGAGGACTTCTTTACCATTGAGGAATACCGTCGCCTTATCATTTTGGACTATCACCTTATATTTATTCCATTGCTGAATTTTGACGCCAAGCGAATCGCCTTTCTGTGATATGTTCTCATCAAACGCTCCGCCTTCCTTTTTAAAAAATTCCGAAAGATTCAAACTCGGGGCAATCATAAACGATAGGTAGTTATCTGAGTTTTGACCACGAAACACAACAGAAATTTCATCAGTTTGTCCATTAGCCTCAAACTCAATAGTATAGTCCTTCCAATCTTTTTCACCGACCAAAGCACAAACTTCATTTGTGCCTTCGCCTGATAAAACATTGCTTTTCTTATCATCATCTTTGACGATCTTCCAAGTGCCGACAGTTTCCCATTGTTTTAGTTGATCGTTATTTTCAAAGTCAAAATACAACGATAAAGCTAATTCAGCATGAAAAAATAAGACTAGTATAAATCCGATAAAAGCGATAAATCCTAAATTTTTTAAGTTATATGACATTGTCCCACCCCTTTTGATAATAAATTTTTTAAAGTATCTGAAATTCTCCGTCATTCTGCTCTGCGATGGATTTTAACAACCATGCTTCTGGCTGATCTTCGTCTATCTCCATACCAATTGCAAATATCTTTGCCCCTGTATTAGCATCACGTATGCTTTGGAGAATTTTTTCTGGTTGAATAATTCCCGCAGTAGGCAGACCATCTGTGACAACTACAACAATATTTGGCTTCATACTCAAAGCAAGCATTATTGGCGAAAGAAGATCGGTCTTTGTATTTGTTCTAATATTCATTTGATTGAATTGACCTAAGAATGAAACCGCATTTGAGATATTTTCCCTTGTGGCACGTATTGTTCCACTGGTATTATAAACTTTTGCTTCCTTTGAAAAGACTATGATATTGAAACTATCGTTTTCTGTTAATTCCATTAAAGATTCTACAAGGTATTTTCTGGCAATGTTTAATTTATTTGACCCTGGTGCACCCATACTTGCTGAAATATCCAAGCAATAGATGATCTCTCGTTTCCCCTTTAACCTATCAACAAAGTCCACAAGTTGACTTTTTTTCGCTTTTAGCACTTTTTGTGCGTCAACTCGCCCTATGCCTTGTCCAAAGGTCACATTTCCAATATCACCCGTTGCTGGCATTTTCAGATCAGTTGGCATCATTGAACTTTTCAGTGCTGGCGTGCCTCTATCTGTCCGCGTAGGTGTAAATTTTGCCGATGTAGTAAGCTCTACTATACGATTTGGGCGATCTATTTCCGTCTTTCTCTCCATTATTTGAGGTTTTGGCGGTTCTGGTTTCTGTCTCTTAACAAGTAATTTTGGATCGGTGATCTTTGTTAGATCAACTTCAACCGAACCAGATGCCTTTCTGTATTCACTTTCAACACGTATCCCCATAAAAATCAAAAGACAGATCAAATGTAAAGTGACAGATATTATAAAGGCGATATTTGATCGTTTCATACCAATTCCCTATTTTGTTTTAATGCTTGACCATGTAGTAGTTAGCTTTCCAACCTGTGAAACAGCAAGCACATTTGACATTCCGTTATTCATAAGATTTTGAGTTAATAAACTTTAAGCTTAGAAAAAGGCTTTCCATCTGTGTAATTAGTTTCATAGTATAAAAAGCATTGCCAGAACTATATTATCAGAAGTTCAAAATAAAAATCAAGACTTTATTCTAATACTTATACAAGGGAGATTTGGAGGGATTTTCTAACTAAATATTCAATTATAATTTATAAATTGTCCAAAGTTTAGTAATATAATATAGCATTCCTATTATGTCATAGTCCATTCACAAGATCAAGAATGATTTTCTTGATACATTACAAATTTTTTATACATCAAGAGTTTGAGGTGAAATATGAAAGGCAATATATAAAGTTAGTAGCATAATCTCTATAACTTTTGGGCGTAAAAAATTTCTTGAAAAATATTGCGTAGTATATTACAGTGAATATTGGAAAAATGTTGAGAAATTGTTTTATGTCTGATTTCATTTCTCAAGAAAGGAGGATTATATTACTATTAGTTAAATTTATTAGGTAGCCATATTTCTGAACAATTGAAAGGAGAACGGACAATGATTTCAAGAATTTGTGTTTTGATGATGATTGTAACGTTTTCAGTCATTTTGTTTTCCACCACGGCAATGGCAATTACTAACTTGGTGAAAAATGGCGATTTTGAAAAAGATACAGAGGGTTGGTCATTTGGGGCTGATTATGGATCATTGACAATTGATAAAAAAGAGAAAGGGATCGTAGGTAACGCTATATATGTTAAGGTGGATAAATTAGGTGCTAACCCCTGGGAACCAGAGATACATTCGCCTGATTTTCCATTGAATCTGAATAAGACTTACACAGTTGACTTCTGGGCGAAAACAGAACCCGGAAAGAAAAGAAATCTCATGGTGAAATTTGAACAGCTTGATAAATGGGGAGGACCCAGTGGCACAATTACCTTAAACGATCAATGGAAGGTATATTATCTTACGTTAGTATCGGATTTCCAAAGCCCGCCGAATTCAGTTATCCATATACAATTTGAGGGTTCGGTTGATGATGTTTGGTTCAGCCATTTCCGTGTATATGAAGGGCAATACGTCCCAGAAGCACTCTCCCCTGTTTCTCCTGCCAGTAAATTAGCGTCAAAATGGGGAGAGATTAAAAGTAAATAAATTATAATGTTCAAACATGGAGTGGAGAAGCTAATGTCTTCTCACTCCACAAGTTAAGGAGGTTATTATAGAAATGGTTAAAAGTGTTAAAATACTATTATTTTTGGCTTTGATATCTATGTTATCATTATCTTTTTCTGATGGCTCTTATGCTAAAGAAATTCAAAATCTGGTGTCCAACCCGGATTTTGAGAATGGCACAACGGGCTGGTCACTCGGATTAGGGAATCCATTTGGAGTAGATAAAAAGGAAAAATTCCCTGTTGGAAACGTCGTCCTTGCGGAGATAATCAATGTTGGTGCGAATGATTGGGAGCCAGAAATTCATTCCCCCTCATTTAGTGTAGAAAACGGGAAGATGTATACTTGCTCTTTCTGGGCAAAGGCAGATGCTATAAGACCAATTGGGGTGAAATTTGAGCAACTTGATACATGGGTAGGTCCTTTCCAGTCTTTTAATATAACCGATAAAGAACTAACTGAGTATCATTTCTCGCCAACGATGACTATGGGCAGTCCACCATTGGTTGTCATTCATATCCAGTTTAATAAAGTAAAGGGTAAAGTCTGGTTTGCACATTTTAGAGTCTATGAAGGCAAGTATGTAGAGGATGATCTGATTGCAAAACCCAAGATCGCAGTTGATCCTAATGGTAGCTTGGCGACGACTTGGGGAAGAATAAAAAAATAAAGTTAAAAAATATTCTTTGTAATGACAGGTTTCGCAGGAATGGTGTTTTTCCTGCAAAAGATAAACTTAATATTTCTCCATTCCTGCAAAACTTGTCTGTGTAAAAACAAGGAGCAGGAATCCATATAGAGATTTCAATTTATTTAATCTCTGTATGGAAAGAGGCTTACTTGTTATCATAGAAGCATGCCACAATGAATCCTTCCATTTAAAATTGAAATTCGGGATTATTTGACCGCTATAACAATGTTATAAATTTAACAGATAACTATTGAAATTATCTTTCGCATCTCTTATTATATTTACCAAACAAGTTGATTGCATATTTACTTGCAGTCTATATATTTGAAAGGAAAAAGTGGCAAACACAATGAAAGAAAGAAAAATTGACAGACGAGAATTTATAAAATCCGCTTCTCTTGCAGGTTTAGGGATCGCTGTTTCCGCTTCTTTGATCAGCAGAACTGGACGAAACATCTTTGCACAGGAAGGTAGTAAAATCGTTATTGCAAATCATCCAGAGGCAACAACAGGTGTGAGGGTCAACGCAGAGATTGTGAAAAAGATCGTTGATACTGGCATAATGCAATATACCGGTCAAAATACAGTTGCATCTGCTTGGGCAAGCATTTTGCCTTCTCTATCTCCAAATGATATTGTAACTATAAAGGTTAATTGTATAAACAGTTCGCTCTCAACTCATCCTGAATTAGTTGACGCCATCGTTACAGGATTAATTTCCGCAGGCGTTACTGAAAATAACATTATAATATGGGATAGAACCAATCATGAACTTGCAAATGCAGGATACAGATATAATACAGGCGAAACAGGCGTTCGTTGTTTTGGAACAAATGAAAAGGGTTGGGGATATGACAAGCAGGTCAGATTATCAAATCAAAATGTCAGATTAAGTAAAATCTTGATGAATACCACTCATCTTATAAACGCCCCTGTATTAAAAGATCATGGCACTTCTGGTATAACTCTCAGTATGAAAAATCATTATGGATCGGTTGACAATCCCGGCGCATTGCACGGCGGACAATGTGACCCGTATATAGCACAATTAAACGATGTCCCTGAGATAAAAGAAAAGACGCGTATAATAGTTCTTGATGCCCTTTTAGGTATATTCAGAGGTGGACCTATTGCTCCTCCACAATTCGCATATAATAGCGTGATCTTTGGTCAAGACCCCGTAGCATTGGATTATATCGGTTGGACGATTTTAAGAGATGAAAGGCTTAAAAATGGACAGGGATTTCCTCTGCCTGCACATATCACTACCGCAAATAAGTTAGGACTTGGAACAAATGATCCAAATAATATTATCGTTGAGAATGTTGACGTTCAAAAAGAGTTTTCCGTCATCTCATCAGGGAAAAAGATAACAACATGGGGTTCAAGGAAATTATAAATAGCTTTTGCTTAAAAAGAAGGTGATCTGAATGTTAAATAAGTCCCTAACAATAATTTATTGTGTTATCGCTGTTCTGATGATATATGGCTGTTCAGATGAAAATGCCAATAATAACAATAATAGCATACTTTCTCCAATAGCCTTGCTTCCAACAGATGACGAGATAAGCGGATGGACTGCACTTGGTGCTTATTTAGAAGCAGACGATTACGAAAGCCTTTATGCTATAATTGACGGCGGGGCGCAAGTCTTTATTGATAATGGGTTTGTATCAGGTGCATTTCAGGAATACATCAGTTCAATAAGCGGAGTTAGTGGGGCAAGCGTCACAGTCAGGATATATGATCAAGGGAGCGAGGCAAACGCAAAAATAGTTTATGATAAAACTTCTACTGGAATAACTATCCCTTGGAGCGGGGCAGGAAAAGAAGCCAGAATAGACCAAAGTGCTTTGGCAAGCTATATCATAGAATTTTATCAGAAAAACTTCTTTGTGCAAGTATATATTCAACAGAAAACAGATTCCGCACTTAATATTGCTAAACTGTTCGCTTCTCATATTTCCCAAAAAATCAGGTGATCTATAATGGACAATAAATTATCAAGACGGGAATTTTTGAAATCGTCAGCTAATATTGCATTAGCTATGAGTGCATTTTCGTCAGTTCAGTTGAAAGAGTTACGACCAGAGGAGTCAGAAAAAAATCCTGATTTAGTGGTTATAAAATCAAAAACCGCAGAAAAAGCTGTTCTGACCGCAATGGAAGCGATTGGCGGGATAGGCAAATTCGTTAAATCTGGCGATGTAGTTGTAATTAAGCCAAATATGGCTTTTCCAAATCCGCCAGATTGGGGAAGCACTACGAGCCCAATAGTTGTTGCAAGCGTTGTAAAACTTTGTCTTTCCGCTGGGGCAAAATCTATCTTAGTTGTAGATAATCCAATGGATCGCCCTGAACAATGCCTTCAAAGGACAGGGATCGCATCTGAAATAGGGAAAATTGGATCAGATAAGGTCAGAGCCATTATGGCAACTGAACAAAGGGACTATGTTGAGGTTAAGCTTGATAAGGCAAAAATTCTTGAAAAAACAAGCGTCAATAAACTGCTACTTCGGGCAAATGTGTTTATCAATATGCCAGTTGCAAAGTCTCATTCAGCGACGATGGTAAGTTTTAGTATGAAAAATCTGATGGGGTTAATATGGGATAGGAACTATTTCCATCAAAGCGTTGATCTCCATCAATGTATAGCGGATTTATGCACTTTTATAAAGCCTAACCTTATCGTGATGGATGCGACAAGGGCTTTGGCTACAAAAGGTCCCACAGGTCCGGGTATGACTGTTAATCCAGAGACTATAATTGTTGGAACTGATCAGGTCGCAGTTGATTCATATACTTTAAGTTTGTCAAGTTGGAATGGTAGATCACTAAATCCAAAAGACGTTAGGCACATTGCGTTAGCAAATGCTTTGCAAGTCGGCGAGATAAATCTTGATAAATTGAATATAAAAAAGATGGAAGTCTAAATCAAACTTTGGAGGGAAAATGATAAAAAGCAAAAAACCTTTGGTTATAGGTCATAGAGGTAACTCTGGCAACGCACCAGCAAATACAATGGAAGCTATACGTCAGGCGATTGACATCGGCGTAGATATGATTGAAATTGATGTTAGGCTGACAAAAGACCGAATTCCAGTATTGATACATAATGACACTGTTGACGATACAACTGATGGAAAAGGGCTTGTCTCCGAAATGAGTTACGATCAGATAAGAAAACTTGACGCTGGCTCGTGGAAAGATAAGAAATACAAAGGAGAAAAAATACCGTCACTTATGGAAGCATTGGATTATGCGAAAGGCAAAGTCTATTTATCCATTGATCTTAAAGAAGAATCCGCAATTCCAGAGATGATTAAAGCAATTCATAATGCAGATATGGTAGATAGCGTTGTCATCTGCGGTTGCGTTGAATCTCAGGCAAAGGCGATTTGGCAAATAGACGAAAATATATCAGTCTTATTAAATACCGATTCCGAACTTGATTATTTGGCGAAAAAGGACGATAAAACTGACTTTATAAATGAATACATAAGACGTGCATGCAAGGAACGGTTTTCTGTGCTTAATGTAAGCTATAAATTTGTCACCGATGAATTGATTTATAAAGCTCATTTGAGGGGATTGTCCGTTTGGACATGGACTGTTGACAAGGAAGATGATATAAGAAGACTAATTGAAATGGGCGTAGATGCTATATACAGCAATTATCCTGAAAGGGTAATGGAAGTTTTAATGTCTTAATAAGGAGAATTTCCTAATGGTAATAAAATTTAAAAATGTTGAGAAAAGACAAGATGGTTCCGTCGGTTATCCGATAAAAGATCGTCAGAACATACTTAAGCATATAGCATATCGCAAAGTTACTCCTGATAACCCATTCGGACCTCACGAACACGAAGGCGATGAGATATGGTTTATAATTAAGGGCAAGGCTAAGGTGAATATTGGCGGAGTTATAACAGAAGTTGAGGACAATGATCTGATAATATGTCCTTCAACTGTAAGCCATGGTATGACATCTGACGAAGAAGTGATATGGCTATGTATAGGATAGCAAAAGTCTGGATTTAGCTATGGAGCAGAATAACAAAAACTGGATCAGAGAGGTTGTTCTCATCTGTTTTTTCATATCTGGGATCAGTGGGCTTATATATGAGGTTATATGGACAAGGCTTTTAGGTTTTGTCTTTGGCAATACAACATTTGCTAATTCAACGGTTCTGACCGCATATATGGCGGGATTAGCACTTGGAAGTTATCTATCTACAAAATACGTTGATAAGTTAAGAAATGCCTTAAAATCTTACGCTTATTTGGAAATAGGAATAGGCATTTATTGCTTTTTGATACCTTTTATTATAAAAATTTTAGGACATATCTATATACCTATTCAACGGGCTTTTGAGTTATCATTTTATCCATTAAGCCTGATACGATTTATCTTATGCTTCATTGTGCTTTTAGTTCCGACAACGCTTATGGGGGCAACTCTGCCTGTATTTAGCAGATTTTATGTGGGACAAGGGGAAAGTTTCGGTCATGGCGTTGGACGAGTTTATTCCGTTAATACATTTGGAGCATTTGTTGGAACAATCCTCTCTGGCTTCTTTATGATCGCATATCTCGGCATTAGCAACTCTATAAGCATAGCGGTTGCTGGCAATATCTTCGCCGCGATTGCTTGCCTATTAGTAGCCTATAAACTCTATAAACCTGCCATTGAACAACGAAAGCCTGATCGTGCAAAAAAGAAGGTCAAACAAAAGCCTGTAAAAGACATAATAACCAATAATGATAAACTACCAAGACGTCAACAAGTTACTTTAACAGTTTTGATGGTTGCCTTAGGCTTATCAGGTTTTTCTGCTATGGTATATGAGGTCGCATGGGCAAGGACGCTTGTTATGATAATTGGAAGTTCAACTTACGCTTTCAGTATCATGTTAGCGACATTTTTGATCGGAATAGCTATTGGAAGCTTTATTTTCAGTATAATAAATAAAAGGAAAACCGCAAATCTTCTTTGGTTTGCCATAGTTGAACTTCTAATAGGTTTATCAGCTATCCTTTTACTCCCATTGTTCCAATCAATGCCAAATTATTTTGTTGACCTTTTCGCACATTTTGTAAGGGATTATATGTTTCTTGGACTGCGGATAAGTAGCTATACAGTCCTTGAATTGATAAGATTTGCTGTTTGCTTCCTTATGATGATTCTTCCGACGATCTTGCTTGGCTCTCTCTTCCCAATGGTTACACAGATAGTCACCAAAGACTATAACGAGCTTGGAAGAAAGGTTGGGACAGTGTATTCTGTCAACACATTAGGCAATATATTAGGATCGTTCATGGCAGGATTTATACTTATCCCGACAATAGGCATACAGCATAGCATAATTATTGCTGGACTTTTTAATATCCTTGCAGGTTGTATTGTTATCATTGCCAATCAAATTCCTAAATTTGCTTATAGAGCGGTTATGTCATCTGCGGGTGCAATAGTTGGCATTATGATCGTTATCGCTATACCATCTTGGGACGAAATGGTTATGAGCAGTGGTTCTGCTGCTTATGCACCGATGTATGCTAAACTTAAAAAAGAAGAGCGAAAACTGAACCTTAAAGGTGCAAACGAGAAATTGCTTTTTTACAAAGAGGGGACAGACTCAACAATAGCTGTAAAAGAACGGGAAAGCGGGACTATTGTTTTAACCGTTGATGGTAAGGTTGATGCATCAAACACTGGTGATATGTATACTCAGTTATTGCTTGGTCATTTGCCACTTTTACTGAGCAGAGAGCCGAAATCAGCTTTGGTAATCGGTCTTGGAAGTGGAGTTACTCTCAGTGCTGTTGCACAACATGAAGTTGAGAGGATAGATTGCGTAGAGATAGAACCTGCTGTCGTTTCCGCAGCAAAATTTTTTGAGAAGGTCAACAGAAATGTCTTGGACGATCCTCGCGTCAATATGATAGTAAATGATGGACGAAACTTTCTTAATTTTACGAACCGCAAATATGATGTGATCATATCAGAGCCTTCTAATATCTGGTTAGCGGGCATTGCTAATCTTTTCTCAAAGGATTTTTATCAGATATGCAGACAACATCTAAACCCAAACGGTTATATATGCCAATGGTCACATATTTATTATATGTCTCCGCAGGATGTTAAAACGGTAATAAATACATTCAGGTCGGTATTTCCACATACAACGGTATGGTTTAGCACTATCGGTGATATTCTTATGATCGGTAGCTTTAACGAACTTGTCATTGACTATCTTCAGCTTGCGAAAAACTATAATATACAGGGCGTCAATAGGGATATGCAGGGGCTAAGTATAAGAGAACCGTTAGCGATATTGTCCAGCTATCTACTTGATGAAGGTGCGGTTGCCAAATTTACCTCTGGGGCAAAGATCAACAGTGACAATCGTCCTATTTTAGAATTTTCCGTCCCTAAAAGCATATATCAAGACACTTCTCTGCCCAATTGGAAGTTGATGTCACAGTTCAAGATAAACGAATTTCCAGAGATGACCAATTTTGACGAGAAAAGGGTAACATCAAGGGCGTCTTTTTGGTATCATCTCGGCGTCGCCTATGATTTCAAGGATATGCCGATAGAAGCGAGGAAATATTACGATAAAGCTATCAATGTAGATTCAGCTTTCGTGCCTGCTTATGAAGGTATTGCAATAAGTCTGCACAAAGAAGGGAAGACTGATTCTGCGATAGAATATCTACAAAAGGCGATTGCCATAGACCCTCAGGCTTCAGAAGCATATTATAATTTAGCACAGATGTATCAATCAAAAGGAATGAAAGAAGAAGCCATATCCAATTATCAGACCGCGATCAAATTAAGTCCTACCTATAAAGAAAGATATACGAGAAAGCTCAACGAATTATTATCCAATAGATAATAAGGATAATATTTTTCTCTGAGAACAAGCAAGAATCCAATTAACCTAAAGAAATAGTATAATAAGCTGTCCGAACTTATGTCTGAGAATTAAGTGAAAAATGTTGACATACTCTTTTTGATTGATTATACTTTTATCACAATAAAGCACTTATAAAAATAACTAAAGGGGGATAGGCTTATGTTTACTCGTTTTTTGTTTCTTCAATTACTTATGACAGTGATCACAATTTTATCAATTGCTATGCTTTTTACTCCGATAGCTTTCAGTTCACAAGAAATTAAATGTTTGTGTATAGCGGATACGATGTTTTCTGGACATTCATCAGAACATAACACAAATTGTGGTGCAAGGGCAAATTTAAGAGTGAAAGGCTGGCAGGGCATCGTAGTTTTCAAGTTTGATATGACAAATCTCAAAGGCAGTAAAGCTGATAGTGCGATCCTTAAAGTTTATTGTTCATCAATTACTGGCACGGTTAGTTCACCACATACGCTTACTGATATGAAAATCTCAACTATCGCTCACGATTGGATAGAAGGCGATGGTGATTACGCAGTGACAGATAAAGCCAGCACTTATGATTATCCGGGCGGAGAATTAGGTATGAAATGGGCAGATAAAGATTACGATGGAAATGGAAGGAACGGTGTTCAAATAACTGTTGAAGATGTGATAAATGGTTTAGGCGGTTCAGTATTGAATTCCGAGATACCAGAGGCGACTTTCGCGGTTAATAAATGGACTGAGATACCAATAGAAGCCAAAGTCATTCAACCGCTTATTGATGAAAAGCAGTATGGAATAGTGATCTGGCAACCAGATATAGGAAAAAATATTGACATCGCATCAAAAGAAAACGCTGGCGGTCAAAATTCCGCTGTATTGCTTGTCCGTGCAAGAGGTGCTTATGTTAGCTCTTTGGAGAAAGTAGTATCTACATGGGCGATGATCAAATATGGGCGATAAAGGTTGAATAGGTCAAATCTCTAAGGAAATGCAATTATGGAAAAGGAATTGTCGGACTTTATCTCTAAAATCAGATCTGACAGAGATAAAATGCTTGAATATGATGAATCTAAACAATAAGAGAAGATTTTAAAATCCCTCTTTTTCCAAAGTTTTCAAGGACAGGTTTTTTCATAAAATCGCACAAAATAGGGCGTTTTAAGCTCCGATAGGAGCGTCATATTTATAGAAAAGTAAAATACAAAAATCTAAACTCCGAAGGAGTGGCATATAAAAATTGAATAATACTATTTTCCAATAGAAACACTTCCCTAATAGTATAATTCCGAAAGAAGTGAAAAATCTTTTTCGCAATGATTGTGATAGTTCATGGTATTATGAGATTTTTCGCTTCGCTCAAAATGACATTTACGTGTCACCCTGAACAAAGTGAAGGGTCTCTTATGTCCGAAACTCAGTATATCTTATATTTCTTATTCGCCGATGATCTTAACGAGAACGCGTTTTCTTCTCCGACCGTCAAACTCGCCATAGAATATCTGCTCCCATGTCCCGAAATCAAGTTCGCCATCGGTTATTGCGACGACAACCTCACGTCCCATTATTTGTCTTTTGAGATGTGCGTCTGCGTTGTCCTCTCCTGTTCTATTGTGCATATATTGTGAGACAGGTTCATGGGGAGCGAGTTCTTCAAGCCATCTTTCATAATCCTCAAACAGACCAGATTCATTGTCATTGATATAAACGCTTGACGTGATGTGCATAGAATTGACCAGACATAACCCTTCTTTAATTCCGCTTTCGCGGACGCATTCCTCAACTTGACGAGTTATATTGACAAATCCCCTACGCTCAGGCACGTTAAGCCATATCTCTTTTCTGTAACTTTTCAACTTTTCGTCCCCCTTTTATTTTTTGATCTGCCTTATACCGATGATAGCATTTTCACCATTTAAAACCCAGTCCTTGACAACCATATCATCACGGTTTAACTCTGTCCCTTCATAAACATCAGCTTTGACAGTTAAAGTCTCGTTTTTGACATAATCTTGATACCTATTGAAAGCATCAACAACCGCTGACGTGGAGACGATGCAAAGCTCTATCCTGTCAATGACGTTGAAGTCAGCTTCTTTACGCATAAATTGCACTTTGTTGACGATCTCCCTTGCGAATCCCTCATCAATCAAGTCTTGATTTAAAACTGTTGACAAAGTGGCAAATGTGCCGTTATCTGACTCTGTTACATAGCCTTCTTTATCCTGAACTCTGATCTCAACTTCCTCTGGCAATAATTCAATTTTTTCGCCGTCAACATCAAGTCTTAACAATTTATTGTTGTCTAACTCGGATTTTGCCTTCAATGTATCAATTTCTGTGAGTTTTTGTGCTATTTTGGGGACAAGTCTTCCATATTTTTTGCCGATAAGACTGAATACTGGCTTCATACTCATTGTGACAAATTGACTCATATCATCAGCATATTCTATAGCTTTCACATTGATTTCATCAAGGATCAGGTCTTTAAGTCGCTCAATAGATTTTCTTTCTTCATCGTTTTTTGGATTAACCATCATCAATGCGAGAGGTTGCCTTGTTTTAACGACAGCGCGATTTCTCGCCGCTCTGGCTAATACGACAACTTTACGGACGTATTCCATATCTTTTTCAAGCTCTTCATCCACAAGCTCAGGATTGAACGATGGATAATCGCAAAGGTGGACGCTTTCTGGTGCGTTTGGATCAACCGATCTGACGAGATTTTGATACATATCCTCAGCCATAAATGGAATAAATGGACCCAATAGCTTTGATAATCCGACAAGCACTTCGTAAAGTGTCTTATATGCGCCGATTTTATCATTATTCATCTCTGAACCCCAATATCTATCCCTACAACGTCTGACATACCAGTTGCTCAGATCGTCTACAAAATCAGCTATTGCCCTAGCAGCCCTATATATTTGGTATCCGTTCATATCTTCACGAACACCTTCTACGAGGCTTTCAAACTTGGAGATTATCCATCTATCAATGACTGCACGATCTTTGACAGCTAACTCATATTCATTTGGGTTGATTTTATCTATATTTGCATAGAGGACGAAAAAGCTATATACGTTATGCAATGTTCCCATAAATTTTTTGATGACTTCCTCTACGCTTTCTTTGCTCAGAGGTCGTCTCATCCACGGCGGACTGATTGAGAAATGCCATCTTAACGCATCAGCACCGAAGACTTCTAATATCTCGTCAGGCTCTATACGATTACCTTTGCTTTTACTCATTTTCTTTCCATCGGGACCTAAGACATGCTCAACAACAAGGCAATTTTTATATGAGCTTTTGCCATATAGGAAAACTGATGTCGCAAGTAAGCTATAAAACCAACCTCTTGTCTGATCAATCGCCTCACTGATGAAGTCAGCGGGAAAGCTTTTTTCAAAGATTTCTTGATTTTCAAATGGATAATGCCATTGTGCGGTGTGCATTGACCCTGAGTCAAACCAACAGTCAATCACTTCTGATGTCCTTCGCATATCCGCTCCGCATTTTTTACACGGTATAACAATTGCGTCAACATAAGGTTTATGAAGTTCTATATCATCAGGGACATTCTTGCCAAGTTGTTTTAATTCAGCTATACTGCCGACACTTTGTTCAGCATTACATTCAGGGCAGACCCATATATTTAACGGAGTTCCCCAATATCTATCCCTGCTTATCGCCCAATCTACGTTGTTTTCAAGCCAATTGCCGAATATACCTTCGCCGATATGCTCAGGATACCAATTTATCTTGCGGTTTTCCTCTATCATTTTGTCTTTATAGGCAGTAGTTTTAATAAACCATGATGACCTTGCATAATATAGTAACGGAGAATCGCATCGCCAGCAGAATGGATAATCATGAAGATAAAGCTCTTGTTTGAACAAAAGCCCGCGTTTTTTAAGGTTTTGAGTTATCAATGGATCGGCATCTTTGACGAACATGCCAGCCCAATTAGTGACCTCTTGGGTGAATTTGCCGTCCAGATCAACAAGTTGAACAACAGGCAGATCATAGACCTTGCTTAATTCATAGTCATCTTGACCAAAAGCAGGGGCTATATGGACAATTCCTGTTCCTTCTTCCAATGTCACGAAATCGCCAGGGACAACATAATAAGCCTTTTTGTCTGGCTTGACGAAATCAAAGAGAGGTTTATAATTTTTGCCGAGAAGATCGCTACCTTTCATTCTATTGACGACCTTAAAATCTCCTCCAAGCACTTTTTCTGCTAATTTTTCAGCTAAAATTAGTCGCTCTCCATTATATTCAACTGTGATGTAATCATAAGAATCCCGAACAGCTAAGGCAACGTTTGATGGGAGAGTCCATGGAGTCGTTGTCCAGACCAAAAATGAGGTATTTTCATCGTCCAACAACTTCATTTTGACATAAACTGACGGGTCTTCAATAGCCCTATATCCCTGAGATAATTCATGGCTTGATAAAGGCGTCCCACATCTAGCACAATAGGGAACGACTTTATAGGCTTTATAAAGCAATCCAGCTTCCCAGAATTTCTTTAATGACCACCAAACGCTTTCAATATAATCATTTGTAAGCGTAATATAAGGATGATCAAGGTCAAGCCAAAATCCTATCCTTTCGGTAAGCTTTCGCCATTCATTTTCATATTTAAAGACGCTATCTTTACATTTCTTATTGAATTTTTCAACGCCATATTCCTCAATCTGCTTTTTTCCGTTTATTCCGAGTTCCTTTTCAATTTCAAGTTCCACAGGCAAGCCATGAGTATCCCAACCTGCTTTTCTATTTACGTAATGTCCAGTCATAGTCTTGTATCGGCAGATCAGGTCTTTCATTATCCTTGTAAGCGTATGAGCAATTGTGGGCATACCATTAGCTGTTGGAGGACCTTCATAGAATACAAACGTTGGACAATCTTTACGGTTTGACATACTTTTTTGGAATATTTCATTTTCCTTCCAAAATTCAAGAATTTGTTTTTCCCTATTTACAAAGGCTAACTCAGTAGAAACTGGCTTAAACATAATCCTTCTCCTGAAATAAAAAAGCCCATTACCGAGCATCCCCGATGAATGGGCTTAAAAGCTGTTTTTTTGAAATCATTTATTAACTGGAAACTCTTTTGCCCACCACCGAGTAGAGCAAGCGTATTATGATAATAATATTAATAATAGCACACTGAGCTTGTCCTATTATGATGGTAAGCAAATGAGATTTTTTGTAATTTCCAGCGAAATTCATAGATAATACCTTAAATTAAAGACCAATAGTTTAAGATTTATTTTAGAAAAATTTTATCACAAAAATAATCAATTGTCAAGTTGTTGATTTTTAACTATGTCAAGAAATTTCTTCTTAACCTCTATAAGTTCCTTTTCTTGTACAAACAATCTGAAAGGTAATTTTATGTCCCAATCTTTGCGTTTATTATTAATGCGTCCTATTAGCCATTTTCCCATCAATAGATGAAGTTCAATGCCATCTTCTCTTTCATAATATATGGTTTTTAGTTTCATCTTACTTGGGACAAACCTTGCTAAAAGCCCTGATCTATGAAAGAACCTGTAAATAGGTCTAAATATCTTAAGTATTTTTATGATAGCAAGTTTCAGCCAGCGAATTGTCCTAATTATTTTAGCGTATATATGCCCTATCGTTCCACCATATATTTTGATCCTCCTATTTTTCCTTTCAGCATATTCTACCCGTCCTAATATATCTTCACATTGGAGCAAATACTCATCGGGAAAACTATTATTGTCCCCCAAAGTTCTTACGCCTTTATCATCAACTGAGATTACTCTATGCGTTATACTTAATTCCCTGTTAGGAGTTCTGAAAGTGATAACATCTCCTTTACGAACCTTTCTATTGCCGTAAGGGACGACAATAAGTATATCAAGGTTCTTTAAAGTTGGATTCATACTAGGACCTTTATAAATTATCGGATTAGTGAGATTATCAGACATTTTCAATCGCTTTTTCTTTCTGTTTGATCTTCTTAATTTTATTTTGAAATTGCTCAAATTAATATATCAATACTTATTGATAAAGTCAAGTGTAATTTGAAGCAAGGTATCCATGCTCGCTTTGTATGGTCAACATACTTTCAAATATTGGATTGGAGTATTGTCAGTAAAAATCCATTGACAATAATGATTTATATTGATATTATTGATTTTTGTTAAAGTTTTTCAACTTTGCAACATCAAGAGGGGCAACTGACTATGATTAGGCGTTTTGAAATTGTTACGGTAATATTAATGATTGTGTTTGCCAGCTCTATTAGCTGTGCCGAAGATGTTTACAGCCTTTTTGGCAAGATGTATCTATCAGGTCGTGTTGAATATGATTTTACCAATACACGGGATTTTATCACTAATACCGAATATTCCTCAGTAGAAAAAGACTATTTTGATTTTGATAGGCTTTTCCGAAGAGGTTTTTATAGTGTTTTAACCATTGAAGAGACCTCTGGCAAAACAAAAAATATACTCAGCTTAGGCGATATTCCAACGCAGTTTACGTCATATACTTTTAATAGAAATGACCTTTCTGGTGTAAGATGGGACGTTCGCTCTGAAAAAGTTGATGTGACGTTTTTGCTTGTCCCAGGACCTATCAATCCAATAATCGGACAGGATTTGCCTGATTCAGGAGTAGGAATAAGACAGGTCAGTAAGTTTGGCAATTCCAAAATTGGTGGTTCGTGGTATTTTAGAAGAACACCCGTTTATGGCATTGATGCTGAGACTAATTTCTCCAACTATGGCATAAAAATGGAAGCAACATCAACGCCGAGAGCTACTCCAAAAGGTGAACTGTCGGAAAAAATAAAATCAACTGCTTTGTTGTTAGAAACCTACCGAACTATCGGAAACGTGATAATTAGAGGTGAAGCGTTCAGAATTGGTGATAGGTATGATGCTTCCAGATCGGTTGCCGATAACGATGATCAAGACCGATATACAGATAACACTCTATCGGACCCCCCTTCATACATAATACCAGGCGATCTTGATAAAAATGATAACGGCATATTTGATTATAAAGACGATATTCTTTTATTTGACGTTGATGAGGATTTTTTGGACGAAAGCGATAGGAATAATAATGGCATACGTGATCAAGAGGAGAACGATCACGATCCAGACTATAAATTTGACGTCGGTCTTACAGGAGCGCAAATATCTACTGAATATAAAACTGCTCAAAAAGGTATATCAAAAAGCATTGATGCTTCATTACAATATGCCTTCAAAGGTGAAAGTGGGCTATCTCGTCAAAAGTCAATAAAAATTTATACAAACGGTCGTTATAGCAGAAATTTGTTAAACAAAGGTTCTATCATAGCTGAAAACGAACTAAAATTCGTCCGCGATGATATTCCAGATGATACGTGGAGTTATGCAGGCTCCATCCCTACTGCAGATATTGACATTAAAACCCCAATGAGAAAAGAACCTGACCTCGCATTAATGATAGAACAAGATGAACTTGAATTTTTTGATCTATCATCTTTGTCAGAGGTTGAGATCAAACGAAAAGACCCGCTTCTTATGCAAAATGATATAATAAACACGCTTAAAGGCACTTTTGAATACACTGGAATTAAAAAGATTGTCGCCACAGCAAGAGTAAAACTTCAATATGACATAGACCTTGACGGAAAAAATCAACATTATGAAGTTGGCGTAGCAAAGGCAAATTACAGGTTTAGACCTTCTAAATCAATAGAGATTATTCCTATGTATAAGTATAAAATTAGGAATGGCTTTAAGATCGCCGAGGAAAGGGATATGATAAAATTTCTACAATGGAAAGTTGGCGATGAAGATAAACAATATACGCTTAGACTTAGAACTATTGAACCTGCTAATGTCAAAGATCAGATGCACGCATTCATACTTAAAACTGTATATCAATTCACAAAAACCATAAAAATAACCGGCGGATTACAGCTATTATTATTTAACGATATGAAAGATGAAGCGAGAGATTATGTCCGTCAAGCACTGCTTGGTGAACTTGAAAAAAGTTTTATCGCTTATGAAAAAGACCTTTTCCTTCATATAGGTCTGAAATACATCAATCAAAAAGCAAAAGGGGAAATTAACGATCAGAATTTTTTAGAAACTTTTGTCAGGGTTTTTGCCAAATTTTAGAACCATTATAATTAAACAAATACAACGGATTTTTTACAAAGGGGGTGATTATAGAATAGCAATTAAAATGTTTTTAAAGAAACTATTCTAATTATATTTTATCTAGGAGGGGGTAAAATGGAAACCATAAGAAAATATCTGGCTGAATTAATTGGAACATTTGTGCTTGTATTGTTTGGCTGTGGAAGTGCTGTCATCGCTGGCGACAAAATTGGATTTTTAGGAATTTCATTTGCTTTTGGATTAGCTGTTCTTGTAATGGTATATGCTATCGGAAATATCTCAGGCTGTCATATTAATCCTGCTATAACAATTGCGATGCTTGTAGCAAGAAAAATAAAGGTCCGAGATGCTATTTGGTATGTTGTAGCTCAGTGTATCGGTGCAATTTCCGCTTCTGGAACTCTGCTTGCCATCGCTATAGGCAGGGCTGATTATGATTTGGCAATAAATGGGCTTGGACAAAATGGCTATGGTATCCATTCTCCAAGTGGATATTCACTTGGGGCTTGTTTTCTTGCTGAAATATTACTGACAGGACTATTCCTATTTGTGATATTCGGTGCTACAAGCAAAAAAGCTCCCGCTGGATTTGCTGGTATCCCCATAGGAATAACACTTGTCCTTATACATATAGTAGGAATTCCTATAACAGGAACATCAGTTAACCCTGCCCGAAGTTTAGGTCCTGCCTTATATGTCGGTGGAGATGCACTATCTCAACTATGGCTTTTCCTAGTTGCACCAATTTTAGGCGGTATTATATCTGCGATTATCTGGAAATATTTGTTTGAAGGAAAAGAGAACGAGTAATATTGTGATAAATGACTTGGTGATGGGAAAACAAAAGCTAATAATCCCATCACGTATTTTTTATAAAACAATAATTTATCTGGATCATTATTTCGGTTTTAGAACATCAACACGATCTATGCTTTGAGGGCTTGGATTTTCCATCTTTGAGACGTCAGAAGAATATGTTATTCCACCGTTCCATCTTTTGCCCGGCACTTGCGATGTGACCACTATTGCTGCTCTGGGTTTCACTGGACATTTATTCTCGCAAATTCCGCAACCGATACATTTATCTTTAAGCACAACAGGAAACTTGATACGTCTAACATCGCCATTAAACAGGATAATGTCCCTTACCTCAAATTTGATCGCTTTTGTTGGAATAGGACATTGTTCCTCGCATACAAGGCAATCTTCATATTCGCTCCATGGAATACACCGAGTCGTATCTATCCTAGCAGTGCCGATCTTGACTTTTTTCTTCTCTTCCTCTGATAATTCAGTTATAGCATTAGTTGGACAAACCCTTGTGCATGAGACACAGGTATATTCACATTGACCAATCCTAGGCACCAATATCGGTGTGCCTATACCCTCAACGCCTGCTTCAAGAAAAGTCGGTTGAAGACCATTTGTTGGGCAGACCTTCATACATTTTCCACAACGAATACATCTATCAAGGAACTGCTCTTCTGGCAATGCTCCGGGAGGACGAATAACAGTTTCATCTAAGTCTCGCTTGCGGTAATTAAGTTTTAACAATGGGACAGCTACAACACCGCCAACTGCTGACCTTATGAAAGCACGTTTAGAAAGGTCAAGTTTGGCTTTCTCTGTTTTGTCAGCGAAAGGTTGTTTTATCCTAAAGCTAATTGCTTTTGTAGGGCAAACATCAACGCAGGTCATACAGTCTGTGCATTCTTGCACCCAATATTGTCTTGGATTTTCTGTGATTGCATTGAGGTTGCATTCTCGCTGACATTTTCCGCAATCTATACACTTATCATTAACAGTTCGCCTAAAGAAGCTAAAAGGTTTTGATAATAAACCTAATAACGCACCTAAGGGACATAGATTGCGACACCAGAAACGTTTTTGCAATAAACTTAATAGGATTATTCCCACAAAAGTTGAAAAGAATAAGAGATGGAGTCTTAATAAATTTTGTTGATTTGGAATAAGGTATTTACGCAGAAAGCTGTAAATCGGCTCTGATACTGAATTAACGCCTTTTATATGATAAAGAACGTTAAAAGTTGAATTTATCGCATAACTGAAATATGGATATAATATAGTTTCATAGCTTCTCGTTACTATGCTCAAAGGATCGGCAAGCCATATCAATTGGAGGCTGAAAATAGCCCCTACGATAAATAGTAGAAGTATATAATATTTGAGGTTGCGGAGTTTCGGACTTTTTACCTTTGGACGCTTGAACCGTCTAAAAAATATTTTGTCTGAAATGTCAATTGTCGTCCCGAGTGGACATATCCAACCGCAGAAAAATCTTCCGATGAACAACGTCAATATGACAAGTATTATTGAATAACTAAACTTAGCTATTAATGACCGCGATGCTAACATAGCCGCTATTGCTGAAAGCGGATCAACCCTTAATATGAGATCAACAGGTATAAATGAACCCGCGGGAAAAACCGTCCTTAACAATAGGAATAGAAAGAAAAGCAGAAATAGAATTTGTATGACACGACGAATAACTCTAAGCATGATAACACCTTACTTGATTAGACAATTACATCGTCAACTCTGACTACAAGCCCATCTAACAGTTTTGACTTAGCAACTTCGCCAACTCCATATTTACCGAATAATATATAAGTGCCATTTTCCAAAACGTAAACCTCAATAGTCTTTGCCTCAGGGTCAACTATCCAATATTCTAAAACGCCAGCTTTTTCGTATTCATAGAATTTATCTTTTCTATCGGTATCTATTGTGCTTTCAGACAATATCTCTACTACGAGATCAGGCACACCAAGATACTTCTCTGTTATCCTATCTTGGTGTTTGTTGCTTATAAAGGATATATCTGGTTGTCTTATGTTCCCCTCTTTTAATCTAACATCCGTAGGTGAAGTAAAAAGTTTACCAAGGTTGTTAAGCAAGATGTAATTTCCAATCATCAGGAAAAGATTGCTTAAAATCAATTGATGTTGTGTTGACGGTGATGGTGTAATGATTAGCCTCCCTTCCGACAATTCTATTATTTTATTGGTTTCTGGCAGACGGAAATAATCCTCTTCTGTCCATTCTCCCTGTCTTGGAAATAGACTTAATATTTCCTTCGTAGGTTGTCCGATTTCGCTTATTTCAAGTGTCTGATACATTTTTAATCACACCTTCTCAAGCAACTTTTACATTCTGAATTTTAACTTTACTGAGGTTTATCTCGCCAAGTCCCATAGTGTTAGACGCTTTTATATAGCCGATTTGATCGCCTTTTAGCCCAAACAAAGTAGCAGTATAAGCATCTACCGCAACACGATCAACACCAGCGATAACTTGTCCGATCAATTTAACGTCTTTTGGTGTGCCGCCATTAGGACCATTTGCGGTCAATACGCGATATGCGTCCATTATAGTTAAATGAGGTTTGATAACAGTAGCAAGGTCAGCTAATTTTTGATCTATCCTTGTATGTATCTCTTCCCTGCTTTTTATCAATCCCATATAATTTTTGATTCCTAACGATAATTTTGTTAAAGAATGATGTTTAGCGATAGGAAGATTTATGAATACATCAGCATCTAAGGCATCTTGATATATTATCCAAGATTTTAAAATCTGACCATTAGGTATGGACTTTTCTTTGAATTTTCGGTCGTCAACAAATTCTAATGATGCCTTGGTTTTTTCAATAGCAGATTTTATACCACTTCTGTCATAAGTTACCTGTGCAGGATTGATCGTGTAATCAAGGACTGTAACTTTCTTTGCGCCAGCTTCTAAGCACATCTCAACAACAGCTTCTACAACAAAAGGATTGGTATTTGCCGCTTGTTCAGGGGTTCTATTCCAAGCGATATTAGGCTTTATAAGGACTTTTGAACCTTTGGAGACAAATTTACTCATACCACCAAGTGCCATTATTGCCTGTTTAGTAGTTTTCTTTATGGCTTCGCGATCCGCCCCTTTTTCTAATGGTCCTTGTGCAACAGCGATAATATTACCTGTCTGAGCAAAAGCTATATTATCATCAAGCAATTGTAACCCATATATTCCTGCGGTAGTTACTGCCATGCTTTTTATGAAATCTCGTCTGGTTATTTTATCTGACATCTTGATCGCCTCTCTTCTTTGGCTTATATAAAGATATTAAGCTGAATTAATTTATACTATTAACATTTACCATAATCTATTTACGTATTATACATCACAAAACATCTACAATCAACACAGAAATTCCTGATCAGTTCAATTCAAATTTTAGGTAAAAGATTATCAGCCACAGAAACACAAGAAAAAGTGATCAATGATCAGTAATCAGTGATCTGTAATCAGCAGTGATTTACTCTTGTTCAGTATCTTGTGTTCAGTGTTTATTTTCCGAGCTATTCTGTGGCTAAATTATCCTTGCCTTGATTTTGAATTACATTCATTCCTGATGTTCAGATATATAAGTATTGTTAGAGACCCTTCACTTCGTTCAGGGTGACATGTAAATGTCATTTTGAGCGAAGCGAAAAATCTCAAGAAAGACACTTCAATTTGTTAGAGGCTCTTCACTTCTCATTAGGGAAACCTTTTTAAGCTTTTCATTTCCAAAGAAAGATTTTAATGATCTTTTTTAAGATGAGACTTTAATTATCTTTTCTGAAGAGAAATTTATAAGGAATTCTCTCTTAATGAAGAAAGTTAAAGGCGTTATCAATCCAAGATTCCGACTTTTTTCCTCCAACTGATGATCTTATTAGCAACCTCAATGACTGGGGCAACCCAAATTCTGTTCCTGTTACGGTTAAGAAAATCGCACAACTCACGAAACGCCATCATAGACAACGAAAGATTACCGCCGTCATCAATCCCATGAATAGTCATAATGCCCCATTGATTATAGGTCGCAGTTCGCTCAGCTAAACCGACAAGTTCAATGCCTGATCTGCCTTCTATAGGCCACGACCATAGATAATGAAGATCGCAGGTAGCAGGATAATTCCCAAACGGAAACTCTCCGATCCCTCTGCCAGCAGGGAAATATTTTGCGACTATTGGAACATAACTTTGTCTATTTAGACCATAACCAACATGATTATTATAACAGGGATAACAAAATGTAAACGTCTCTTGTTCGGGAAGTAATAAACGAATGCGACGCGATGCCTCAACTATATCTGCTTCTATATCTGCTAATGTCATATTTTCAAGGCATCTCTCAATTCTATTAGGAGATAATGCACGGGAACATG
>Ga0078972_1006615_pt1 | contig 27121 bp, 29 predicted proteins | sample YelNatPaOPGAMG01_FD_67568 | JGI IMG/M metagenome (GOLD analysis project Ga0078972, IMG submission 67568) | Hot spring thermophilic microbial communities from Obsidian Pool, Yellowstone National Park, USA - OP-RAMG-01 (SPADES assembly) (version 2) | ecosystem: Environmental > Aquatic > Thermal...
AGTCTTAGTGGAGTATTTCACCGACAGGCAGAACTGGAGGTCGCGGATAGCTATGTGCGGATCCTACTTGGCTCCCAACGTCAGGGGCTTGAGCGCAAGCCTGCCGGTGCATTTCAACGATGGCTACAGCAACTTCGGCCACCCTTCTTTCACCACAGGCCCAGATGGGAAGCCTAAGGTTCTTTTCAGCTTCTTCATGTCCCACGCGCCCCCGTTTCCAGTTTTAGACTACAGCAGGCAGTGGAGGCATGAGATCTGGGTGTGGGAGCCGGGCTTCAATATTTTCGACACCAGGGCCTACGGGAGGATGTTCGACAAGCTGGTTTTCGACGATGAGACTACTAGGAATCCTCCTTTCTACGATCTCCTGGGGGCTAGGAAGGTGATGCTCGGAGTATCATGCCCGTCTAGGAGAACACTGACGGTTAGGGTTCAGCAGGCGGTTAGCATGAAGGAGCATTTGGAGGGGAATTTTGTAGAAGAGGTTTTCAGAGTGGTTAGGGGTTCTTGGAGAACCCTGGAGGACCCGCTTGGCACGCTTAGGGTAACTGTGGGCAAGGGTTCCACGGTATGGCTGGTCGCCGAGTATTAGCTTCTAACGAGTCGCGGAGGAAAGCTGTTTCCACCCGGTTTTCTCTTCTAAGACCATATGTTTCCCAGCTACTCGCGTAAGCTTAATACCTGCCGTCCGCCTGTTCTGAGGCTGCTCGGAGGGGGCTGGTGAATGACTAGCCGTAGGAACCCGGTTAGGCTGGAGAATGCTGAACACGTGACTGTCTACCGTAGGGGTGACGAGTATGCCGGGTGGCCTTTCAACGGGGGCCTATGGGGCTTCGGAGAGGGCGAGATACTCGTAGGCTTCAACCGTAACAAGTGTGCATACGCGTCCCCCAGGGATGTTGAGCACAGTAGGGTTCAGCTGGGAGCCGGCCAGCTTGTCACGCTTCGTTCAAAGGACGGTGGCCGCACCTGGCCTGTTGAAGGCCTTAGGGTGGTCGTGGATAGCAAGGCTGAGCTGCGCGCGAAGGTTCTTCACTATCCTCCGGCTGATAGTCCCTTGCCTAAGCCGAGGCCGGTGGACTTTTCGAAGCCGGGTTCAGCTTTAGCTGTTGAAACCCCTCTTGGAAACGAGACTGGCCCGACAGCATACTTTCTAACGCGTGACAAGGGTTATTCATGGGAGGGTCCACACCTGCTCTTCGACCCCGTGTTTGAAACTATTCAAGCCCGGCCCTCATACGTTGTTCGCTCAGACGGTGTCTTGCTATGGTTTGTCCAGGGGAAGCGTTTCGACGAGGCTGCGCGTGGAGGAGGTTTTCCCGAGGGGAGGCCGATGGTTTTGGCGAGCACGGACGGCGCTGTCAGCTGGCGTTTCCTAAGCTATGTTACGCCGGAGGATTCTCACCCTCCTAAGATATGTCCCCACCCGGCTGTTCTCCCGGACGGCAGGATTGTCGCTGCCCTTAGAGCAGTATGGCCTGACTGGAGGCTTCACTGGACTGAAACATATGTTTCTGAGGACGGGGGGTTAACCTGGCGTTTCCAATCTAGGGTTAACGACTGGGGTGCTCCGGCGGCGCTCCTCACGCTTAAAGACGGAAGGCTTCTTTGCACGTATGGCTACAGGGTTCCACCCTACGGGGTGCGTGCCAGGATCAGCGGCGACGGTGGGGAGACATGGGGGAGGGAGATGGTTCTGCGCGACGACGGGGGCAGTCCTGACCTGGGTTATCCACGCACCGTGCTTCTCCCGGATGGCAGGGTTCTCGCCGTATACTATTTCAACAAGGCTGGTGACACTGTTGACTGCGAAGGCGGTGTCAGGCATATTGCGGCAACCATATTCGAAGCGCCGTATTGAGCCGGAATTTTTTCAACCAGTGTTTTTCGGGAAGACGGTCTACGTGGAACGGTTTCAAGAGGCTTCTCAAAAATCTTAAAAACAGGTTTGAACGGGTTAGGGAAGGGTAGACTGAGGCTTGATTGAAAAGCTGAGGGAGAAGGGAGCGGGGAACCCTTTTAAATGCGTGCAGTGCGGCTCATGCACCTCCGCCTGCCCCGTGAACCTCATCCAGGAGGGTTTCAACCCGCGCAGGATAGTCGGATCCTTAGCCAGGTTCAACAGGATTCCGGACCAGGACCCGTGGCTCTGCTCAACCTGCTCCCTCTGCTCTGAAAGATGCCCCCAGGGTGTTGACCCTTTAAGCATAATCCTGGTTTTGAGAGCAGTCCTTTATGAAAACGGGGGCACGGCTCCCGCGGGCGTCCTTAAGATGGTTGAGCAGGTTAAGGAAACCGGTTTAGCCTTCTCCCCCACTCTGGAGTCCCGTGAGAGGAGGAGGCTCCTGGGGCTGCCTGAGGCGGGGCTGAGCACGGAGGGTTTAAGAGAAGTGAGGAGGATCCTCTCGGAGGCCGGTTTCAAATGAGCCTAGCCCTATACCCGGGCTGCGTCATAAGGACTGTTCACCCTGAGGTTGAGAAGGCTGTTAAGGAGACTCTCAGCAGGCTTGGCGTCTCGTTCCAGGAGAAGACGGAGGCATCCTGCTGCGCCCCCTCCTGGTTTTTCTCCCTGAGCAGGGAGGCTTGGCTCAGGCTTAACGAGAGGAACATGAGGATTTTCAAAAGTACTGTCGTCACCGCTTGCGACGACTGTTTCGCAAGCCTGAGCGATGCCTTCAGGGTTTTAGCCAGTAGGAATGGTGTGAAGCCTCCTGAGGTGAAGCCTTTCCAAGCGTTGCTGCTGGAGAGGCTGAGGGAGGTGAAGCCGCGGCTCGGCTTCACGGGTTTAAGGTGTGCTGTCCAGCACAGCTGTCGTTTTCTAAGGCCCTCAGGCAGGGGCTTGGATAATCCTGAGGACCCTAAGATTGTTAAGAGTGTTCTCGAGATGCTTGGGTTTCTCCCCGTATCCTATGAGCGTGAGCTCGACTGTTGCGGCGGGTTCCTGTCGGATGAGAATATTGGCAGAGAGATGGCTAGGGTGAAGGCGGGCTCGGCGGAGAAGGCTGGGGCCGACTGCATTGTCGCAACATGCTCGCACTGCATGCTTCGCCTAAGCCCCGTCAGCAATATTCCCGTTCTACACCTTGCTCAGCTTTCAGCCTTCTCACTCGGCTTAGACCCGGTTCAGGCAGGCTTCCCGGAGGCCCTGCTCAGGAGGATGGTTAAGCGTTGAGGCGTGTGACAGTCGTGCTTTGCACCTGCTGCTCAACCCTGCTGGAGAAAATTGATTTCGACAGGCTTAGAAGCGTGTTTTCCAGCAGCCCCCTCGTGAGGAGGGTTTTAATCACCGATAGCCTTTGCGAGAAAAACGCTTGTGAAAACCTTGGCTTGAAGGATGATGGTAGGATTGTTGTCGCAGCGTGTTCAAGCAGGCTTCTCGAAGCTGCTTTCGGAAAGCCTAGTCTAGTGGAGTTCGTCAACATAAGGGAGCAGTGCGCCTGGGCTTGTGGAAGCAGGGAGGAGGCTACTTTAAAGGCAATCCGCCTGGTGAAAGGAGGTGTCCAGAAGGCCCTGCGCGTGTCTCAGCCCCCCGGCGTGGAGGGTTTGAAGATTACGAGGGAGGCGCTCGTCATAGGAGGAGGCATAGCGGGCGTCAGGTGTGCTCTAGACATTGCTGACGCCGGCTACCGTGTCTACATTGTTGAAAAGGAGCCGAGCATAGGGGGAGTGATGGCTCAGCTCGACAAAACGTTTCCAACTTTAGATTGTTCCATATGCGTCGAGGGTCCACTCCTCTCTGAAGCAGGCAGGAATAAGAACATTACTATTATTCCTAACGCTGAGGTTGTTGAGGTAAAAGGTAGGGTTGGCGACTTCAAGGTTAGGGTCAGGGTTAACCCTACTTATGTTGACCCTGACAAGTGTAACGGCTGCGGGGAGTGTGTTAACGTCTGCCCCGTCTACCAGCCTAACAAGTATGATGCCGACCTCAAGCCTGTTAAAGCGATATACTGTCCCTTCGCGCAGGCCGTCCCGCTGAAATACGTGATAAACATGGATCACTGTGTTGAATGCGGGCTCTGCATGAAGGCTTGCACCAGGGCGGCGATAAACCTTGGGGACGAGCCTAAGAATGTTGAGCTGAACGTTGGAGCCATAGTTGTCGCAGTCGGCTCAGACCTTTTCGACCCCAGGCTTAAACCCGAGTACCATTATGGCGAGTATGAGAACGTTATAACAAACATGGAGTTCGAGAGAATAATATGCGCCTCAGGCCCAACCGGGGGAGTACTCCTCAGGAGGGATGGGAAGCCTGCTAAGAGGGTGGCTTTCATACAGTGCGTCGGGTCAAGGGAGTCTGGACCCGGAATAGAGGAGTGCTCATACTATTGCTGCGCCGCAAGCATGAAGGAGGCTAGGCTGATCCTTGAGCACGACAGGGAGGCCAGGGTCTTCATATTCTACAACGAGCTGAGGGCCTTCGGGAAAGGCTGGGAGGATCTTCTCTACAGGAGGTGTCTGGAGGAGGGTGTGGTCTTCATAAGGTCGAGGCCGTCCGAGATAAGGAGGATTGGAAACGGGAGCCTTCAGATAGTCTACGAGGATACTTTAACAGGCAGGAGGGGGGAGCTGGAGGTTGACATGGTTGTTCTAGCACTAGGCTTCAAGCCCTCCTGGAGAATGGTTGAGCTCGCCAGGAGGCTCGGCGTCACTGTTGATAAGCACGGGTTTATCCAGGAGGCTCACGCCAAGATGAAGCCGCTTGAAACAAGGGTTAGGGGAGTATTCGTCGCCGGCACATGCCACGGCCCAAGGGATATTGTTGAGAGCGCTGTCGAGGGGAGTGGCGCAGCCGCGCTGGTTACAAGCCTATTCAGGAGAAGCAGCCTTAGGCTCCCGGAGGCCGCTGAGGTCTCTGCGGAGAAGTGCACCGGCTGCGGGAGATGCTTGTCTTCATGCGAATACAGAGCCATAGTCAGGGAGGGGGATAAGGTCAGGGTTCTCGAGAGTGTTTGCAACGGGTGTGGAGCATGCTTGGCAACATGCCCCCAGGAGGCGATTACTCTAGGCAACTGGGGTCTGGAGCAGCTCGCCCCTCAGGTTTCAGCAATGCTGGAGGACTAGGCGTTGGCGTGGAAGCCTAGGGTAATAGTTTTCACATGCTGGTGTTCAAGCTCCGGCGTCGACCAGGCTGGATTCGAAGGCTTCACCTATCCTCCCAACGTTTCAACAATCAGGGTTCCCTGCTCCGCAATCATTAACCCGAGCCTAATCGTTAAGGCTTTCGAGAAGGGTGCTGACGCCGTCTTGGTTACGGCTTGCAGGCCGAGCGAGCTCAGGAGTGTCGCGCCAAGCAGGATTACAGAGGCTAGGGTAAGCCTCCTCAGGAGGCTTTTGAAGACGATCGGGGTTGAGGAGGATAGGCTGAGAATACTCTGGATCTCGTCTAACGAGGGAGGCCTCTTCTCCAGGGAGGTTTCAAGAATACTCGGAGAGGTTGAGAGGCTCGGCCCCTTAAACATAGGGGGGAGGATGGTTGAGCAGGGCTGAGGACGAGTTGAGAAGCATCGCTAGAAGCCTTTTGGAGAATAGGGTTGTTGAGCTGGTCTTGGGCTATGAGCGTTACGGGAGAAGCGTTAGGCCGTGTTTCGTCTCGAAGCCTGAGGAGGCTGGGAGGCTCGTATGGAGCCCAGAATGCTGGTTCAACCTTGCGAAATACTTGAGGAGCCTCAGGGGCAGGAGGGTTGGGGTTGTCGCCAAGGGTTGCGACGGAAGATCCATCGTGGAGCTGGTGAATGAGAACCAGGTTGACAGGGGGAGCATTATTGTTATAGCTGTGGAGTGCACCGGGGTCAATAGGCCTGTTAAATACGGTTCAACCGGCGCTGCGAGCATTCCTGCGGAATACTGTGGGAGATGCGTCTCACGGGTTTCGCCTGTTGCAGACTATCTTGTGAAGGCCGATGTCCAGGGTCCCCCCGAAGAGTCCCCTGGCGCCACGGTTCATGCTTCAGACTGGTTGAGCCTGTTCGCGAAATGCTTGAAATGCTCGGCTTGTGTTAAAGCATGCCCCCTCTGCTACTGTACGGAGTGCTCTATAGAGGGTTTTAAGCCGGACCTGGTTCACAGGCTTAGGGATTCAAAGGAGCTTTTCACGTTCCACCTTACTAGGGCTCTCCACATGGCTGGGCGCTGCGTCGAGTGCGGTGCTTGCGAATCCGCCTGCCCTGTTGAAATCCCTTTAACAAGGCTTTACCATGAGCTTAACGAATGGTTCAGGGAGAACTACAGCTATGTTCCAGGGAGCAGGATTGGCGAGGCGCCTCCTGCGCTTGTCTTCAAGGAGGATGGTTGAGGCTGGGCAGCATGCTCTTCATAAGTGAAGACGGTTTCAAGCTTCTCCTTGAGGAGCTTGTTTCAAGTAAAAAAGTCATCGCGCCTGTTGAGGCAGACGGCTTCTTCGACTTCAAAGCCATTAAGCATGCTGGGGAAGCCTCCCTGGATTACACTAATACGAGGCTGCCCCCGAAGCGTTTCTTCATCCCGCAGAGGGAGGTGGTTTTCAAGCATTATCCTGAGACGGGGGTCCGCCAGGAGCCTGGAATAAGCGTTGAAACAGTGCTGCTCGCCGTCAGGCCGTGCGACGCTTCCGCCTTAAGCATCCTGGACAATATTCTGCTGAAGCCTCCGCACCCAGACCCCTTCTACGAGTCTAGGAGGAGGAGCACCACTGTCTTAAGCCTCTCCTGCGCTAAGCCTGGGGAGGAGTGTTTCTGCAATGTTTTCCAAACGGGTCCAGTCAGGGGCTCCGGCGAGGATGTTACCCTTACGCGAATAACAGGGGGCTTCCTGGCTGAGCTTAGGAGTGAGAGGGGCCGGCTTCTAGTAAACGGTTTCAGAAGCCTCTTCGAGAAAGCCGTTTCTGAGCATTTGGAGGAATATGGAGAACTGTCTCGTAGGCTGACTGGGGAGATGGAGGGCAGGATTAAAACAGTAGGGGAACAGCTGGTTAAGCTTGAGGAAAAGCTTGGCGATGAATATTTCCAGCAGGCAGCTCAAAGGTGTTTAGAGTGCAGCCTCTGCTCATTCGTCTGCCCGGTCTGCTACTGTTTCGACACTGAGGATTATTTAGAGAAGAACACGTATGTGAGGGCGAAAGGCTGGGACACCTGTGCCTCCCCATTCTTCACAAGGATGGCGAGCGGCCTAGACCCGAGGACGAGCAGGGTCGACAGGTTCTGCCACAGGTTCTGCCACAAGCTCAGCAGGATCCCTTTGGCGTTCAACGCTTATGGATGCGTCGGGTGCGGGAGATGCGTCTCGCTCTGCCCCACTGGCGTGGACATAAGGGAGGTTTTAAAAAGATGGGGCTGAACCCTTATGCTCCTAAGCCGGCGAGGATAGTCAGGGTTAAAGACGAGGCTCCTGACACCAAGACGGTTACGCTGAGTCCAAACCATTTAGGAGGCTTCACTCCAGGCCAGTTCGCGATGCTCACCGTCTACGGTGTGGGTGAGGCTCCATTCTCAATATGCTCCTCCCCCTTCGACAAGGATTCTCTACAGTTCAGCATTAGGAGGATGGGTAGCGTCACTAGGATGGTTCACGAAGCCCGTGTTGGCGACGAGGTTGGCGTGAGGGGGCCTTACGGCCGGGGCTGGCCCGTTGAAAGTATGAGTGGCAGAGATATTCTGATGGTGGGGGGTGGAATAGGCTTGGCACCGTTAAGATCCCTCGTCCTCCACCTGCTCGGGGAGAGGGATAAGTATGGTGAGATAGCTGTTTGCTACGGTGCGAGAACGCCCTCGCTACTCATGTACAGGGATGAGTTTGACGAGTGGGCTGGCCGCGGCGTGAAGCTCTACCTGACTGTCGACGTTGGGGAGGAGGGCTGGGATGGTAGCGTTGGGGTCGTCACGACAATACTTGGAAAGCCTTTGCTAAACAAGGCTGAGGCAATAGTCTGCACATGCGGCCCCCCTGTCATGATAAGATTCGTCTTAAAGAGGCTTGTCGAGCTGGGCTACTCGAAGGAGAATATTTACGCCTCTCTTGAGAGCAGGATGAGGTGTGGAATCGGAAAATGTGGGCACTGCCACTTCGGAGGGAAGCACGTGTGTCTAGACGGCCCGGTTTTCCAGTACGGTGAGATGGCTAGTCTACCCAGGGGCATATCTCCCTTCTAAGAGGTCTTGATTCTTAAAAAAAGAAAGCCCGGTTGGCGGGTCTAAGCCTGAACGATCTGTAGCCGCTTGCCTCTCCCAGTCGCTGCCTTCCGCCAGGCTGCTGTTTGATGTTGTCTCCCAGCAACCGGTGAGAGGCTGCTTCCGGGATTGGCTTGCAGCCACTTCCCGCCCAAGCCTACTCCCCACGCCGGGCTTGTAGAAACACGCTAGTGGAATATAGAAAAGGATTTCGGAGCCTATTCTGTAGTTGCTTCTCTAAAAGTCTGGATCCCCTGCAGAATATAATATTTTTAATAACCGTAAGACACAGGTTGAGAGGGAGAATTGCCCGGAAACAAGTTCGAGGAGGATGTTGAAACCCTAGTTAACAGGATTGGGAGGAACGTAGACCAGGATGTTAAGAGGGGGCTTGAAAACCTGAAGAACAGGCTTATCGAGCTCAGCCAGAAGGGGCTCGTGAAGATAAACCATTCCGTTATGGAGCTTGTCTGCGCTAAACACCTCATGCTTAAGGGCTACGAGGTTGATGTTGAGCACGACCTTGGCGAAGGGCTTGTCTGCGATGTTTACGCTGTCAGGGGCCATGGGACGCTTGTTGTCGAGGTTGAAACGGGATACGTGCCTCCTGAAAACGCTTTAGACCCTGAGCTCTACTGCAGGGCTAGGGTTGCCAGCAAGATCACTAGGTATAGTGTTCTAGTGGACAAGTTCGGCCTAGGCATCCCTCCCTACTACGTTCTTCAAATACCCCCATCCCTAGCCAAGCCCCCGAGGTTTAGGAGAAGGGAGGAAATAGAGGAGATAAAGAGCCTCTGCGACCTCTACTATAAGAACCCCCCTGTCAGCTTTGAAGAGGTGAGGAACTCTAGGCTTCACACGGTTTACGTTATCGACGTCGCGGGAGACCTTGTTTCAGAGGTTGACCCCGAGCTGTATGTTTCTGCGGTAAACGGCCTGTTGGACCTCACGCTGGTGACGAGTGGCGCCGGAACCCGGGGTAGGCTGGGCGAAGGCTTAAAACGTTGAAAATAAGAAAAAAAGGAAACCGGATGTTAAGGCTATTTCTTCCCGCTCCCGCAGGGACACGGGTCGTCGGGCTTCGTCCTCCTACCGGACTTGCTTTTACAGGACATTGCGTAGTAATGTTTGCTGAAGCCGCTTTTATTTACGCTTAATTCAAGACTCTAAGAGGAGGAGGGGCAGACCGCTGGAAGGCTCCGGCAGGCCTCTTCTAAACCTTACCCTAACCGTCCCTCTCCCCCCATGCAGCCCCGTGACTCTGCCGAAGACCCTCTTCCCCCTTCTCAGGATGCATACTACTTTCCTTCCGAGGAGCCGCCTAGCAGCCTCCCGCCTGTCCGAGACTCCTTCAAACCTGGCTAGATACTGGTGTTTCTTCACGCTCTTCATTCCGAGCCTGGGTCCCTCAACTATTCCACGGAGAGGCCCTGTCCTCATCGCCAAGTCTGCTCGGGAAACACTGGTTATATTTTTTACTCCTAGGAGCAAGCTGGGTAAAAACGTGTAAAAAGCCTTCTCCCAGGATTCTAAACCGTAGCCCCCATGGGTAAAAGGCTTCTAGCGAGAAGCCTTGCCACGCGAATCGGCTCCGGGATTCTTCCGAAGCGCGTGAACCTGTTTAAAACAAGTTTAGAATCGTAATCGTCTATACCGATGTTTCTAACGAAGACTTTAAAGCCGTTTTTCAGAGTGACCTCCCTCCTGGGGCCGAGCCTCCTGTAGGCTTCAAGCCTACTCTCCCAGTTACCTGGGAAATGCTTCTTGATGGCTTCCTCAATCCCCTCGGAGGGCCTGTAGGTTACTATCAACACAGGCTTCCCAGTCTTCTCGAAAACCCTGTTAACGTCGACAATGTTGTACATGCTTATGACTGCTCCCCCAATCATAACCAGGTTAATATCCTGCCTGCCCAGGGAACTGTAGAGGGCTATAACAGAGTCTGTAGCATCGTCCCCGGAGATGGTTGTACGGTTGATGGCGAAACCGTCTATTATGAAGTCGCTGCGCATGACTACTCCGGCTAGAAAAGCCTTAGCCGAGCCCTTTCGGAAGCTTTCAGCCACCCCGAGCGCCCTTATGGCTTTCTTAGAAGCCTTTACTCTCATCGCTGAAGCAATCGCGGATAAGAATATATCTTTTTAAGCCTCCGTGGCGAAAACCTGTCTAAACCCTTTAAAACAAGTTTTTAAAGGATTTTTCGCGATGCTTTTACGCAAGCAAAATTTAACTATACTGTTTTAAAGAAGGTATAGGAGAGGAAGAACAAGGCATGGGAGAGGAAGCGAAGCCAAGCGAAGAAACACCGTTCTCACCGCTCCTAAACAGGAGCGATGTTCAAGTACTGCTTAAAGCTTTGTTCGACGGCGTTCTCGCTGAGCTGAAGCCCGAGCTCAACCAGGCCGGGGAGTTCATCTACCCTGAGGCTGAGAAGATAATGGGCTCGTCAAGCAAGAGTGTTAAGGAAACCCTTGAGTCGCTTGCCGACGAGGGGATACTGGTGAGGGAAGCCTCGACAACCGTGCTCGCCTGCCCCCACTGCGGCGACACTAGGTTTCTCGTGGAGCTCTCTGATTCACAGCCCGCCTCAGCCGAGGCAAGGTCTAAGGTGATTGAAAGCATCGTTAGCAGCCTGCTCGGCAGGAGGCTGATCTGCGTTGCTGAGAAGCATGTTTTCCACGAGGGTGAGGGAGTGTCTAAGAAAATATATTCCTACAGGCTTAACGAGGATAAGAGAAGCCTCATAGAGAAATGGGTCATGGATCTGAAGCCTCTCGTGGAGGCTCTCAGGGCTAAAGGCTGGAGGGTTGACTACCCGGCGAGAATAATCGGCAGGTCGGGTGTTGAACACGTTTTCACGCTCGCAGTATCCTACAGGGAGGATTCGGAGACCGTGGACGCTGTGATAGACATTATTGTGAGCAGGAGGCCTGTTGACGAGTCTGCTCTTTCAATAGTTCTGAAGGCTATGGATGTTAAGGCGGATAAGAAGCTGCTGCTCGTTGTTCCAAGCCTCTCAGACAAGGCTAGGGCTCTTTTCGACTACTATAAGACTTACGACGTGTATATTCTGGAGTGTCAGACGATAAGCGAGATAAACGAGGCGCTGTTCGACATTCTGTCAAGCCTCGCTAAGATTAAGCTTAAGGAAACATGATGGTTCTCCAGAGCGCGCTGGCCGGTTGCCCCAGGGTTCGAATCCACAGGCCTCTTTAAACTACTGTAAGCCCTGCTCCTTAAGAGTCCTCTGCGTGTTGGCGAGAACCTCGTCGCTTATTTTCACACCCGCCTTCTCCAAGGCTATCAGGGATGAGCCTATTACCGGCGGGAACCTGGGCGAGGACAAGTAGGCTTTCGGAGCAACCTTGTGCACAGCCTCCTCCAGAGGCCCCGTCACAAGCCTGCCTGCTTTGAAGACTCCCCCGATCAACCCTATCGGGAACTCGTCACCCTCCATTTTAAGCCTCCTGATTACTCCGCTGACAGTGTTCGCAAGCTCCCTTCCGGCGTCGCGCAGAATGCTTAAGGCAACACTGTCGCCTTCGAGGGCAGCCTGAGTCACAAGGGGGGCCAGCCTGGCGAACTCAGTGATGCTCATCCCACCCGTGTACACGTGCCATATTATTTCGTCAGGAGTCTTAGCATTAAACCTTTTCAACAAAAGGCTTGTTACCATGGTTTTCGGGCCCCTCTCCTCATACTCCAGGAGTGCCGCCACGATTCCCCTCTTAGCCAGGTAGAAGCCGCTTCCCTCGTCTCCAAGAATATAACCCCAGCCGCCAGCCCTAGCATACTCTCCCCTGCTGTTTATGCCGGCTGTCGCAGAGCCTGTTCCAGCTATTATTATCGCGCTCTCCCTGCCCGCGTTCGTGGCGTAGAGAGCAGCCATAGAGTCGTGCACGAGCGTAATGCTGCCTATTGGAAACCCTTCCACCGCTTCCTCCACAGCTTTAAAATCCAGGCTGCAGTCGAGCCCAGCTAGGGAGGCGACCACCACGCCGACATCCTTTGCTTCAACACCCGCTTTCCGGATGACTTTTAAGCATGCTTCCTCCAGGGCTCTTCTCGCCTGCTCCACCCCGACATTATGATAGTTCGACGGGCCTGTCTCGTCGTGCGAAGCCACTTCCCCGTTAAGCCTTAGGAGCGCCGCCTGAGTCTTTGTCCCTCCCCCGTCAATACCTATAACATACTTCATTCCCCCTCACCTCTTATAGCCTATTTTCCTCAGGAATTCACGCCGGTGCTTCTTCTCCTCAACGCCCTCAACACCCTTCGTCTTAACGCCGTCAACCACGCCGAGCACTCCTCTCCCGAGCGGTGTTTCAGCGATGACGACGTCAACTGGGTTGCCTGTTGCGCAGAAAACATTCGCAACCTCTTCAACGTTTTTAATCCTGTTTAAAACGTTAACCGGGTAGGCGTTTCTCAAAACAACTATGAAAACGTGGCCGGCTGAAATCTTGAGAGCATAGTCGACAGCCAGTTTCTCCAACTCCTCGCTACTGCCCTCATACCTTACGAGGGCGGGTCCACTGGACTCGCAGAATGCGACTCCAAACTCGACCCTAGGCATGCTTGAAACAACCGCCTCGTAAAGGTCTTCAACGCTCTTTATAAAGTGGGACTGGCCTATTATCAGCTGCACCCCCTCCGGAGGCCTTATCTCAACGTGTTCAACCCTAACGCTGACCATGTCTGGTTTAAACAGCCTTAAGAGGGTAAAAAGTTTTTAGGTGGGGGCAGGAGACTATTGCTCGGAGTGTCGTCTAGAAAAGGCTTCTTCGACCTTCGCCTCCACGGCGGCAGGGCTCCGCAGTGGCTGGTTTCAAGAATGATTCGCCTAGGGGGCGCTATAGTTGAAGCCATAGTCCTGGAGTTCGGCACGCTGGAGCTTTTAAAGCGTGTCTCAGACCCGCTCTGGTTCCAAGGCTTCTCAAACGTTCTCGGGTATGATTGGGACAGCTCAGGCTCGACGACTGTTACGGCTGGAGTGCTTAAAACAGTCTTGTCGAGAAGGGACATGGGGGTTTACGCGTGCGGGGGCAAGGGTGCTGTTTCACGCAGGACGCCGAGCGAGATAGAGAGCACAGTAAGCAGCCGGAGGGTTAACGCTGACCCGGACAGGCTCGCCTATCTTTCGAGGATTTGCGCAAAGGTCGACAGCTCCATGATACAGGCTGGGTACCAGCTTTACCACCATGTTTTCATGTTCGACAAGGAGGGAAACTGGGCTGTTGTCCAGCAGGGTATGAACACGAGGCTGAGATGGGCTAGAAGGTATCACTGGCTCAGCGAGGGTTTGACGAGCCTCGTCGAGGAGCCTCACTCAGGAATAATAGGTGTCTCTAAGCATGAGAACGTTCTCAACCTGACCGCTAGGGAGAGCAGGGAGAACAGGGATGCTTCCCTAGACATTGTTAAAGAGCCTCCTCAGAGGCTTAGAAGATGCTTGAGAACAGTGGGGGAGGCTTCTTCAGAAACGATTTTGAAATGGATCCCGGGGGCTGCGGAGCCCCCTGCCTACAGGGTTGTCCTAGAGAGGAACGTTGACTGGAGAGCGCTCAGCGAAGCCTATGAGCTTAAACCAGGCAGCTACGAGGAGCTTCTAAGCATCAGGGGGATTGGGCCGGGGACTCTGAGAGCGCTTTCACTCGTTGCGCAAATAGTCTTCGACGCGCCCCCGAGCTGGAGGGACCCTGTTAAGTTCTCTTTCTCTTTCGGCGGTAAGGATGGTGTCCCGTACCCGGTTAACAGGAGAAGGATGGACCGTGTGATAGGAATGCTGGAGGACGCTCTGTCGAGGGCTAAGATGGGTGAGAAGGATAAGCTGTACGCGGTGAGGAACCTTAAGGCTCTGGCTGAAAGGCTTGACGCTACGACTAGCGTCGACACGCGTGTTCGGTAAAAAAATATATAGGTGGAGGACGCGGGTCTCCGTGTTGAAATGGCGCTTTTAGACGAGAAGAGTAGGGAGACGCTTCGCGGAATATTCAGCAGGGATTTTAAGGATCCGGTTGACATAGTGGTTTTCACGGATAAGGGTGACTGCAGATACTGTAAGGAGACTCTTCAGATCGCGCAGGAGGTTTCAAGCATAAACCCTGATATTGTCGTTAAACACTATCCTTCTGAAAACAGTTCTGCGGAGGTTGAGAGGTATAGTGTCAGGCTTTTCCCAGCCACCATCATAAGGTCCCCCGAGAAGGATTACGGGATAAGGTTTTTCGGAATACCCTCGGGATACGAGTTTGAAACGTACGTTAAGGATATTCTGATGGTTAGCAATAAGAAGACCATGCTGAGGGATTTCACTAGGGAGTTTGCTAAAGCGGTCTCCGAGCCTCTTAACATCAAGGTTTTCGTAACGCCGACGTGCCCCTATTGTCCTGCAATGGTTTTCTACGCTCACCAGCTGGCTTTCGAAAGCGATATGATAACTGGGGAGATGATTGAGGCAACAGAGTTCCCGCAGCTCTCGGAGAAGTATAGTGTTACGGGTGTTCCTAAGCTTGTTGTAAACGATTCTCACGAGATGGTTGGAATGAGGTCGGAGAAGCAGCTTGTGGATTTTCTCAAGCACGTTTTAAACCATTAGTGTTTTCAAATCGGTTTATGCGGGGCGTAGACGTGAAACTATCGGTGCACGTTACATTTAAATAATGTTGACTCGGGTGGATGAACCATGTTCGAGTCCACGTATTACGAAATCAAGTATCGGCTTGGACAGTCCACTGTGGGTCTGGTGCCACTTGGCTCAGTTAGGAACCAGGGTCCACATCTTCCAGCGGGCTCAGCATCAATCCTGGCAAACTACTACTCTTCGAAAATAGCAGGGTCGCTCCATCCTTACGTCTTCCACGTAGACATGGCTCCATACGGGGTGGGGAGCGGCCTAATATCTTTGAAACCAGAGGTTTTAAACACGCTCGTAGTGAACCTGGTGGAAGAGCTTTCTAAACTTGGTCTCAAGAAGGTTGTTCTTCTAAACGCGGACGCGTTGAACGAGCCTGTTCTTAAGGAGCTCTTGGCTAAACATCCTGTTAAGAACGTTGAGCTGCTTCAGTTGAACATATGGGAGCAATATCCTGATGTGCAAGCGCTTGAGGGTGAGCCTAAGGCTGGCTCAGGCGGCGCCTACCTTACTTCTCAGCTTCTCTACGTAGACAGAAGCCTGGTAAAGGAGGACCGGATTAAGTACGCCGGCCCCTCTATGGGCGTTGAGGGGGATGCTTCGAAAGCCAGTCCTGAGGCGGGTGAGGCAATAGTTTCACAAACCGTCAGAACACTCATCGAGAAAGTAGAGGAGTTCATGAGGAAGTAGCGGAATCACTTAAGCGTGACACTTCTCACTCCACGTATCCTCCTCATTTTCTCAATAACCTCGCCGGGGACCCTGCCGTTGACAACGATCTGGAGCTTGGGCTCTGGGACAAGCTCAGGGTCGTCAGCGATCACCTGCCTTATGCTTATCCCGAGCTCAGCTATTATCGTGCTCACGCCGGCAACTATCCCAGGCTTATTCGGGTCCGCGTAGATCTCGATGACGTCGAAGCCAAGGAAGGGGGCGGCATCCACAAGATTTGGGCCGGCGGGCTTAATCGCTCTGAAAATGCTGCTGAGCTTCTCATCCTTCATAATGAGTTCAACAGTGTTCCTGACTATCCTCCTGTCAGCATTAGCTGCTTTAGCAATCTTCGCATCCGGTACGTTTATCGGCCCACAGTATATCCTGCCGTCGTCAGCTATCCTGAGACCGTTTTCAACAAGTAGTCTCGCAACCTTCACTTTAGCAGGATGCCGTTTAACCTTCTCATACACCTTGCTCCACATTCCGTCCTTCCCTGTGCGAAGCATGTATTTAAAAATTGGTTGATGCGACAAGTCCCGCATGATCCCCGCTTCTGAAGCACGTTGTATAAATGAGTTCAAGAATGCATTTGCTCAAAATAGTATATATACCCCTGTCTTAAAGGGCCTAGGCGATTCAAAGATGAAGCCACCAGTGGTGAACCTGAACCCTGAGGAAATGCCTAGAGAATGGTATAACATTCTGCCAGACCTTCCGCGCCCACTCGATCCTCCTATTAACCCTGCTACTAATCAACCTATTAAACCTCAAGATTTAGAAGTGATTTTCCCTAAGGAGCTTATCAGACAGGAGGTTTCACGGGAGAGGTATATACCAATACCTGAGGAGGTTATTCAAGCATACTACGCCATTGGAAGACCAACACCTTTGAGAAGGGCCACCCGTTTAGAGAAGTATCTTAACACTCCTGCGAAAATATACTTTAAGTGCGAATACGTTAACGTTGTCGGAAGCCATAAGCCTAACACGGCTATAGCTCAAGCATATTTCAACATGATTGAGGGAACAAAGGGTTTAACAACGGAAACCGGTGCAGGCCAGTGGGGATCAGCCCTAGCATTGGGATGCGCCTTCTTCAAGATGAAGTGCAAGGTCTTCATGACGAGGAGCAGCTACTTGTCTAAGCCATATAGGAAGATACTCATGCAACTATTCGGCGCCGAAGTTTATCCTTCCCCGAGCGACCAAACGGATTTCGGCAGGAAGATGCTTGAGCAGGATCCCAACCATCCCGGCTCCCTTGGGATAGCGATAAGCGAGGCGATAGAGACGGCGGTGAAAACCGGCATGAAATACTCATTGGGGAGTGTTCTAAACCATGTTCTGCTCCACCAGACCATCGTTGGGGAAGAAACTGTTAAGCAGCTTCAGATGCTTGATGAGAAGCCTGACTACATTATAGGCTGCATAGGGGGAGGCTCAAACTACGCTGGGCTAGCGCTCCCTTTCATGCGTGAAAAGCTCGCCGGCAGGCTTGACGCTGAGTTTATCGCTGTTGAACCCAAGGCCGTTCCCTCAACGACAAAGGGCAAGTATATGTATGACTTTGGAGATACTGCTGAAATGACTCCGATGCTTAAAATGTACACTGTCGGCCACAAGTTCTTCACACCGCCGATACATGCAGGCGGCCTTAGATACCATGGGAAGGCTCCGATAATCAGCCTGCTGATCCATGAAGGGTACATGAAGTCTATAGCTTACCATCAGAGAGAGATTTTCGAGGCTGGTAAAATGTTCGCTGAGAATGAAGGGCTTGTTCCCGCTCCTGAGACGAACCACGCGATCAAGGCGGCTATCGATATTGCCCTGGAATGTAAGAAGAACGGTGAGGGTAAAACAATACTTTTCAACATGAGTGGCCACGGGCTTCTCGATCTTCAAGGCTACGCTGACCATCTAGAGGGCAAGCTTGTCGACTATGAGCCGTCGCGGATCCTAGTTTAAGAGTCTCCTCCAACCTTCTTATTTCTCCGATCTAGAACCCTTTAGAAGACACCGGGCTTGATGATGCTTTGAAAACGGGTTGGGAGGCGTGGAGCCGGGGGCGGGATTTGAACCCGCATACTGTGGGTGTCGGCAAGTTTTTTCTGCAGCCCACCGCCTTTCAGCCGTTTTCGAGTGTGAACCGGATTCGACCACCCCGGCCCGCTGGTTTTAATGCTCTCTCAAGTTAAATAAAGTTTTTCCCACGCTTTTTAAACTACTGCTGCTTCGTGGAAAAGCACTTGATTCCCGAGTTATGTTTAAAAACGGGTTATAGGCATTATGTGTAGGGCTATGACAATATACTGCGAGTGCATGGTTAGGTACGTGGTTCCAGCGCTCAGGATGCTTATATCAAGGCAGCTGCTGGAGAAATACAATCTTAATCAGGTTCAGGTGGCTAAAATGCTAAACGTTACTCAACCTTCCGTGAGCAACTACATGGGTAGGAGGAAGGGCAGTGCTAAAATAAGGCGTTACCTCGGCAACACTGTAGTTAACGAGTATGCGGGCAGCATGGCTAAGAAGCTCTTTGAAAAAGGCTTGTCGCTGGAGGAGCTTGAAGAAGATGTTTGCAGTCTTTGCGCGGAGCTTCGTAAAGGCGGCTACTTGACGAGCTGATCCTGATGTGGCCCAACCCTTCCTACTTGTTTCTAGCGGTTTTCTCCGCGGCTTTCGCCATAGTGATGGTCCTATACTTATCGCCTATTGTTGAAACCAGCTCCATCAGGGATCTTATGTGGCTAACCTTCCTGTTTCTCATGCTTGACGCTGTGCTCTCAATCATCCTGGCTTTCGTCAAGGCTGGGAGTGAAGAGAAAAGGAAAAAGTCTAAATAGTGGCTCAAGACGCTGTTAAAGAGGATTGAGGCTGATTCTGGTGATAATGGTGTTGACGCTCATCGCGCTCTCGCCAGTACTGTTGGTCGACTCCATACTGGCCATGCTTCCCTCAAGCAGTATTCAATACGAGGGTGAAAGCATAAGCCTAACGGGCTTCAACAACAGCCCGTGGGTTTATGCTCTCGGCATGTCTGTCTCAGGATTCGGCATTGAGGCTGTTGCAACCCAGGGTAAGAGTCTTGTAAGTGTTTTCACACAGTTTTTCAATTCTGGTGTTTGGCTCGCGATATGTCTAGGGATCATTGTTATTATAAGCGTTGCAGCAAGCATCACGTCTCACTCCATATCTGATGCCGTCAAGGCGTCTGTTTTCTCCATCGTCGTAGTGTCGATTCTAGGCGTATATTCTTTGCATAAGGATTTAAAGCCATTCCTATACGGTCTCTCTCTAAGATCCGTCGTGGTGGATGATGCTGTCGCAACTCTTTCACTCATGATCATTACTGGAGCAGTAGTCAACATTACTGCGGTAGCAGTGTTATCAGGGGTTTTAACCCATCTCGTCCTAACCCTCAAGCCTCCTCCCGCCCCAGCTAAGCCCGTTAAGCCCCAGGCTTTAGAAAAGCCTGTTGGAACTGGGGCTGGGGAAACTGTGAGAGGAAGGGTTCCGCCCTTGAGAACCCCGCCTCTCTGTCCAAGCTGCGGCTCTAAACTCGTTTGGAAACCAGAGGAGTCTAAGTATTACTGTGAGAAGTGTCAGATTTACCCCGAGGAAATCTACCTCAGTATTTAACGAGGTTGTTAAACAGCCAGTATATTGCGAGCGCGCTTAAAGCTATGAGAAGTGCTACGCCCAGTTTCCTGCTCCTGCTTAATTCCTCCCGCTTAGATACGTAGTAGGAGTCGACGATCACGTAAGCGTTCAAGTATACGAGTATCGCTACTGCGGCTGCGAACGGAAGCATTTTCGCCAGCGGAGGCAGATCTATGAGAAAGCCTCCGGAACTCTTGGCTTTAATCCTGTTTAGAATAAAAGTTATTCTTGAAGCTCCTCGAGGAATCGTTGCTTGCGGCTGAAGAATCACTAGAATACCGTTGGAGAAAGTGTAGTAGTCTGAGGAAACCTGCCTGTAGTACGTGTAGTTGTTCGTTAAAATACCGTAGAGCATTTTCACGGTCTTGTTCGAGTCAAACGTTACCGTAAGGTTCGTCACTGTAGACTCAGGTATTAATTGAACTACTGAAACGCGCCCCGTTAAAACAGGTATTGCGAGGCTGCTATTCGTTAATACGAGTAGGGAAAAATCACTCATTTCCGACCCTCTGACATATGCTTGAATGTTCTCCGCAGGGGGGCTCAGCATCACCAAGAAAAGGTCTCCCTCCAGAATGTTTACCCTCGGGAAATCGTATTCCGCCACCTCACCGTTCCCAAGGCCTGAAGCTACTACATAGGCCAGTAGTATCCAGGTTAATAGCGTCAACACTGTTCTCCTCAACAATCCTCTATGGTGATGCTGGAAAGCTGCATTTATTCTTTCCGTGTTCCTCCAAAGTTTAATAACTGTGTATAAAGCTTTATACCTAGGTGCCATATTGTTTCCAAGGGAATGTTTTCAGGCGAGTTCGAAGAGGACAGGGAGTTCGAGGAGGAATGGTGGTATAAGAAACCTTTTCTAAGACTATTGTTCTCCCCGCTTCTCAACCTGTTCTCGTGGAAATACCGTATGTGGAAGTTTCTCCGCCTCCCCCCGGAGAAGAGGAAGAAAATAGTTGAGAAAAAGGCTAGGAAGATAAGGAAAAACCCGATGTTTCCGAGAGTCGCCAGGGAGGACCTCGTTGGCAGGGATGAGGAGCTGTTCAAGGTTCTTGTCAGCATCCACTACCATGTTTTGAGAGATCCAGAGATAAGGCGGACTTTTAAAGCAGCCCCCCCGCCGAAGCTGTTCGTCGTAAAGGGTTCAAGCGGCTCGGGTAAAACATTCTTCGCGGAGATTGCTCAGAGAGAAGGCTTTGAGAAGGGCTTAGAGTATGGTCTGCTGGTGAACCTCGCTAGGCTCAAACCCGAACAGGTTTACTCAATGTGGTACGGCCAGAGTGCGCAGAGGCTCAGCGAGTTCTTCAACAACGTGTTCTACAACCCCAGCATAGTTTTGATAGACGAGTTCCAAGCGTTTGCTAAAAAGTTTAGCTCGACGACGGAGGTTGGGATGGAGGAGACAAGGGTTCAAACAGTCCTCCTCGAGAAGTTCGACGAGCTTCAGAGGAAGGATTACCGAACCGTGGTGCTGGTTTCAACAACCGAGTATGAGTCGCTTATAGATACTCTCCGCAGGAGGGGGGTTGCTGGAACAATAGATCTTGATGAAAACATATCTAGGCAGATGCTGCTTAAAATAGTTGAGAAACAGTGTAAGGTTCACGGTGTGAAGCTCCCCCCGCAAGACATTCTCACAGTGATAGAGGACAGTGTAAGGTCTTTTGAAACGCAGGCCATAACTCCTGCTGACATAGTTAACGCTTTCCAGATGGTTATCAGCAATAAGGCGGCTCCGCTTCAGAAGAGGATTGTCGACAGGCTTCTACACGGGAACCAGCCTGGGAGCCAGGTTAACCCTGGCGAGCTTGTTACGCTCAACGATTTCAGGGAGGCCGCTTCAAAAGTTAAGGCCTACTCCCTAAGCACTAGGACGGAGGCTGCGAAAAAGTCTGTGGTTAAGCTTAGGCCTAAGGAGCGTTACGCGGACGTCGGTGGGCTTAAAGGCGTTAGGGAGGAGATTATAAAGGAAATATCCTTGTCTTTGAACCCTGAGCTTGCAAGCAAGGCTAGGTATATTCCTCCGAAAGGCTTTCTTTTCCACGGCCCGCCGGGAACCGGTAAGACTCTTCTCGCCAGAGCCATAGCCGGGGAGAACAATGTCTGGTTCTACCTTGTCAACGGCCCCTCCATAATACAGGGGATGTACGGGGATCCTGAGAAAACGATAAGGGATATTTTCGAGGATGCTAGGAGAAATTCTCCAGCCATAGTTTTCTTCGACGAGATAGATTCCGTGGCCCCGGGGCGCGGCACCCATGACCCTGTTATAGATAGGGTTACAAGCCAGCTTTTAACAGAGCTTGACGGCTTCATACCTCTCTCAGGCGTGGTGGTGATAGCCAGCACGAACAGGGTTGACGTTCTCGACAGGGCTCTGTTGGAAAGGTTTACACGCGTGTTCGAATTCAACTATCCTAGGAGCGATGAGGAGAGGAGGGAGATCATAAGCATCCATTTGAAGAAGTATCTGGATGTCCTTAGCCCTGAAGCAACCGTGGACAGCGTGCTGGAGATACTTAGGAAGAAGGCTTTAAGCCCCAGGAGGATTGCCGACGTTATAAACGAGGCTAACAGGCTCAGGGTTAAGGAGTTGGATGCTGCGAGGCAGCTTGTTAAAACAGTGGACGAGGGCCGCCCGGTTGAGGAAATAAGGAAGATCTACGCTAAGGATCTGGAGAGGCTTTCTAAAATACTTGGATTAGACCAGTCTTCCGAGGGCTTTCTCGACAGCCTCAGGCTCGTCTCGGCTTCTAACTACCCGTTGCGGCCGATTCATTTCCAAGAGGCGTTGGAAACTCTTTCGGAGGAGGAGGCTGTAAGCGAGGCTAGGACGATGATAGATAAGAGTGTGAGGGTGGAGAGCCCTGAGGTTGGCAAGAGCTACGGCCTCGTCGCCATAGGTGCCGCCGGAGAGCAGAGCGGGTTTGTCAGCGTCATCGAGGTTCTCACTAATCCTAGGGGGAAGGGTGTTGTGAAGGTTGTTGGAAGCGAGTATGGTGAAAGCATTCAGGCGAGTGCTGAAGACGCTTTCATATATGTCAACAGTATTTCCGGGTGGAGGTTTAAGAATCACGATGTTTTCGTAGAGCTAGTCACGCCGGCTAAGGGCATGGAGAAGCTTCAGCTCCGCCCGGGCCTCTCCTATCCTCCTGTCTCAGGCCCTTCAGCAGGGCTTGCAATAGGCGTGGCGATGATATCTGCTTTCACCGGTATCGAGGTGGATCCCACGGTGATAATGACGGGCGCGATAACAGCCAAGGGGGAGGTCTGGCCGGTTGGAGGGCTGGACCACAGGGGCATGGGTAAGATAGATGCTGCTTTAGCAGACAAGTATGCGAAGAAGCTTCTCGTCCCCGTGTTCAACTATGAGTCGATGAAGAGCCTTAAGATAGTTGAACTCTTAGAGTCTAAAGGCATAGTTGTCGAGCCTGTTTCAAGCCTTTTAGAGGCTGCTGCAAAATCGCTCGTAGGAGTTAACTCGAAAGACGAACTGCTGCTACGGCTGAACGGGGAGGCTCACAATGGGCGGCTTTTGGAAAAGCTGAGTGTTTAAAAAGCCTTTATCGATACTAGCTCCGCAACATCCTTAATGTTTTCAAGTATTTTCACGAGACTGTTGAAGACTTTAACCAGGCTCGTGGCGTACGCCCTGTAATCCTGCTTCTCCTCAAGGCTTAGAAGCTTCTCCTCAACCTCCGCATGCTTCTCCATTATCTCCCTCAGAACATTGGTGTTGAAAATGCTGAAAAGCTCTATCGCCCTGGAATGCATGTCGCTCAAGGTTTCACCCATATTGCTCAACCCGCTTAGGCTTATCCTCTTAACCCTGCCATGCATCTTTAAAACCTCCCTGGATATTTGGACACACTGGTCCGCAGAATCCTCAACGTATTTCACCAGCATCCTGAGATCCATCAGGTTTAGGAAGTCCATCCCCATTTTAGCCGGAAGCTCTGGATTCCTCAGGGCAGACCTAATCACCCTGACGAGTATGAAATACTGTCTGTCAACCTCCTCATCCCTCTCAATAACCCTTTCAGCAAGCTCCCTATCCATTTTCACTAATGCTTTAACGCAGTCGGCTATCATGCTCGCGGCGAGGGCGCTCTGCCTCCTGACGAGTTTCTCAGGAGTTATCATCTCCGGGTCGAGCAGCACTCTGACCTCTATCTGGTTTGAAGTCTCTTCAGATATCTCTGCCCCAGGAAGCCTCCTGACTATCTTGCGCACCTCTGATATCTCGGCTGTTGAAAACTCTTCCTCGCTTCTAATGATTATCGTATTGTAGCCTAGCAAATAGCTTCCGAGAAGAACATGCTGCGGCTTCAACTCCCGGTGCGACAAGTCTATTTTAACAGCCTCCTCAACTAGCCTCCCACCCCCCTCGGGTATTATCGTCAGGGAACCATCCTTATTGCTCACCATGGTTAGGATCATTCCCGTATCTATCTTGCTCTGTTTAACCCAGGTTTTTGGAAGAGTCACGAGGAATGAGCCTGAGCCTGCTTTCAAGACTCTTCTTTTCCAGACCAATGCTCAGTATGTATGAGAAAGAGAAAATATATACTTTTTGAATTTTTATGTACGATATATAAAGTCAGTACGGTATGTTTATACGAGTCTCCTGGAAGCAGGTGGACGGAATGGTTGCGTCGAACAGTGTTCAGACGTCGGCTGCGAAAAGAGTTGTCGCAACAGGCCTCTGCGCCGCGCTCTACACAGTCGTCGGGATAGCTACCTTCCTGGGGCTTTTCACCCCTGCCGTAGGCGTGGTAAGGTTCTGGCCCTCAGTATTCGTTCCAGCAATCTTCTCAATGCTTTTCGGCCCTTTAACCGGGGGGATGGGTGCTGCAATAGGCATTTTTCTAAGCGACCTATACACCTTCTACGCTACGGGGCAGACGAACCCTCTTCTAAGCCTTATCGCTGGAGTACCCTCTAACTTCCTAGGGTTCTACATACTGGGTAAAATAGGCAGGTCCAAGGTGAATTGGAATGGCTTAAAAACCACCTTACCCCTGATCCTTCTCGGAGTCGCGGCCTTCGGCCCTCTCCTATACTTTGAATACATGGTTTCAACAGGAATGGTTGACACGAGTATGGGATGGGTTTCAACCGTGCTGCTATTACTCGGGGTAGTCGTGTTCACGCTTGGCTTCGCCGCGGGCAGGGTTAGGAAAGAATATTTAAACTACTATGTGGGCGGGACACTGGGCCTCCTTACGGGGGCTGCTTGGATAGGTTTAGGCATATGGTTTTACAGCCAGCTGTTCGGCCTGCCGATTACCGGGGTTAAGGCAGACCTAGCCCTGGCTTTTTACTTCTTCCTATGGGTCTTCGGAACAGAAATCCCATTCATACTCGTGGTTCCTCCGATACTTGATTTGCTCTACAGGGCTTATCCTTTCCTTAAGCCTTCTGGATGAACACTGGGATGCGCGCCGTAAAAGGTTAAAACTGTCCCCATGCTCCTAGTTTAAGGTTGAAGATCGCTGTCGGAATAGACATCGGAGGCTCGACGACGAAAGCCGTGGCTTTGAAAGGCAATGAGATTCTCGGAGTGAGTGAAATGCCGTCTTCAGACCCTCTCGCCACGTCAATCGGGCTTCTCGGGAAGCTTATAGTCATGATGGGGTGCTCTCTTAAGGATGTTGACGTGTTAGCAATAGCTGGCGGCAGGAGCAGCCAGCTTCCCGACAGTATTCTCGGCCTGAGAGTTGTTAAGGTTAACGAGATTGTTGCCGCGGGGACGGGCGGGGTGGTCTTAACCGGGTTGAGTGAAGCCCTGGTTGTAAGCATGGGCACCGGTACAGCGCTCATAGAGGTGAGGGAAAACGGGAGGAGGATAAGGCATATCGGCGGTACCGGCGTGGGCGGAGGCACCCTCCTGGGGCTGGCGAGGAAAATGCTCGGCATCTCAAGCATAAGCATCCTGGTGGAGATGGCTGAGAAGGGGGACTCTAGAAGGGTCGACCTGACTGTGGGCGACATTGTTGGCGACGGGATAGGTATACTCTCTCCTGAGATGACTGCCTCCAACCTCGGCAGGGTTGGGGACACTTCGAGCCCTGAGGATCTTGCCGCCGGAATAACCAATCTAGTTGGGGAGGTGGTGGCGTCAGTCGCGTTCCTCGCCGCCTCGAAGCTCAAGCTTGAGGACAAGGTTATTCTGGTTGGGAGGGTTGCGAAGCTGCCGCCTGTCCTGAAGAGTATTCAGAGGGCTCTTTCAAGCTTCGGAGTCAAACCCATAGTGCCTAAGCTGCCTGAGTATGCTGTAGCCGTGGGAGCAGGATACAGGGTTTCAGCCGAGGGTGATCCCAATGCCAGTCTTATCCGGTAGAAGAATGGTTGAAATGGGTGTTGTAGAGGGTTTGAGGAGCGTTGAGGAGCAGGTTCAGCCAGCTGGAGTCGACCTAACGCTTGAGAGAATAGAGGTCCTCGTCGAGGAGGGTGAGATAAGCGTTGAGCCAAGGTTCTCCAAGGGTCTCAACATACTTCCAAACAAGGGTTTCTACGAGCTGCCGCAGGGAGGCTACAGGGTGACCTACCATGAGATAGTCAATATTCCGGCGGGATACTTGGGCCTTCTCCTCCCAAGGTCGAGCCTGCTTAGGAATGGTGCAACCATATACACCGCTGTCTGGGACCCGGGGTACAGGGGTAGAGGGATGGGCCTGATGGTTGTGTTCAACAGGCAGGGAATCAGGATCGCGGAGGAAGCAAGGGTTGCTCAGCTGATACTGTTAAGCATGGAGGGCTCCTCCGAGCTCTACAGGGGGAGATTCATGTTTGAGAACATGAGTGTGTCTGAGAGGCCTGGAGTATACTAGAGTCAGGCTGTAAACGTAATAAGTTTTTATACTGGTGTTTTTTAAAGCTATGGGACGCTGGCTTGGCTAAGAAGGTTGTCGTGATCAAGGGTGACGGAACTGGTCCGGAGCTGACTGAGGCGGCTATGAAGGTTATGAACGCAATAGGGGCGACGGAACGCTTAGAGTTCCTGCTTAGAGACGCTGGGTCGGAATGGTGGCAGCAGCACGGAGGGGCAACATATTTCCCGGATGAAACATGGGAAGCCCTGAGGGAGAGCGACGCCTGCTACAAGGCGCCGGTGACGACGCTGCCGGACCCGCATTCTCCTAAGAGTGTTGCAGTCACCATAAGGCAGGCATTCAACCTTTACGCCAACGTTAGGCCGATTAAAACCTTCAGGGGGCGGGAAGGCCCCCTAGGCCCGGTTGACATGCTTTTCGTCAGGGAGGGTACTGAAGGGCTTTACGCGGGCATAGAGTTCATGGTTTCAGAAGACGTTGGGATAGCTTTGAGGAAAATATCTAGAACAGCCTCGGAGAAGGTTGCGAGGTTCGCCTTCGAGCAGGCTAGGCTGAGGGGCTGGAGGAAAGTGATAGTCATCAACAAGGCTAATATTCTGAAGCTGACGGATGGAGGAGTATTCGTACCCACCGTCATGAGGGTTAGCGGAGGATACCCAGGTATAGATGTTGAAAGCTACTTCGTCGACAATTTTGCCCAGCAGCTCGTGAAGAATCCTCAGAGGTTTAACCAGAACGTGATCGTCGGCACAAACCTCTTCATGGATATTCTCACGGAGGAGGCTTCAGCCCTAATAGGCAGCATAGGCCTAGTCTACTCGGCGAACTTCGGGGACGATTACGCGATGTTCGAGCCTGCTCATGGAAGCGCCCCGAAGTACAAGGGTTTAAACAAGGTTAACCCGACTGCGATGATCCTCGCGGGGGCATGGATGCTGGACTACCTTGGTGAGAAGGGCCTTTCTAAAGCGGTTTTCGAAGCAACCGAGGAGGTTATAGCTGGAAACAGGGTTGTAACATACGATCTCGGGGGCTCAGCCTCAACCCAGCAGATGGCTGAGGAAATAGCTAGAAAGGCGATAGAAAAGCTTAGGAAATAGCGATATCCTGCTTATCATAATTCT
>Ga0078972_1006616_pt1 | contig 27116 bp, 24 predicted proteins | sample YelNatPaOPGAMG01_FD_67568 | JGI IMG/M metagenome (GOLD analysis project Ga0078972, IMG submission 67568) | Hot spring thermophilic microbial communities from Obsidian Pool, Yellowstone National Park, USA - OP-RAMG-01 (SPADES assembly) (version 2) | ecosystem: Environmental > Aquatic > Thermal...
CCCAATCACGTGTGCGTCATTAGTCCTGAGCGAACTGGTCTTTGCGGGGCGTACAACTGGATGGATTGTAAGGCCTCCTACGAAATCAATCCCACCGGACCGAACCAGCCTGTTCCCAAAGGCGAGGTGATCGATCCCAAGTTGGGGCAGTGGAAAGGGGTCAACGAGTTCGTTTACAAGGCCTCGCGGGGGAAGGTCGATCACTACAATTTTTACAGTCTGGTTTATGATCCGATGACGACCTGCGGGTGCTGCGAATGTATTGCAGCCGTATTACCCATGTGCAATGGCGTCATGACGGTAAACCGCGATTATCTCGGGATGACCCCCTGCGGCATGAAGTTTACAACCCTTGCGGGTTCGGTCGGCGGTGGAGCGGTGACCCCCGGTTTTGTGGGCCACAGCAAGTACAACATCACCCAGAGAAAGTGGCTCGCGGGAGACGGAGGGCTTAAGCGTCTCGTCTGGATGCCGAAGATGCTCAAGGAGGAGATCGGCGAGCGTTTGAAGAAGCGAGCCGAAGAAATCGGCATACCGGACCTTCTTGATCGAATCGCAGACGAGACGATCGGGATCACGGAGGAGGAGATCCTTCCCTTCTTGACCGAGAAAGACCATCCAGCCCTCTCCATGGAACCGATCCTCGGGTGAAAATCATCGTGAGTCGTAAGTCGCGAGGCGTGAGTCGGAGGACCTTTCAGAGCCGGCCACGCCTCGGTAGCGATTGATTGCGGTTTTGGAAAGGAGAAACCTATGGGACTGACTGGAATTCAGATCTTCAAGCTGTTGCCCAAGACCAACTGTAAGGAATGCGGTGTTCCCACGTGTCTCGCCTTTGCCATGAACCTTGCGGCGGGAAAGGCTGAGCTCTCCTCGTGTCCCTACGTGTCGGAGGAGGCCAAGGCCATGCTTGCAGAAGCAGCCGCGCCGCCCATAAGGCCCCTGGCCATCGGGACGGGCGAAAACGTGGTGCGAATAGGAGGCGAAACGGTTCTCTTCCGCCATGAGAAAACCTTTGTCAACAAGCCTGGGATCGCTCTCCTTGTCAGCGATTCGATGGCCGAGGCGGAGGTCGATGCCCGGTTGCGCCGGTTTAACGAGCTGAAGTACGAGCGTGTAGGGCTGGTCCTTCGGCCGGAGATGGTGGCGATCAAAAGCGAATCGGGTGACCCGGCAAGGTTCGCAGCCCTTGTGAAGCGAGTGAAGGAGCAATCGGACGGGGCCCTGATTCTCATGAGCGATAAGGTGGAGGTCCTCCAGGCGGGGCTTAAGGAAGGGGCTGACCGCAATCCCTTGATCTATGCGGCAACGGAAGAGAACTCTGATGCCTTGGCCAATTTGGCGAAAGAGTACAAGTGTCCGTTGGCGGTCCGGGCTCAAAGCCTGGAAGCGCTTTCCGCCCTCTGTGACAAGTTGACCGCTGCGGGGCTGAAGGATCTGGTACTTGACAGCGGGGCTCGGACCCTTCGGAGGGCCTTTGAGGATCAGGTCTTCATCCGTCGGGCGGCCCTGATTCAAAAGAACCGCTCACTGGGGTTCCCCACCATCACGTTCCCGGCTGAGATGGCGACGGACCTCATGAAGGAGACGCTGATCGCAGCCACCTTCATTGCGAAATATGCCGGGATCATCGTCCTTTCCGATTTCCAGGGCGAGAGCCTCTTCCCGCTTCTGGTCGAGCGTCTGAACATCTTCACCGATCCGCAGCGGCCCATGATGATGCAGCAGGGTATCTATCCCATCGGCAATCCCACCGAAGATTCCCCTGTGATGATCACGACGAATTTCTCGTTGACCTATTTCATCGTCTCCGGAGAGATCGAGGCCAGCCGGGTGCCGAGCTGGCTTCTCGTGATGGACACGGAAGGCCTCTCGGTTCTTACGGCCTGGGCAGCCGGGAAGTTCGTCGGAGATGCCATCGGAGCCTTCGTCAAGAAGAGCGGGATCACGGATAAAGTGAAGCATCGCCGGGTGATCATTCCCGGTGCGGTGGCTGCGGTGAGCGGAGACCTTGAGGAAGAGCTGGGATCGGGATGGGAAGTGAAGATCGGCCCGAGGGAAGCCGCCCATCTTCCTGCTTATCTCAAGATGGGGAACTGACAAAACAGGAACCGGGTCGTTCCGGGTTGTGATTCGAAGGAGGGGGACTGTATGCTACGAATCGGAGAGAATCTCAACGTGATGGTCAAACGCATTGGAGCAGCCATGAGAGATCGGGATCCCAAACCGATCCAGGAGCTGGCCCTTGCGGAGGCCAAGGCAGGGGTCGATTATATTGATATCAATCTTGGTCCGGCCCGCAAGGGCGGAGGAGAGTTGATGGAATGGATCGTGAAGGTGGTTCAAGAGGTGGTCGATACCCCTCTTTACCTTGACACGATCAATACGGAAGCCATTGAAGCAGGGCTCAAAGTCTACGAGAACCGAAAAGGAAAAGCGGTCATCAACTCCATCATGGCGAGGCCCGAAAGTATGGACGCCAAGTTCCCTCTGGCCCAGAAGTACAACGCGGGTTTGGTCGCCCTGCTCTGGGGCCCTTCGGGACTTCCTCGGGATGCGGAGGAAAGGGGGGTCCTCGCTGCCGAGCTGATGCAAAAAGCCCTGGAGTACGGGATCCCGGGTGAGGACGTCTGGATGGACCCGATCGTGACTCCCATCACCAGCCCTCAGAGCCAGGTTCAGGTGCCGAGCTGCGTCGAATTCATGAAGATGTTCAAAGACCTTCAAGAGGTACTTCCAGGGATGCGATCGACCTGTGGCCTTTCGAATGTCTCCAACGGGGCGCCCGATCATCTGCGGCCGATTCTGAATCAGACCTACATGATCATGCTGGAACGCTACGGGATGGAATCGGCTATTGTGGATGCCTTCGATGAAGATCTGAAGCGGTTTGCCCAGGGAGAGCGCCCCGATCTTCGGGAGATCATCTACCGGGTCATGGACGGAGAGGAGATGGATCTGCGAACCCTCACCAAAGAACAGGCCGACTATGCCAAGACGGCGCGGGTCCTGATGGGAAAGACGCTTTATTCGGATTCTTGGCTTGAGCTGTGACAAAGGCAAAGAGGCTTGACGATTCATGATAAAACGGCCTCTTTTCGAAGCGCCCAGGAAGGATAGGCGTCTTTTCAAAGGATCAGGGCAGGCTTCTTTGAGTTTCCCAGACCCAGGGAGAAAACGGCGGCGCATCGCCGACGAAACGGCGGCGAAGCGGCTGTGTCGACGGTCAAGGTTGTGCCTTCAAGCCTCCAGGGTCCGCCTATCCGTTTTGCTTCCGTGATGCCAACGAATTCCTTTTTCGGCCCCTCGGGCGTTTTTTTGAGCCTGGCGCTCCGAAGGCCAATGGAATGGCGAGCCGAGCACGAAATGTGATGGGATAAGGAGCAGAACGATGAAATCGGGAAGTCGTCTCGAAAGGGTTCTTGAAGCAGGTCATTTCGCCTTTACGGCTGAGTTGGGACCGCCTCAGGGAGCCAATATCGAGGTGATCAAGAAAAAGGCGGGTTACCTGAAGGGTATAACGGACGCGGTCAATATTACGGACAACCAGACCGCGGTGGTGAGGATGGCGAGCTGGGCTGCGGCTCTGATCGCCATTCAAGAAGGACTCGAGCCGAACTACCAAATGGTTTGTCGGGATCGAAATCGGATCGCCATGCAAAGCGATATCCTTGGCGCATCGGCCCACGGCATCCGCAACATGCTCTGTCTTTCCGGGGATCACCAGCAGTTCGGCAACCACCCTGCGACGAAGGGCGTTTTCGACATCGACTCCATCCAGCTCATCAGCATGGTCAAGGGGATGCGGGATGAGAAGAAATTCCTCAACGGCGATCCCATCGATGGGCCGCCCCTCCTTTACATCGGCGCGGCGGCCAATCCTTTCGCCGAACCCTTCGAATGGAGGGTTCATCGCCTTGCCAAGAAAGTGGAGGCCGGTGCGGATTTCATTCAGACCCAGTGCATCTACGATATGAAACGGTTTCGGGAGTGGATGAAGCAGGTCAACGATATGGGTTTAAGCGAGAAGGTCCACATCTTGGCCGGAGTCACCCCCCTTAAGTCCGGAGGTATGGCACGCTACATGGCCAAGAACGTCTCCGGGATCATCATTCCGGAGGAGATCATCAATCGGATTGTTCAGGCCAAGAAGGCGGCCGATGAAGGGATCAAACTCTGTGTGGAGCAGATCGAGGAGCTGCGAGAAATCAAAGGCGTCCACGGAATTCACCTGATGGCGATTGAGTGGGAGCATCGGGTTCCTGAAATCGCGGAGCGGGCCAAACTGATCCCCCGACCTGCGGTCTGATGCTCGATTTCTCGTGCCGGGTTTCGAGAAGAAGGAGTGATCCATGGTAGAGTTGATTGAAGGGCCCCTGGTTTGGATTGCCCTCTTGATCTTTGTCCTGGGGCTTCTTTTTGAGGGAAGGCAGTTCTTGGGGATGACCCGAAAGAAGGTGTGGGTCTACCCGCCCTTGCCGTCTTCACCCAAGAAGGAAGAACAAGGATGGGACCGGTGGATCAGAAGCTGTTTTGCCTCCTTAAGGGGAACCCTTTGGCGGACAGATCCTGTGATCATGGTGGGGACGACGGTTTTTCACATCTGTGTTGTCGCAACGCCTCTCTTTCTCCTTGGCCATAACCTCCTTTTGCAACAGGCCATTGGAGTGAGCCTCGGGAGCCTTCCGGAGGTCATCACGGACGGTTTGGCCCTCATCGTTTTGATCGGGGTGGTCTTTTTTGCCGGGCGCCGTCTTCTGGTGCGGCGGGTTCGGGCGATCACGACGGGCTATGACTATATGATGTTGGGTATCGTTGCAGCGCCCTTTGCGACAGGGTTCTTCGCCTATCATCAGATTTTTGACTATCGGACCATAATGATCCTGCACCTGCTCTCGGGCGAAGTCCTGCTCATCGCCCTTCCGTTTACGAAGCTCGCGCATATGCTCTTTTTCTTCCTCTATCGCTTCTTGATAGGGAGCGAATACAGTTTTACACGAGGAACTCGAACCTGGTAGCTCGAAGGAGGCCAAGGGAAGGAATCTCAAATGGACGAAGAGACGAAGCCTGTCGATACGGAAACGATTGCTGAAATGCTCAAGGGAAAAAAGGCGAGGATGAAGCGCTACCTCTCCCATTGTGTACATTGCAGCCTGTGCGCCGAGAGTTGCTTTCTCTATATGGCTCACGATAAGGATCCCCAATACATGCCTTCCTACAAGGTCATCCAGTCCTTGGGAAGGCTTTACAAGAAACGGGGGAAGGTGGATCGTCGTTTCCTAATGGAGATCAAAGGGATCGTTTGGAACCACTGCGTCCTATGTGGGCGCTGCTATTGCCCGATCGGCGTTCATGTTCCGAGCATGATCGCATTTGCCCGAAGCATCTGCCGATCCCAGGGTGTTTATCCCGACACGGAAGAAGGTCGTGTGGAGAGCTGGCTTTAGGCGAAGCCGCAGGAGGCGGAAACGGATGGGGAGGGTTTGGAAGTTCCATAGGAACGTGAAAGGTTTTCTTCTCTGGATATCGTTCGTGGTTTGGGGGGTTGGGATGGCCGCACCTTCCCTCCAAGCCCAGCCGGACCAGCTCCTTCTCGATCACACCAAGGATTTCGGCAAGAAGAGCCGTGCGCCGGTATCGTTTCCCCATAATCGCCATGTTGACGTGACAGGATCCTGCAAGGATTGCCACCATATCTATGAACAAGAGAAGAATGTTCTCGATGAGGGTCAACTGGAGCAGGGGGGGGCGGCGGTTCGGTGTTCATCTTGCCATCCTTCCAAGTCACGGCTCAGCCTCGAAAGGGCCTTTCACGATCAGTGCATGGGGTGTCATCGGAAGGTCAGGGCGGAGAAGAAAAAAGGAGGACCCCGATACTGTGGAGAATGCCATCGACGCCCATGAGGTTTCGAATGGACGGTTTTGGAAAGCGTAAACCGGAGGAACGAAGCGATGATCGTTGCAGAACAGAAACCCCTTGAAGAAATCAAGGGGATGGTCCAAGGGTACAGGAAGGTCTTGAACATCGGGTGCGGCGGGTGCACATCGGTTTGCTTTACGGGAGGCCAGAAGGAGGTTGGGCTTTTAAACGAGGCCTTGAAGAAGGCGCTGGCCGAAGAAGGCCGCTCCGTGGAGATCGATGGGTTTACGATCGAGCGGCAGTGCAACGGAGATTTCTATCCGGATCTCGATCAACGGGTAGAGCGTTACGAATGCCTGCTTTCCATGGCCTGTGGCGCAGGGGTTCAGTTCCTTGCGGATCGACATCCCGAGAAGCCTGTTTTCCCTGCTCTCAACACCATTTTCGTCGGTGTGGACCGAGATTTAGGTTGGTTTGAAGAGAACTGCCGCACCTGCCGGGAATGCGTTCTCGCTGAAACGGGTGGAATCTGCCCGATCACCCGTTGTGCAAAAAGCCTCTTCAACGGACCTTGCGGAGGGACTTCGATCGAGGGTAAATGTGAAGTGAGCAAGGATGTTCCCTGCGCCTGGTACGAGATCTACCAGCGGCTGAAACAACAGAACCGGCTCGATTCGATTCTGAAGATCAAACCCCCCCGAGAATGGCGGAATCAGACCCGAGGAACGTTTGTCCACGAAGCCTTCAGGAAGCGATACGAGAAGTGAACAGGGGGCTCTCTTCCCCGTGAGACGGGTGAAGGGGGCTTTCCGTAAGGGCTGAGGAGGAGACCGATGGTGGCTTTCAAAGAGCGATTGGCATCTGGGGCGTTCTCATTCGTTGTGGAGCTTCAGCCCCCGAAGGGGATCGATCTCTCCGATTTCTTGGAGCAGGCGAAGGGCTTGAAAAACTACGTCGAAGCAATCTATGTGCCCGATCTTCCGAATGGTGTGATGACCTTGGGATCGATTGCGACTTGTACCAAGCTGAAGGAAGCCGGGGTGGAAACGATTTTTGAGCTCTCCTGTAGCCACCGAAACCGCTTGGCCCTTCAATCGGAGCTTCTTGGCGCTTCCCTCCTGGGTCTGGAAAACGCTTTCCTTCGCCAGGGCGAAAGTCCGGCCATCGGAGACCACTATGAAGCGAAACCGGTCTTCGATCTCGATGGAATCGGACTCCTGGAGGTGGCGAAGGGCCTTGAGGAAGGTCACGACCTCATGGGCAACGCGCTGAAGGGAAAGCCTCGATTCTTTGTTGGAAGCCCGATTGAGATCCGATCGGAGCCTAAGGATTTCGATCTCGAACTGAGAGAGATGGAACGAAAGATCGGCCTTGGCGCGAAGTTCTTTGTCACGACGGTCATCTATGATCCTCGTCTCTTCGAGGCCTTCGTGAAGAGGGCAGCCTCTCTTCACGTTCCCGTGCTGGCAAGCCTTCCCCTCCTCAAGTCAGCGGGCATGGCCCGATACATGAGCAAACATGTGGAGGGAGCGTTGATCCCCGAGGCCGTCATTGAGAGGCTCATGAAGGCTCCGGATAAACAGAAAGCAAGCGTTGAGATCGCTCGAGAGACGATCCGAGAGCTGAGGGCCCTTTGTCAGGGTATTCGACTCATCCCCATGGGATGGGAATCCCTCATTCCGCTAGTTCTGGATAAGGGAGGCCTCTAAACCGGCTACGGATCAGGCCTTCTTAGGGGTGAATGGAGATCAAGAAGCCCAAAACCTCCCGAAGAATGGATCGTGCGGTTCGCCCATCCCGTCGATCTTCTTTTGGGTCGGAGGCCGACTTCGAGAAGATCGTGGAGATGGGAAACGACGGCATCTTCGTCGTTGGCGGGGACGGAAAGATTCTTTTTGCCAATTCGATGGCCTCGACGATCACCGGCATTCCGAGGGAGCGACTCCTTGGCCGGGATTTCCCTTCTGCCCTCGGGAAAGAGGAAAAGGATTTTTTAGGAAGTTTCTCGGGTAGGGAAGGAAACGAGGGACAGAAGCTTTGCGTGGAGATGGAGATCACCACCGAGCTCGGCGAGAAGAAGGCAGTGGAGGTCTGTCTTGTTCGAGGGACACCGAGGCAGGGGGAAGGGAAGACCTACGTTTACCTTCGGGATATCACCGAACGGCGGCGGTTCGAAAAAGAGATCAGGAATTCGGAGGAGAAGCTGCGGACCCTTTTCGAGCGGGTTCGGCACGGTCTCTTTGTCAGCTCGAAAGAAGGCCGATTCATCGAATGCAATCAGGCCATGCTTGAGATGCTCGGCTATGAGAACAAGAAGGAGCTTTTGAGGAAGGATCTGCCTCAGGATATCTATGTTCGGGTGGAAGACCGTGTTCGTTTCATGGAGAGGGCAGAGAGGGAAGGGTGCGTCAAGGATATGGAGGTCGAGTTCAAGAAGAAGAACGGAGAGAAGATCACCGTTCTTCTGACCGCCTATCCGATCTGGAATGACCGAGGCGAGGTGGTGGGCTATGAGGGCATCAACCTCGACATCACCGAGCGGAAACGAATCGAAGAGGAGCTTCGGAAGGCCAACGAGTTCTTTGTCAATCTGATTCAGAGTTCTGTTGACGGCATTATTGCCGCCGACATGAAAGGTAACATCCTGATCTTCAACAGAGGTGCAGAGGCCCTGACCGGGTATCGGGCGGAAGAGGTGATCGGGAAGATCCACATTACGAAGATCTACCCTGAAGGCGTGGCCAAGGAGGTCATGAAGAGGCTGAGAAGTCCAGACTACGGCGGAGTGGGAAAGTTAGCCCCCTCACAACTGAGCGTGGTTGACAAGGAGGGCCGCGAGGTGCCGGTCCAGCTCTCGGCTGCGTTGATTTACGACCGGGCCGGTAAGGAGGTGGCCAGTGTGGGTATCTTTACGGACCTCAGGCCTCGACTTGAAATGGAGCGAAAGCTCCAGGAGACCCATGTCCAGTTGGTGAGCTCTGAGAAAATGGCTTCCCTTGGGAAACTGGCCGCAGGGATCGCCCATGAGATCAATAATCCCCTGGGAGGGATCTTGATCTATGCGAGCCTGATGATGGAGGACCTTCCGGAGGGAGATCCGCGAAGACAGGATCTGGCGCGAATCGTCTCCGAGGCGGGGCGTTGCAAGGAGATCGTGAAAAGCCTTCTTGAATTTGCCCGCCAGACCGAACCGAAGATGGAACCTACGGATGTCAACCGGGCGATTACCGAAGGCCTCTTTTTCCTTGAGAACCAGGCCCTTTTCCATAATATTCGGATCGTCAAGAAGCTCGATCCGTTCTTGCCGCCCGTCCGTGGACATGCCGGACAGCTCAAACAGGTCTTCATGAATATCATTGTCAATGCAGCCGAGGCCATGCACGGTAACGGCGTCCTGACCATCGGAACGTCCTCGTCCTCGGATCGGAAGAGGGTGATCGTCGAGTTCACGGATACGGGCGAGGGGATTCCTCCGGAAAACCTCCCCCGCATCTTCGACCCCTTTTTCACGACGAAGGGCGTGGGCAAAGGAACAGGGTTGGGACTTGCAACCTCTTACGGGATCGTCCAAGATCATGGGGGAACGATCCACGTGAAGAGTCAAGTGGGACAAGGCACGACCTTCGCCATCGAGCTTCCAGTATGGCTTGAGGCGGAGTCTGCGGTGGGAGAGGAGATGGAGAGGGAAAAACAGAGCGAGGTCGCGATGGGCAGATAACGGGAGGGGTTCCCTTTTCGAGAGGGCGAGAAAAAGAGGAGGTGGGAAAAAATGGGAAAGAAGATCCTAATCGTCGATGATGATCCGGATTTGGTCGATGCGGTGATGACGATCCTGAAATCGAAGCGCTACGAAGTGGTTGCGGCCTACGATGGCGAGGAAGGGTTGGCCAAAGCAAAGACGGAGAATCCCGATCTCATCGTTTTGGACGTGATGATGCCGGGGAAGGATGGTTACGTGGTCTGCAAGGAATTGAAGGCGGATCCTTCGCTCGGTTCCATCCCCGTTCTTCTGTTGACCGCTGTCGCTTCTCATATTCCGACAACCCGCTACACGCAACAGATGGGCATGGAGACGGAAGCTGACGATTATTTGGACAAACCGGTGGAGCCTGAAGTCCTCGTGCAGCGGATCGAGACCCTTCTGGCCAAGTAAGCTTCGTTACACCATGGGCCGCGTCGGAAGCAAGCCCGAGAGGGACAGGCATCTCCGTGAGGCATGGCTTGCAAAGGGAGGATGGGTTGCCTCAAGAGACCATTCTCGTCATCGATGATGAACTGATCATGCGGGATGGGTGTTCGCGGATCCTTTCCAAGGAAGGGTGGTCTGTGCTCACGGCGGAAAACGGACAACGAGGAATCGAGATGCTCCGAGCCCGGCCCGAAGCAGTCGATGTCATCCTCTTGGACCTGATGATGCCGGGGATGAGCGGCATGGAAACCCTCGATCAGATCAGAGGGATCGATCCAGACCTCCTGGTGATCGTCATCACGGGATACGCCACGGTAGAATCGGCCGTAGAGGCCATGAAGAAAGGGGCTTATGATTTCATTCCCAAGCCCTTTACGCCTGACCAACTGCGGATCGTTGTCCGAAGGGCTTTGGAAAGGCGATCCCTTCAGAGGGAGGCCGAGTTTCTCCGTCGGGAGCGAGAGCGATCGCTCAAGGACGTGGCTGCTGAGAAGTCGAGGATTCGAACGATCGTCCATTCCAGGGGCGACGGGGTTCTCGTGTGCGCCCGTGATGGATATCTCGTCCTGGTCAATCCTGCCGCAAGCCATATCCTTCGCATTTCCACAGAGGGTCTTATGGGGAAGCGCCTTGCGGAAATCGGGCTTTTCCCGGAGCTCTCGAAGGTCATTGCGGAGATCATCGAGGGAAGAGACGGAGGCTACGCCTGCATTTCTCAGGAACTGACCCTCGGGGACGGGCTGAAAACAGGCCGGGTCTTTCTTCGGGCCCACACGTGCCCCATCCGGAATGACTCGGGAGAACTCTTAGGTTCCGTCAGTGTCCTTCAAGATATCACGCCTCTGAAAGAGCTCGATCAGATGAAGGCGGATTTCATTGCCATGGTCGCCCATGAGCTCCGGGCGCCCCTTGCTGCAGTGGAACAGCAACTGGTGGTGGTCCTGAACCGACTGGCCGGGGAGATCACGGCGAAACAGGAAGAGCTTCTCGGCCGGGCAAAAGAGAGGATCAAAGGACTTCTCGATCTGATCAAAGATCTTCTCGATCTTTCGAAGATTGAGGCGGGTCAGATCATTCAGTACAAAGAACGTCTCTCCCTTTCGGAGGTGATCCAAAAGGTTGTCGATCTGATGAAACCTGAGGCCGAAGCCAAGAGGATCGATCTTCAATTCGTGTCCCCTTTGGAAGGGAGTTGGATGACCGGAGACCGAAATGCGATGGAAGGGGTCTTTACGAATCTCATTTCGAACGCCATTAAGTATACGCTCGAAGGAGGGAAGGTCTCGATCTCCCTTGGCGAGGAAGGGGATTTTCTAAAGGCGACGGTTTCGGATACGGGGGTGGGGATACCGAAAGAGGATCTGCCGAAGGTCTTCGATCGCTTCTATCGCGTCAAAACGCCCCGGACCCGTCAGGTTGTTGGGACGGGTCTCGGGCTTTCCATCGTTAAGAGCCTTGTGGATGCCCATCTGGGGCGAATCGCGATCGAAAGTGAACTGGGAAAAGGGACAACCGTGACCGTACTCTTCCCTAAAGAGATGGGAAACGTCTCGACGCCAAGCTAACCGAGGGGGGTTGAGGAAGAGAAGGCGAGGGAGACCGGCCAGAAACATGCTCATGACAAAGGAGCGGGGATGAGGATGGAAGCATCAAACGAAAACAGGGATCTTTCTCAGGAACTTCAAGGAATGACGGGCGAGAACGTCACGCTCTGTGATCTTTGCCAGAAATGTACCCTCGTTTGTCCGACGGCTTATGCCATGGGGATGAAGCCCCATGAGCTCATGGGGTCGATCCAGCGTGGTGAGCTGGAGGAGATCTATTGGTCGGGTGCGATTTGGCTCTGTATTTCGTGCGAAGCCTGCAATACATGTTGTCCCAAGGGCATCAACGTCCTTCGTCTCATCGAAGGGTTGAGGGAGATGGCGCAGCGTTTCGATTACTACAATCCTGAAGCCGCGACAGCCTCCATGCACAGGATCTTCCTGAACCTGGTGGAGCGTTGGGGAAAGGCCTATCTTCTTCCCCTCATCGTATGGACCCACCTGACGATGTTGGCGCCCTTCAAGGATATCGAACTGATGTCTCCCTTGCTCTTGAAGCGGAGGATCAAGCTCATTCCCAGGAAACAGCAGGGAGCCAAAAAGCTTCGCCAGATCCTTTCAAGAATTCAGGCCTTGGAACGGGAAGAAGGGGCGAAAAGAGAGTAAAGGCGTTTCATATCCAGGGATTTTCGTAAACATCGGGGTTAAATCAGGGGGGCTAAAGCATGCGCTGGGGTTATTTTCCGGGATGTTCTGCAGGAGACGATGCCAAAGATTATGATCTTTCCCTAAGATATGTGACACGGGCATTGGGGATTGACCTCGTGGAGATCAAGGACTGGGTTTGTTGCGGGGGCCTGTCGGGTTCTTCGGCCTCTCATCTTTACTCCATCACCCTTCCCCTGTTCAACCTTTTCCTCGCCGAAAGGCAGGGGTTCGAAAGGATCGTGGTCCCTTGTCCCATATGCCTTTCTCGGTTCAAGAAGGTTCATCTCGAATGGGCCCAAGCCCCGTCCCTCCAGGAGAAGTTGAAGGCGGTTTTCGATGCTCCTTACCAGGGGAAGGCGAACGTTTATCATCCGGTTGAGGTTTTTCTCGAGTTGGGTCTTGAACGGATCCGGGAAAGAAGGCGAAGAAGCCTTTCGGGCTTGAAGATCGCCTGCTACTACGGATGTTTTCTAACCCGGCCTCCCGAGCTTTGCTCCTTCGATCGTTCGGAAAATCCTCAGAGTCTCGATCTCATCCTTCGTCAACTGGGGGCCGAAACGGTGGATTGGTCATTGAAGACCCAGTGCTGCGGTAACTTTGTGGGGTTCAGTCGTTCGGATATTGTCCAGAAACTGGGAAACGATCTTCTCAAGGAAGCAAAAGAGGCAGGAGCGAATGCCCTGGCCGTGGCCTGTCCCCACTGTCAAACGAACCTTGATAGCCGCCAGGAGCAGATCAAGAGGGTCTATCAGGTCCGTTACGACCTTCCGATTCTTCACCTGACCCAGTGGATGGGCCTTGCTTTTGGTGCTCTTCCGGAAGAGGTGGGGATAGAGAGGCTTCTCACAAGCCCCCGAGAGGTTTTGGGCGCCAGGGGCCTCATCTGAAGCCGTTCCGTCTTGTTCGAAGACGGGATCTATGGATGCCTTGAAAAGACTTCTCGTCTTTTCGGTTCCTTCTCCCCCGATTCCGATTAGGCCCTTTCAGTGCCTTTTTTTTCAGGAGGCCTAATTCCCAGCCGTTTCGCCGTGTGGTCCCGTCCCATGTAGAAATTGAGCCAGGACGAGGTTTGCCAGAGTTCCCAGTTACAGGGGGGAACGATGTAGTCGCCAAGGGTTTTCTCCTCCCCATAGGCCTTGAGGCGGTCATAGGCCTGTACCCACACACACTTCTTCTCGTTCGGGTAGACCTCACACCAGCCCTGATAGCTTCCTCCACAGGCCCCGTTTCTCTGGTTCTTCGGGCACTGCGACATGGGACAGACGAAGGCCACATCGAAAAGGGCGCAATCCCCGCAATTGAGGCAGTGAAAGAGCGCAGTCTTGGCCATATGTTCAAGGAATTCGAGAACCCTTCTGGCCCGGGGAGACCGATCGACCCAGCATGCCACAGGCCGGAGCATTTTGAAAACCCAACTTTTTTCTTCGAAAAGGGTGACGTGGGCCAACCGCGAAAACCGATAGATCATTGGAGGAGAGGGTTTTGAAGGCCGCTTCGAAAAGGTCTCCGTGTTGAGTCCGGTCTTGGGATCCTTTTCAAAGAGATAGAACCCCCCGGGTTGGGGATAATCGAATTCGGGAATGAGTTTTTCCCAGTCTTTGGCGAGTTCTTCTCCCTTGGTGATGATGAATTCGACCATGTCGGAAGTGATCCCGTGGCCTCCGATATGGGCTCCTGCATAGCCCATCCCTTTGGCCAGGGCATAGAGTTTTGCCGAGCGAAGGAGGCGAGCTGCCTTGCCTTTGTCCAGGGCTTTGGCTTCTTCCGCCAGTTCTGCGACCAATTTGTCCGTGACCACGCAGCCGGGAATTCGGTTGCTGTTCATCAACTTGGCCGTGCTATAGGGAAGCACGTAGACGTTTGCCAGGACCGGAATGTCGAAGCGGTTGAGGCGAAGCCACTGGAGAAGCTCATGGTATTTTCGGGCGTCGTATCCGATCTGGGTGATGATGAAGCGGGCTCCTGCTTCGATCTTCTTCTTGAGTTTGTAGTATTGGGCCATCACTTCGGATTCGAGCTGTTTGAAGGGCGATACACAGACCCCGACAAAGAGCTCCGTTGGAGCAAGCCTCACCTTCTTTCCCATGGCAAAGTGCTCAAGCCCTTTGTTCATTGCCTCAACGAGGCGCACGACATTGACGGGATCCATGTCAAAAACCGGCTTGGGTTTTCCCTCAAACCCCTCGGGCGACGGATAGTCACCTGTGAGGGCCAAGATGTTGCGCACACCGCTTGCGGCCAGACCGTAAAGCATGCTTTCGATCTGGCTGCGGTTCTTATCGCGGCAAGCGAGATGAACGAGGGGCTCGGTACCCAGTTTCTTGATCTCGGCGCAAAGCATCTCCGTAGAGATGGCAGGATTTCCGCCCGGGTTATCCGTGACGCTGATGGCATGGATTCTTCCGATTTCGGCAGCCTTGGCGACGTTGTCAAAAACCGTCTCCTGCTGCATCTCGAAGGCCCCTCTTCCAGGGATCTGTTCCCAGGTCACACAGAACGTGTTCGGATCGAGGATGGCGGCCTTGAGGGAATTGATCCTTTCCCCGAGTTTCTGATCGATCTTTTCAGTCAACTTCAGGACCTCCATCGACTGGGCAATGGAGGTGACGTCTCCGGGCTCGATAAGGAGATAATCGTCCGCGTCCATTTGCATGGCTTCCTGAGGCGTCCAAGCCTTATCGGTCTGCCCGGGGAACTGGACGTCCACGACGAGCTGGGGGATATGTTTGGTAATCCAGCCCTCACGGAGCTTCTTGTGGAGGCGAAATGAACTTCCCCGAGGGTCGAGGTAGCCCAAAATAATGGCTTGAGGCCGTTCTGTTCTCGCACGGGAGAGGCCCTCCGCTTCGGTGACGGCGTGGAGGACCTCGAATTGAGGTTCGAGAGGTTTTCCAACCAACTGATGAAACTCGGAGACGCTGCTGATGACAAGGACTTTGTTCGGTTTTTTCATCTCATCCATTTGAAATCTCCCGCTTCAATTCGACCTATACCCTCTCTTGCTTGAAGGATTTCGAGGGGAATTCAGCCCGTCGGGTTTCCATCCCATTTAAGACCCTCGGGCAGACCTTTCAGTACGTCCCGGACCTCGGCTCCACCGACTCAATCGAATACTCCTTTAATGGGTTGGGGATGGTCTTTGAAGGCCAGAAAGGCGAAATTTACTTCCTTTTTATCCTCTAATTTGGAATTCGTCAAGGGAGGGTCGATTTTTGGATCAGGATCGGGATTCCTGAAATGTTTCGCGCTTCGGGGATTGATTTATTCGGGGCTTCTCAGGCAATAATGAAGGATGGAGGGTTCCGCTGAAAAGGGTGACAAGGTTTTGAAAGGGAAAGGTTAGAAAGAGAGGACCGAAAGGAGAGCGGGAGTTCGCAATGAATGAAGATCGAATCAAAGCCTTTGACGAATCCGTGAAGAGCGCTTCGAAGCTCCTTAAAAACTTTTCTTCTCGGAGGGCGACGATCGTTCATCACAACGATGCCGACGGCGTGGCCTCGGGGGCTGTTCTTCGGCGAGGACTGGAAAGGGAAGGCTTCGCTGTGGAGCACATCCCGCTGGAGAGACTTCACCCCTCTTATCTCCCGAAAATCCATACGATCGATCGAAAGCTCATCCTCTACAGCGATCTCGGTGCCTCTTTGGAAGCGCTCATCGGCCAGAGCAAAAGAGAAGAGAGCCTCGTCCTCATTCTGGACCATCACCCTTCCTTTGAGCCCCTCGCTTCGAATATCGTTCACGTGAATCCCGAGGGCTTTGGAATTGACGGAGATCGAAGTTGTGCCGCGGCCACGGTGGCCTATCTTTTTGCTCAAGCTCTGAACCCCCAAAATGAGGATTTGGCCTTTTTGGCCGTTTTGGGGGCTCTGGGAGATGGCCAGGTGGTCGAGGGGCGGATGATCGGTTTGAACGCGAGGGCTCTTGAGGAGGGGCGTAAACAGGGCTCTATCGAGATTCAAGAGGACGCCGAAAACGACTCCTATCGTTTCAAGCTTTTCGGAGGCGAGGGAGGCATGGAGGTGGTTCGTTCTCTTTCCAGTCTTTCGGTGAACGGTTACTACCGAAAGATGGCCGAATGGGCCGTCGAAGCGTGTCTGGAAGGCTATCGGGAATCTCATCGGAAGGCGATCCGGGAGATGAATGAACTCCAAGAGGACCGATTCGAAAAGGAGCTCCAGAGGCTTCGGGAAGGCGCTCTTTCGGTGGAGGGCGAGATCCAGTGGATGGATGTCGAAGATCGGTTCTATCCTTTGGGCGTCAAATCCATCGGAACCTTTTGTGGGCTTCTGAGAACGTGGGATCGCATCGATTCGAGCCGGTATCTTCTGGGTTTCCAAAATCATCCCCAAGAGAACCCCTATTTAGGCTTTCTCGACGAAAGGGAAGTGAAGGCTTCGATGAGGGTCCCTCCGGCCCTTCTTCATGGGGTGGAGAAGGGCTTGAAACCGGATTTGACAGAAATCCTTCCGCCAGCAGCCCGAGAGGTGGGCGGCTTTGCGGAGGGATGCCATCGCTACAGCGCAGCCTGTACGATTCCTTGGGAGAAAAAAAAGGATTTGATTCTTTCGCTCTCAACAAGGATCCGCGAATGGGAGAGGAAATAGGCAACGCGGGTCACGAAAATAGGAGCGCAGCAGAAGTACCGCAAAGGGTTTGAAACGGCCCCGCAAGAAGGGAGGGGCACCCCTGACGAAGCAGGTGAAGTGCCCCTCGCTCGGTTTCAGTAAGCTGGCCAAGCAACGGTGTAAAGGTGTTTTCCGCCTTTGAGAGGACCTTTCAGAAGGTCTTCGAGCTCTTTCTCGGAATACTTCTGGGTGACGAGTTCAGCAGGCGGGAGTTTTCCCGGAGGGAATTTCTCCATGATCTCTCGGATCAGCCCCTCAAGGTAATCGAAAAAGGCCTCGAGGCCTGCCCTGGCTTTCTCCCCATCTGCAAGGGTTCCCTTACCGACGACCCCTTCGGGTGTGGCTATGACCTCGATCGCTCCACAGCCTGCATGGCCGTACCAAGCGATCGGTTTCTGATACATATTGCCTGCTCCGTCGATATGTTGGGGCGAAAGGAACCCACGGGGCTGCGTATCGACTGCGTCTTCCATGTGAATCATTTCGGGGAAGAGGGCCAGGGAGTAAGAGGTTTCGACCTCGTCTGCGTGAACAAAAGGTGTCTCAAAGGGTCCGCCGTGGGCCTTGTCCTTCATGAACTGAGGGATGGCGTAGTACCAGTTGAGGTTGATGAAGATGCCGGGAACCTGGTATTTCTTTGCAAAGCGATGAATGGCCGTCGGAAGGACATATTCCTGACCATGGCCATTTAAGATGATCTGTTTGCGAAAACCCGCGTTCCAAAAACCTGCGATCATCTGGGAGACATAGGCAGTGAAAATATCCTCGTCGATGGGAATCGTTCCGGGCATGCCGATGTGGTGGAAAGGATGGCTTCCGTACCAGAGGGGCTGGGCCACCGTGCATCCCGTCTTCTTGGCTACCGTTTCAGCGATCCGGGTGACCAGGAAGGTGTCTTCGCCATAGCAGGCATGGGGACCGTGGTTTTCCGTGCTTCCAATCGGTAAGATGATGAGGTCGCACTTCTTGAGCCGTTCGGCCACCTCTTTGGTGGTCATGTTCTGGAAATAGATTCCGTCGGCCAGATCCATATGCCCCCCCTTCGGGGGAATCTCCCACTTCGCCATTTTATTTTCCTCCTTTTTCGATGGAATTTCCGTTCCTCAAATGAGACAATCTTTCTTCGGACAAGGAATTCTTCCTTGCCATCCTCTGCCGGAGGCCCCTTTGTTCAGGGCTAAAGATACTCCTTCTCCCAAACCTGGGTCACTTTCTTAAGAGGTTTCACGTAAAGGCTCTTTTCGATGATTCCGGGAGGAGAAACGACGACGAGAAGGACGATCATCTCATCGCCCGTATTCCTTAGCCCATGGGGCATGCCTGGTGGAATGAAAACAGCGCTTCCTGGAGCGACTTCCCTCTCCTCGTCTCCCACCCGCTCAATGCCCCTGCCTCGCAAGATGTAGAGAAACTCCTCCACGGGAGCGGGATGGGTGTGAAGGGGCAGCTCCCATCCCGGAGGAAAGGAGGTCTCCCAAGCGCTTAGCTGCTTTACTCCGGTCGTCTGCTCATCGAAGAGAACCCTCAAAACCTCCTTGATCTCCGGGGCTTCGTAAAGGGGTCCTTCCTCTCCAAACCAGGACGGTTTCTTGATGTATTTGAAATTTTTCTTTTCCATGTCCACCCTTCCAGTTATGTTTTCGACGAAAGCGCTGCTTCGGCATTTCCATCAGGGCTTGAGCGTTCAGCAATCAGCGTTCAGCAGTCAGCTTTCAGCCTTCAGCTCTCAGCCTTCAACCTTCGACCTCTATCCTCTCACCTTCAGCCAATCGAGTTCGAGCTCTTCGAGTTTGCTCTCAAGGGGCACCCCGTTGTCGTCCCACCCCATCATGCGATAATACGTCTTGAGGGCCTTCTCAAATTCTTCCCGATCGATTCGTTTCCCCTGGAGGGCGCCTCCTTCGAGGGGTTCGAAAATGCGCTCAGGAAGCGTGTCATCTTTGGAAGAGAACCCTTCCCGAAGGTTGAAGACGCGAGCCATGGCGCTATGACGCTCACCCACCTTCAGAAGCTCCCACAAGCTCGTATCCCAGCCCGTCACCGCGTTGACGTATTCCGGGATCGCATTCACCGAGACAGGTCCTCCAAAGAATCCACCCGTGAGCACGCAAAGGCCGATGGAATTGAACATGCTGTAAAGGTTTTGAAGGTAGATGAACATCCTCACTTTTTTCGCGCTGAGGTCCACAGCAGGCAGCGGCTCGATGATACCAAGGGGAAGAACCGATTTGAGGCCGGCCTCTGTTTCGAAGACAGGGTCGTGAGGATGTTCGAGGTGATCGGCTCCTGTGGGGGAGATGGAGTAAGCGAGGGCCAGGCCTGCTTTTCCCCTGGGTTCGTGAATGGGAAGGGGTTGTCCTTTCACGTGCATCGCAAAACGCGGAGCGTCTCCGCCGATCTTTTCAGCCGCGATCTTGGCTCCTTCGGAAAGAAGTTTTCCCAATCCCTCACCCTTACCAATCTTCTCGACCATCGCAACCATGGCCTCGGCGTTTCCAAAACGGAGCTCGATACCATCCGTGTCCTTCAGGGTGAGGAGACCTCTTTCAAAACACTCCATGGCAAAGGCGATCGTGGTGCCCGTTGAGATCGTATCGATTCCATACGCCCCACAAAGCTGATTCCCCAGGGCGATCGCCTTGAGGTCCCCTACACCGCAAAGGGAGCCCAAAGCCCCCAGGGTCTCGTATTCGGGCCCTCCATACTCGGGGTCAACTTTGTAGGGCTCATCGACCTTCACTTCCCTCTTGCATCGAACAGGGCATCCGTAGCACGTTCCCCGGCTAACCAGAATGGTGTCGCGCATCGTTTCACCACAGATGGCCTCTGCTTTTTCGAAGGTGCCGGTGATGAAATTTCGGGTTGGAAGGATTCCGCCTGCATTCAGAGGCATGACTCCCCGTGCGGTTCCAAGCTCGCCCAGAGTGCTGGGATTCTTGGCCCACGTCTCCGCAATCCGTTTCACAATCTCTCGAACCTTTTCGGGATCATGGAGAGCCATCTTCTTGTTTCCCCGAACGGCAATGGCTTTGAGGTTCTTTGAGCCCATGACCGCTCCAAGGCCTGTTCTTCCATTGGCGTGTTTCAGCTCGTTCAAGATACAGGCGAAACGAACACCTCGCTCACCCGCCGGCCCGATGAGCGCAATCCGCACTTTGTCGTCACCGAGCTCCTCTCGAATCATAGCCTGGGCTTCCCGCGTCATATGACCCCACATTTTTGAAGCATCGCGAATCTCAACCTTTTCGTTTTCTATCCAGAGATAGACCGGTTTTTGCGCGCGGCCTTTGATGAGGATCGCATCATATCCCGCGGCCTTGAGCTCGGGCCCCCACCAACCCCCTGCTTCCGACTCTCCAAAGGCTCCTGTAAGAGGGGATTTTGCTGCGACGCTGAAGCGGCTGAAGCCGGCAACCGGGTGTCCTGTGACTACGCTGCAGGCAAAGATCAGAACGTTTTCCGGGCCCAGGGGATCGGAGCCGGGCTTCAATTCATTGAGAAGATAAAAGAGCGACAGAGCGCCTCCTCCCAGATACCTTCGATAGACGATGGGCGATGGCTCTTCCGTTGTGACCTTCTGCGTCGTCAGATCGATTCGCAAGATCTTGCCGTTCCATCCATACTTCTCCATGGGCGTCACTCCTTCTTCCGTTTCATTGGATCTTCTTGATTTGATCTTGGCCAGGTCGACCCAAGGTCAGGGCTTCCCTGCAAGTTTTCGGATATTTTGCTCAGGGCCCGGAGGAGCGTAGAAGAAAGCGAAGCTCAGCATCTCGGTCCCCGTGTTTCGAAATGTGTGTTTGAGCCCAGGCGGGACAAAAACCATGGTTTCAGGCTCGAGAGGAAAGGTTTCGCCCTCGATCACGGCGATTCCCTTCCCCCGATAGATGAACATGATCTCTTCCTCGTTTTCGTGAACGTGGTAAGGGAGTTCGCTTCCAACGGGGATATCGGTCGTCCCTCCGGAAAGGTTTTGAGCCCCTCGCTCCCCATCGATCCAGATGTGGGCGTTTCTCGCAGGATTCTTGAGCTCTATGCGAAAGGCGTCCTTCTTGGTAAACACGTATTTCATCCTGTCCTCCCTCTTCGGTTACCTTGACCTCATGTCTCATGCCCGGATGGCACCTTCGAGCCCCAAGAATCCTTCCGGTCCAATCGAGGCCTCTCCAAGAACTCCAGCAAGGCTGGTTGTTTGTAAGGGCAACCCTGTGTGGTTCCCCTGGGCTGGCTTGAAGACACTTTCCATCTAATATGAAAGAAGACCTTTTTCAAGGGAGTGCATCTCAATAAGCCGTAACGCCTCCGGAGGGCGAAAAAAGTGATCCCTTGGCCCTTTGGGCTTTGAAAGAGGCCCTCTGCCTAAAGATTGGGCAGCGCCGGAGAAACCCCATGAGGAAGCCTCTTTGAAGACGATTTCCACCACGATTTCCACAACTTTTTTACAGGATTTGTGGGGAAGCGAGCTAACCTAACGCATCGAAAAGACATTCTCTTTTTTCACCCTTCGACAGATCGATATCTCGTATTACCTTCCGGACCAAACACAAAATCCTGGGGTGGGAGGACCAACCTTAAAGGGTTTCTTCGCTCCGCTGGATCGGGTAGCGACCGTATTCGAGAGCGGCATCGAAGAGGGTACAGATGTTTTCCGGCCTCACCTCTGGACGGATGTTATGGACGGCCGCCAGGACGAACCCTCCGCCCGGTGCCAGATCTTCGATCCGTTTTCGAACCTCCCTTCTCACCTCTTCAGGGGTTCCAAAGGGAAGGACCCACTGGGTGTCGATTCCTCCCCAAAAGGTCAAGTCCTCTCCATAGAGCGCTTTTAGTCTCTTGGTATCGCCCATTCCCTTTGCTGACACCTGAACGGGGTTGAGGGCATCGATTCCAATGTCGATCAGATCGCCGATCAGAGGCTCCACGGCGCCGCAGCAATGATAAAGGATTTTCGCCTCGGGGGCATGTTTTTTCAAGAAATCGACGATCCTCTTGTGTCGGGGCTTCAAGAGCTTTCGATACATTTCAGGTGAATAGGTGAGTCCTTTCTGATGGGAGAGGTCGTCTCCCATCACGACCACATCCGCGAAATCGGCCACCTCTGCCAGAAGTCGGCGAGCCATCTCGATCATGATGTCGAGGATTTTGTCCATCATATATTCGAGAAGGGTGGGATCGAGCACGGTATCGACCAAGTATTGTTCGAGCCCTCGCATCCATTGGGTCTGGGTCATCACCAGGAGCGACGTATTGGCCACCACCGCAAACCCCTTTTCTCGATAGGATCGCGCTTTTTCGCGCAGGCCCTTCACCCGGGCGGGGTCTTCGGGATCGGGCCAAGGATAGCGATCGATCTCCAGCTTTGAGGTGACCTTTCGAAGAGGAGCCTCCGACTCGACGATGAAATGGGTCTGGGCCGTTTCGTCTTTCTGATAGACGATTCCCCATTCGTCCTTCACCTTTCCATCGGGTGTGCTTCGAAGTTTGAAGCCCGAAGGGGGGTTCCCCGTGACCATTTGGACGTCGATCCCGAACCGCTCGATGACATCGTCTCCCGGATAGGCGGTCATGAAGACGGGGCTCATGAGCTTCGTTTCGGAATGAAAGCCCAAATAGGATTTCAGGTTCTCGAGGGCTCCAAGGGAGATGGTGCTCGTGGAAGTGCCTCCCAAGTCAATCGGAACCCGATCAGCCTCCTGATGATTGAGTGCCCGAAGCACCCTCTCTCGCGAGGTCATGGTCATTTGCCAGGGCCGTACTCGAGGCTCTTGCGCCAGTTCATGCGTTCGCGCCAGTCGGGGTAAACATAGCGGCCGATGTTCATGTCGTCGGGATGGATGTATCGAGCCCCCGGAAGGAGGATGACCGATTTCATCTCGGGACGGTTCTCTTTGCTCTTTCTGGCAACAATGTATTCGAGATAGGAAGGATCTTCATAGCAGTTCCCCCAGTTGTCGTGGTGGTCGGGGATGACCACCTTTGCATTGAGCGCCTCGGCCACGCGCCAGACGTCCCAGGGAGACATCTTGTCCGTATAGCCCGGAGCGTTGTTCCCCATGTCCATACAGGCGACGTCGATCTTGTAATTCTGTCCAACCATCCGATAGCCGTTATGATAGAGGGTATCTCCCAGAAAGGCGATGCCGCCGCCTTCTGTATTGAAGATGAAACTTACGGCCACCTCTTCGAAGGGCCTTGGAGTCTCAAAGCCCGTCTTGGTCGCAATGACGTCGAAGTTGGGGGCGAAATCGATCTTCATATCCTCGATTTGAACGCTCTTACCGGGTTCTGTCACAATCAACCTCGCCTCGGGGACGCCCATGTTCTTCTTCATCCTTCGTGCGGCCTCAGGCGGCGCAATGAACTTGCAGTTTGTCGTCTGGAGGGCGGCACTGATGGTATAGAAGTCCATGTGGTCTTGATGATGGTGGGTCACACAGACTGCATCGAGACGTTTGAATTTCCATGGGTCGATCACATGGGGATTGAGTCGCATCCACCAAAGCTTGTCCGCACCGCTCGTCCGGCAGACGCCACAATACGAGTAGTCGGTAAAGATACTGGGTCCCGCGTAGGAATCCACCAGAAAGACAGCTCCAGCCTGGGACTTGAGGGCAAAGGAGGGGCCTCCAAAATACCAGAGGGCTCCCGTTCCCCGTTTGACCTGGAAGTGTTCGATTTCGTAGTTGAGAAAGGTTCCCCACTCGGGAAAGACTTCCTGAAGCCAGATCTCGCGAGTCATCTTCCGGGGAAGCCCGATTGTTCCTCCATCCATCACACCGAATTCGTCATATTTGACTACCGATTCGTCGCTCATCTTAAGCCTCCTTCTTCAAACGAAAATCGTTCTTTGGACTCCCGCTGCGCCTCCAGTGTCCTCGAGGTCGGATGATTTTTCCTCAAGGGTGCCGTTTTGCGGCGTTGAGATTTCGAACTCCTTAAAGATAGGCTCCCTCGACATGGAGAGAGAATGGGCCTTTCTTTTATCTCGAACAAACCCTCGTGTTGGACATCAATTCCAACACTCGGACCATGGCCGAGTGGTCAAGATCGAGCTCTCCCTGGGCGGCCAGGGCATTCCAGAGGTCGAGGGCCATGCTCGTTCCGGGAAGGTAAATCCCAAGCTCTTTTGCCATGGATGAAACGATGAGCAGGTCCTTTCTGTGAAACCGGGATTTCCCACCAGGTTCAAAATTTCCTTCGATCATACGCTGACCGTGAAGCTCCAGGACCCGACTTTGGGCAAAGCCTCCCATCATGGCTTTTCTAACCTTTGCCGGATCCACCCCCGCTTTCTTGGCGAAGATGAGCGCCTCAGCCACGGCCTCGATCGTGAGGGCCACAACGATCTGATTGGCCGCTTTCGCCACCTGTCCTGCTCCGTGGCTTCCCACGTAGGTGATATTTCTTCCCACCTTCTGGAGAATGGGGAGGACCTCTTCAAAAACCTCAGGCTTTCCTCCGACCATGATGGAGAGGGTTGCCTCCCGGGCTCCCACATCGCCGCCGCTTAAAGGTGCATCGAGCATCTCGACGCCCTTTTCGCTCAAAGTCGCAGCGAGCCTTCTCGCCGTGAAGGGGGAAATGGTGCTGGTTTCGATGAGAATCGAACCTCTCCTCATCCCTTCGAAGATCCCATTCTTCCCCAGGACGATCTCCTCGACCACCGGGTCGTCGGGAAGGGAAGTGAAGACCACGTCGGCCCATTCGCCGACCTCTTTCGGGCTTGAGCCTTCCCTCGCGCCTTGAAGGACCACCTCTTGGACATTCTTCTGATTCCTGCCCTGAACCATCAAAGGAAATCCAGCCTTGACGAGGTTCAGGCACATGGGTTTACCCATGTGACCAATGCCTACAAAACCAATCCGCTTCCGTGTTTCGATCTGTGCCATCTCAAAGCCTCCCTGACAGGTTCAAGAAGCCCCTCATTTTGACCTCCGAATGATAACGATTGTCCCTTTGAGTGTCAAGGGTCGACCCGAACGGAGCAGCCGTGATGTTGCAATAAATCCTGCTCAAAGGCCCCGGGGAAGGCTCGAGAGAGGGCTTGTAGCACTGCCTTAAGGGGGTTACGTATGAAGTTCCGTCGCCACCGCTCGACTTCCGCTTCCCGTGTCGGCAAAACCCCCTTGACAAGGCCTCCGAGATGTCCTCTGCGGAGCCCTTTGAGGCGTGATTTTTGTCACATCAGGGGCTATCCACTCTCTACCAAGCGCATGAACAGCTCAGGAGTACTGTCTGTTTTTGTAAAAAAAAGTTATTTTTCGTTAAAATTTTCTTGACACTTTCGTATTTCCTCCCTTATAATAGGCTCAAACCTCGAGAGGTTTTCCATGACCACGGAATTGATGAACACAAAAGAAGTGGCCCAATATCTCGGCATCCACGAAAAGCAGGTCTACGCCTTGATTAAGGCCCGACGTCTTCCATCGACACGGGTGACCGGGAAATGGGTCTTCCCGAAACGGCTGATCGATGAGTGGATCGAGGCCAAGGCGAAGGAGGGGCTTTCGTGGAGGGAGCGGAGGCCAAGCCGAAGGGAAGAGATTCTCTTGGCCTCGGGAAGCAACGATCCTCTCCTCGAGATGGTCCAGACCGATCTGAAGAGGAGTCACCCTCAGTTGAACATCTTTTCCACCAATACGGGGAGCACAGAGGGGCTTAAGGCTTTGAATAGGGGCTTTGCGGACGTGGCCTGGTCCCATCTTCTGGACGGAGAAAGCGGTCAGTACAATATCCCTTTTTTGACGAACTACCTTCCTGAGAAGAAACCCGTCGTCGTCAACCTCTTTCGGCGGGAACTCGGGTTCGTTCTGGCCCCCAAGAATCCTCACCACATTCGGGACTTCGGGGATTTGACTCGAAAGGGGATCCGACTGGTGAATCGCCAGAAGGGCTCGGGCACACGGGTCCTTCTCGATTTTCAACTGAGACGCCACGGCATTTCGGCTCGAAAGATCGTGGGCTACGAGACAGAGGTTTATACCCACTTCGAGGTGGGCCTTTCGATCCTTTCGGGAGAGGCGGATGTGGGGATCGCCACGCGCGCCATATCGAGCCTTTTGGGCCTCTCTTTTATCGCGATTACGGAAGAGAGGTTCGATATGGTTCTCGACCGATCGACCTTCTTCGACGAAGGGATTCAAGCCCTTTTGGAGGCCTTTCAGGGTCCGGCGTTTCAGAATCGGGTGAAGAAGCTGGGATACGATTTCAAAGATTGTGGAAAGATCGTTTACGCAGCACCCTGAAAAGGAGGGAAAGGACAAAATGGTCCATGGAAAAGGATGGGGCTTCGTATTTGCAGGCGTGTTCATTTCTTCGATCATCCAAATAGCTCCGTTCGCTTATGGAGGGCCCAAAGCGATTGTTCTTGCTACGACGACGAGCACACAGGATAGCGGGCTTCTGGATGTCCTGATCCCTCTCTTTGAGAGGAAAACAGGCTATTTTGTGAAGACGATCGCCGTAGGTTCGGGCCAAGCGATCGCCATGGGACAAAGGGGCGAAGCGGACGTGCTCCTGGTTCATTCTCCCTCCGCTGAAAGGAAGTTGATCTCGGACGGCCACGGAATCGGCCGGAGGCTCGTCATGCACAACGATTTCGTTCTGGTGGGGCCTTTGGAAGATCCGGCCCGGATCAGGGGGCAACGATCGGCTGTTGAATCGTTCAAAAGAATCGCCCTGGCGAGATCCCTTTTCATATCGAGGGGAGATCATTCCGGAACCCATGCAAAGGAGAAGGAAGTTTGGGGTCTTGCCGGCATCAAACCAGAGGGTGAGAAATGGTATCAACAGAGCGGTCTCGGGATGGGACAAACCCTGAGCGTGGCGTCCGAGAAGAAGGGCTATACCTTGACCGACCGGGGAACCTTCCTCGCTCTGAGAAGAAATTTGGCCCTCGAGGTGCTGGTCGAAGGGGATCGAACTCTCCTCAACATTTACCACGTGATCGAGGTGAATCCTACGAAGTGGCCCAAGGTCAACGCTCGAGGTGCAAAGGCTCTTGCCGATTTCATGGTTTCAAAAGAGACACAAGAGGTGATCCGGGCCTTTGGAGTGGATAAGTTCGGATCGCCTCTCTTCTTCCCGGATGCGGGCAAGGAAGAAAAGGACCTGGGCAAGTGAGGACGCAAGATGGACCTTATTCTCGAAGGCGTCAAGAAGGCATTCTGGCTGTTGATCACCTTTGATCC
>Ga0078972_1004700_pt3 | contig 27110 bp, 27 predicted proteins | sample YelNatPaOPGAMG01_FD_67568 | JGI IMG/M metagenome (GOLD analysis project Ga0078972, IMG submission 67568) | Hot spring thermophilic microbial communities from Obsidian Pool, Yellowstone National Park, USA - OP-RAMG-01 (SPADES assembly) (version 2) | ecosystem: Environmental > Aquatic > Thermal...
ATTCTAAATTCCAGATTCTAAATTCTAAAATTTCTATGGGTTCTCGTCATTTATCTCGTTCTATTGTTCTTCAAACTTTATTTGAATGGGATTTTAACAAATTACCCTTAGATAAAATATACGAAATTTTAGATTATAATGTTCAATCTTTAGGAGAAGGTTTGCCTGATAAAGAATATCCCAAAAAATTATTAGATGGCATTTTAAAATATTGGGATAAAATTAATAAATTAATTGAAAAAAGCGCTCCTGAATGGCCAATTGAACAGATTAATAATGTTGATCGTAATGTATTAAGAATTGGGATTTATGAATTAGTTTTTGGTAATAAAAATGAAGTTCCCCCTAAAGTAGCAATTAATGAAGCTGTTGAATTAGCCAAAGTATTTGGCGGTGATTCTTCAAGAAAATTTGTTAATGGTGTTTTGGGAACAATTTATCGTCAATTAGAAGAATTAGAAAAAAGTAAATCCCAAAACCAAAATAATAATTCTAATGAAAAGGAACAAAATAATTCTTAGTATTCTATAATGAAAGATATTAGTAATTTAGAAAAATTATTAAATTATCAATTTAAGGATCAAAATCTATTGATAGAGGCTTTAACCCATCGTTCTTTTTTAAATGAAAATAAAAATTGGCCCACTAACCATAATGAGCGATTAGAATTTTTGGGTGATTCCATTTTAGGCTTTATTACCGCTGAGTATTTATTTAAGAATTACCCCGATTTCCAAGAAGGACAATTAACAAGTGTTCGGGCTGCTTTAGTTAATGCCGATTCTTTATTAGATGTTGCTCATCAATTAAATTTAGAGCAATTTCTTTTTACTTCCAAAGGAGAAGCGAAAGACTTAAAAAAGAGTCGATCTTATTTGTTAGCTAATGCCATTGAAGCAATTATTGGTGCTTTATATTTAGATAGTGGCTTAAATCAAGCCAAAATTTTTGTTGAAAAATATATCTTGCCCAAAACAGAAGAGATTATTAAAAAAGCTAGCTATAAAGATGCAAAAAGTTTATTTCAGGAAAGAAGTCAGGAAATTTATGGTATTACCCCGGTTTATAAAACTTTAAATGCGTGGGGTCCAGATCATGATAAACAATTTGAAGTGGGTGTTTTTATCGGTGAAGAATTAATAGCTAAAAGTACTGGCCATTCTAAACAAGAAGCTGAATTAGAAGCTGCGAATATTTTATTAATCATAAACCCTGTCGTTTAAAAGATATTATTGATTTAACTGCTAGTGCTAAAATCGGATTAAAGGGTTTTTCTATTATTAATCAGGGTGCAGTTGAAAATGTTTTTTTGGTTTCTCCTCAAGAAAGAAGAATGATGCTTGAGGAGGTTTTAGGTTTAAAAAATTTAGAACTTAAAAAAGAAGAAGCAAAAAGAAAATTAGAGGAAACTATCATTAATCTTGATAAAACTTTAGCATTAGAAAAAGAAATTCTACCTCGCCTTCGTTTCTTAAAAAGACAGGTTGCTCGTTGGGAAAAACGAGAAGCTTTAGAACAAGAATTAAAAGATAATGAGAAGAAATATTTTATTTCCTTACTTCATCAATTATATACTGAAGAAAAATATGAACCTCAAAATTTAGAACAATTATCAAACGAATTAAATAAATTGAATACCCTAATTAAAGAGAAAGAAAATAATTTAATTTCTGTTAAGGAAGATCAAAATAAAGAATTGGAATTAACTATCCAAAATATTACCCAAGAAATAATTAATTTGCAGGATGAGAGGTCGGAATTATTAAGAGAATTAACTCGTCAGGAGGTAAACACAGAGATAAATTACTCTCTTAATGATTTTAAAAATGCTATTATTAATGTTCAGGCAACTCTTAAGAAATTATTATCCTATACCGAAATTACTGAAATTCATAATGAAATAGAAAAATTGATTAAAGATATCGATGAGTTATTAATACCTCATAAAAAGGAAGTTAATAACAAAGTAATAGAAGAATTGCAGAGTAAATTAAATAATTTAGAGGCACAATTGAAGGCAAAAAATGAATTATTAAAGCAAAATGAAGCTAATTTAAGGCAGAGTAATACTAACTTTCGTTCTCAATATGATGAAATAACAGAACTTCGTAACAAAAAGGAAGAAATCTTAAAGTTAATTCAAAAAGAAGAATTAGCTAACGAGAAATACAACCTGAAATTAAATGATATTAAACGTCGAATTAGTGAGGCAAATTATAATTTTGAAGAAATAGAAAGTTATTATGAGCAGAATAAAGATTTAGTAGTTCTAGATAATGAAATTAATGATCTTGAAAGACAAATTTTCCGTCTACGTAGAGAATTAGCCGAAATTGGTGTTGAAGACCAAAATGTAATTAATGAATACCAAGAAGTTAATAGTCGCTATGAATTTTTATCTCAACAAATAGAGGATTTAAGTAAAAGCATTAATGATTTAAAGATTTTAATTAAAGAGCTGACAAAAGATATTGAAAATAGTTTTAATCAAGCATTAGCAAGTATTAATCATGATTTTAATCGTTATTTTCGTTTAATGTTTAACGGCGGTTTTGCTAAATTAGAACAGATTAAAAGAAATAAAACTTCAGAAAATGAAGGAAATGAAGAAAATGAAGAAGAGAAAGAAAAAGAAGCAAATGATAATCAACCATTAGATGAAACTTATTGGGGAGTAGATATTAAGATTGATATTCCTAAAACTAATTTAAAAAGTATTGAAATTTTATCCGGCGGTGAAAAAACTTTAGTTGCTTTAGCCTTATTATTTGCCATCATTAATCAATCGCGTCCGCCATTAGTTATTGTTGATGAAATTGATGCTGCTTTAGACGAAGATAATTCTCGTCGTTTTGCTCAAATATTAAAAGAACTTTGCCGCGATACTCAATTTATTGCTATTACTCATAATCGCATGACAATGGCTGCCGCTCAAATTCTTTACGGAGTAACTTTATCTGAAAATAATTCTTCTCAACTTTTATCTATTAAATTAGAGGATTCTGACAAAATATTGAAATAAAATTGTAAATGAGTTATAATAATATTAGTTACGGTAGCTGAAAGGGTCGACAGCTACTTGAGTTGCAAGATAACCTTAATACTCAATTATGCCAGAAAAACCAACTGATCAATTAGTTCTCGAGACCATTGTAAAAAGCATTGTCAATCATCCTGAGGCTGTTCAAATCGAGAGAAAAATCGACGAAATGGGAGTTCTTCTCTCATTAAAAGTCGATCCTCAAGATATGGCTCAAATTATTGGCCGTCAAGGGGTGATGGCAAAAGCATTGAGAACTATATTAAGAGTTGTGGGAGCAAAAAATCGCGCTCGCATTAATTTAAAGATTGAAGAGCCTAGCGGTTCTCACAATACTCGCTCTGCTGATCAAGTAGCTGATCAGATAACTGAAGGATTAAATCTTTAATCCTTTAATTCATTGAAAAAATATAAAAACCGCGGTATGATAAAAATATCGCGGTTTTTTATTTCCCTATGATTAATTTTAAAATTATTACAATTTTTCCCGAGGCTTTTAGTAGTTATTTTAATATTTCTATTATTAAACGAGCTCTTTCAAAAAAATTAATCAAAATACAAATTTTTAATTTGAGAAAGTGGACTAATGATCGCCATCAAACAGTAGACGACCGTCCTTATGGCGGGGGAGCAGGTATGGTTTTTATGATTGAACCAATATTTAAAGCTTTAAAAGCTCTAACCAAGAATAAAAACAAAAAAAGACGTATTATTCTTTTTTCCGTTAGTGGGAAAAAATTTACTCAGCAAGATGCAGAAAGGTTAAAAAAATATGAAGAAATAATTTTTATTTGCCCTCATTATGAAGGTGTTGATGCAAGAGTTAAAAAATTAATCGATGAAGAGATATCGATTGGGGATTATATTTTAACTGGCGGAGAATTACCAGCAATGGTAGTAATTGACGCAATTACTAGATTAATTCCCGGAGTAATTAATGAAGATTCATTAAAAGAGGAATCTTTTTATCTTCATCCTGATGCTAAGGACAATAAAAAGAAAATTTCCCAAGGAGTTTTATATTACGAATACCCGCAATATACAAGACCAGAGGTATTTTATCCTGAGCCTAAAAATAAAAAAATATAAAAGAAAAATTACTACTACTGGTCCTGGCGGTTTAGTAAGAGAAAGAGCTGGTTTAGAGGTTCGTGATGTTCACCCAAGTCATTATGGTCGCTTATGCCCAATTCAAACTCCTGAGGGTCAAAATATTGGCTTGGTGCTTTCTTTAGCATTATACGCTCAATTAAATGAGTTTGGTTTTATTGAAACTCCTTATGTAAAAGTTAAAAATGGTCAAGTAACCAAAGAAATTGTTTGGTTGGATGCTTTTGAGGAGTTAAAACATAAAATTGCTCACGGAGGAATTGATTTAGATGAAAATTACCGTATTAAAGATGAATTTGTTGGCGCTAGGGTAAATGGTGAACCAACAATGGTCCATCGTGATGAGGTTGATTTAATGGATGTTTCTTGTCAGCAAACAATTTCTGCCGCAGTAAGTTTAATTCCTTTCTTAGAACACGATGAATCAAATCGTGCTTTAATGGGTGCTAATATGCAAAGGCAGGCAGTTCCTTGTATTAGGCCAAGGGCGCCGCTTGTGGCAACTGGTATGGAAAAGAAAATTGCTTTAGAATCAGGACATTGTTTATTAAGTGATGTTGAGGGAGAAGTTATTTTTGTTGATAGCTCTAAGATTGTTATTAAAACTAATGATAATAAAATAAAAGAATACAATTTAACAATTTTTGAAAGAAGTAATAAAAATAGTTGCCTTCATCAAAGACCAGTAGTTACTAAAGGCCAAAAAGTAAAGAAAAATGATTTGTTAGCTGATGGTTCTATTAGTGATAATGGTCAATTAGCTTTAGGTCAAAATTTAGTTGTTGCTTTTATTCCTTTTTACGGATTCAATTACGAGGACGCCATAGTTATTTCAGAGAGAGTGCTGAAAAATGATTACTTTACTTCAGTTTATTTGGAAGAATTTACTTGCGATGTTTTAGAAACAAAATTAGGGCCTGAAGTTACTACTAAAGATATTCCTAATGTTTCTGAAGAAAAATTAAAGGATTTAGATGAAGAAGGAATTATTAGAATTGGTGCTGAAGTAAAACCAGGCGATATTTTAGTTGGTAAAATTACTCCCAAGGGAAAAGCTGAATTAACTCCTGAAGAAAGATTATTACAGGCTATTTTTGGAGAAGAAGTAAAAGATGTTAAAGATACCTCTTTAACTCTCGAACCTTCACGTCAGGGTCGAGTTATTAGAACCAAAGTATTAAGTCGTGAAAATAATGATAAATTAGAACCTGGTATTATTAAAAGAATTAGCGTTGAAATCGCTGAATTAAGAAGATTAAGAGTTGGTGATAAATTAGCTGGTCGTCACGGTAACAAAGGTGTTATTTCAGTAATTCTTCCTGAAGAAGATATGCCTTATTTAGAAGATGGTACTCCAGTTGATATTGTTTTAAATCCTTTGGGTGTTGGTAAAAGAATGAATTTGGGACAAATTTTTGAAAGTGCCTTAGGTTTGGCTTGTAAAGTTTTAAATTATCAAGCCATTACTCCGGCCTTAGATGGTGCTCGAGAAGAAGATATTAAAAATGAATTAAAAACAGCTGGTTTACCAGAAGATGGCAAATTAACTGTTTATGACGGTAAAACTGGTGAGCCATTTAAACAACCGGTTTCTGTTGGAGTAATGTATGTTTTGAAATTAGAGCATATGGTAGAGGATAAAGTTCATATGCGTTCTATTGGCCCTTATTCTTTAGTCACGCAGCAGCCATTAGGCGGTAAAGCTCATCATGGTGGTCAGAGATTTGGAGAAATGGAGGTCTGGGCATTAGAAGGTTATGGTGCTGCTTATACTTTACAAGAAATGATTACTATTAAGTCAGATGATATCATTGGTCGTGCTGCTACTTACGAAGCGATTATTAGGGGAGAAAAAATTAAAAGTCCTAATATTCCAGCTGCTTTTAATGTTATTTTGAAAGAGTTGCAAGCTTTAGGATTAAGAGTGGATTTATTAGGAGTAAAGACTAATGAAAATATTCAATTAGAAGAAACTAAAAAAGATTAATTTTTAACGAATAAATTTTTAAAATTTTATTCTATGGCACCAAAAGAAAATAAAGAAATAAAAATTAATGACTTCGATGCTTTAGCAATTAGGTTAGCATCTCCAGAAGATATTTTAAGTTGGTCTTATGGAGAGGTTACTAGGGCAGAAACAATCAATTATCGAACTCAAAAGCCAGAAAAAGAGGGTTTATTTTCTGAACAGATTTTCGGTCCGGTCAAAGATTATGAATGCGCTTGCGGTAAATACAAAACAGCCCGTTATAAGGGAATTGTTTGTGACCGTTGTGGCGTTGAAGTAACTCGTTCTTCAGTTCGTCGTGAAAGGATGGGGCACATTACTTTAGCAGCACCAGTTGCCCATATTTGGTATTTAAGAAGTGTTCCTTCTCGTATCAGTTTAATATTAGATATTCCTTTGCCAGCTTTAGAAAAAGTTATTTATTATAATAGTTATATTATTACTTCAGTTGATGAAGAAGCAAAAAAGAAAGCTTTAGAAGATTTAGAAAGAGAATTTAGAAATAAATTAAGCAATTGGCCAAAAGACCAAAGAGAGGAGTTAGAAGAATCTTACAAGAAAACAAAATTGGAATTAGAAAATTTAAAAGTAAAAACTATTTTATCAGAAATAGAATATTTACAATTAGCTAAAGATTATGCTCACATTTTTGTTGCTCAAACAGGAAGCGAACCTTTAAGGAAATTATTAGAAGAAATGGATTTAGAAAAAGAAAAGATAAAAATAGAAGAAGAGATTAAAAAAACAAGACAAGGTGCTCAAGTTGATAAAAAATTATTAAATCGCTTAAAATTAGTAAAATCTTTAATTAAATCTAAAGTTCGTCCGGAATGGATGTTTTTAACAGTTTTATAAATTAATTGAAGAAGGACCAGATATTGTTTGGGAAATATTAGAAAATGTCGTTAAAGGTAAATATGTTTTACTTAATCGTGCTCCTACTTTACATCGTTTAAGTATTGAAGCTTTTCAACCTCGCTTAATTGAAGGTTTGGCAATTCAAATTCCTGCTTTAGTTTGTCCACCATTTAATGCTGATTTTGATGGTGATCAGATGGCAGTTCATTTACCTTTAACAGAAGAAGCACAACGAGAATCAGAAAGTCGTATGCTCGCTAGTTTGGGCTTGTTAAAACCAGTTGATGGTGATCCAGTAATGCAACCTCGTCACGAGATGGCTTTAGGTATTTATTGGCTTACCATGGATGTTAATGATTCTCGTAAAGAAGAGGAATATAAAGTATTTAGCAACATTAATGAAGTTTTATTAGCTATTGATAATCACAAAATAACTTATCAAGAAAAAATTAAAGTTCGTCTTAATAAAATTACTACTGATAAAGAAGAGCCAGGAACATTAGTTACTACTACTGCAGGAAGAATAATCTTTAATCAAGTTTTACCTGATGATTTTCCCTTTATTAATAAACAATTAGTTAATAAGGATTTAAAGAAAATAACTCGGGATTTAGTATATCGCTATAAAGATTTTAATTATTGTTCTGAAATTTTAGATAAAATTAAGGATTTAGGTTTTTATTACGCCACTTTATCTGGTATTACTTGGGGCTTATCTGATTTAAAAATTCCTCAGGAGAAAAAGCAAATAATTGAGGAAACTAATAAAAAAGTTCAAGAAATTAATTCTCAATATGAAGAAGGTCTTTTAACTTTGAATGAAAAGAAAGTTTTAACAGAGGAAGAATGGCGTTTAGCCATTAGTAAAGTTAGTGAATTTGTACCGAAAGCTTTATCGCCATTAGATTCAGTAGCTATTATTTTCAATTCTGGCGCTCGTGGAGGTTGGGATATTGCTACTCAGATTATGGGTATGAAAGGATTAGTAGTTAATCCAGCTGGTCGCATTATTGATTTACCAATTTTGCATTCTCACCAAGAAGGGTTTGATGTTTTGGAATATTTTGCTGCTTCTCATGGTGGTAGAAAGGGTTTAGCTGATACAGCTTTAAAGACTTCTAAAGCCGGTTATTTAACAAGAAGATTAGTGGATGTTAGCCAAGAAGTTATTATTCGAGAAGAGGATTGTGGCACTAAAGAAGGGGTAACGATTTCTAAGAAAGAAGCTGAAGAAGCAGGGGAGAAATTTGAAGAAAAAATTTATGGTCGTTATTTAGCTCAAGACGCAATTAATAGTAAAGGAGAAATTATTGCTCGTCGCAACGAATTAATTACTTTAGAATTATCTAAGAAAATTGCTGAGGAATGCGATGCTGTTGTTGTTAGATCTCCTTTGACTTGTAATACTCCCTATGGTGTGTGTCAAAAATGTTATGGCATGGATTTGGCTTGGTTAAAACCAATTGATTTAGGAGAGGCAGTGGGAATTGTTGCTGCTCAATCTATTGGTGAGCCAGGAACTCAATTAACATTAAGAACTTTTCATACTGGTGGTGTCGCTCAAGCTTTGGATATTACTCGAGGTTTACCAAGAGTAGAAGAATTAGTTGAGGCTCGAACTCCAAAAGGGGAAGCTCCGATTAGTGAAGTAGATGGTGAAGTAATTGATATTGAAAAACAAACTCACTATAATATTGTTCGTATTAGAATTGAATCTGAATCCAATAATGAAACTAAGAAGAAAAAAGATAAGAAAGCCTCAGATGTTATTGAATATAAAATTCCGGCAATTAATACTTTATGGGTTAAGGTAGGGGATAAAGTGAAAAAAGGTGATCAACTTTGTGAGGGTAGTCTTAATTTAAGAAAAATATTAAAAATTTTAGGAAAACAAGCTTGTCAGAAATATATTCTTACTGAAATTAAAAAAGTTTATAACGATGCTGGTGGTGATAAAATTAACGATAAACATTTGGAAATTATTATTAGACAAATGTTCTCTCGAGTAAAAGTTATTGAACCAAATGATTCAGAATTTGTACCAGGAGAAATTATTGAAAAAGAACTTTATCAAAAAATTAGTAACGATTTAGAAAAAGAAGGAAAGAAAGCTCCTAAAGTTGAAGAAATCGTTCTTGGTATTAAATCAGTTGCGTTAACTTCTTCTAGTGTTTTAGCTCCAGCATCATTCCAAGAAACTACTCGAGTTTTAGTAAAAGCTTCACTTGAAGGAAGAGTAGATTACTTAAGAGGATTAAAAGAAAATGTAATTATTGGTCGTTTAATTCCTGCTGGTACTGGTTTTAGAAAGAGTGTTATTCAATATGATTAAAAACAATAAGAAAATTATTAGCAAAAAAGATGTCGAAGACGCCCTAAAAACAGTTTTTGATCCCGAATTAGGTATTAATATTGTTGATTTAGGATTAATCTATGACATTGTTATTAATGATAGTAGCGACGAAGTAAAAATAGTAATGACTTTAACGAGTCCTTTTTGCCCTTTTAATTCTTTTATGCTGTCAAATGTTGAAGAACAGGTTAAACTTTTGGGTTTTAAAAAAGTTAATATTGAATTAACTTTTGAACCTTTGTGGTCGCCCTCACGAATTAATAAAAAGGTAAAATTAGCTAATTTATCTCCGTCAGCAAAACCTAAAAAAGCCAATCCGAAAAAGAAAGCATCTACCAAGAAAAAATAGCAAGTATTTTTTATCCGTTTAATTTAATTTTATAGGAATTAAATATTGATGTTGATTCTTTATTAAAAGATATTTTAGAAGAAATTATTAAATTGCCACGTATTTTTGTGAATAATGAAGGAATTGGTCAGATGTATCTTTCTCCTGAAATGATTCAAATATTAGAAATTGCCAGTAAAAAATCAGCTGAAGATAAAAATGAATTTGTATCATCAGAATATTTATTTTACGGAATTTTAGCAACTAATAATTCTGCTACGGAATTAATTAAAAAATATGATTTAGATAAAGAAAAATATTTAGAAGCCTTATATTCTTTTGTTGGTGAAGAAAAAACTACTGATGAATTCCAAGAGCCTACAGGAAGCATTTTGGATAAATACAGCCAAGATTTAGTAGCTTTAGCCAAAGCAAATAAACTTGACCCAGTAATTGGGAGAGAAAAAGAATTATTAAGAGTAATGCAGATTTTATCACGCCGTACTAAAAATAATCCTATTTTAATTGGTGAAGCAGGAGTTGGTAAAACTGCTATTGTGGAAGGTTTAGCACAAAAAATAGCTCAAAATGATGTTCCTGAAATTTTGAGAAATAAAAGGATTATTTCTTTGGATTTAGGAGCGTTAATTGCTGGAACTCGTTTTCGTGGTGAATTTGAAGAAAGATTTAAGAAAGTATTAAAAGAAATTCAGAAAGACAAAAATATTATTACTTTTATTGACGAAATTCATACTTTAGTTGGTGCTGGTGCAGCTGAAGGAGCGATTGATGCTTCTAATTTATTAAAACCAGCTTTAGCTCGTGGCGAATTACGGTTAATTGGAGCCACTACTTATAAAGATTATCGCGAACATATTGAAAAAGACCCAGCTTTTGAGAGAAGATTCCAAACTGTTACCGTTGAAGAACCGTCTCAGGAAGAGGCAATTACTATTTTAAGAGGTTTAAAAGAAAAATATGAAGCTCATCACGGTTTAAAAATTTCTGATGAAGCTATTATTGCTGCAGTCCAATTATCAGTTCGTTATATAACCGGAAGATATCTACCTGATAAAGCGATTGATTTAATTGATGAAGCAGCCTCTTTATTAAGTTTAGAAATTGGAAGTACACCGTTGCCAATTTTAGAATTAGAAAGACAAATTAAAGATTTAGAATTAGAAAAAGAAGCATTGAAAAAAGAAGCTACTAACAGTTTAAGATTAAAAGAAATTGAGAGGGATTTAAAGAAATTAAAGAAGAAACACGAAGAATTAATAAATCGCTGGAATAAAGAAAAAGAGTTGTTCTTATCAATAGCAAAAATTAAAAAGGATATTGAAGAAGCTCGTTTAAGTGCTCAGCAAGAAGAAAGAAATGGTAATTTAGAAAAAGTAGCAGAAATTGTTTACGGACAAATTCCTCAATTAGAAAAAGAACTAAATTCTTTAGAGCATTCTTTAAATAAAATTCCCGAAAAAGAAAGATTCTTTAGAGAAATGGTTACTCGAGAGGATATTGCTCGAGTAGTTTCTCGTTGGACTGGTATTCCAGTTACTGAAATTTTAGAAGATGAAATGAAAAAATTAAGTCATATGGAAGAGATTTTATCTCAAAGAGTGGTTGGGCAAGAGGAAGCAATTAAAGCTATTAGTCGCGCTATTAGACGCGCTCGAGCTGGTATTTCAGAAGAAGATCGCCCCTTGGGTTCTTTTATGTTTTTAGGACCAACTGGTGTTGGTAAAACAGAATTAGCTCGGGCTTTAGCAGAATTTATGTTTAATGATGAGAAAGCTTTGATTCGTATTGATATGTCTGAATATATGGAAAAACATAGTGTGGCACGATTAATAGGTTCTCCTCCTGGCTATGTTGGTTATGAAGAAGGCGGACAATTAACAGAAATAGTCAAGCATCGCCCCTACAGCTTAATTCTTTTTGACGAAATTGAAAAAGCTCATCCAGAAGTTTTTAATATTTTATTGCAAGTATTAGATAATGGTCGTTTAACCGATGGTAAAGGAAGGGTAGTTAATTTCCGTAATACAATTATTATTATGACTTCTAATTTAGGAGGGGAGTACATTAAAGAAATGGCGAGTTTAGGTTTTAATTATAAGAAAGAAGATACTGACTATACCAATCAAAGAGAAACATTAAAAACAAAAATTCTTGAAGCTCTTCAAGAGTTTTTCCGCCCCGAATTTCTTAATCGTATTGATGATATTATTATTTTTAATCCTTTAACTCCAAAAGAAATTGAAAAAATCGTAGATTTACAGATTAATAGAATCAAGAAGAGATTAGAAACAAAAGGACTTTTATTAGATTTTACTAAAGAAGCAAAGAAATATTTAGCTTTAAAAGGTTACGACCCAAATTTTGGTGCTCGACCATTAAAACGTTTAATTGAAAAAGAAGTTTTAGACCCAATTGCTGATAAAATTATTAACCAAGAAATAAAAGGCAATAGCAAACTTATTATTGATAAGGAAAAGGAGGGATTGGTAATTAAAACGCAAAAATGATTAATAAAAAACTATTTAGTTACTTAATCGAGAAATTAAAACAGCCTAAGCAATTATCTTTTAATTTATCTCTTTTTGAAGGAATTTTTTTCTCTTTGTTATTTTTTTCTTATTTAGCAATTAGCTATCTTTTTGGCTTTTTGCCTTATTGATAGTAATTCCGATAAGGTATTTTGTAATTCAGCCCTTTATTGTTAAAGGAAGCAGTATGGAACCGAATTTTTACACTAATGATTATTTAATTATCGATGAAATTTCTTATCGTTTTCGTCAACCTCAAAGATACGAAGTAATAGTTTTAAAAGCTCCCAATCACCCAGAAGAGTATTATATTAAGCGTATTATTGGTTTGCCTAATGAGACAGTGATTATTAATAATGGGCAGGTTAAAGTAATTACTCCGAATAATGAAACAATTAATATTGATGAAAGCTATTTACCACCCAATACTCTTACTAGTGGTAATTTAACCATTACCTTAAAACCAAATCAATACTTTGCCTTGGGTGATAATCGGGCTGTTTCTTATGATTCTCGTAATTGGGGTCCTTTTGATAAAAGTTTAATTGTTGGGAGGGTTTGGTTAAGACTTTGGCCCTTAAATCGAATTACTATTTTTAATAATTATCATAATGCGTATGCCAAATAAAAATAGTTCTCAAGAGGCAGTAAAATCTAAAAAGATGAAATTTCAAGCTCCACGAGGCATGAAAGATATTTTGCCTCAAGATTTTTTATATTATGATTATCTTTTACAAAACGCAAAGAAAACTTTTGAATATTTTGGTTTTCGAAGATGTGAGCCACCTCTTTTAGAAAAAGCAGAACTATATAATAAAGGTGTTGGAACAAATACTGAAGTAGTAGAAAAAGAGATGTACACTTTAAGAACTAAAGAAGAGGGCGATTTATTGGCATTAAGACCAGAATATACAGCTGGAGTAGTGAGATGTTATTTAGAAAACGGAATGTTTAATTGGCCTCAACCTGTTAAATTATATTCTTTTGGCCCTGTTTTTCGTCATGAAAAACCTCAAGCAGGTCGTTATCGTCAGTTTTATCAATTAAATGCTGAAATTATTGGAGATGGCTCTCCAGCTTTAGATGCCGAATTAATTTTAATGGTAAAAGAATTTCTTAAATCATTAGGATTTAAAGATGAAAATTTAGAATTAAGAATTAATAGTATTGGTTGTACTAAATGCCGTAATTCTTATATTAAAGATTTAAAAAAATATTACGAAAGTAACTATAAATCTATTTGCGATGATTGTAAGAAACGTTTAAAAACAAATCCTTTAAGAGTTTTAGATTGCAAAAATAGCAAATGCCAAAATGTAAAATTAAAAGCGCCTAATATTTTAGATTATTTATGCGATGATTGTAAAAAACATTTTTCTACTGTTTTAGAAATTTTAGATGCTTTAGAAATTACTTATGTTTTAGATAAAACTTTAGTGAGAGGATTAGATTATTACACGCGCACAGTTTTTGAAATTCGAAGTAAAAGCAAAGAAGGGGATTTTGCCGTTGGGGGTGGTGGTCGTTATGATTATTTGGTAAAATTGTTAGGAGGATTAGATCGACCAGCAGTAGGAGTTGCCTTTGGGGTAGAAAGATTAATCGAGGAATTAAAAACAATTAAGAAAAATTTAGAATTTCCTCAACCGAAAGTATTTTTAATTCAATTAGGAGATGCAGCTAAAAAGCAAGCCTTTATTCTTTTAAAAAGATTAAAGGAAGCTGGTATTCCAAGCTCGAAAAAGAAAATTTTATCACAAAAAGCCTAATGAAAGGAGTAAAAAATTATCAGCTTTGCATCGCTTAAGAGTAAAACAAGAAATGGAATTAAAGCGCAAGAAAGGTTTAATTTAATTATGCCTTCTAAAAAATTAGAAGTCTTAGTTTATAATTATTCTCATTCAAGAATTCCTAAAAAATTAATTATTGAAACGATAGAGAATACCATCTTCCGTCTTAAAAAGAATCCTTCTCTTTTAATCAAAAAAACAAAAAGTTGGAAAAAAAATAAGAATTACTTTTTAATAAACGAGATTAAAGAATTGTCAGTCATTGCTGTTACTCCTTCTAAAATAAAAGATATTAATTATTCCTGGAGAAAAAAGAATCAAGTTACGACAATTATTACATTTTTAGAAGGCGATATCTTTATTTGTCCTCAAGAAATTAAAAACCGAGCGCAAAAATTTAATCTTACTGAGAGTGAATTATATCAACGATTATTAATTCATGGAATTCTTCATCTTTTAGGTTTTACTCATAAGGAAGAAAAAGAAAGAAAAGAGATGGAAGAATTAGAAGAAAAGATTTTCTTAAAAATTAAATAATTTAATTTTCTGCATTTACATTATTATGCCATCCCATATTTTAGTTTTAGATTTAGGAACTAGTAATATTAAGGCTTTAGTTGCCCAATATACTAACAATAATTGGCAGATTGTTTTTCCTGCCTCTAAAAAATCGCAAGGAATTAAACAAGGGATGGTCGATAATGTTGAGATGGTAGTTGATAGTCTGGATGAATTATTTAACGAAATTTCAAGCGTTAATAAAAATTTTCTTTTTAAAGAAGCTATTGTTGGTTTAAATGGTCCCCATTTAGAAACTCGAATCTCTAAAGGAGTTTCGGTAATTAGTCGAGCTGATGGGGAAATTAGCGAAGATGATAAAGAAAGGGCTTTAAAAACAGCTCAAAGTTTTGTTTTGCCAACTAATCGCACTTTAGTTCAAACAACAATAAAAAATTATATTATTGATGGTAATTATAAAGTAAAGGATCCTTTAGGAATGAAAGGTTTGAGGTTAGAGGTTGAGTGTTTATTAATAGATGCTTTTTCAATGGCAATGCGAAATTTAAATAGAATTGGCGATACTTTAGGAATGAAATTTAATTACATTATCACTCCTTATGCTGGTGCTGAATGGTCATTAACAAATCAGGATAAAGATTTAGGAACTGTAGCTATTGATTTAGGTGGGGGAACAACTGGAATGTGTGTTTATGAAGATGGAGAATTAATAGATTTAAAAGTATTTCCAGTAGGAGGAAACAATATTACTAATGATATCGCTGTGGGATTAAAAACTTATGTTAATATCGCGGAAAAAATAAAAACTACTGAAGGAGTTGCTTTAGCAAAAAAAGTTTCTAAAGGAACAACAATTAATTTAAATGAATTTTTAGAAAATGGCGAAAATGACGAAGAGGAATTAATTATTAATAAAAAATTTTTAGCTGAAATTATCGAAGCTCGCTTAACTGAAATATTTGATTTAGTAGGTGAACGTTTAAAAGACTTAAATCGTTTTGGAAAATTACCAGGAGGAGTAGTTCTCTATGGAGGTGGCGCTTTAATGCCTTATATTGTTGATTTGGCAAAAGATCGTTTAAAATTGCCAGTCAGAATCAGTAAAACTGAAAGTGATTGGTATCAAGATCAGCTAGATTCTTCTTTTGTTTCTGCTTTAGGTTTATTATCATTAACCCTTAAAAATAATAATAATCCTCAAATAGGAAGTAATTTGTTCGAAAAAATAAAAGACCTGTTTAACTTATAAGCATTTTTTTATATCGAAAATAAAAATTTTTATACAAAACATAAAACTTTTTTATGAAAAAAATAAAACAATTAAAACATCCTCATAAAGCAAAAAAAGAAGAAAAAGAGAAAGTAATTCATTTAATTCCTGAAGAAAAATCACCCTCAATGGTATCTCAAAAAGTAAAATTAAAAATTATTGGTGTTGGTGGTGGCGGTAATAATGTTATTAATCGATTATATGATAAAAGAATTGAGGGGATAGAGTTAATTGCTGTTAATACTGATATTCAAGGTTTAAAACATACCAAAGCAGATGTAAAAATTCAGATTGGTAAAATGTCTTGTCGGGGATTAGGTGCCGGAATGGACCCTTCAAAAGGAAGAGAAGCTGCAGAAGAAGATTTAGAGGAAATTAATAAAGCAATTAAAGGAGCAGATTTAATTTTTATTGCTGCTGGCTTGGGCGGTGGAACTGGTTCTGGCGCTAGTCCTGTAATTGCTAATTTAGCGAAGCAATCAGGAGCTTTAACTATTGCGGTGGTAACAAAGCCTTTTTCCTTCGAGGGAAGTAAAAGATTGGAAATAGCAGAAGAAGCTTGGCAAAAATTATATAATGAAGTTGATGCTATTGTGACAATTCCTAATGATCGAGTATTTAATATTATTGATGAAAAAACACCTATTTTAGAAGCTTTTAGTAAAATTGATGAAATTTTAAGAGAAGGAGTGAAAGGAATTTCTGATTTAATAGCTTATCCCGGTTTAATTAATTTGGATTTTGCTAATATTAAAACAATTATGACTAATGCTGGTTCAGCTATTCTTGGTTTAGGAAAGGCTAAGGGGGCTGATCGAGCTAAAATTGCTGCTCAAAAGGCAATTTCTTCACCTCTTCTAGATCTTTCTATTCAGGGAGCTACGAGAGTGTTATTTAATGTCAGTGGTGGTCGCGATATGACATTAATAGAAATAAATAATGCTGCTCGGGTAATCACTGAATCTATTGCTAAAGATGCTCAGGTAATTTTCGGTACTAGTTTTGATAAAGATTTGAATAAAGGCGAAATGAAAGTCACGGTTATTGCTGGTGGATTTGAAGATGAGAATCGAGAATTTGTCCCGTCATTGCCGTTAGGAATAAAAATTCCCGAAACAGAATCGAAAATAATTGAGCCCCAAGAGAAAGAAGAAACAGAAGATGAGACATTGAAAAAGATTGAAGAAGAAGCCAAGGATTTAGAAATTCCTGCTTTTTTAAGAAAAAAGAAGAAAGATTAAATTTTACTTCCTACTTTATTTTATAAAAACAAACTTTAAAGTTATTAAAGTCCTATGGCTAAAAAACCAACCAACCATATTAAATTTGTTATTAAACGTGATGGGAAAGAGGTTCCCTTTGATAAATCAAGAATCGAAGAGGCTATTTTTAAAGCTTTAACGGCAACAGGGGAAGGTGGTAAAAAAGATAGCCAGGAATTAACAAAGAAAGTAGTTACTTTATTGAATCGTCGTTTTAAAAAAGATGAAAAACCCCATGTTGAACAAATACAGGATATTGTTGAAGAAGTTTTAATTTTAGAAAATTTTACCGAAACAGCCAAAGCCTATATTCTTTATCGTGAACAGAGAAGACAATTAAGAGAAGCAAAAATTGCTACTGAAGAAGCGATGAGTTTAGTAGATGATTATCTTAATGGTAGTGATTGGGAAATCAAAGAGAACAGTAATATGGCTTTTTCTTTGCAGGGATTAAATCATTATGTTTCTTCCTATGTAATTAAAAAATATTGGCTTAATCGTATTTATCCCCAAGAAATAAGAAAAGCTAATGAAGAAGGCGATTTACATCTTCACAATTTAGATATTTTAGGCGCTTATTGTTGTGGTTGGGATTTGTTTGATTTGCTTCAAAAAGGATTTGGTGGTGTTTTTGGTAAAATTCAATCAAAACCTCCAAAACATTTCCGGGCTGCTTTAGGACAAATAGTTAATTATTTCTATACTTTACAAGGCGAAACAGCTGGTGCTCAAGCTTTTTCTAATTTCGATACTTTGTTAGCACCTTTCATTCGTTATGATAATTTAAATTACCAAGAAGTAAAGCAGGCATTACAAGAATTTATGTTTAATTGTAATGTCCCTACTCGCGTTGGTTTTCAGACTCCTTTTACCAACATTACTTTAGATTTAAAAGTCCCTGAACATTACAAAAATTCACCAGTTATTATTGGGGGAGAACCTCAAAATGCAGTTTATGGTGATTTTCAAAAAGAAATGGATATTTTGAATCAAGCTTTAACAGAAGTTTATACCGAAGGTGATGCTACTGGCCGTGTTTTCACTTTTCCCATTCCAACTTACAATATTACCAAAGATTTTGATTGGGATAATGAAGCTTACGAAGGTATTTGGAAAATGACTGCTAAATACGGTATTCCTTATTTTTCTAATTTTATTAATTCTGATATGAAACCTGAAGATGCGAGAAGTATGTGTTGTCGTTTGAGATTAGATAATCGTGAGTTATACAAAAGAGGTGGTGGCTTATTTGGTGCTAATCCTTTAACTGGTTCTATTGGAGTGGTAACTATCAATTTACCTCGTATTGGTTATTTATCAAAAACTAAAAAAGAGTTCTTTGAACGATTAACAAAATTGATGGATTTAGCTAAAACTAGTTTAGAAATTAAGAGAAAAGTCTTAGAAGATTGGACTGAAAAGGGTTTGTATCCTTATTCTAAAGTTTATCTTGAAGGAGTAAAGAAATTAAGGGGTAGTTATTGGGCAAATCATTTTTCAACCATTGGTTTAATTGGTATGAACGAAGCTCTGCTTAATTTTATGGGAGTTAATATTGCAGATAAAAAAGGATTAGAATTTGCTGAAGAGGTTCTTGATTTTATGAGAGAAAGATTAATAAAATATCAAGAAGAAACTGGTAATTTGTATAATTTAGAAGCTACTCCAGCTGAAGGTACTTCTTATCGTTTAGCTCTAAAAGATAAAAAGAGATATCCTGATATTATTACTGCTGGAGAAAAAGAACCTTATTATACTAATTCTACTCAATTACCAGTTAATTATACTGATGATTTGTTTGAAGCTTTAAAATTACAAGATCCACTCCAAACAAGATATACTGGTGGAACAGTTTTCCATGCCTTTTTAGGTGAAGCTGTTTCTGATACCAAAGCGGTTAAAAATTTAATTAAGACAGTTTTTGAGAAATTCAGGTTGCCTTACTTTACTCTAACTCCAACTTTTTCCGTTTGTCCTGTTCATGGTTATATTAGTGGTGAACATCATACTTGTCCTAAATGTACCATTGAACAACCGTGTGAAGTTTATTCTCGCATTGTTGGTTATTTGCGGCCAGTACAGCAATGGCATTTTGGCAAACAGGAAGAATTTAAAGAAAGAAAAACCTTTAAAGTGTAATTTATGTTCTTTGGCGGCCTTCAAAAAACAACCTTAGTGGATTATCCAGGAAAGGTGGCAGCCACTGTTTTTACTGTAGGCTGTAATTTTCGTTGCCCTTATTGCCATAATCCAGAATTAGTTTTACCAGATTTAATTAAAAAACAACCGCAAATTTCTGAAGAAGAAGTGATTAATTTTTTATCCGAAAGACAAGGATTATTAGAAGGTTTATGCATTACTGGCGGAGAACCAACTTTACATCAAGATTTAATTAATTTTTTAGAAAAAGTGAAAGCATTGGGTTATTCCATTAAACTTGATAGTAATGGCTCGCAACCTCAAGTATTAAAGGAAATATTTCATAAGAAATTAATTGATTATATTGCCATGGATGTAAAAACTGTTCCTCAGAAATATCATTTAGTTACTTTAAACCAAATTCCAGCAGAAAACATTTTAGAATCAATAAATTTGATTAAAGAAAGTGGTATTGATTATGAGTTTCGTACTACTGTTGCTCCAGAAATAGTAACCAAAGAAGATATTTTTCAAATAGTAGAATTAATTAAACCTGCCCGTGCCTATTTTCTCCAACCCTTTAAAGGGATAAAAACTTTAGATCCTCGTTTTACTCAATTAAAAGGGATTTCTGAAGAAGAGTTAAAGGAAATTATTACGCAAATAAAACCATTCTTTAAAGAATGTGCCCTTAGATAAAAGACAGTTTCTAATAAAGCTCCGAATAGGTGGGGCGGTTTTCTTATTATTGGTCATTCTGTTTAAACTTTTATTTAATTTTTCTTATCCTGATGCTACAAAATCTTTTAAAAGATTATTGCCTAACTTTATCGAAAATAAAGTTAAATTATTTCAACAAGAGGTCATCAAGAAATTAAATTTTTTATTACCAGAACCATATTTAAGTATCATTAAAAGTCTGCTTTTTGGAGGAAAACACAATTTGCCTTTTCAACTTAAAGAATTAATCCGTTACAGTGGTTTATCACACTTAGTAGCTGTTTCAGGATTACATTTAGCTATTTTGCTTCAAATTTGGCTTTATTTTTTTAATGTTTGGCCAATTCCCAAATTAATTAAATTCATTATTCTCGCATTAATTATTATTAGTTATGTTGTAATGGCTGATTTTTCTCCTTCGATTTTAAGGGCAGCTGTTATGAGTTTAATAATGATTTTTGCGCTTTTAAATCACCGCCAATATTATTCTTTTTGGTCTTTAATAATGTCGGTTTTGATTTTATCAGCTATTAATCCTCAAATTTTAAAAGATATTGGTTTTCAACTCTCAGTTTTATCTACTTTAGGCATTATTAAAATTTATCCTTTACTATTTCAAAAATATAAAGAACAAGACATTCTTTTGGGTAATAATTTAATGATTTCTTTAATATCCCTATTAAAAGAATCGTTTTTATTATGCCTTTCAGCTTTAATAATGGTTTTACCTTTAACTTTTTATTATTTTCACGAATTTTCATTTTTCACTCCTTTAACTAATGTTTTAATAGTTCCTTTAGTGCCGTTAATCATTATTTTAAGTTTATTGGTTATTATTTTATCTTTTATTTGTTATCCTTTAACATTTCTTTTTAGTTGGTTTTTAAAATTATTACTTGATTATTTTCTTTTTGTTATTAATGTTTTTGGTAATTTAAAAATTGCTCGCATTTTTATTGCTCAAATACCTCTTAGTATTTTAATAATTTATTATTTTCTTGTTTTTCTTTTTATTATTTATCAACAGAAACAAATAAAATTTACTGTTTATGAATAAAAAATATTCAATTTCAATTATTTTTGCTTTATTTTTAATAAATATTTTTTGTTATTACATCATTTTTAATTTTCTATTTTTAAAAGATGAAGTTGCTTTTTTAAATGTTGGTCAAGGTGATAGTGAATTAATTAGGACCAAAGCAGGTAATATTTTAATTGACGCTGGCCCAAACAATCAAATTCTTTTTGAAATTAGTAAAATTTTACCTTTCTACGACCGAATTATAGATTTAGTTATAATTTCTCATCCTAATACCGATCATTTTAATGGTCTTTTTTCTCTTTTAGAACATTATAAAATTAGGGCCGTTATGATTAATAATCTTGATTATCCTGGTAGTCGCTATCAAAATCTTTTAAAACAGTTAAAAATCAATAATGTTTTATTTTTAAAAGGAGAAAATGGAACGAAAATTAAATGGGATAATAACTTTATTTCGATTATTTCTCCTTTAAATTCTAATAATAATGTTAATAATTCTAGTTTAGTAGCTTTATTAAATTTAAATCAAAAACAGTTTCTTTTTACAGGTGATATCGAATCTTCTGTTGAAAAAAAGATAATAAAATATTTTAATCAACCAATTGATGTTTTAAAAGTTCCTCATCATGGTTCTCAAACCGCTTCTTCAGAAGAATTTTTAAATACTTTAAAACCAAAAATAGCTGTCATTGAAGTTGGGGAGAATAATTACGGCCAACCTCACCCTGACACTTTAAAAAGATTAAACGCAGTAGGAGCTCAAATTTTTCGCACTGATTTAGATGGTACGATCCAATTTATTTTTGATAATAATATTTATCAGATAAAGAAAGAGTCTCTTTAAATTAGATTTGCTTTAATAATTATTTTATAGTAAGATAATATTATTCATTTTGACTTTTGACTTTTGAATTTATTTAAAAATTTAAAATTTAAAATTAAAAATTATTGTTATTATGTCTCGTTTATGGATTAAAAATACCCCTCAGTTCGTAAATCAAGAAGTTTCTTTATATGGTTGGGTTAATTCTCGTCGCGATCACGGTAAAATTATTTTTATTGATTTACGAGATAAAACTGGAATTGTCCAGTTAGTGTTTTTGCCTGATAAAAAAGAAACTTACGAATTAGCTAATAAATTACGTTCCGAATGGGTGATAGAAATTCAAGGGATTGTTCATGAAAGACCAAAGGGAATGGAAAATCCTAAAATAGTTACTGGAAATATTGAAATTGAAGTTCAAAATTTAAAAATAATTAATGAAGCTCTAACGCCGCCATTTGAAATTAGTACTGATGGAAAAGAAATAGGGGAGGATTTAAGATTAAAATATCGTTATTTAGATTTAAGACGCGAAAGAATGCGCAAAAATTTGATTAACCGCTCTTTAGTTACTAAATTTATTCGCGATTTCTTTTTTGAGCACGATTTTATTGAAATTGAAACTCCTAATTTAACTAAATCAACTCCTGAAGGCGCTAGAGATTATGTTGTTCCCAGCAGATTATCGCCGGGTAAATTTTATGCCTTACCTCAGAGTCCGCAGCAATATAAACAATTATTAATGGTAGCTGGAGTAGAGCGTTATTTTCAAATTGCTCGTTGTTTTCGTGATGAAGATACTCGCGGTGATCGCCAACCAGAATTTACTCAATTAGATGTGGAAATGGATTTTCCTAAAGAAGAAGATATTTTAACTTTAATTGAAAATTTATTTAAACAATTAATTGAAAAATTTTATCCCGAGAAAAAAATATTGCAATTTCCTTTTCCTCGTTTAGATTATCATGAAGTAATGGCTAAATATAATTCCGATAAACCTGATTTAAGAGTTAATAAAGATGATCCTAATGAATTAGCGCCTGCATTTGTGGTTAATTTCCCCTTATTTGAATGGAAGGAAAGCGAGCATCGTTTTGATGCTGTTCATCATCCTTTTACTCGTCCCCAAATGAAAGAAGGGGAGACATTAAATGATTTAATTAATCGTTTAAAGCAAGATCCTGCTTCAGCTTTGGCTCATCAATATGATTTTGTGTTAAATGGTTATGAAGTTGGTGGTGGTTCTTTAAGAATTCATGAACCAGAACTATTAAAAACAATATTTGAAATTATGGGCCATAGCGATGAAGCAATTCAAAATAAATTTGGCCATCTTTTAGAAGCTTTTCAATATGGCGTTCCGCCTCATGGTGGTATAGCTTTAGGATTAGATAGAATTATGATGATTTTAGAAAATGAGCCCAGTATTAGAGAAGTAATTGCTTTCCCTAAAACTGGTGATGGTCGTGATTTGATGATGAATGCTCCTTCTGAAATAGACCCTCAACAATTAAAAGAATTACATCTTAAAATAGCTAACAGTTAAGAATTAAGAATTAAGAATTAAAAATTAAAAATTAAAAATTATTAAAGTATGGATCCCAAAAAAGAAAAAACATTAGTTTTAATAAAACCTGATGGTGTACAACGAGGTTTAATCGGAGAGATAATTAAGCGTTATGAAAGAACTGGTTTAAAGCTCGTTGCTTTAAAAATGGTTATTCCTACTGAAGAAATGGTAGAAAATCATTATTTAGTTGATCCTCAATGGAAAGAAAAAACTGGTGAGAAATCAATTAACGCTTATAAAGCAAAAGGTTTAGAGCCGCCAAGTAATGATCCTAAAGAAGTAGGGGAAAAAGTTTTAAATAATTTAAAAAATTATCTTACTTCTGGTCCGGTAATTGCTATGGTTTGGCAAGGAATGAATGCTATTGGTGTTATTCGTAAAGTTACTGGTAGTACTGAGCCTTTAACTTCTGATGTTGGGACGATTAGAGGCGATTTTACTATTGATTCTTATGAAATAGCTGATATTGATGGCCGAGCAGTAAGAAATTTAATTCATGCTTCAAGTTCTGTTAGTGATGCTGAAAAAGAAATTTTAGTCTGGTTTAAACCAGAAGAAATTATTAACTATCGTTTAGTTCAGGAATCGATTCTTTATGATGTTAATTTAGATGGGATTTTAGAATAAAATTAAATAATTTGTAAAAAATTTTTGATTTTGATATAATGAAATTAGGGGTTGCTAGGAGAAACGATTCAGGTCATTTTGTAACACAAGGGAATCCAAGTCTTCTATCCCGTGGGGTAGAAGGGAGGATACCCACTTGGCTTTAGCTGAATTCGATCTCTTAGTGATCCCTCACTTGAAAAAGATTAGCTTTTAATGAGTTTCTATTGATTAGTTGATAGAGAAAATTTTTTAGTTTCTTTTTGATAAAAACTATTTACGCAATAAATTTATAATAAATCTATCTTTTTCAAGTGAGGGGTATTTAAGAGAGTAAAAATCGTTGTCATTTAATATTAATCTATTTTATAAATTTTAATAATATTAGTATGTCTCAAGTCTGTGCTATTTGCGGAAAAAAATATAATACTGCTACTACACGTGTAAAAACGCGTTCTGCTTATAATCCTACTAGTCGCCATCGTCAAAAACCGAATTTGCAATGGTATAAAACTAGTGAAGGAAAAAGGATTCGTGTTTGCTCATCTTGCTTAAAGAAATTAACAAAAGAAGCTAAACAAAAATCCAAAAAATAAATTTTACTTATGAAAGTAAAAGTTAATACTAAAAAATGTTTGGGATGCGGTATGTGCGTAAGTATGTGCCCCCAAATTTTTGAATTTAAAAATGGAAAATCGAATGTGAAAAAAGATGCCCCAATAGAAAAAAACGAGAAATGTATTAAACAGGCAGCTTCACTTTGTCCTGTTCAAGCAATTGAAATTGACGCCAAAAATTAATTTTACGGGCCGTGGCGCAGTGGTAGCGCGCACCTTTGGGGTGGGTGAGGTCGTGGGTTCAAGTCCCGCCGGCCCGACTTTTCAAAATGAAAAAACGTTTATCTCGGAGTTTTTATACCCAACCAACTTTAAAAGTCGCACAAAAGCTTTTGGGTAAATATTTAGTTAGAAAAATAGGAAAACAAAAATTAATCGGCAAAATAGTTGAAACCGAAGCCTATATTGGACCCCAAGATAAAGCCTCTCATGCTTATCAAAATAAAAGAACTAAAAGAAATGAGGCTGAATTTTTAATTGGTGGTCATATTTATATTTATTTAGTTTATGGTATGTATTGGCAATTAAATATTTCAACTTATAAAGAAAATAAACCGGAATGCGTTTTAATTAGAGCGGTAGAACCAATAATAAAAGGAAAGGCAGAAAAAGAAATCAAGCAATTAGCTAATGGTCCAGGTAAATTATGCCGCTTTTTTCAATTAGATAAATCTTTGTATGGCGAGGATTTAACTAAAAGTAAAAGAATCTGGTTAGAAGATTGGGGAGATAAAATACCAAAGAAGAAAATTAAAAGAACTGCTCGGATTGGGATTGATTATGCTGGGCCCTACTGGAGTAAAATAAAATGGCGTTTTGTGCTAAAATAAAGTAATAATTAATTTTAATTATGGATACTAAGGATACTAACCAAAAAGAGGATAAAAAAATAACAAAAGAAGATAAAATAGTCGCTATTTTTATTTTAATCGGCTCTCTTTTTTTAGGTTATCTGCTGATTCACCAAATTTCAGTATCAGTAAGAAGGGGAATAGAAATGAAACAATGTCCTTTTGATTTAAGCCAATGCATTCCTGTATCTTCAGTTGCATCTTCTACTGTCTCAACCGAATCTTCTTTAAATGAAAACAAAGAAAATATGAGTATTATTATTGAATCGCCTCAATCACAAGAGAAAATTTCTTCTCCTTTAACAATTAAAGGAAAAGCGAAAGGGTTTTGGTTTTTTGAAGGGCAATTTTTAGTGGCATTATACGATAATAATGATAATGAGCTGGGAAGAACAATCCTTAAAGCTTTAAGTGATTCAATTAGTAATGATTATGTACCATTTGAAGGTAATTTAGAATTTAAAAATACTACTTCTACTAGTGGTTATTTAAAATTTTTAAGCGATAACCCTTCTGGTTTAGAAGAAAATCAAAAAGTATTTATTTTACCCATAAACTTCTAAATTAAAGTTAAAAATTTAGTAAATTAAAGTAAAAAATCGAGCTTGAAAAAGAACATTTTTTATGGTATAATAATAAGGGTCGAAATGAATCAGTCCTTTAATAATTTTAAAACTTTAAATTATTAAAAGTATGGCTATAATTCCTTACAAACCCCTTTTTGATATCGACCGCTTCTTTGAGGATGAGGATTGGTTCTTACCAATAATTCCGAAAGGCAAGGTTGGACCAGAAATGGATTTATACGAAACTGATAAGGAATTAGTAGCCGAAATTAAGGCGCCAGGCATTGATCCTGAGAAAACCGAAATTGTAATTGATAATGACATTTTAAAGATAAGAGGTGAAGGAGAAGAGAGGAAAGAAGAGAAAAAGCGTGATTACTGGCGCAAAGAAATTACTCGTCAAGCTTTTGAAAGAGTTATTAAAATTCCCGTTCCAGTAGATGAAGATAAAATCGAGGCTACTTATGAAAAAGGGATTTTAAAGATTACTATGCCTAAGAAAGAAGTGGTCGAGCAGAAAGGGAAGAAAATTAAAATTGTTAATAAATAATTTTTAATAAACCCGCAGTTGCACAAACTGCGGGTTTTTAGTATTATTAAGTAAAATTAATTTAATACTAATATGATTACTTATGATGATTTTAAAAAATTAGATTTAAGAATTGCCAAAATTCTTAATGCTAGTAGAATAGAAAATTCTGATAAATTAATAAAATTACAGATTTCTTTAGGAGAAGAGGAAAGACAAATTGTAGCTGGCATTGGTAAACACTACCAACCAGAAGACTTAATTGGTAAATTAATAGTAGTAGTTAGTAATTTAGAACCAAGAAAATTATTAGGAGAGGAAAGTAATGGTATGCTTTTAGCTGCTTCTAATGAAGAAGAATTAGCTCTTTTAGTCCCCGATAAAGATATTACTCCTGGTTCAATTGTAAAATAATTATAAATTTAAAATTATTCATTTATATGATTACTTTATCCCGAGTTAATAATAACAAAAATATTTTAGAATTTATTAAAAAAAGCGATGAGAGTTTAAAGCAAATTGGTTATACTGAACACGGTTTAAAACATGCGCAACTCGTA
>Ga0078972_1006617_pt1 | contig 27107 bp, 26 predicted proteins | sample YelNatPaOPGAMG01_FD_67568 | JGI IMG/M metagenome (GOLD analysis project Ga0078972, IMG submission 67568) | Hot spring thermophilic microbial communities from Obsidian Pool, Yellowstone National Park, USA - OP-RAMG-01 (SPADES assembly) (version 2) | ecosystem: Environmental > Aquatic > Thermal...
TCCGCCGTCATTACCCCTATCTTCAGATCCAGTCCCAGGACGCCAGCGCCGTTACCTTTTCCATTCCCCCGGCCGAAGAAAAGAGAATTCGCGCCCATGCGATGACACAGGCCATGGAAGTGATCAGAAACAGGATCGACCAGTTTGGCGTGGCGGAACCACTGATCGAGCGGCAGGGCAAAGACCGGATCCAGGTCGAACTGCCAGGTATCAACGATCCAGAACGCGCCATGTCCCTGATCGGCCGAACCGCCCGTCTGCAATTTTTGCTCGTCGACGACAAGAATCCGGATGCCGATAAAATTCTGGAAAAAAAGGCACCGGTTCCCAAGGGGGATGAAGTCCTTTACTCTCACAGGACAGGTGAAAGTGGACAGCGTGTAGAGTTGCCCTATCTGCTCAAAAACGGCGCCTTGATGTCGGGAGACCTGATATCGGATGCCCGGGTCGCTTTTGGACAGTTTAACGAGCCTTATGTTTCACTGACCTTCAATTCTGCAGGTGCCAAGCTCTTCGACACAATCACGCGGGATCACGTCAAGGAACGTCTCGCCATTGTTCTGGACAATGCGGTGTATTCTGCCCCGGTTATTCAGGAGGAAATCGCCGGTGGTCAGGCCCAGATTACGGGAAGCTTCACCCTGAAGGAAGCCAAGGACCTGTCGATTGTCCTTCGATCCGGTGCCCTGCCAGCACCTGTCCATATTCTGCAGAACGTGACAGTGGGCCCTTCCCTGGGGAAGGACTCCATCAGGGCCGGGGTTCGAGCAACCATATTTGCCGGGATTCTGGTTCTGCTCTTCATGGCTGTATATTACCGTTTTTCAGGGGTCATCGCCGACGGAGCCCTTCTTTTGAATCTGATCCTGCTCGTAGGGGCGATGGCCGCCTTGCACGCGACGCTGACCCTTCCGGGTATCGCAGGTATTATTCTGACGATCGGTATGGGGGTGGACTCCAATGTATTGATATTCGAGCGTATCCGCGAAGAAATTCGACTGGGCAAGCCTGTACGTTCATCAATTGATTCGGGGTATGAAAAAGCCTTCCTGACAATTGTTGATTCCCATGTGACTACCCTGATTACGGCCCTGATCTTGTTTATTTTCGGAACCGGTCCGATCAAGGGATTTGCCGTGACCCTGTCCGTGGGAATCGCGATCAACCTGTTCACGGCGCTTGTGGGAACACGTGTTGTTTTTGATGCCATTACTGCCCGAAAAAAGCTTGAAAGGCTGTCCATATGAAGCTGGACAAGCGTTCACCTCATATTGATATATTGTCCCGGAGCAAGCGATGATCGAACTCATCAAGAATCCCTCGATAGACTTTATGGGAAAAAGAAAGATCACTCTGACGATATCTGCGATCCTGCTCGCCCTCGGTCTGTTCGCCCTGCTTCAGATTGCTCGTGGAAAGGCGAATTTGGGGATCGATTTTGTCGGCGGCACCGCTGTCCAGGTCCACTTCCAGAAGACAGTCTCTCTTCAGGAAATCCGTACTCTTCTTGAAAAAAAAGGGTTTCACGGGGTGCAAATACAGAATATCCAGTCCTCCAGTGACATTCTGATCAGGACAAAAGTCGGGCAAAAGAATGGATCTCCAGTTTCCGCGGCCCTCCTCAAGGATCTGCGCTCCGGCTTTCCGGACAACCAGATGACGATTCTTTCCGCAACGGAAATTGGCCCGACAATCGGTAATGAACTTGCCGGCAAGGCGTTCTTGGCCATCGTGTATTCGATTATCGGCATTATTGTGTATATCGCATTCCGTTTTGAATTCAGATTCGGTCTGGCAGCCGCCATTTCGACATTTCACAATGTCATGGCCGTTCTGGGCATCTTGTATCTTCTCGGAATTGAAATCAATCTACTGGTCGTGACGGCCCTTTTGACCCTGGCCGGTTATTCCCTGACGGATACCGTGGTCGTATTTGATCGTATTCGGGAGCAGCTGCGCCGGGCGAGCCGGCAGTCCATGGAAGAAGTCATCAATCTGGGGATTAATCAGGTTCTGAGTCGTACAGTTGTGGTATCATCTACAGTATTACTGGTTTTGGTTGCGCTCTTTTTCCTGGGAGGTCCGGTCATCCATGATTTCTCCCTTGCTCTTTTGCTAGGTGTTATCATTGGAACATATGCCTCGATTTTCGTTGCGAGTCCGATGCTGCTGGTGATTCCGCGGGGAAAAAAGACCGTATTGAGCGGGGGAAAAGCTCTACCGGGACAAGGGGTCCGGAATACCAACCTAAGGAACTGACAAGGGAGCGACCAGTGGGAAACAACTATATCGATCCGGAAGAAGTCCTGGGAAGCCTCGGGCTTTTTGTCCTTCCGGTGGTCTTGATTATCTTTTTCATTTATCTGAAGAAAAAACTGATTATCTAGGACATGAAGCATGGATTCCGATTACGGAGAACGAAAAAGAACATCGGGCTGGCTTCTTCCCGAGGTAATGGAGGCAGAAGTCTCCGACATGGCGCGGGAGATCGGGATAGATCCGATCTGGGCCCGCTTCCTTCTGGGGAGAGGGTTCAACTGGGAGTCCCTGTCTGAATCCTTTTTCCATCCCCTCCCTCCCGGCGAAGATGCGGTGGGGGACATCCTGGTTGCCCAGGATATGTTGGTAAACGCCCTGGCGGACAGGTCTCCGATAGCGATATATGCGGATCTGGACGTGGACGGGATCACTTCCGCCGTGATGTGTTCGCGGTTCTTGTCTCGGCGGCAACATCCCCACAGGGTTCTTCTTGTCAGACGTGAAGAAGGACATGGCCTGAACCCGGACCGTATCCTTTCCCTTCCCGGGGAAGGTTTCAGAGTCCTGATCGTTGCCGATCTGGGAGTCTCGAATCTTCCACTGCTTCAGGAAGCCGGCAAGAGAGGGCTTTCCTCTATTGTCGTTGACCACCATCTTCTTCAGGAACCATGGCCGGATGACATGGCTATTGTCCATCCCCAGGGTCGCTCCAGCCTCACGGCAGTGGGTTGTCTTTATGTTCTCTTGCGGGCCTATGTAGAGGATCCGGAGGAGCGTGAAATGGCGTTTCTTGCAGGCTTGGCAGTCCTTTCGGATCGGGCTCCCATCCTCCACGAAAATCGGTATTTCATACAGGCCTTGCTGGATCGGGAAATCCTTGACGCTTTTCCCGGAGTCAAGGCGCTTCTCAGAAAACGTGTACACCGGAAGATCATGGTCAACGATTATTCTTTCTGGGTTATTCCGTCCCTGAACGCTCCGGGGAGGATGTCTGACCCCTTGCCGGCCTTTCACCTGCTGATGGCCCGAACATCCTCCGAAGCCGAGAAGTATTCCTTGCAGGTGATGGAAATGAACAAGAGACGACGGGAAGCCGAGTGGACGATATACGAAGAGGCCCGACGCCAATGGGACGGAACACCTTTTCTGTTTGCCCCAGACTGGGCGCCCGGCGTTATGGGACGGATTGCACACCGTCTCAGCGAAGAGTTCGACCGTTCGGTTTTTGTGGCGACTCTCAGCCCGGGAGGGGGCGTGAGGGGTTCCCTGCGTCTAAGGGGAGGGATCACGCTTTCGGACATCCTGAAGGAACTTGAGGGGTTGCCCATTTCAGGAGGAGGACATCCGAAAGCCGGTGGCCTGGGGTTTCCCATCGAGCTTTTGGGGGAGGTCCGCGCGGTTCTCGGCAAGATCCTGCAGGAAGCCGGAACTTGTCAGGAAGGAGGAACGGCGGACTCCCTTGAGATAGACGCATTTCTTCCGGCGTATTACCGGTCCCCATCGTTCTGGGAGGGTCTTGGCCGGCTGGTTCCTTTTGGAGAAGGATTTCCCGCTCCGCTGTTCGGGATCCGGAACGTTTTGGTAGAACGCATGGAAACGACAAACGGACGTCTGGTCTTGTGCCATTTCCGCTGGAGCCACGGAACGGAAAAAGCGGCATTCAGACAGACAACAAATCTGCCCAAACCGGGGGACAGGCTCGATCTGGTCATGACTCCGGAACTGGTCGGCAAGGGAGATCACGTTGAGCGGCATTTCTCCATCCGTCGCCACCGATCCACAGGATAGGTCGAACATACAGGAAACGTCTGACAGCAGAGTCCATGCGCCGGCCAACGACCCGACCATCGAAACCCTTGTGTCGGAAGTTTTGCTGTACAACAGCAGTCCGGATGTCACGGACAGACTGCGTGAAGCATATCGGCTGGCCGCGGAAGCCCACAAAGGACAATACCGCCGTTCGGGGGAGGACTATGTCGACCATCCCCTGAGGGTTGCCTTGATTCTGGCCAGCATGAAAGTGGATGCCACATGCCTGATTACTGCCCTGCTGCATGACACGCTTGAAGACACCTCTCTTCCGCCGGATTTGATCGAACAGAAGTTTGGTAAAAAAGTCCTGACCCTGATTGACGGCGTGACCAAAATCGGCAAATTCCAGTATCAAGCGTCCAAGGCGGAAAAACAGGCGGAAAACTTCCGCAAAATGCTGCTGTCGATGTCGGAGGATATTCGGGTCATCCTGGTCAAGTTGGCAGACCGCTTGCATAATATGCGGACACTGGCCTCCCTTGAAGGCTCCAGACAACGGGCCATCGCCCAGGAGACGCTGGAAATTTATGCCCCTCTTGCAAACAGGCTGGGGATCGGATGGATGAAGTCGGAGCTGGAGGATCTCTCGTTTTCGATCCTGGAGCCAAAGACGTTCCAGGATTTGCGGGCCCGTGTTGCGACCAGACGGAAGGAAAGAAAGAACTATATCAATCTGATTGTACAGACGGCCGAGGACGCACTGAAATCAAACGGCATTCCCGGCCGCGTCCTGGGTCGATACAAGCATATCTACAGTATCTACCGGAAGATGACGCTCCAGGAAATCCCTTTTGATGAAATCTACGACCTGATGGGTATCCGGATCATTACGGATACCAAATTGAACTGTTATGGCATCCTGGGACTCCTGCACAGTATCTGGAAACCGATCACCGGACGCATCAAGGATTTTATCGCCGTTCCCAAATCCAATATGTACCAGTCCCTGCATACAACGGTGATCGGTCCGGAAGGCGTTCCCGTGGAGTTCCAGATCCGGACCGAAGAGATGCACCGCGTAGCGGAAGAAGGTATTGCAGCTCACTGGAATTACAAAGAAAAAGCCGACAGCACTCCGGCCGAAGGTGAACGAAAGGTTGTTGCCTGGCTCAGGCAGCTGGTCGAATGGCAAAAAGAACTTCCGGACAACCGGGAATTCATGGATTCCGTGAAGGTCAACCTTTTTCCTGACGAGGTTTATATCTTTACACCCAAGGGGCAGGTGAAAGAACTCATCCATGGTGCCACGGCTATCGACTTTGCCTACAGCGTCCACACCGACCTGGGCAATCATATAGTCGGTTCCCGGATCAACGGTCGATGGGCCCCGATCAAGACGGTTCTGGCATCGGGCGATATCGTTGAAATCATGACTTCTCCCACCCAGACTCCCAGCAAGGACTGGCTCCGATATGTTGCGACTCCCCGGGCTCGCGCCAGAATCCGGCATTGGCTCAAAGAGGAAGAAGACAGGCAAAGTGCGGAAATCGGAAAAAAAGCTCTGGAGTCCGAATTCAGAAAGGTTCATAAATCCCTGAACGAGTTTCTGAAGCCTCCGTATCTGGAGACCATCCTGACTTTTTCAGATCTGCCGGCGCCAACGGTCGAAAATGTGTTTTCGCGGATCGGCTTCGGGAAAGTTACTCCCCAGGCTATTCTCAGAAAACTTTTTCCTCTTCCTTTTGACGCGCCTTCGGGTGTTGCACAAGACCACGAAGTTTCTTCATCTGATTATCCCATTGTCGTCCGCGGAGGGGGAAAAGATCTCCTGTTGGGTTTGGCACGTTGCTGCAGTCCCGTTCCCGGTGAGGAAATCGTCGGTTTCGTGACCCGGGGTCGCGGAATCATGATTCATTCCCGGGATTGTCCCAATCTTGACCATCTTTCCGTCCAGAAGGAACGGTTTATTGCCGCGACCTGGGATTCGGACTCCGGAGCGTTTTTTGACGTGGATCTTCGAATATTGATGGAAGACAAGCCAGGCATGCTTGCAGGCGTATCGGCCGCGATTTCGGCCAAGGGGACGAATATCACCCATGCCGAAGTCCGGCAGGACAGGCGAAAAATGGCGGTTCTCAATTTTTCCCTGATGGTCAGGGACATGACGCATCTCCAGACGATCATGGATGAAATCCAGCAGGTCAAGGGGGTCATCCGGGTCCAGCGGCTCAAGAAAATATCGACCCTCTCCAAAAACGACTCAGGGAAGGAAGAATAAGATGGCTCTGACGAGGGAACAGCAGCTTGCCGCCCATATCCGGGCACGCCCACACCTGAGGGAAATTTTTCAGTTCCAGCAAAAAATTGAAGAAATTTGGCATGCTTCAAGTCCGGATGATTTTCTCCCGGCAATCGACCTTCGGGATCAGAATGTGCGCGACAGGCGACAGGTCGGGAGAGCCCTTCTGGATCGCGAATCTTTTTCACGGCTTGAGTTTTCCAGTTCGGGAACCCAATTCCGGAAAATCCTGACTGTCATGCGTCAGGGAGGGGGAGAAAAAGAGGTTTTGGCCCAACGTATCGCAGCTTTCCTGAGGGTCTCCGGAAGAAGCGAACCCTGGCTGATCCGGACGGTGCTCTCCCGGGACGATGCCTACCTTGACCAGATTTCGCGAGAAATGGATGTGCCGGGCCCCCTGTTGATGCATCTGATCAAACTTACCCTGCGGGTTTCCTTCGAGCGTCTCCATGAAACTCTCCGTACGCTTCTGGTCGGGAGCTTGGACTGGGACTACCCCTTTTGCCCCGTTTGCGGCGGATCACCTTCCTTGGGACAGACCCTTTCCGGGGAAAGGCGCCGCTATTTCTGTTTCTTCTGTTCTTTCTCATGGATTGCCGGATCGTCTCAGGGCTGTCCCTCCTGCGGTCTGATCGATCCGGACAGGGTGAACCTGATGTACAAGCATCCGGAAGAGAACCAGGGATTTCTTGCCTGCGAGGGATGCCAGTCTTATATCAAGATTGTCGACCAGCGTTCGGAAAATGAGTCTATCAATCCTGACGTGCAGGAAATTCTGGGAATTCATCTCGACATGGCAGCGCAGGAGATGGGCTTCAGACCGATGGGACAACCTCCTGAACGATTTGAAACAATCATAAGGCCGGGGTACGACACTCCGAGACCCTGAACAAACAACGAAACACGAGGGAGCCCAATCAGATCATGGATACCGTTTCCCGTCTCAATCTCAATTCAATTGTCAATTACGCGATTATTCTCACCGGACTGATGATATTGATCCTGCTCGTTTCGATCAGTATTTCCCGGTTCGTCAAGCATGAAAAGGTTCTCCAGAAGAAGCTTCCGCCGGATCTTCCCAAAAGGGATCCCTGGGGTTATCCCGTCGAGGAAGATCCCCCTCACCCATCAAACAACGGCCAGTCGACGGTTTCCGGATTGTCAAACAAGTCCTGAATTCTTCTTTTTTTACCCCCGATCTGATTCCTGTTGACACGAAGCTGGTCATCCCTTAACTTAATTATTAATTAATTGATCAATTAATCCGAAGAGACCCTGATGACAGCTGAACCCTGTGACAAGAGTCACCAAAGAAAAATGGAAATTTTGGCAGCGGCCCTTTCCTGTTTTGCCGAAGAGGGGTACCATGCGACAACAAACCGGAAAATCGCCTGCCGTGCCGGGATTACCGAAGGGTTGATATATCATTATTTCCCCAACAAAAAATCCCTTCTGACGGAGATTATTCACGCCAATTTTCATCAGGACTGTTCTCCACTTTTCCGGTTTCTCTCCGGGTGGGAAAGGATAATGTCAAAAGGGAATGAGCTTCCTCCTGCCAATGAGTTTCCGGCTTTCCTGAAGGATTTGGGAAAGGTTGTTCTTGAATCCATGCTTTTGAACAAGGATGTGCACCGCATCATCGTCAGTGAATTCCGGTTATTGGAGGAAGAGGGGGATCCCCTCTATCCAAAGCTGCTGATGGAACTGTCAATCAATAGGGTTGTGAAGCTGTTCGAATGGTGGAACCAGGTTCTTGCACTGGGGGCATTCTCACCGGCTCGGGATATCTGGTTTTTTACCGGGCCAATCTTTGCCTTCTTTCATTTTCAGGAAATCTTGTCAGGAAAAAAATTGTTACCCATGGATCGTTCGGATTTTCTGGAAGGACTGATCTCACATTTTCTTCATGGTATAGGGTACCGCAGTCATGATTCTTTAAAAAAAGCGCCACCATCAACAAGGAAGGGAAACAAATGAAACCAGGGCGTTTGCTCTATCTGTTCAGTCTGGCCACGGTGATTATATTGGGAGGGTTGGGTGGACTGCATGCCCATGCGAATGAAAGTGCTTTCCTCCACCGTTATGTCGGGGATGAAACCTGTGAAGTCTGCCACTCGTCTGTCCGGATCGGAAAGCAGTTCCAGCTTTGGAGCCAGTCGCCCCATGCCCAGGCCTATCGGGATCTTTCCTCCCCCGAAGCGCTGGCGATTGGCCGGAAGATGGGAATTGCGGACCCCCAGCAGGATATGCGTTGCCTGTCCTGCCATACGACGGCTCCTGGCGCGCATTTGCCTGAAATCATTTCGACCTTTCGGAAAAGGGACGGGGTACAATGTGAATCCTGCCACGGACCCGGAGAGGACTACTCCCATTTCAGCACGATGATCGATCCGGTCAAGAGTCGTGAAGCGGGTCTTGAAACCCATCCGGAAAAAACCTGCAAGAACTGTCACAATCCTTCTTCCCCCACATTCAAGGGATTTGATGCGAGGAAATCGCTTGCGGAAATTGCCCATCCGATTCCGAAATCCTTCAAAAACGAAATCAGTGATGCTTACGGGGACCATGCCAAATGACAGAAGTGAACGGAATGAGGTTACTCAAAAGTCCGAAGGTCTGGGTTCCCTTGCTCGGACTGCTCATTACGCTGGCAATTTATGCCGGGTATGTCCGGTACAACCAGTTTTATGTCTCGACGGAGGACTCGGCAGTTGACGGAAATATCGTACTGATTTCCGCCAATGCCAATGGCCGGGTGATGGAGTTCCCCCTCAACCAGGGGGACCCGGTTTTCAAGGGGCAGGAGCTGGCGCGGATTGACACGACCGGCTTCCAGAATTTGAGGATGATCAACGAAACGAACCAGACCGCCTTCAAGGACTTGCAGGACGCCATTTCGACTGTTGCCTCCTTGAAAGTACTCCTGCTGAACGCCGAATCTCAATATCGCCGCGGAGTCCGTCTCAGAAAAGGTGGATTTATTACCGTTCAGGATCTGGAAAACCTGAAAACGACCCTTGACGACGACCGGTCCCGCCTTTACCAGGCGAAGAAAGTTGTCCTTGCAGACCGAATGCGCCTGGAAATCACCGAATCCCACCCTCTCAACTATACGGTCCACTCCCCCATTGATGGGCAGGTGGCGGAGAGAATTGCCCAGATCGGGGAGGTTGTCTCGCCCGGACAACCCCTTTTGTCGGTCGTCAATCCCCGGGATATCTGGGTAACCGCAAAGGTCAAGGAAACGCGCATGACCCTTGTGCGGGTGGGACAACCTGTCGATATCGACGTGGATACTTATCCCGACCACAAGTTTCACGGGCACGTTGAGAGGATCCTTCCCGTCTCCGCGGCTGCGGTTTCCCTTCTGCCGCCTGAAAACGCTTCCGGTACCTTTGTGAAGGTCATTCAGCGCATTCCGGTCCGGATTCACGTCGATGATGCAGGCCCCTATGTTTTGCGGCCGGGGATGTCTACAGAGATCCGGATCCATATCCGGAAGGGTTCCCCATGGTAATGCCGGAATCCGGGAGTCTCGTCGGAGATTCCCCGAACTACAAGTGGTGGGCCCTTACGGTTGTGATGGTAGGGCTGTTTTTGCCGGTCCTGGACACGACGATCGTCAATGTCGGACTTCCCAACATGGTGGGAAGCCTGGATACCAACACGGACGAGGTCCGGTGGGTCATAACGGCATACGCGATGGCCTTTGCCATCGTGACTTTGGCAAGCGCCTGGACCCGGACAATTTTTGGCGTGAAAAGGCTTTATCTTGTCTCCACCTTTATTTTTACTTTTTCCTCCTTTCTTTGTGGTCTTTCCCCCAACCTGAATGCCATGATTTTTTTCCGGGTGATCCAGGCGGTCGGGGGAGGGCTGATGATGCCTTTGGGGTTCACGATTATCACGGAAGCTTTTCTTCCCCAGGAACGGGCCAAGGCCTTCGGGTTTTTTGGAGTTGTCATCGTCCTTGCACCGACTATCGGCCCTATTCTCGGGGGATACCTGATTGACAACTTCAACTGGCGGGACATCTTTTTTGTCAACATTCCGGTGGGATTTTTTTCCTTTATCCTGACATTCTTTTTCCTCCGGAAAGATGAACCACAGACGGTGGTTCCGTTTGATTTTGCCGGTTTTATTTCATTGGGGACAACTCTCGCGTTTCTTCTGATCGGCCTGACAGAAGGGGAGCGGTGGGGGTGGACGGCGCGCTTTGTGTACGAGTGCTGGCTGGTTTCGGCCATCTCCTTCTGGATCTATCTGTTTACAGCGTTTCGGGTCAAACATCCTATCATTGACCTGACCGTTTTTCGGGACTGGGATTTTTCAGCCATCATGATCCTGAACATCTTGCGGGCCATCAGTCTTTTTGGAAGGATGTTCCTGTTACCCCTTTTTGTCCAGACGTTCAACCGTTTTCCGGCAACGGACGCAGGCATGCTCCAGCTTCCCGCCTCCCTGATTGCCGGGATTTTCATGCCGATTATGGGCCATGTCTCCGGAATCGTGTCTGACAGGGGCAAGAGGCTGATCATGTTGACGGGCTTTGCCCTGTTGGCAGGCGCCCAGTTCATGTTCGCCTTTTTGACACAGGTGACCAGCTTTTACCAGATACTGATCCCCCAGCTTGTTTTCGGGCTGTCCCTGGGGATTGTCAATGCCCTTCTGTCCAGTCTTCCCCAGAACCTTGTTGAAAGAAAACATATTGGCCTGGCTTCCACCCTGCAGAGCAATATGCTTCAGATCGGCGGATCCATCGGGGTGGCCATTCTCGGGAATATTCTCGACCACAGGTCAGCGGCTATTTATTCAGCCTACCAGTCGCATGTTACCAACGGAGCCTATGCCGTTCAGGAGGCACTGCAGGGGTTGTCTTCCAGGCTCTCAGAAGGGGGTCACCTGTCTGCGGCGTCCCAACGTGTGCAGGCTGAATTGTCTTCCATTGTTCAGACGCAGGCTTCCATTTCAGGTTATAACGAAACGTTCATATGGGCAGCCCTGTTCGCCGTACTGGGAATTCCGGTTATTTTCATGATGACCCGGTTTTCGCCCAAAGGCCAGGAAGGCGCTCCACGGGAAGGGGTTATCGGAGAATGAAGAACATGCCAGTGTTTTTGATATCTATCGTACTGTCACTTCTCATGGGGGGTATGTCACCCTGCAAGGCATCTACTGGAGAAGAGTCCGGCAGTGTCTCCATGGACGCAGCCCTGGCGGATATCATGACGGGAACCCCTGTAACCTTGTCGCAGGTCGTGGATGAGGCTCTGTCCAGACGTCCGGCACTCAAGGATTTCCGCCACCAGGTTGTCGCCCAGAAAGATGTGGTGGGAGAGGCGAGATCTGCCTACATGCCACAGCTGTCGGCCAATTATCAGAATATTTACGGGAACAGCTTTTTGGGTGTTTTTCTTTTCCCGGGTTTTCAGTATTTCGATCTGGATATCCTGACGGTGACGCTGAACCAGAATATCTATGATTTTGGCCGGACCGCCTCCCAGGTCAAGCAAGCCAAGATGGCCCGGAAAGGGGCAAAGTCGGCCCTTTCAAAGGAGGTTCTGGACCTTAAACAGGATGTGACAGTGGCCTACCTGACCCTTCTCATGACGCAGCACGCGCTCAAAACAGCCTATGCCGGCGTGCGCGATGCCCGTCACCATCTGGCAGAGGCCGAAGCCAGGCTTTCGGCAGGGGTGGGGATACGGCTGGACGTGACACAGGCGCGCGTCAATCTGGAAACCGCCCTGCTTCAGAGAATCCGTGCGATCAACGATTTCAGGACAGCCCAGATCGAGCTGTCACGCAGCATCGGGATCAAGAAAAACCCTCTTTTCATCGCACGGGAGATCTCCCTGGATCGATTTAAAAGGCCGATTCGCCTGGAGGCCGATATCCGCCTGGCTTACCGGGATCGTCCCGACCTGAAGCAGATCCAGGACCAGGTTTTGGCCGGTGAAGCGCGTCTTGATAACGCAAAGTCACAGAACTGGCCGAGCATCAACGGGATTGGGCAATATTTCCTGTCGAGCATTCCGGGACAGGCGTTGGGTATCTCCTATATGCCCAATTATCCTTTTTCGACGTTCAATATTGGAGGGGTCGTCAACGTTCCGATCTTCGAAGGTGGACTGATTACACGCCAGATCCATGAGGCCCGTGCGCGCCTGGCTTCCGACAACGACCAGATGGCCGAAGCCAGGCTCCGCGTTTCAGCCGAGGTCAGGGAGGCGGCACTCAGCGTCCGGGCAGCCCAGCAGCGTTGGGACGAAGCGCGGACCGCGTATGAAAGCGCCCGTGAAAACGACCAGCTCGTGGAAAAGTCCTTCAAGGTTGGCACTGCCCGGTCTGTGGATGTCGTCGATGCGGAGACGTCGCTTCGCCAGGCAAGGGAAGATCTGGTCCAGGCCCGATATGACTGGGCTATCCAGATGGTCCGTTACAGGCATAGTCTGGGGGACATGTCACTGTCGTCAACTACACCTTCCATGGATCACCCATAAACTTTTTAATCCAATGACGGTTGGCTTTTTTCGAACATCAGGCTGGATCCCCCTGATTGTTCTTTAGGCTGAAAGGAATAGGGGATCTGCCGGAAAAAGACGGAAGCACCGATTTGAATTTTTAACGAGGCAGAAAACAGGGAAAGTTCCGGGAGTTCAATGTGAACAGATCGATTTTGATAGCCGCCATCAGTGCCGGCGTACTGCTTTTGGCAGTCGGGGGATACGTGTGGTGGGATCATAACCGTCATTTCGTTTCGACGGAAGATGCAACCGTTTCCGGTCGCCCCCATCCGGTGACTGTCAGGGTGCCCGGAACGGTTATCGACGTTGTGGTGCACGACAACGAACCTGTCCGAAAAGGACAAGTCCTTTTTCGCCTCGATCCCCGCGACTATATGACAAAACTTCTGTCCGACCAGGCTAATCTCGACATCGCACGGAAGAAAAAGGATGTAGATCAATCCCTGGTTATGGAAGCCCAAGCCCACCAGGACCGGATCAAATCAGATCTTAAAAGGATCTCCCGTCTCAAGAGGGGGGGGTATTCATCGATTCAGAGTCTTGTCCACCTCCAGCTGGCGTTGGCGGGGGAAAAGGCGCACATTGAGAGTCTGGAGAACCAGATCAAGGCGGATCAGGGGATGATCGACAGGCGGTCTGCACAGGTAGCCCAGGATCAGCTTAATTTGTCCTATACAACGATCACTTCCCCTGTGGACGGAAAAATGACGGTAAAGTCAGTCGTTACAGGCTTGTATGTAACGCCGGGTATAACTCTCGGATATGTCGTCCCTTACCGGATATGGGTGATTGCGAACCTGAAGGAAAGCCGTTTGACCTATGTCAGGCCCGGCGATCCGGTTGATATCCATGTGGATGCGTATCCCGGCAAACTCTTCCATGGGCATGTGGCAAGCATCCAGCAAACCACGGGTGCCGTCATGTCTCTCTTGCCGCCGGAAAATGCAACGGGTAATTACACCAAGGTTGTCCAGAGGGTTCCGGTTCGCATTGCCCTTGATCCGGGAACCGATCCGCACAATCTCCTTCGGCTCGGCCTGTCGGTTGTCCCTGTCATCAAGGTCAACCCCGGCAATGCGCCCTTTCCCTTGCTAAAGGGGGGAGACAGCGGGTCAAGGACGGGAGAGAGATAGATCTCATGGAAATGACGGTTTCGCACGATGAGGACAATCATCCTGGATACCCCCTGAAACTGCGGATTCCGCTGACATTGACGGCGATCGGGGCCACATTGATCGAAACGATCGATTCCACCGTCGTCAACGTCGGTCTTCCCAAGATGATGGGCGGTCTCGATGCCACAGTGGATGAAATCGCCTGGGTCATTACGGCTTATTCGATCGGAAACGTTCTCATGATTCCGATGACGCGTTTTGTCAGCGACCGGATCGGAAGAAAATACTATTTCACGGGGTCCATTCTTCTTTTTACAATTTTTTCCTATTTTTGCGCCACTTCGACATCCCTCTTCATGGTTGTCCTGTTTCGTCTCCTTCAGGGAATAACGGGAGCGGCTTTTTTCGCGACCAGCCAGACGCTTTTGATCGAAGCCTTTCCACGGGAGCAAATTGGCCTGGCCAACGCCCTGTTCGCTGTGGGGATCAGTCTGGGTCCAGCCCTTGGACCTGTGGTCGGCGGGTATCTTGTCTATCACGAAACCTGGCCGTGGATGTTTTATATCAATGTGCCCATCGGTATTGTCCTGACGATGATGTCGTGGAAGTTTGTCCCGAACTCGCCTTATGCGATTGAAAAGGAAAAAACGGATCTCTGGGGAATTGTTCTCCTGCTCACAGGCATTCCGGCTCTCCAGACATTTCTTGAGGATGGCCAGAGATTCGACTGGTTCTCTTCACCACTGATCAGGTCCTGTTTTGTGATTTGGGTCGTCGCCCTGCCCATGTTTATTGTTCGGGAGTTATTTGCCCGCCATCCGCTGATCGATCTCAGGGTTTTGAAAAACCGATCCCTGGCAGCAGGCTCCCTTGGCCTTTTTTTGTTGGGCACTGTCTACTTCGGAACACTCTTTACGGTGCCATTCATGGGGCAAAGTCTCCTTGGGTGGAACCCATTGAAGACGGGCATCATCTTACTTCCAGGCATTCTGGGATTTGCTTTTGTCTCGATGCTCGTGGGCGGTTCCATGGGAAAGGCCCCTCTCTTTCCTGTACTGACTGGGGGGGTCGTGATGGTCGAGCTTTCCTTGTATCAGCTTTCCACCATTTCTCCGTCTGCCGGACCCGAAGCATTTTTCTGGCCATTGATGTTTCGCGGGATGGGTCTGGCTTGCCTTTTTCCGCCGATCATGACACTGGCCATGGCAACACTTCCCCGGCAGATGGTTTCCTCGGGGGCGGCGATCGTCAGCATGATGGGACAGTTGGGTGGCGCTCTCGGAATTGCCGTTTTGACGACCATGATGCAGCGCCTCGAACAGGTTCACCGGAATTATCTTTCAGCAAACCTCATCCCGTCACGCCTGATCCTGAATGACCAGGAAAATCAGCTGGCGGGCCTTTTGTCGATGCGCGGAATGTCCTGGGATCAGGCGAAGAAGGCAGCGATCGCCATGATCAATCAGCGGCTGGACGGGCAATCCATGTTGCTGACATTCTCCGACCTGTATGTGATCGTTGGCGGTGTGGCTTTGGTTCTCGGGTTTCTGGTGTTCCTATTCGAGAAGACACCATTGTCCCATCCGGCCCGCTTCCGGAAACAACCGGTTTCAGGTGAAACGGGCCCGGTTGCGGAAACAATCCCTTCTGGCCGCCAATCAGAGTGGAAACGACCGCTCGAAGTGATGGAAGACAGCTCCTGATTGACCCGCGACAATGAATGGAAAGGGTCGATCAGCCCGATCCTTCGGGAGATCCTCGGCATTGTCTCCCAAGTCAGCTGGTATGGCCGGAAAGTGCCGGGTTCTCCCTTGACAACTCAGCCGTAGCCTGATAAAGTTTTAGCACTCTGTGTTATTGAGTGCTAACAGGAGGCAGTCGTGTCCGGTACTCTTGATGAAAGAAGCTGGTCGGTGTTGCATGCGACAGTTACCGGTTATATCCGTACGGCGGTGCCGGTCGGCTCCCGTGTGGTCAACCGTGTATTTGGTCTGTCCTATTCCCCGGCAACAATCAGAAATGTGATGGCAGACCTGGAGGAGGAGGGATACCTGACCCACCCTCATACCTCTGCAGGCCGGGTTCCGACAGCCAAAGGATTTCGATATTTTGTGGACAACTCGCCGTTTTCCAAACAGATGGATTTCCCGGACTCGTCCCCTCTTGCCTCCTTCCTGGATGTTGTTCTGGATGAAGCCTCTCCGCTCGACCTTTTGGAGGTTCTTTCGAGCATCATGAACCTCGTCGCACGGATGACGAACTATACGGCGATCGTTATGCAACCCGGCACAAGAAATGAAGAGCGCCTGCTGTCATTTGAGATTATTCCGGTGGGAGAAAAACATCTTCTGGCCATTCTTGTCACCGATACCGGTGCCGTATACAAGCGGACAGTCCTGTTGCCTGAAGGGTTTCGTTCCAAGGAGATCATATACCTGGGAGATCTGCTGAACACCTCCTCCCGGAACAGTCCTTTGTCAGAAATCCGGGAAAAGCTGGTGGGAGAGATGGAAGTTCTGGGGGAGGCTTATCGGGAAACATTCCGTCATCTTTTCTTTCACCACCGTACGCCGGAAATGAAACTTTTTCGCACATCAAGGTTTGCGGAGATGCCCGAGTTTTCAGATGCTTCCGTCCTGCATGCGATCATGGAAGTTTTTGAGGAAAAGGCCGCCCTTCTCGAGATTTTTGAAGACCTTGTCGCCCAAGGCGGGGTTTCTGTCCAGATCGGGTCGGAAAATCCGATTCCTGGTCTCCAGCCATGTACGCTGGTTTCTATTCCGCTGGTCAACGGCGATGTCTGGCTGGGATCTGTCGGGCTGGTGGGACCTGTCCGGATGCAATATGATCAGGTCATTCCGATCATGCAGTATCTTTCCGGCAGATTGAACCTCTGGATTGAAAAAACGTTGCCACCCAATTCACATTCATTGACTTAGGGGAGTATGCATGGAAGAACCGCGCGATCCTGGGACGGGCCGGGATGATGACGACAGCGCAGAAACAGGAGAATTTCAGGAGGAGACCCTTGAGCCTGCCTCCTCTGCTGATCCGCACTCCGGGAGTTCCGGAGAAGAGGCTGACCAGTGGAAAGAAAAGTATATCCGGCTTCTCGCTGATTTCGACAACTACCGGAAAAGAATGGGAAGAGAGCAGGAAGACTCCCGGAAGTTTGCCAATGAGTCTCTCCTGAAATCTTTTCTCCCCATCCTGGACAACCTTGAGCGGGCATTGTTTCACTTTGAAAAGGTCGATTCTCCTTCATCCGAAGTGAAAGCCCTGGTCGAGGGTGTAAAATTGACCGAGAAGCAGTTTCTGGAACTTCTGGAAAAGAACCATGTGACCAGAATCCCGGCACAGGGAGAGGTTTTTGATCCCAATGTCCACGAGGCCATGGGGTTTTCCCCGTCAGTGGACCACAAGGAGGGAACGATCGTGGATGTTTACCAGCAGGGGTACCTGCTTCAGGGCCGCCTCCTCCGTCCTTCACTGGTCACCGTCGCGCAAAAGAAAGAAGAAGAAACCGGATCCTGACAATAGTCGAAAAAGGGGTTTTCTTAAATCTCCTGCAAAAATCCACGATTTGTTGAACCGAAAGGATATGTGAAATGGGAAAAGTGATAGGTATCGATCTGGGTACAACCAATTCATGCGTATCGATCATGGAGGGGGGGGAGCCGGTCGTCATTCCGAACCAGGAAGGTTCCAGAATTACACCGTCTGTAGTGGCCTTTACAGACAAGGGTGAGGTTCTGGTCGGGCAAGTGGCGAAACGGCAGGCTATCACAAACCCCGAGAACACTGTTTATTCGGTCAAGCGCCTGATCGGCAGAAAATTCGACTCGGATGAGGTTGCCCACGCGATGAAGCGCCTTCCCTACAAGGTTGTGAAGTCGGCCAACGGGGATGCCCATGTCGAGATTCGGGGGAAGGTGTACAGTCCCGCTGAGATTTCGGCCAAGATTCTTCTGAAGCTGAAACAGGCTGCGGAGGATTATCTTGGAGAAAAGGTCACCGAAGCGGTCATCACAGTTCCGGCCTACTTCAATGACGCCCAGCGGCAGGATACAAAAAACGCCGGTGCCATCGCGGGACTGAACGTACTCCGGATTATCAACGAGCCGACGGCTGCCTCCCTTGCATACGGCCTGGACAGCAAGAAGGAAGAAAAAATTGCTGTTTATGACCTGGGCGGTGGGACGTTTGATATCTCCATCCTCGAAATCGGGGACGGGGTGTTTGAGGTCAAATCGACCAATGGGGATACATTCCTTGGTGGAGACGACTTTGACCTGAAAATCATTGATTTTCTTGTGGATGAGTTCAAGAAGGAAAACGGGATTGATCTCAAGAAGGACAAGATGGCGCTCCAGCGGCTCAAGGAAGCTGCTGAAAAAGCCAAGATCGAACTTTCCACGACGCTGGAGACGGAGATCAATCTGCCCTATATCACCGCAGACCAGACCGGCCCCAAGCATCTGGTCCTCAAGCTGAGCCGATCGAAACTGGAACAGCTTGTCGGAGATCTGGTCCAGCATTCTCTCGAACCCGTCCGTAAAGCGCTTGATGATGCCGGAATGGACACAAAGATGATCGATGAGGTGGTTCTGGTCGGTGGACAGACCCGGATGCCCAAAGTGCAGGAAGCGGTCAAGTCATTTTTTGGAAAAGAGCCTCACAAGGGTGTCAATCCGGACGAGGTTGTCGCAATCGGTGCCGCCATTCAGGGAGCGGTCCTGAAGGGAGACGTAAAGGACGTACTTTTGCTGGATGTGACGCCGCTTTCCCTGGGGATTGAAACCCTGGGAGGGGTATTCACCAAACTGATTGAACGGAACACCACCATTCCAGCGAAAAAGAGCCAGGTTTTCACGACCGCTGCCGACAACCAGAGTTCTGTCACGGTCAAGGTATTTCAGGGCGAGCGGGAGATGGCATCTGACAACAAGCTTCTCGGCCAGTTTGATCTCGAAGGCATTCCGCCAGCACCCCGTGGTGTTCCTCAGATCGAGGTGACCTTCGACATCGACTCCAATGGTATTGTCCATGTCGGAGCAAAGGACAAGGGGACTGGAAAGGAACAGACAATCCATATTACCGCCCAGGGAGGCCTTTCCAAGGAAGAAATTGATCGCCTCATCAAGGAAGCTGAGGTGCACTCGGCAGAAGACAAGGCACGTAAAGAACGGATCGAACTGAGAAACAATCTGGAGTCGCTTATATACTCAACGGAAAAGTCCCTGAACGAAATCGGGGATAAGGTCTCCGACGTCGACCGGGGGACCATTCGTGAGGCGATCGAGGCGGCGAAAGGAAAACTGAATTCCGAGGACAAGGATGTCCTGCAGGCGGCGTTCAAGGAGCTGGAGACCCAGTCGCACAAGCTGGCGGAAATTGTCTATAAGGCTTCTCAGGAGAATGCATCCGCGGGACAGAACCCATCCTCCGGTGCCACTCCGGAAGGCGGTCATCCGGATGAACCGACGGTTGTTGACGCTGAATATGAGGATGTCAATCAGAAAAAAAACTGATAGTCTATCAGAATAATCCAATGCACATGGAGGGGGTGGATGCCGGATCCCCTCCATTGTTTTTTCGGACAGGAAGATTGGCCAGGAACTTTTGATTGCAATCCGGACAGGAGCTTCTGGGAAACAAAAAGTGACGACAATCAGGGTATCGAAGATATGAGGAACGTTACGATTGGCTTCTAAAGATTATTACAGCCTGTTGGGAGTTTCCAGGAACGCTTCTCCCGACGATATTAAAAAAGCTTACCGCAAGCTTGCCATGAAATATCACCCCGACAGGAATCCCGGGGACAAGGCTGCAGAAAGCCAGTTCAAGTCAATCAATGAGGCGTATGAGGTCCTGGGAGATCCCCAAAAGAAAGCCCTGTACGACTCCGGCGGGTTTACCGAAGGGTTTGAATCGTCCTCCTATGCCAATGCCGGTTCCCCGTTTGGAGACCTGTTTGCGGACGTGTTTTCCGAATTTTTTGGCGGAGGACAGCGGGGAGGGCCCCATCCGCAGCAGGGGGAGCACATCCTCAGGCAGGTCGAGCTCAGTTTTGAGGAAGCGGCCCTGGGTCGAGAAATATCCATCAAGATTTCCCGTTGGGAGTCGTGTGCTCCCTGCTCGGGAACCGGTGCCAAAAATGGCAAGGCTGTCCGCGTTTGCTCGACTTGCCGCGGAACCGGATACATCCGGATCCAGCAGGGATTTTTTGCGGTCCAGAGAGCCTGTTCCGCTTGTGGCGGAGAGGGAAGGGTTGTAACCGAATCCTGCCCTGTCTGCTCCGGGCGAGGAAGGACATCGGTTGAACGGACGATCACACGAACCATTCCGGCGGGCGTTTCCTCCGGAGTTCGGGTCCGGATCAATGGGGAAGGACATGCTGGCGCTTTTGGTGGGCCCCCCGGAGACCTGTTTCTCGATATTACGGTCAAATCCCATCCGTTTTTCAGCCGGGAAGGGGATGATCTGGTGGTGGAAAAGAAAATTTCCTTTATCCAGGCTATTTTTGGTGACGAAGTGGAGATTCCGACTTTGGGTTCCCCTCTCAGTCTGAAGGTGGAGCCCGGAACACAACCTGGAACGATTCGTCGATTCAGGGGAAAAGGGCTTCCCAATCCTCAGACCCGTCACATGGGCGACCTGATCGTCCGGCTTGCAGTGGAAATTCCCACCAAGCTGACGCGGGAACAAAGGGAACTATTGGAAAAATTTGCCTCCGTCTCAGGGGAGACAGGTCCGCATTCGGCAGGGAATTCCCATGATGGCGGAGGGATTTTCTCCAAGGTCAAATCCATTTTTGAGTAGGGGAAAATGCCGGGTCCCAAAATCTTCTGGATCGAACCGGAGGATCGGAAAGATCTTTCCCCCGATGGCGGGCATGGGCGGCTCTATCCTGGCCGGACGATGACCCGTCATATTCTTGCGAGCCTTCGATCGATTGAAGGGGATTCGTTCAGATTCAGCGACCCCGATACGGGCAAGACATACGCCGGAACCCTGATGTCCCGGGATCCTTGCATGCTGGAACTCAAATTCCTGGGGGACTTCCCTGGTCCGGCCAGCGGACAGCCTCGCCTGGGAATCGCTTTTTCACCTCTGAAGGGGGATGCATTGACCGCTGTTGTTTCGATGGCGGTGATGTCCGGGATATCTTGTCTCCAGCCCGTCATGTCCGAAAGATCTGTGGTGCGGTGGTCTGAAAAGGACGGATGGGCCGCCAAGGAGAACCGGTTTTCAGGGATTGTCCGGGAAAAAAGCCAGCTTTCAGGTCGGACGGACCGGCTGGTTCTGGAGAAGCCCCTCCCCCTGGGGACATTTCTGAAAAACCGGTCAAAGGACCTCTTCCTCTGGTTTGACGAGGACTCTGGACATTCCCTGACTTTACCGGAAACTCTGGATAAGTTCCGGGACCTTCCTTTTTCAGGACAGACCCAACGAACAGTCTGGGTGGTTGTGGGTCCGGAAGGCGGCTGGTCCGGAAAAGACCGAGAGATGCTCCCGGAGCCGGAAAGGGAGGGTCGACTTTTTCGCGTCACCCTCGGGGAGAGGACTTTTTCGGCCGAAATGGCTTTGCAGGCTTCCGGAGCTTTTTTGGGAACCGTTCTGGGCCCCATGTTCAGTCTGGTTTCTGCCGGGAAAGTTCCATCCGCATGATGGCAAAAGAGGGGTAATATGCGATCGGTTCGACTTCTGACCTTCTTTCTGGATCTGTCCATCTCCCATTTTTGTTTCCGTTTTTGGCACTATCTTTGGATCACATCCTTTCCGTCACCGGGACGAAGTCTTCCGGATTTTTCCGGAGGATCGCCCTTTTTCGAGTGCCTTTTTATTTTTGTGTATTTTTGGATCCTTGTGACCCTCTGGGGCCAGACCCCCGGAATGGTGCTCCTCGGAATCCGGGTTATAGAGGACGGTCCGGGTTCCCGCCCTTCCGGAATTCTCCGGACATTTTCCCGGACATTTCTTCTTTTTGTGACCAATCTTCCAATGGGCATCGGATCTCTTTTCTCCCTGCTTTCTCCATCCGGCAAAACACTCTATGACTGCATGTCCCAGACCCGGGTGATTTGGGACGAAAAACCGGATCTGGCCGAACCGGCGAGAGAGTCGGTCATGGTGCATTTTTCCAAGACAAACACTTCTCCCTGAGGAGTTCAGGTATGCCGGAAAAAGATTTCTGGAACCAGCGGTATGTTGAAAAAAACACGGGGTGGGATCTGGGCCAACCGGCTCCCCCGTTTGTTCGTCTCGTCGAGACGGGGAACTGGCGACCCCCGGGGAGAGTGTTGATTCCCGGTGCAGGGCGTAGCCATGAAGGCATTTTTCTGGCCTCCAAAGGATTTGATGTGACATGCGTCGATTTTGCTCACCAGGCGGTGCTGGAAGCCCGGGAATCGGCTACCCGTGCTGGGGTGAAAATGACTGTTCTGGAGGAAGATTTTTTCGGTCTGGATCCTGCCCGGGTGGGCACGTTTGACACCCTGCTCGAGCACACCTGTTTTTGTGCGATCGATCCCGGGCGCCGGATCGAATATGTCGAAAAGGCCTGGGAACTTCTTTCCCCGGAGGGGATCCTGATCGGTCTCTTCTATGCACATGGAAGAGAGGGCGGACCTCCCTGGACAACCACGGAAGAAGAGGTGAGGTCGCTTTTCGAAAGGCGTTTCGACCTTTTGGATCTCGGGGTCACAGACTGGTCGGTGGATTCAAGAAAAGGGGAGGAGCTTCTGGGGCGCCTCCGCAGGAAAACCGGCTGACGTGTCCTTGGTTCTGGTGACAGGGGGGATTCGTTCGGGAAAGTCCCGGTTTGCCGAGGATTTCGCGCTATCAAAAGGCGATCCTCCATGGGTTTACCTGCCGACTGCCTGGCCAAGTGATGCTGAAATGGTCCAAAGAATTGAACGGCATCGGCAACAGAGGGATGCCCGATTTTCAGTCCTGCCCCTTCCGGAATCGCCGCTGCCTGGAGGCTTCCTGGATATTCTCCGCTCTGTTCCTAGTGATGCAACACTTCTGCTAGACGGGTTTGGTCTCCTGCTTGGACAATTGTTTGAGGGCAAAAATGTGCCGGATTTGCCCGCCCTGGTCGAGAAAGCCCACCCCCTCGTGGATGCACTGACCAAACGGACAGGACTCACGGTCGTGGTGACCGACGAAGCGGGGTCGGGTGGGATCCCCCTGACCCCGTCCGGCCGGATTTTTGCGGACATGCTGGGGGAAGTGAACCAGAAGCTGGCCTTGGGCGCCCGTTTTGTCTATCTGATTGTGGCAGGATACCCGTTGCCAATCAAAACATGATGTTGCCAAATTAAAGGAGCTCAATCCCGTGTCCCACCCCGCCGTCCGTTTGACAGTCGAAAAATGGCTGAAGCATCTTTCCGGCCGAGATTCCGCCGGTTCCCATGAGGATATCCTGATTCGCAAGATGAAAGACCATTGGGATCATTTGACCAAACCCACCGGTTCCTTGGGCCAGCTTGAGTCCCTCGCCATCTGGTATGGACGTGTCCATGGAAGTGCAAGCCTTCCGGACCCCCGTACTGCAGTTTGCGTTTTTGCCGGAGACCATGGTGTGACCCGGGCAGGGGTATCTGCCTACCCGTCGTCGGTGACTCGGGAGATGGTAAGGACCTTTGCAGAAGGGGGCGCAGCGATCAGCGTCCTGACGAGACATCTCGGAATGGGTCTTGCCGTGGTCGATGTCGGTGTGGATGGGGATCTTTCCGGAATCCCCGGAGTCATTTCCCGAAAGGTCCTTAACGGAACACGTAACTTCCTTGAAGAGCCTGCCATGACCCCGGAAGAGGGGATAAAGGCGATGGAAGCGGGTCGGGAGATGGCCCATATGCTCGTAAATGATGGGTACAGGCTTCTGGTGACCGGTGAGATGGGTATCGGAAACACGACCGCATCATCAGCTCTGGCGGCAGCCCTCTTGCCCATGGCGGCGGAGGAGGTGACCGGTCGGGGAACGGGAGTCGATGACAAGGTATTCCGCAACAAAATCCGGGTCATCGAAGAAGTCCTCCTGAAATACCGTCCCCTTTTATTGACACCGCTGGACTGGCTTTGGGCCGTCGGTGGGCTGGAGATTGCCGCCATGGTCGGGTTTATCATCGGTGCGGCCGAGAAAAAGACACCGGTTGTTCTGGACGGACTGATTACCTCTTCTGCAGCTCTTGTCGCCTGTCGCCTGGAAAAAGGGCTGGCAGCTAACCTGCTGGCCGGACACCAAAGCCAGGAGCCGGGGCACCGACACATACTGGACGATATTGGACTTGCCCCTCTCCTGAACCTGTCCCTGAGACTGGGGGAAGGGACCGGCGGGGCATTGGCCGCCCAGCTTGTCATTTCCGCAGTCCGGCTTTATCAGGAGATGGCGACTTTCGAGTCTGCCCATGTCCCGGGTCCCCATTGAAAGGATGGCTGTCCTGTTTCTGGGGAACACTGTCTTTTCTGACTCGATATCCCGTCCCCCGCATGTTTCTGGAGGTGGAAAATGGTCCGATGCTTTGCCCGACCATTTTCCCTGTTGCAGGAATTCTGGTTGGCCTGGGTCCCGCTGTTGCTTCTGTTCTGATGTCCCATCTTCCGGACTTTCTGGGTGCCCTGATTGTTGTGTTGGTGTGGAGCAGTGTTACCGGTGGAATCCACTGGGACGGGTGGGCAGACAGCATCGAAACAGCCTTGTCGGGTGTCAGCCGCCAGGATAAGGAGCGGATCAGGAAAGACCCCCATTTGGGAACATTTGGTGTTCTGGCCCTAGTGATCGGGGTTCTTTTCAAGGTATTCGCCGTTTCCGAATACCGGTTCCAACCGGTCGATTATGTGACGGTCGCCCTTTGGTCACGCGGAATCCTGCCTCTATTTCTGACCCTTCTTCACCGGATTCTTCCGGAAATTCCCTTTTCGAAAGGTTTGGGAGGAGGGCTGGCTCCTCATCTGGGTCTCGGATCCGTTACAATAAGTTCTCTTGTAACGGTGATCCTGATTTTCTGGACGGGGGGAACGGGCGGGGTTTTGGTCCTCTTCGCCGGTCTAGTGCTTCTCTTGATTCCCGCCCGCTGGATTTTGACCCGTCAGGACTCCCTATCCGGCGATTTTATGGGATTTTGTGTGGAGCTTCTCGAGATTTCCTCCTTGATCTTTCTGGGCGAAATGGCCCTTCGACGTTCGGAAGGCTCGATCCTGGCTCTCTGATCAGGTATAAGCGGGAGGATTCCCGTCAGGGATATGGCAAGGAAGCTCAGAATGACAGGACTGTCTGGGCTTCCAGAACCTCGTCAAGCAGGAAGGAAGTCATTCCGCACACTTCGTCCACTCCTTCGGACAGATCCTCCTCCTTCATACCAAAAATGCCCATGGACGAAGAACAGGCGAAGATACGCACATCCCCCTGGGCTTTGGCGGATTCGAGAAGCGTCGTCAAATCCAGAAGCTTCATCTCAGCCAGCTTTTTTCTGATTTTCTCGCCGTCTTGCCCGAAGGTGTCCGGCAGGATAACCTCCTTTATCCGTTTTCGGTCCATCCGGTAAAGGGCTTCATCCCTCAGAAAGACCCTTACGCGCATTTCCGACAGGGCCGCAGCCATGATTGTCGTGCACAAATTGACGAGGGCCGTGTGCGACCCCCGTGTCGCAATGATCGCCATTTTCAACCCGAATCTCCTTTCCGGATCTTTAACGTCACCTGGCCATCGATATCTTCGACCGTGAGGAGGTGGTGGCGAAACTTTTTGGTCCATGAGGCGATTTCCCTCTGCTGGAAGCGGTTGCAGATCACTGTCAGGACTTCCCCGGCTTCCATGGACTTCAGGTTAGTCCGGATGACGCCGAGACTCTGGCAGTCTACCGGGTTGAACAGTCCCGTCACCTCGAGGAAGCGGTTCTTTTCAAGATCACCAGACGATAACACTGTCGTGCTCCCTGACCAGTCGGGCGATCTCCCTTTCCTCGATGACTTCAACACCTTCAATCACGTCATCGACATGAATTCCCCGTATCTCCATATGCTGGGAGACGACCCGGATTTTGGCTCCGTGTTCCAGCATGAAAGAGAGAACATTCCCGGGAGAGGTGTTCGCTTCCATGATTTCCTGTCCCAGGATTTTCAGGGAAACCTGTTGATTCCTGACGGCATAGGTCACGGCAGAATCCCTCAGGAGAACACTGATTTCGAGCGGAGTATCCGCAACGCCCAGGGCGGTGGCAAACAGATGGGGATCAACCGGTTCAAAGCTCAGGTAAATCGGCTTTTCGAAGACGACTAATACATTGCTGGCCATCGTATTTCCTTTCCCTTCAACGGTTTTTTTGGATCAAGAACTCTCGGAAATTACCGGTAAGCCGGAATGGCAATCACCTGATCGGCCGACCGGACAAACTTCCACAAATCACCCAAGGTTCCGACAATCACGCCGTTCATCTGGTGGTGCTCGACGCCCCGTTCCTGGGCGCAGAGGATGCAGGTGACCCAGTCCAGCTTGCCTGTATGAAGGCCTGCCCGTAAAAGCTGATCGATGAATTTTCCGACGTAGGCGTGTTTGTCGCCGATGACTTTCCGAAGTGATGGAGGTTCCGAGTGCTCGACCTGTTCCCTGTTGGTCAGGGTCACCGCCTCTTCGAACGCCCAGATGTTGACTTCGATATCCCGTTCGAGGAGTTTTTCCGCCAATCGCAGAACGGTTGTCGGTGCTTCCCGCATATAGGAGCCGGTTGAAATCACGATGGCAACTCTCCGGACCTTATTTTTCAGAATGCCTTCCTCTGCTTCTTCCTGCAACATGGCGATCTCCTTTTTCCCTAATACCAGTAAATGTTCCCGAACCCTTCCGAAATGGCATCGGCCAGCTCATCCATGGAGGAAAGCTCAATTCCCGGATGAAGCCGGTCGATGCCCCGGGCGCGACACGACACATCGTCGGCCATGACACGGATGCCCCGTCCTGAGAGCTCTGAAAGACGGATGGCCTCCCGGCTGTCCTTCCGGGCCGAAATAACCCCGTTTTCTATCAGGAAAAAAAAGACATCCGCCCCCTCTGTCCGTAAATTTTCGGAAAGGTCGGAAAGCGATTGTCCATTGGTGTATTCCGTGATGTCACGACTGGCCACGATCAGATAGCGTGCCATTTTTTCT
>Ga0078972_1006618_pt1 | contig 27107 bp, 27 predicted proteins | sample YelNatPaOPGAMG01_FD_67568 | JGI IMG/M metagenome (GOLD analysis project Ga0078972, IMG submission 67568) | Hot spring thermophilic microbial communities from Obsidian Pool, Yellowstone National Park, USA - OP-RAMG-01 (SPADES assembly) (version 2) | ecosystem: Environmental > Aquatic > Thermal...
GAAAAAAAATATTATTGAAATCGCAAAATTATCTCCTTCGTTGAAAAAGCGAATAACCTATATCCCAATTGGAAGTAACATAAGACCAAAGGAAGGAAAATCGTTTTATTCTTTAACCGATGAAATTATAATCGGCTATTTTGGAATAATCAGGCCTAAAAAGGGTATAGAGAATTTATTGGAGTCATTTATTTATTTAAATGACGAGAGAATAAATTTATTGATAATTGGTGAAATTGACGAAAGAAATAGATATCATAAAAAAATTAAAAAATTGATTGATGATTACGGATTAATTGAAAGGGTAAAAATCACTGGTTATTGTAATGAGGATGAAGTAAGATATCATCTTCTACGGACAGATCTAATGGTTCTTCCTTTCCCTGAAGGGGTAAGTGAAAGAAGGGGAACTTTCCTTGCCGCGGTAACTCACGGCGTCCCTGTTATAACAACAAAATCAAATACCATACCGGAAGGTCTAAAAGATGGGGAAAATATAAAATTGATAGAACCAGGAATCTCAAAAGTTCTTGCCGAAGCAATAATGGAGTTGATAAGAAATGATGAATTAAGACGAAGTATTGGATTAAATGGTTTAAAATGGTCCCAGCGTTTTACCTGGCAAAAAATTTTGGAAAGCCATATCTCTATTTATTTTAGTTTAATTAAAAATTGACTTTAATGTTATTGTGTATATAATTAAAATATGAGAAAAATCATTCAAGGCATTATGACTTATTGCAGATTTCTTTTTAAATATAGAGCTCTATTTTTTAAAGGGCTCGGCATCATTTTTTTATTTATGCTCATCATTAGTTTATTGCTACCAAAGCAATATAAAGCCGAGGCGTCGATTATGCCTCCGGATTTATTTTCAAGTTCTATGGGTTTTGGCATCGGTGTTTCTGGTGATTGGTCAAAATATCTGTCAGCGGGAAGGCTACTCGGTCTTTCTTCAATCTCCGATATTTATGTTTCCATTATGAAAAGCAACCGGATAAAAGAAGCAATAATAAAAAGATTTATGTTAGAAAAGGAATTCAGGGTAAAGAATATTGAGGATGCATTAAAGGCTCTTGATCGTATCACACAAATTAGTGTAAAATCAGATGGTATAATTTTGGTTTCAGTTATTTATAAAAATAAAAATCTGGCTGCAGATATTGCTAATTCTTACATTGAAGAACTTGATAAATTCAATAAAGAAACCGCTATGACTGTGGGTAAAAAATACCGTTTATTCATAGAAAAACGATTGAAAGAAACAACCGATTCATTAATTTATGCAGAAAATGAATTGGAAAAATTCTTGAAGGAAAACAAAATTGCTGCATTAGATGCTGAGGTCCCAAGTGTTATTTCTACGGTAGCCAAACTAAAGAGTGAAATAGTGCTAAAAGAAATTCAACGGGATGCACTACTTGCTACAGCTACTCTTGACAATCCTTACCTTCGGAAAATGGAACAGGAGTTAGCTGAATATAAACGTCGGCTTGCAAAAATAGAAAAGGGTTCTAATATTAATAAAAATGAATTCGGTGTAGGCTTTGCGGTTCCTTTTGCGGAAATCCCGAAGATTTCTCTTGAATATACAAGGTTGCTCAGAAATGTAAAGATACAGCAGGCGATCTATGAACTTCTTACTCAACAATATGAACAGGCCAAGATTATGGAGCTGAAGGACACGCCTACTGTTCAAATATTAGACCAAGCCCGACCACCCCTGCGCAAAAGCTGGCCCAGGCGCGCTTACCTCATAATAATGACATTGATTGTTGGATTTATAATTTTCAATTTCGCTGCATTAATAAATGAATCTTTGCTTTATATAAAGAATGATCCAAAACAATGGCAACAATGGATGGAAATGTGGAATGGAATAAAGGAAGATTACAGGTGGTTAAAGAATAAAATTCTCAGAGTTTTTTATCCACCCAAATAATGACCAGATTTTGAAATTTATAAATGCAAAAAAGATTTCCTGTAAATTATATTAGTAATTTGATTAATTCACCATCAAAAAAAATATTATTGGAAAATTTCTTTGCACTTTCATTGATTCAGGCACTTAATTACCTTATTCCATTGATTACACTTCCTTATTTGGTAAGGGTTATAGGTCCAGAAAAATTCGGGCTCATTTCTTTTGCTCAAGCACTGATTGGTTACTTTGTGATACTGACTGATTATGGCTTTAATCTTTCGGCAACAAGAGAAATTTCAATCCACAGAGAAAATAAACAAAAGTTAAATGAAATTTATTCGTCGGTTATGATACTGAAATTCCTTCTTTGTGTTTTGAGTTTTATAATATTATCACTAATTTGTTTCACAATACCAAAGTTCAAAAAAGACTACTTAGTTTACATATATACATTCGGACTGGTGTTAGGCAATGTCATTTTTCCTATCTGGTTTTTTCAAGGTATGGAGCGAATGCGGTACATAACAATTATCCATACGATATCAAGAATGATATTTATGATTTTTATATTTATTTTTATAAAAAAGATATCTGACTATCTCTATGTTCCCTTAATAAATTCAATAGGTATTTTATTCGGAGGAATGTTGAGTTTAGGATTGATCTACAGAGATTTTGGAGTGAGATTATTGTTACCTTCAGTTGAGGCCATGAAGCATCAATTAAAAGAAGGTTGGCATATATTTATTTCTACGATGGCTACAAGTTTATATACAACAAGCAATGTCTTTATACTTGGTTTATTTACAAATAATACAGTTGTTGGTTATTACTCTGCTGCAGAGAAGATAATAAGAACAATCCAGGGATTACTCACTCCTGTTTCACAAACGGCATATCCCCGTATCAGCAAACTTGTCAGTGAGTCAAAAGAAAAAGCCATAAACTTTATAAAGAAAATGATAAAGACTGTCGGGATCGTTAGTTTCATCATTTCTTCAATCATTTTTGTATTTTCTGTATCCATCGTTAATATAATTCTGGGTGAACAATTTGGGCGTTCAATAATCGTTTTAAGGTTACTATCTTTTTTGCCATTTATAATTAGTTTAAGCAATATTTTTGGGATACAGACAATGCTTACTTTTAACTATAAAGATGCTTTTTCTAAAATACTAATCGCTGCCGGCATTTTGAATATAATTTTGGCCTTTGTTTTAGTTCCGTTTTTCAAAGAGGTAGGTATTTCTATCGCGGTGGTAATAACTGAGATTTTTGTTACTGTTTCAATGTTTGTTTACATTGAGAAAAAGGGTATAAAATTATTAAAAAGAGAGATTCTATGAAGAATTCGAATGATATTTTAATCATCGGGGCGGGAATTACAGGACTTTCAGCCGGAATAAAGGGTGACTGTCAAATATATGAAGCCAGTGATATAAGTGGTGGCATATGTAGTTCTTACTACCTGGGGATAGATGGAAAAAAATATAATCACCGAATAAATGAGGAAACATATAGATTTGAAATTGGTGGTGGGCATTGGATTTTTGGAGCTGAAGGCGAAGTGCTTAATTTTATAGAACAAATATCTCCAATCAAAAAATATGAAAGGGATTCGGCTGTATATTTTCCGGACTTAGAATTATATGTGCCATATCCTCTTCAGAATCATCTTTTTTATTTACCCGAAGAAATTAAAAGAAAAGCATTAGATGAAATATTACAATCTGAGAACAGAAATGTTACGACAATGGCTGAATGGCTGGAGATATGTTTTGGTAAAACTCTATGCGAGCTATTTTTCTTTCCATTTCATGAATTGTATACTGCTGGACTGTATAAAAAAATTGCACCTCAGGATCGATTTAAGACACCAGTAAAAAAGGAGCTAATTATAAAAGGGGCAAATGAGAGAACCCCACCTATTGGGTATAATGCAACTTTTATATATCCTAAGAGGGGACTTGATGATTTAATTTTAAAAATATCAGATAAATGTAAGATTCAATATGGTAAAAAAGTTGTAGAAATAAATACAAAAAATAAAGAGATAATTTTTCAAGATGGCAAAGGCGTAAAGTATAGAAAATTAATTTCTACAATTCCGTTGAATCAACTGATAGAAATATCAAAAATCGAAGTTGATGAGACGCCTCCACCATACACCTCTGTGTTGGTCATAAATATTGGAGCAAAAAGAGGAAAGAGATGTCCCCGCTATCATTGGCTATATATTCCTAAGAGTAATGCTGGGTTTCATAGAGTCGGATTTTATTCCAATGTTGATAGTTCTTTCCTGCCATTATCATCAAGAGAAGATAATGACCGTGTGAGTATTTATGTAGAAATTGCTTATTCAAAATTTAATTTACCCAGCGGTGAAATGATTAAAGGTATTTTAGATTCAGTGGTTGCAGAACTTCAAAAATGGAAGTTTATTGAATCGGTAGATACTGTAGACACAACATGGATTGAAGTGGCGTACACCTGGTCCTATCCAGATTCTCACTGGATTGAAAAGGCAATCAAAAATTTAATTGATTTAGACATTCACCCTGTGGGCAGATATGGAAAGTGGAAATTTCAAGGAATTGCAGAGTCAATAAAAGACGGTTTTACAATTGTCCAAAATTTATTGGGAGGATAATTTATGTTGGAGAAAAAAAATGAAAAAGTGTGTGCAGTCCTCGTAACATACAATCGTAAGGAACTATTGAATGAATGTCTCACGGCGCTGTTCTCTCAGACAAGACCCTTTGATGGTATAATTATCATTGACAATGCGAGTACGGATGGCACGGAGGATATTCTGAAGAAAATTTATCAATCTAACTCCGTTGTGGAACATATAAGACTTGAGAAAAACATAGGCGGTGCGGGAGGATTTTACAATGGGATAAAGAGAGGATACGAAAAACAATATGATTGGATTTTGTGTGTTGAAGATGAAATAAAACTTAGCCCAGATTGTCTTGAGAAATTATTAAATCATATTTATATGATAAAAGAAAAAACTGGGTGCGAGCCATTTTGTCTTTCCTGTCAGCGAATTTATTACGATGGAAAACCGGTAATGGACGATTGTCAGAAATTAAATCTTACAAATCCTTTCTTAAATTTTCATAGGAATCCAATCAAAAAAAATGATCGGCAAAAAGATTACCTTACGATAGAAGGAGCTACTTTCGAAGGGCTATTCATCCATAGAAGTATTATAAAAAAAGTAGGATTTCCTGATAAGAGGTTCTTTATTTATGGTGATGATACTGATTATTGTTTGAGAATCCGTCAAATTACAAATATTTATTATATTCCAGAAGCAAAGGTTGTTAAACTTATTAAACCTGAGAAACAAAAAAATGTTGGCTGGAAACGTTATTATATCATAAGGAACACATTATATCTTGAGCTGCGGTATTCTACAACAATTGTCAAACTGATAAGAATACCAAAAAGGGTAATAATAGCATTTGGTGGGCGTATTGTGCATATTGATTTAACGGGTATTAAGACGATCTTCAAAGGAATGATTGACTCATTCAAAATGTACAGATTAGATTATAATTATTTCGCTTAGAAATCGTACGGATATGTTCGTTTTTATTTTTTTTATACTCGGAACCCCTAAAACTTTAGAAAATGTAAATTCAATGGCGTGTGTCAATACAATAGCAGAACTTAAAGAACTTAATCCACAAAAGGCGCTCGAGATAATTTATGTTATGGGGTGTAAACTAAAAAATGATGGAGGGGGTGGTTTTTTCTATTACGACAAAGATGGTCGCTTAGCCGAGGATGGTGGAACAATATTTTATAGTAAGTATGGAGGCTTCTGGAAAAGGATATATGAACCCGGTACATTAAATGTGTTGTGGTTTGGTACCTTGGTTGAGGATGACGATTGGCGATTTCCAATAAGACGTTGCATAGAAATACTGGAAAAAGAAAAGGGTGGTAAAATAGTTTTCCCTACGATGGTCAATATAAAAGGGACACTTTTTGTTAGCGGTGAGATCATTGTTCCAGAGTATATTCACACCGAACCCAAAATTGAATTTAACGGGGTGGGTATTGGGGGAATAAGATATAAAGGACCTGATGGATGTGATGTAATAAGACTTGGAAGCGAGTCAAAACCTCTCAATTTTAGATTGGTATTAAAGGACTTCAATGTTGATGGTTCGGGCAAAAAAGATATTATTTTACTCAATGGTTACTCTTTTCATCAACCTCATAATATTCATATCGAGTGTCAAAACACAAACTTCTGCAATTTTCAGGGTGACAAATCTATTGGTATTTTATGCGGAAATATCACCGATAGTCGCTTTGAAAATTGCACAATTCAGGGTGTAGAAAAAGGAGGGGGGAAAGGTATAGTCCCGGGCAGGAGTGGTTGTCAACTCTTTAACTGTCAAATCTGGTATTGTAAGAGTGGCGTTTATTTAGAAAATAATGCTGAGGCTAATATTCAGATGTTTGGTGGACAGATTGGATATTGCGACCATCATATAGTGATACAGGGTGGAGGCTACAATTCCAATGCTTCATATTTTTTTGGAACATTTATAAATGAAACACCACATTATTCAAAACTGATATATATTGAAGATACTTTAAATACATATGTGGCTTCCTTGAGCTTTATAGGATGTCTATTTGCAAGTCCGCGTAGTGATGTTCCCCTTCTTGAATTCAATTGTGGAGGACACATTACATTGATTGGTTGCGTAAACTGGCATGGTTCAAAGACCAATAAAGTGTGGGCTGGAAGATACGCGGAAATTATCTTCTTTAACAATACTAATATGATTTTAGACAGTCTTGCTCCTGGGTTTAAGAATGTTAATAGAGTATTTTCGCAATCAGGGGATGATGTAAATGCCTTAGGTGGTTTTAAAGACCTTTTAAATTTTTATTATGACAATATTCAACCTGGATTAAGGGGAGTACCCATATTGATTAACCAGAGCCATCGGGTTCAGAGGTATGTTATGCTACATCAAGGTTCAGTATTAGGAATTTCAGCGATTCTTAATAATAAATTGGAAAAGGGTTTTATAGAAATTCAATTGGAAAGAAATGGTTTGGGTGTTGAGGATTGTCACCTGATTTTAAAACCGGATGGCGAGACTAAATACATTACTATCTTCAAAAAAGATACATTCAAGTTTACACAGGGCGATGAAATAGGGATTTTATTGTGGAGTGCCCCAGATATTTTACCAGCTGATTTATCCATAGGTGTGGGGTTATTTGTTGAATATTGATAACAAAAAGGGAATATACTTAAATGAAAATCAGTTGTTGACAATGAGAAAAAAATAGTTATAATTATAATATGTTTTTATTGATGCTTCTTGCGATATCACCTCATGTCTATTTACTTCCGAATGATGCGGTGGAGATAGAGATATGGCATCAACCAAATCTGAGTGGCAAATACCTTGTTGATGCAGACACGAGTTTAAACATTCCACTTTTAGGGAAGTTGAATATAAAAAATATCCCGGCGGATTCTCTTGAAAGAATGTTGATTGATGAGTTTCATAAATATTATGGGGATATTTTCCTGACGGTGAATATCTATTATCAGATAAGTGTATTTGGTGAAGTGAAGTTACCAGGGAAATATTATCTAAAAAGCAATGAAAATCTTTCCAATCTGCTGGCAATGGCAGGCGGTCCAACCTCAAACGGGGATATTGGAAAGATTAAGATTCTCAATGTAGGTAAAGAGAGAAGTTTAAATTTTGAAAAGATTCTAAAGAGCGGTAAAAAAATAGACGAATTGAACCTGAAACCGGGTGATGTGGTTATCGTGCCCAGGAGATTTATGCCTGCACTTCAGGAATGGTCGGTGCTTTTGAGTATTGGCACATTGATTTTACAAATTTTAATTTACGCAAGATGAATAAAGAACCAACATTTCAGGACTATATAGATATTATTTATAAACGACGGCTATTGATAATAATCTGTGTGATTGTTGCTTCATTCAGCGCCCTTTTGATAAGTTTACAGTTACCAAAGGTCTATGAGGCAAAGGTTCGTTTCAAATTGGAACTATCTGAAGCAAAGCCCGTATTCTTTACTGAATTGTATACCCCGCAGCGTGTTGACCCGGTTGAAAGTGAACTTGAAATAATCCGGAGCCGGGCACTCGCTCGCTCGGTCGTCAAGAAACTTGGTTTAAATTTTGTTATAAATAACCACGGTCGGGCATTCTTTGATTCAATCCAGGTGAACGACAATTTCCCAGCGGGTCGATATTTAATAAAGATGGAAGACGATAGAAACTTTGTAGTATATAATAGTAAAGAAGAAATCTTAGGCAAAGGAAGTGTGGGTGAAAATTTTAGCAGTAATGGGTTGAGATTTATTTTAAAGGAGAAACCAACAAGAGATTATTTAGAATTTTCAATAACCAATATTGAGAAGGCAACCGAAGACTTGATGCACAATATTTCAGCCAGTCAGATTAAAAACACATCACTTGTATTATTAAAGGCACGTTCTACCCTGCCCGAACTTGCAGCAAAGATAGCAAATTCTTTGTCCCAGGAATATATATTATATACACTGGAGAGTCTACGCGAATCAGCACGTGGTTCCAAAGAGTTTATTGAAACCCAGATAAAGATATTCGGCACCGAACTTGATAGTGCAGAAGAGAATCTGCGTCGTTATAAACAGCAAAGTGGTGTTTTCCTGCTCAGTGAGACGGCGAAAGAGATAATTAATGCAGTTGCCCAGTTTGAGGTGGAAAGAGAAAAGGCAGTGGTGGAACTCCATGAAACAGAGAGTAGTATAAAAAAACTGGAAAGCGAACTCGCAAAGGATGAAGCAAGTTATGGTTATTATAAAAGAATGGCGTCTTTTCCAACAATTTCAAACAGCCCGTTAATCATAACACTCAAAGAGCAATTGAAAAACCTTGAGATCCAGAAACAGGAATATCAGAACGACCCAGTAAAGTTAAGACAGATTCAGGAACAGATTGCCCAGGTTGAGCAGGAGATTAATCAGACAAGCAAACAGATTCTTCAGGCAGGTCCTTCGGTTGGCGACCCTGTTTTTCAAGCCCTCATTACAAATATTATTAATAGCGAAACGCATCTCATTGCATTGCAGAGCAGGGTAGATGCATTGAATCAAATCATAGAAAAACATAATCGGCGTTTAAAACAACTACCTGAGGCTGAAGTGAATCTGGCACAACTCGAAAGGCAGAAAAAGGCGAATGAAGAAATTTATACAATGCTTCTCAGTAAACTTGAGGAATCAAAGATTGCTGAGGCAATGCAGATAAGTCAGGCAAGAATAATTGACCATGCGATAGTGCCTGATAGACCGGTTGAACCCAAACCAAAACAGAATGCAATTTTAGGATTTCTGATTGGATTATTGATTGGTGTCGGTGGAGCATTTTTGCTTGAATATATTGATACAACCGTAAAGACATCAAAAGAAATTGAAGATTTGACTGGTATCTCGGTGCTGGCAACGGTTCCTCTTGTTAAGAATAAACACCATATTGATATTCCTACTATCCAGGAACCATACTCGGATATTGCAGAATCCTATCGCATTTTAAGAACAAATCTTGCCTTTTCTGCTGCAGCAAGACCGATCAAATCATTATTGGTTACATCCACAATCCCTCAGGAAGGTAAAACAACAACCTGTTTAAATCTTGGTATCACACTTTCTCAGCAGGGTCACAAAGTTGTGATGCTTGACTGCGATTTTCGCAGACCGAAGTTACACAATTATTTCCGGGATATTGTCAAGGATAATCATAATGGTCTGACCGATGTTCTGATCAACCGAATAAAATTAAAGGATGCGATAGTAAAGTCGCAATTTGAAAACCTTTATTTTATAACAAGCGGGACCATCCCTTCCAACCCGGCAGAATTGCTGGGTTCAAATCGTATGGTGGACATACTCAATGACCTCAAAGGTAATTTTGACTATGTTCTGATTGATGCACCTCCGGCTTTAGGAATTGCTGATGCAAGGGTTTTAGGAAAGGTTTGCGATGCGATTCTCGTTGTGGTTATGAGTGGGAAAACGAATCGGGATGCGGTTCTTGAAGTAAAGGATGAACTGGAAAGAGCCGGCGAAAAGATAATCGGTTATGTGTTGAATGGTGTTGATGTGGGTCAGAGATATTACCGCCATCGGTATTATTATTACCGTCATTACACTAAGCCCAGCGCCTGATTGATTTTATATTGAGGGGGGATGAAGAGAGAATTCTTCTCCTTAATTAAAAGATGGCTGATAATTATCATTTTTATTTTGTTGCCTTTTTCATATTTTGGCAGGAAGATATTTTTACTGGTAAATGCATATCATACGGAAAAGACCTTGAAAAAGAATATAATCATTCTTGAAGCCGAGAATGAATTATTAAAGAAAAGGATAGATGAATATAAAAAAGGGACACTCATTGAATCAAAGGCAAGGGATGACCTGGGTATGATAAAAAAAGGTGAAAAAATATATATAATTAAAAAATGAAGTATCTATTAGAGATAACACCATTCTGGAAACTTATAGCAGAAGGCGGAGAAATTTATTCCATTGGTGAGATGGTTTTATTCAAGGGTAATGATGGAGTTGATGTCGGAAAAATAATTGGTCCACCAATTGAGGAAGAAGAAGCCGGAGAAATTTTGCGCCCTTTACATAGTGATGATTTTATTAAACTGGAAGAGTTGAAGGAATATGAAGAATTGTGTATGATTGAATTCAGAAATGCACTAAGAGAGTTCAATCTAAATATGAAGGTTGTTTATGCCCATTGTCAGTTTGATGAAGAGAGGGTGATTTTCTATTTTACTGCGGACAAAAAGATGAAGTTTCGCAAACTCCATCGCTATATATCACAAAAGTTGAATAAGCGGATTGTGATAAAACAAATCGGTGCCCGTGATTTTGCCCGATACTGTGGTGGGGTTGGTCCCTGTGGAAGAAAGATTTGCTGTGCTTCATTTCTTGGTGATTTGAAATCAATCTCCTTGCGCATGGCAAGGCGTCAGAATATTTTTCTATCACCGAGTAAATTATCAGGCATATGTGGAAAATTATTATGCTGTTTGAATTTTGAAGAGGATTTTTATGCTGATTTTCAGAAGACCCAGATTGCCTTAGAACAGGATATAGATGAAGAAGAATGTGAAGAATACTAAATCGGTTTCAGCCCTTATTAAATTGGTCCGCACCCTACGCAAAAAATGTCCCTGGGATAGAAAACAGACATTAAACTCGATGAGAAATAATATAATAGAAGAAGCCTATGAGGTGGTGGATGCGATTGAAAAAAAGGATATAAGTTCTATAAAAGAAGAAATAGGTGATTTATTATTTCTCGGAATTTTTCTCAGTCAATTGCTTGAATCCAGGGGGGTCAATCTCAAGGAGATTATTTCTGATACTATAAGAAAATATAAAACCAAACATCCCCATGTCTTTAAATCAAAAAGATTTAAAAATACAAAAGAGATTGTAAAATTCTGGCATAGTTCAAAAAAGGATATATTCCAGGGTATACCATATTCACTTCCAGCCCTGCTTGCTGCGCGACTGATTCAGGAGCGGGCAGCACGGGTGGGATTTGACTGGAACAACCCGGACGGTCCAATGCAAAAATTGATCGAGGAGATTAAAGAGTTAGAAAAGACGGGTTCAAAAAAAGAAACGAAAGAAGAAATGGGAGATCTATTATTTTCCTGCGTCAATCTTGCCCGTCATTTGAAGATTGACCCTGAAGATGCATTGCGTCAGGCAAATAAAAAATTTGTGAAGAGGTTCAGACTTATGCAAAAGAGGATAAAAAAAGAGAACAGAGAACTCTCATCACTGAGTCTTGAGGAAATGGACCGGGTCTGGAATAAGATAAAAAAATCTTAAGTATTTTTTCGCTATTATTATTGTATTATTGTTTATGCTTTCAATCGAGAATGAAATAAGGATTTTGAAAGATGGTTTTTTAGAACTGGGTATTGAACCCAGAGAGGATATTTTTAATAAATTCAGGATTTATTTAAAAGTTCTTTACAATTACAAAAACCATCTCCATCTGATTTCCCATAATGATTACAAACGGATAAGCCTCAAACATTTTTTACCATCTTTGATGATTTTAAGATTTATCTCAAACCAACAGAATGCCTGTGATATCGGTGCTGGTGCTGGTTTCCCTTCTATCCCGGTGAAGATATTAGTGCCCGAGATAAATTTTACCCTTTTCGAATCCATAAAGAAAAAAGCGATTTTTCTCTCTTACTTAATTAAAGAACTGAATCTTTCCGGAATCAAGGTGATTTCTGAACGGGCTGAAAAATATCAGGTTGAAAATTTTGATCTCATCCTAATAAGGGCCGCAGGACGGATAAAAGATCTTATAAAAACGATTGACCATTTGATTAAACCAGGAGGAAAGGCAGTTTTCTATAAAACACAGGCAGTGGAAGAGGAGATAAGACAGGCAAAGGATAAGATTGATAGAATGAATTTTTCAATCACAATAGAGAATCTCTATACCCCTGTAGAAAAAATACCTATGTCTCTGGTCTTTTTGACCCGGAAATGCTTTCCATAATCATTGTAAATTATAATTCAACCTGTGCATTAAAAGACTGTTTGAAGAGTATCGTTGAAAAAAAGCCAGAGCAAACTTTTGAAATAATCATTATAGATAATGGTTCAAAAATGACATTTGGGAATGTAATTAAAGAATTTGAGAAGTTGTTAAATATCCGTTTGATATTGAATAGAAAAAATCTTGGCTATGCAAAAGCGGTGAATCAGGGTATAAGAATCGCACGCGGTGAGTATATATTGATAATCAATCCTGATATTTTAATAACTAATGAGGCAATAGAAAAAATGATTGATTTTCTTGATAAGAATGAGAAGATTGGTGTCATCGCACCCCAATTGCTCAATTTTGATAATTCTATTCAATATTCTTGCTTCCGATTTCCCAGATTCTTGACCCCCTTTATTAGACGAAGTTTTTTAAAAAACATTTCTTTTGGCAAAAGAGAAATACAGAGGTATTTGATGATCGATTTTGACCACAGGGAGATCAAAGAAGTGGACTGGGTCTTAGGAGCGGCAATGATGACGAAAAAAAGTGTAATTGAAAAAATTGGTCTGCTCGATGAAAGATTCTTTCTTTATTTTGAGGATGTTGATTTATGCCGTCGTATCCATTGTCAGGGTTTGAAAATTATATATTTTCCTGAATCAAAATTTTTCCATCAATATACCCGTCATTCTGCAGATAAAGGCTGGTTTTCATTTCTATTTAATAAGTATTTCTGGTTCCATACGATTAGTTGCATAAAATACTTCCAAAAATGGCAGAAAATCAAGTCTTGACATTGGAAGTATTTTGAATAAAATTATTAAATGTTTTTAATATCCTTCATTATTATATACAATATCGATTTAAGGGCATTTGATACGCCCAATGATGATGGTTCAAGCATTACCTTAAAATGGCAGAGCAATGAAATTTTTCAGACATTTGAAATATTCAGGAGCCTTGATGCGGAAGGAATTTTTGAAAAGATTGGTGAAGTAGATGGTATTGAAACAAATTTCCGGGATTTTAATTTAAATCCAAAGATTGATTATTTCTATAGAATCACAGGTAAGAAAGATAGCATTTCAACCTTTTCCAATGTTGCAGGACCAGTAAGACCTGTGGTTCAATATTTTAATCTATCGCGCCTGCCCATGGCGATATGTATAATTATACTTTTCGCCTCTGTCCTCACTTATATAAGCCATGCCCGAAAGGGCAAAAAATTATTCATAAGAAAGATACCCGCTTTGAATGCAATTGAAGAGGCGATTGGCAGGGCAACTGAAATGGGCAAGCCGGTCTTATATGTGCCGGGTATAAATGATATTGATGACCCCCAGACCATTGCCTCAATGAGTATTCTCGCAAGGGTCGCAGAAAAAACAGCAGAATATGGAACTCCTTTATATGTGCCGACGAGTCGTTCAATGGCGATGACAATGGCACAGCAGGTAGTGAAGGAGTCCGCAACCAGGGTAGGCAGACCTGACTGGTATAATCCAGATAATATCAGGTATATCACTGATGACCAGTTTGCCTATGTTTCTGCTGTTGATGGAATTATGGTTCGTGAACGACCGGCAACGAATCTCTATCTTGGCACATTCTATGCAGAATCACTAATTCTTGCTGAGACCGGCCATTCTACTGGTGCGGTTCAGATTGCTGGAACTGCAATGCCTGACCAATTACCTTTTTTCGTTGCTGCCTGTGATTTTACCTTACTCGGAGAAGAATTGTATGCAGCGAGTGCCTATCTTTCACAGGAACCGATACAACTTGGTTCATTAAGGGGACAGGACCTTGGGAAATTGATATTCATCACGGTTATCATTGTCGGTGTTTTAAGCCAGATTTTTAACTGGCAGTTCTTTATAAACCTTTTTAATACAATAGAATGAAGATAATTATTCCTTTAATAATCGTTTTCTGCTGTGGATTTTATATGCTTATAACCTTTTTTATCCCGGCGAAATTTGCCCAGGATAGTTCACAATTACTCCAGTTGTGGTATCAGGGGGTTACTGCGTTCTTTGTTTTCATTGGTATCTTTAATTTGATAAAGATCAATGTGGATAAGATTCAGAGAAGATTGAGGGATTGGCAATACAGCATAATTCTTTTGTTCTTTCTTGGTGTGATGCTTGGAACTGGATTTATCGGAGGCAGGGATTCAAAGATATTTTTATATTTCTTTGAAAATTTCCAGGTGCCCCTTGGTGCTACAATGTTCTCTTTACTTGCATTCTTCGTTGCTTCGGCTTCGTTCCGGGCGTTCAGGGCAAAGACACCAGAGGCAACCTTGCTCTTGATCGCAGCTGTGATTGTGATGATAGGCAGGATTCCGATAGGATATTTGATATGGAATAAATTTCCTGACCTTGTTGAATGGATAATGCAGGTGCCAAATACTGCAGCGAAGAGGGGCATATTATTCGGCATTGACCTTGGTTTGATCTCAATGGCGTTAAGGGTGCTTTTAGGGATTGAGCGGAGTTATATGGGTGGAGGAGAACGCTAAAATGACCGATGCGCGAGTCTGCATTTTAGGAGACAGCTCTTTAAATTTCTTGAATACCTTTGAAGATTTGAACCTGAGGGATATCTATGAAAATAATTGAGTCTCTTGCCCATCTTGACCGCCGAATCATCTTCCTTCTTGTTGCGCTGGCAGTCATAATTCCGATGATTGTGCCTTTGAATCTGCCGGTTGATATCACAAAGCCAGTTAAGAATATTTATGATAAAGTCGAGTCCCTGCCCCGGGGTTCGGTCGTCCTTATTTCAACCGATTATGACCCTGGTAGTGAGGCTGAGTTATATCCTGCGACCGAGGCATTTATTGAACATTGTTTCCGGAAGGATTTAAAGGTCTATATGATGGGTCTCTGGCCTGCGGGTAGTGAACTCGGCAATATCGCCCTAAATAAAATTGCAAAAGTGTATAACAAAGTATACGGAGAAGATTATATAAATGTTGGTTACCGTCCTGGTGGTGCGGTGATGCTCTTGAGTCTGGGTAGAAATTTTTCTGATGTGATAAAGGTTGATTATCAGGGAATTCCGATAGATTCTCTACCACTGGGCAGGAGGGTGAAATCATCAAGGGACATCTTCCTGGTTATGACATTTTCAGCCGGAGACCCTGGAATCCTCCACTGGATTACATATTTCCATGCCCGTTATGGAGTCCCGATATGTGGTGCAACCACTGCAATAATGGCACCACAACAATATCCATATTTGAGTTCAGGACAGTTGACAGGGCTCCTGGGCGGATTGAAGGGTGCTGCAGAATATGAGACACTCGTTGATAGAAAAGGCAGGGGTTTAAGGGGAATGGATTCTCAATCCATTGTCCATCTCCTCCTTGTTGGTTTTATTGCCCTCGGCAATGTGATACTTTTATATCAGAGGAGAAAGAAATGATTAACACCATCGGAATATGGATTGCAGCACTCTTAACCCTTGCTATCTATTCATTCCTTTATAAAGATAATCCGTTCTACAAAATTGCTGAAAACATATTTGTTGGTGTATCAGCCGGTTATTGGGCAGTCGTGCTCTGGTATGATTTTGCCTGGCCCAATCTTTTTGAACCTCTGTTTACAAAAGGTCAGTGGTATAATATATTTCCGATTTTTATCGGGCTTTTGATGTTTGCACCCCTCATTCCTAAAATCTCCTGGATGATTCGTATCCCCCTGACATTTACGATGGGCATTGCTATGGCAGTATCAATAACCCAGATTGTCCAGGGTGATATCTTTCCACAATTACAGGCAACATTTTTACCATTGAGAGGTATCTCTGTCTTTAATGTCATATCAAACCTTTTAATTATATCCGGCGTTATCTTTACCCTGACCTATTTCTATTTTTCCAAAGAACACAAAGGCGCACTCGGTATTGGAGCAAAGATTGGAATCTGGTTTATGATGATATCGTTCGGTGCATCCTTTGGTTATACAATTATGGCGCGTGTTTCTTTATTTATTGGCAGGGTTTATTTTCTTTTGCATAACTGGCTGGGAGTGATATAATGGCAGATTTTGAGATAAATTTAAAAGAATTCAATCTATCTGATGTCCTGCAATTTCTTGTGCAAATGAAAAAGACCGGTGTCATTAGGGTAAGTGGTGAATTGAATGGAGAAGTATATCTAAAAGAAGGGCATATTGTCCATGCCTCAGATGGAACTGAGAAGGGTTTTGAGTCATTATTAAACCTTTCTCTTGTCCATCTTGAAAAGGGTGTGTTTGAGTCAGGGGTCAGGGCAACAGAGCAGACGATCTCTGAAGATGTGGGTAAAATAAATGAAAATATTGAAAGGCGTCGGGTTGAATTTGAAAAGATAAAAGACCGATTGCCCCCAAGGGATGCGGTTCTGGCAAAATCAACAAAGGAATTACCATCTGCGGTTGCACTGCGTCGCACAGACTGGCAGGTGCTGGCAATGGTGGATGGTAAGAGAACAATAAATGAAATAATTACCCAATCCCAGCTCGGTGGTTATGAGACGATAAAGACCATAGTCTGGCTCAAAGAACAGGGGTTGATTTATGACCCAAAGGAAGCAGAGAGATTGATGGCAGGATTATTAAAATATCTAAATGCCTTTTTCAAGGTCTTTGGAAAGAATGGTCTAAACTGGTTCAGGAGATGGTCAGAATTGAATTTAGAAAATCAGACACTCGGTGCTTCAATAAATATTAATGAAGAAACTTTTGAAATAACGGTTCAGAACCCATTGACCCAGGAACAGATTGATAAATTCAGAAATGGTTTTAATGAATTCATCAGGGCTGAGGGTCCACAGATCTATGGGAAATTATTATTCAAGAAAAAACTTGAGGAATTGAGTGCAGAATTGAAATAGAAAGGAGCAGGAGATGGAGGTACTGGATAAGATTCCCGGGATTATTAACTATGCAGTCGTCAATGCCGAGGATGGTTCAATTGAAGAGGTGAAGGGTTCGTCAACCTCACCCCTTGGTGATCTAACCGCATTCTTTTCCTCGGCAGCAGAGGTTATAAAGAATACACTCAGTCTTGGAGAAATAAATTTTGTCTCATTATGTTATGGAGCAAATCGTTTGATCATCTTCCTCCATAATGGCAAGTATATTGGAATAGAGGTGGAAAGGGAAGAGAATCCCAGGGAATTCATAGCGCGTGTGAAGGAACAACTTATTGCCCCTCAAGAAAGGGTGAAAGAAGAAATTAAAGAAGAAATTAAGGAAGAAATAAGAGAAGAGATAAAAGTAGAAAGACCTGAGGAAAAAGTTATTGAAGAAAAGATTGAAGAGAAAGTTGTTGAAGAAGTGAAACCGCCTCCTCCACCTCCACCACCGCCAAAGGCTGAGATCCAGTTGTCAAGGAGTATCAATTCAAAGTTGACGCAGATAAATCTTCTGGTTGAAGAATTCGGAAGCGGCGGTAAAAAGTCACACTGGATTGAAATTCTCAATCAGGGGCTTGGTATCCTTGCTACAGATATCCTGCCGATGGTTGGCATTATAAATGATAAGATGGAATTTAAACAGACACCGCCCCAGGAAAAAGAAGATGATATTGTCCAGATTTTAAGGACCCTAATAGATTTTCTTGTCAAAAAAGCGGTTGAAGAGATGGGTTCTTCACAGGCAAGGGTAAAGGTTCAATCTGTCATTGAAAAGATGAAGCAAACATAGGAGGTAAGATGGTGGATGAGATATTGAATAAGATAGAAGACCGTGGATTGGGTTTACCTTTTATTTCACAAAAAGATGGTGAGACAACGACTTCAAAGACAGGTGAGGCACAGAGACAAAAATTTTCCCAGACCGCAACCGTGGTCTTTGAGACGATCGGTGCCCTGGGTGGAATAAAGATTGATACCTTGGAAATAGTGGGCAGTAATCAGAGTTTATTATGTGATATTGGAGAGGATGATCTGGTTGGGCATATATATGCTACAGCCCAGACAGGTGTGCTGGAAAATATACATAACGCAATAAAAGAGATAAGAGCGCGTAAAAAGGCTGAAGGTGTTGAGGAAGAAAAACCAAAAGAAAAATATGAACCAGAATTTCTTGATCAATTGAAATCTATTGTCCAGGGTTATCTCGGCGATTTTGCGGATAGGGTTTTCCAGAATCAAATCAAGGCACAGAGAATAAAAGCGGATGAACTCTATGAAGAGGATATTAGAAGATTGATTTTTGCCCTGGGCAAGGCTGCAGGAATGATTATCGGACCAACCAAAGGAAAAGATTTGACGAATAAATTGCTGGCAAAATTAAAATAGGAGGTTTTATGGAATTTATTTTATTCACTGCACCATTTGGGATTGAAGAATCAACCTATCAGTCCCTTGCCATAATTCCCAATTATATTTTAGTTCTGGGTGCAGTATTTTTGTGGCTTGCATTTATATTTTTAGGGATAATCGCCCGAAGGTATGAAATAGTCCTCGGTGAAAAAACAAACTGGCAGTTTATGGTCATCGCACCCACAGGCATTCTTTTATTCGCTATAATACAATTGATATTCTGTGGTATTGGTGGTAAGATGATGTTACCAAAAGGGGGCATCAACTACCTTGCTTATTGCCTATTCTTTCTTTCCGGCATTCTTTCTCTTGTAGCCAATTTGAGATTCTATGGAGTCACCAGAGGAAAATGATTTGTTTAGAAATCAGAGTTTAGGATTGGAAAGGGGGTCTTATGAGGCCTGACATAATTGCAGAGATAGTCTTTATGGTGGCGATTCTGCTCGCCATTGTTTCATTAATAATTTTTGGTATGATTCTAAAAAGGCTTCTAAATCTTATTGGTGGAAAGGGTATCTGGGTTTTTCCGATAATCGGTAGTATCTTTCTCATCGCAGTCGCTGGGTTCCATATTTACAGGATGATTTTCTATTTTCCGCTTTTGAGTGTTGCAGGGCCCGGTGACCTTTTTGACTTAATCGTTGGTTCTCTTGGACTTGCAAGATATGAGAGTTTTCTCTTCCTCGGTGCTGGTCTCTTTCCACTCATCGGTGGTATCCTCTATTATTTTGCAAGTTCAAAATGACCCTTGACATTAATGAGTTTTTTATTATAATGTAAGATATAGAAAGGAGGTTAATCATATGGTTAAGGAATTTATGTTGGGTGGTGGCGTTATGTGGCTTTTGCTGGCTTGCATAATCCTGGGACTGGCTATCGTTATTGAACGATTATTCTCGCTGTTGATTAAAATAAGATTGAACCCGACGAGTTTTATGGAAAAACTCATATCCACGATCGATGCCCAGGGTGTAGATGCGGGTATTGCCTTATGTGACCAGACATCATCACCTGCAGCAAAGATTGCAAAGGCAATCTTGGAAAAGGCAGATAAGGGTAAGGATGCAATGGAAGAGGTTGCTGCGCGGTCAGCAGCAGTAGAACTTGCATTCCTTGATAGAGGAATGGCACTACTTTCTGGTTTGACCACGGTTGCACCATTTTTAGGGTTCTTAGGAACCGTGACCGGAATGATCCGGGCATTTGCCGCGATTGCTGCGGCAGGCGAAGTTGAGCCAACAATCGTTGCCAGCGGTATCTCTGAGGCATTGATAACAACAAAATGGGGTCTTTTGATAGCAACACCCCTTGCAATCCTCCATATTTTATTCTCTGGTAAGGTAGATGGTTATACAAAAGATATGGAAGAGGTTGCCGCGGGTTTGATTGATTATATGATTGAACATTATCAGAAAAGGAAAAAATAGATGGAATTAAGACAGAAGAAAAAAAGCACACCCAATATTCCTACTGCCTCAATGGGTGACATTGCCTTCTTGATAATCATATTCTTTATGACGAGCACGGTCTTTACAAAGGAAAAGGGAATAAAGATGCTCCTTCCTGAGAAATCACAACAGGAGACCAAGGTAAAACCCGAGAATGTCGTTTCAATTCTAATCAATCCTGAAGGTGCGCTCAGACTCAAGGCTTCAGGATATGAAGGTTTAGACATCTCCCCACAAAATTATTCTGAAGTGCGAAGAATAATTGAAGAAAAACTATTAGAGAGGGATACACTCCTTGTTGTTTCTTTAAAAACAAGCAAGGATGCAAGGTATCAGGCGATGATTTCAGTTCTTGACCAGATAAAATTATGCCGGGTTGTCACCCAGGATGGCAGGGAATTGAGGGCAAATAAAATTAGTTTGATACCAACGAGTGAGGAATAATGCGTAAAAGCATAATAAGAAGATTTACAAGAACCCCTGATATTCCTACTGCCTCAACTGCTGATGTTGCCTTCCTTTTAATATTATTCTTTATGGTGACCACAGTATTCCGTGCCACAACCCTTAATTTGAAACTCGTCCTGCCCAAGGCAAAATCAACTGAGAGAATATTGATCCGCAGAAACATTACCCATTTATTTATTGATAATAATGGACGGGTTTTCATAGATGATAGTCTGGTGCCCAAGGAAAGGGTGAGTTCAAGGATTGCACCGAAGATTGCAGAAAATCAAGAACTTGTAACAATACTGAATATCCACGAAGATATTGATTATGGAACAGTGGATGTGGTTCTTGACCAGTTAAAAGAGGCAAAGGCATTTAAGATTACATTCGCCACGGAATTTGGAGGTTAAAATGCGCGACCATAAATTGATGTATGGTGTCTATTTCCGGACCGGGATGTTGCTCGGGATAATTATTATGATATTATTATTCCTTTTTGTGCCCTATGCTGAAGTAGAACCATACAAATTGAGAAAGGAAATTGTAACGATGGTGGAGCAGATTTCTGCAGAGATAGAAAAGTATGAAGAACCACCCCCGGTTGAGAGGCCCAAGGTCGCGGTTGCTGCAGCAGCGACAGAAGTTGCTGAAGAGGCAGTGGAGACGATTGCCACAACCGAATTCCGCGAAGATATCATCAGAACCCAGCCCACGGGTCCGGAGATAGAGGTTATTCCCTATGCAAAGGTGGAAGTGAAGCCAAAGCCTATATCAATTCCAAAACCTGAATATCCCGAACTTGCAAGAAAGGCAGGAATAGAAGGAAAGGCGATTGTAGAGGCGATAGTGGACACCGATGGTAGTGTGATGGATGCAAAAATATTCAAATCAAGTGGTAATCCAATGCTTGATGAGGCGGCAATTGTAGCAGCAAGAAGGTCAAAATTTACTCCAGCAAAACAAAGGGATATGTTTGTGCGGGTTAGAGTGAATATACCTTTTGATTTCAAATTGCAATAACCCTTGACTTTTTTTTTGATGTGAATATAATTTTATATAAAACGATTATAGATAGAAAGGGGGTGAGAATAAAAGACAAAAAAGAGAAAGACAATATACCTATAAATAAACAAAGGAGGAATAAATGAAAAACTTGAACTGGCTAAGTCTGTTGGCAATTGTTGGTCTAATATTTATAAGTTGTGGAAATGAGCCACCAGAGGAATTTTATAACGGGACACCTGAGGACGATTCATTGATAAATAATGTGCTTGCGAGTTATCCTGAATTTCTAAAGACAGATGATATTTTTGTGAATAATTTCATCCCTGTTACCCTTCCTGCTGTTTCATTCCCTGTTTCTGATTCTTATTTTAGGGGTGAGTCAGTCATTGTTAAACAGCATGTTGATAGTCTGCGTGATAATGTTGCTTCAACATCCCGTTTTAAGGACCTCTGGTATACGAAAGACACGACCTGCACTGTGTATCTTTACGATACATTTAATCTCATCAGGGAGGTCCATTATGACCATTTATACAAAGGTTATTATTTCTGGCAGGGTGATACCGGTAAAAAACTTGATACGGTAATAGTAGAAGATGGTAACTATTATTCCTATGACACAATCACTGCAGAAGGATTGCGCCATCTCTATGTAGAACCAGTAAAGGAAAAAGTTTATGATGAAGAGACCGGTGATTCAATCTGGAAGATTAAAGAGCCAAGGGAATGGAAATTGAAGAGGATTTCTTATGGAAACTATGCTATTCCGAATCGTGGTGCGAGCATTCCTTATATTTATTATACTATTATTACCTCAAAAAATACCGGACGAATTGATACAATATGGGCATCTAACATTGATACGCTTTATCAACACCATGCAATGAATAGGTTCTGTCATATTGATTCGCTCTTAGAGTATGATACTGGAGATTCATTGAATATTGACCTGACCTTAAGCGGGACTATTGCCGAATCATTGTGTACATTCTTTGCAGTCCAGGATGGTAAGAAGGTTCAACTACCCGATGGAACAGGAAAGATAGCAATTACTGGCTCTGGTGTTAAGAATCTTGTTATTGAAGCGATTGTCAGGGATGGCTTTTATTATCAGAAACCTGCCAGTCCATTATTGGCAAGATTCTGGCTCATACCCATAAGGGTTAAATAAGGAGGTGTGCGATGAAGAAACTTTGGGCGTTAATCCTTGTCGGTGCGTTGTTATTTGGTGCTGAATATGGCAAGATCACCGGCAGGGTGAGAGACGCTGAGACCGGCGAAGCATTGATAGGCGCTGATGTCATTGTAGAAGGAACCGAACTCGGTGCTGCGACTGATGAAAAGGGTGAGTTTGTCATTCTTTATGTGCCTGCAGGAACATATAGTGTTACTGCATCCTATCTCGGTTATGACCCATTCACCTATGCCCAGGTTATTGTTAATGCCGACCAGACCACAACACTGAACTTCCGTTTGAAACCAACAGTAATAGAAGTTGAAAAGGTGACAGTTGTTGCTGAGAGACCACCAATTGTAGTATCACAGACCCAGAGCGGTCATTCGGTGACTTCTCAGGATATTTCCCGTTTGCCTGTTACCACGATAAACCAGGTTGTGACACTACAGGCAGGTGTATCTACATCCAATCTTGGAACTCATATTCGTGGCGGCAGGAACGAAGAGGTTACATACTATGTTGATGGTATAATGACGAAAGTTCCTCATACCGGTGCCCAGTCAACACAGATAAATGCCTCAGCAGTAGAAGAGGTTACGGTTGTCAGTGGTGGTTTTGATGCAGAGTATGGTGAAGCACTTTCTGGAATTATCAATGTCGTCACAAAAGAGGGTGGTTCAAAACCTTCAGGGAGTTTCCGTTATCTCACCGATGAAATCTTCTTTATGGATAATCTCAAAGATAAATTGAATTTTGGTTATAATTTCTATGACCTATCACTCGGTGGTCCTGTGCCTGCAGTTCAGAGATTGAGGTATTTCTTATCAGGTGAATTGACTTTGACCGATGCCTTCAGAGATGCGTTATACAAAGTTCCATCACCAAGGAATACCTATCGTGCCCAGACAAGGCTTTCCTATATGATGCCTAATAACAAAGGAAAAGTTACATTGAGCGGATTTAATTCCCGGGATCAATATGTGACCTGGTCTTCTGGAGATCTAAAATACTTCCAGAGAAAGCCAATGAGCCGGACCAAGAATTATATACTCTCTACAACACTAAATTATATGTTCAGCGCCCAGACCCTATTCTCATTAAAGGCAGGTATGACACACTATGACCGTGTCTATGGAACAAGGGATTATGAATGGGAAGAGGAGAATGACCAGAAATGGTTCAATGACTATCGTATGAAGGCAGAGCATTGTATTGATTATCTTGTAAGCGATAAATATCCCAATGGAGAGCCAGCCTATCCCAAGGATGTCATCGTTGACAGTGTAATGCAATACCATACCGAATATACAAACCGTGATGTCCAGGCATTGAGGTATAATCCATACGGTGTTGAAGGAATGTATTATACCTATGGTGATTATCGTGTCTGGAGATACTGGCAGAACGATGATATCCAGGCTCGTTTTGATATTTCCCATGCAATTGGTAAGATCCACGAATTCAAGACCGGTGTTGATTATATGGGCTATAATCTGAAATACTACGATAATAACCTGCCCTGGGTTACTAATCCATTCTGGGATTATTATGAGCGGACCCCTTATAAGGTCGCAGCATATCTCCAGGATAAAATGGATTTTGAAGGGCTCATCGCAAGGCTTGGTCTAAGGTTTGACTACTTTGACCCCAAGAGTTTTACTTATAAAGAACCCAATAATCCGAAAAATGATACAATCGTCTGGGCAGAGAAAAGTTATAAATTCTCACCAAGGCTTGGATTTTCTTTGCCTGTGACCGAGAGGATGAAATTCCGTTTCAATTATGGACAATATTTCCAGTTACCTGCGCTTGATGATATGTTCGGAACGACCGATACCGCAGTGATAAGGCTTGCATTGAGCCGTGGTAACACACAGGTGGGCAATATTTTTATGAAACCAGAAAAGACTGTTCAATATGAAGTTGGTATTGAAAACCAGTTTACCCAGGATGTGGTGATGGGATTTACTGCTTATTTCAAGGATGTCTATGACCTATCCCAGATTCGTCAGGTGATTGCATTGCCAATGCCCTATTTCCAGTTCTTCAATGTTGACTACGGTAATATCAAGGGATTTGAAATAAGCATCCAGAAGACAATGTCCAATATGTGGGCAATGGGTTTGAGTTATACACTCCAGTTTGCAAAGGGAACTGCCTCTTATGCGGGTGAATTCTATTACGATTTCTATTATGGTGGTAATGACCCAATAACTGGCTTGCCACTCCAGCCACCTGTGATAGATTACTGGCTTGATTTTGACGAAAGGAACATTGTCAATGCAAACCTTGACCTCGCTCTACCTGAAGACTTCGTATTCATTCCATTACAGGGTTTCAATTCTTCATTTGTCTTTTCATTCCATTCAGGACACCCCTATACGCCAGAAGACCTGAAAGGAAACAAAACTGGTGATGAAAATTCTGCTCGTATGCCTGGATACTGGAATGTTAATCTCAATGCAAGCAGACCGATAAAGATTGGGCCGGCAAAATTGAATCTCAGTGCACTGGTAAATAATCTATTCAATACAAAACAGGTGATTGAAGTCTATTCCACGACCGGTGACCCTGATAATCATGGTGACCCAGAACCAACTATTACCCAGTTCGGTTATCTCACCATTGCATCTTCCCGTTATTCACCCCAGGCTGATTATAATCATGATGGTATTATGACACCACCCGAGCAAAAGAAGGCATATATTGCAGCGCGCACTGATTACTACCTTGATCCAACCAATTACAATGGTCCATTCAGGGTTCAACTTGGTGTAAGTTTAGGATTTTAACAGGAGGCCAAGATGAGAAGGATATTATCATTAATACTACTTATCACAGTGATAGGTTTTTGCAGGACTGCAACCCCTGCACCACAATACCGTCCACTTCAAATAAAAAAGCATAATATAAATAATGTGGAGATGTGTGTCTCCAATTATGGTAAATTTGGGCAGACCGAGGCAGGTAATTCAGGTCTGTTCTGGCCCAAAGGAAGTGGACATACTTATATCTTTGGTGCTGGTCCCTGGTTTGGCACAATAGATGGGAATGATACACTCGTTACTATTGGTTATGGTCCCCATGGTGGTGAAGCTGAATATACGCCGGGATTAAAAGATATGTCATCGGGTGACCCGAACGCAATAATATTTATGTATCCATCTCCCTGGCCACCTCCAGCTGATGTATTTCCTATGGCACCACAGGTTCCAAAATCCCATCAGGATTCCTGGTGCGCCTATAATGACCTTGATATAAGTAGACATATGCCTGGTGATACAAGACCAATCGGGCTTGAAGTCTATCAGACTGTTTATGCCTGGAACCTCAGCACGACCAGAGATATAATATTTGTGAGATACGAACTGAAGAATGTGAGTGGTAAGAAATTGACCAATTGCTATTTCGGTGTATGCACAGATAATGATATTGGTAATGAATCCGGAACAAATGCAAATGACATTATATCGGGAATCGTTATTGATACATTTATCGTTGCTGGTGAGACACTCGTTGTAGATAACCTTGGTTATCAATGGCAGGTTCAAGATGAACCAGGCTGGGACGATGTAGGTGCAATCGGTTTTGATTATCTCCAGAGCCCCTGGGATTTGAAAGAGGGCCAGGATAAGGATAATGATGGAATTCCTGACCAATATGAAAGGGATAGTGCATACTATGCCGAGAATGTTCCACCAGCACAATGGGATGTTGATGCGGATGGAACACCGGACTGGCGCGACCCATCAGAGATCCCCCAGATGGGAATGACCGCATTCAAGAGGTTTACCTTGAACCTTGAGCCGAATAAAGATAATGAAAGATATGTGACCCTTGCTGGTTATAACTTTAAGACCGGTGAATACACACCTTATGATACTGTTCCGCCCCAACCAGATGACCAGAGGTTCTTGCAATGTAGTGGTCCTTTTGAACTTGATGCGGATTCTATCGCGATAGTGCTCGTTGGTATTATGTTGACTTACTGGCCAAGGGGAATCGCGCAAAGGCCTGATACCGCACTTGCAAAGGTAGACAAAACCGTCCAGTATATCTATGATATGAACTGGCTCTTGCCCGGACCTCCACCGCCACCGAAATTGACCTGTGTGCCTGGTGATGGTAAGATTACTTTAATCTGGGATAATGCTTCTGAGACTGCACCTGACCCATACTAT
>Ga0078972_1006619_pt1 | contig 27104 bp, 20 predicted proteins | sample YelNatPaOPGAMG01_FD_67568 | JGI IMG/M metagenome (GOLD analysis project Ga0078972, IMG submission 67568) | Hot spring thermophilic microbial communities from Obsidian Pool, Yellowstone National Park, USA - OP-RAMG-01 (SPADES assembly) (version 2) | ecosystem: Environmental > Aquatic > Thermal...
CGGAACGAAAGAATTCTCCTGATGAGTAACAAGAACCAGGATAGCACGTACACCACCTGGACACCGGAAGGGTCAAACACTAGCAACAACACCTTTGAGGTGTTCGACATCAACGGAAGCCTGGAGTATCCGGCTGTATTCAATCCCACAACCAGTACCACCGCAACCTACTCCAGCATCGTCCTCTACACCCACACTCGAACCCGGACCCTCGACTACTGGTTCTGGCAAGGCACCAGTTACCAGAACACCGTGGGGATTCGGTACTATACGGAACAGCCAAATACCGCCGGCGCGGCAGTGTACGGTACTACCCTGGTATTCGAAAAAACCCTCGACACCCTCCTGACCCTCGGCGGAAGCCTTGCGGATAGTCTGGCGGATATCTACGTGGGGGGTTCCAACGATGCCCTGGTAAAAACGGTGATCCGCCATGCAGTAAAGTTCGATTCAAGCAATACCGCTACTGAAAAGACTACCAAATCCAAGGCAACGGTGTACGACGTAACGGGGAATGCCACCTTGTACATCCAAAAGTTGGATGACGCAAACGCAACGGGAAACCTGTTTACCGACGATCAGGTGAGCGGCAGTAGCCTGGATCGCACTACCATTATCAACAACGATCCCTACGGAGTACCCCTTGTTACCAACTCGCCTCCCTCGGGAGATCTAGGCACCCTCTATGCGGCCATCGAAAACGGTGCGCTGGTTACTACGGATAGCAAAACTGGCGGCACCGCCTACCAGTTCAACGGCCAGCAGGGAATAGTACTGCCCGACACTTCCGGAAGCGCCTACGATTTAACCAGCACAGGAACCATCGAAGCCTGGGTAAAGCTATTCGCCAAGGTACCCTGGGCCGCGGTGGTGCACAAGGGCGTGAGGGACGACTTTGCCGATGAAGTGTACAGCCTCCAGTTCTGGAGCGTGGGAAACGATGTTGCCTTTGTGCTGAATCCTAGCTCCGGCAGTTATATACTGGTACAGGCGGGTAACCCCTACAAGAACCTCGCTCTCAACACCTGGTACTATATCGTGGCCACCTGGAATACCCAGTACATCGACCTGTATGTGAACGGCCAGCGGGTGGGACGAAAGAACAACACCTTCTATACTTCGAATGGAACGCCTAACCCCGGCGTAAAGGAAAACGACGCCCCCGTAGTGGTGGGCGCCCAATTCGCCACCAGTTCCAAGGTGTACAACGGATATTTTGGCCTGAAAGGGATCATAGACGGGTTCCAGGTCCATAAAGAATACTGGGATGCTACGAAAGTACAATCGAAGTACAACAATCCCGGGAGCTGAGAAAGGGAGACCGCCCCTTAAAAGCGGCTTTCTACCTTATTCCGCTATCATTCCGCAGCCCGGGAGAAGATCCGGGAATCGATACGGCGGAGGGTTACAAGAAATATCCCTCCGCTTACCATAACTGCCACAAATGTACCCAATAGATACCCCGAACCGGGTGGAAGAAGGAAGGGAAAGCCCCCGCTAGCGTTTCCCCCTAACAGGTATGCGACCTTTCCTCCCTCCGCCCCACCCCCCAGAAGGGAAAAAACCTTGACTCCTTGTCCATCCCCTAAAGAAACCAGCGTTACCAGCAAGTTCACCCCGAAGAACAAAACCGCCGTTACCAGGGCGCCCCGGTAGGCTTCGAGGAAAAAGAGGAAGCTCGTGAGGACAAAGTACAGGAGGTGAAGGAACACCCCCCAGAGGAGCGCCCCCACCGTACCTGGGAAGGGGGAGGAAGGAATCAGCCAGAAGGAGAGCAGGGCTGTAGAAAGGGTGATACATCCCTGGAAAAGCCCTAGGTCCCGTACATACTTGAGGCTTTCCCCATAGAGTCTGCGTTTTTCCTTCAGAATGTTCAGATAGGTACGGCGGGAAAGACCTTCCAGAAACTTTCGCAGGATCGTGGCAAACCCCGTTTCCGTGAAGACGACGAAGAACACCAGGCCGGGAATCATAGTCAGGTTCGTGTAGTACACCAGAACGTCGTAGGGGGGGAACACGCGGAACCACGTCCCTTCCACCTGCTGACCCTTCCCTATCCAGAAGAGGATCTTGTCGATCCAGATCCCCAGATAGTAGAAATACCCCGTAAAGAACAAGTCTCCCCGGGTTTTCATGTACTTCCACACCCCTCGGGTGCACTCTGTAAAGACCTCCGTAAAACCTTTTTTCTCCACCAATCCCCGCGCTTCCTGCCGAAACTTGAGAATCAGGATGGTGAGCCCTGCGAGAATCCCCAGGTTCCCTAACGTGAATCCGGCAAGTACCCCAGCCACCCCCCACAGGGGAGATAGGAACGCGGAAGAAAGGACGAACAACCCCATGCCCCCCGCATAGATAGCGAGAATCCGCCCATACCACCGCAGGAGGGACGCGTACACGATGAATAGCCAGTGGAGGCTTACGAAGAGGAAGAAGAATCCCGCACACACTCGATAGGCCAGGGGGTTTCGGATCGCCATGGGCCGTATAGTTCCTCCGATACCGGCTCCCACGAGGGCGGAAAGAAATCCCACCAAAAGGAGAAACCACCCGAAATAGGCCAGAGTCTGCCGTTCTTTTTTTTCGTACAGCAGGTCCGAGAGGATGCGGGAAAAGAGGTAGTGAACCCCGCCGAAGGACAGGAGGGATCCCGTGTAGGTGTACACCACGGTAGCGAGGAACAAGTCGGGGCCTTCCGCAAGGGCTCCCCTGTAGAATCGCTGGATCAGCCCGATGGCCAGGATCGTTATTAGCCAGGGGCCTGCCACGATCATCGCCCCCGATAGGGCTACCTGCAGGTAGGAGGCCATCGTTCCCTGCCGGACGATCTTTTTCAGTTCGAATCCTATCCCTGCCATTACTCCTGCATCTCCCCTAACTTTCGGTAGATTCCCCGGATCCGTTCCAGCAGGATCCTCTTGTCGTAGTAGGTTCGCACCTTCTCCCGATTCCGCACCACCAGTTCCCCTATTTCCTCCGGATGGGTGTGGATATACAGGATCCCCTTGGCGATTTTGACCGAATCTTTCGCATAGGCGAGAAATCGATCGTCGTATTCTAGCATCTCTGGAACGTTCCCCACCCGGGTAGAGACCACGGGAATCCCCGCGCAGTAGGCTTCGAGAATCACGAGGGGCTGGGCCTCCTTCACGCTGGTCAGCGCCACCACATCAAGGAAGGCATAGTAGTCCAGCACATTCTTGCGGCCGGTGAACTCGAACCGGTCAGCGATTTTAAGGCTTTCCACCAGCATCCTGCAATCCTCATAGTAGGCGGGGTCCTCGTCGGTAGGGCCTATGCAGTAGAATCGGGCATCCTTCACCTCGTCCAGAACAATCTTTGCGGCAAGAATGAAGGTCTTCACATCCTTTATGGGCACTACCCGTCCTACCAACCCCACATGGAATCCCGGTTTTTTCTGCCGCTCCACCGAATACCGCTCGATGTCGATCCCGTTGGGAAGGACAAGGGTGTGCTCCTCCGGCGCCCCGAAATCGATCTGGTACTGGCGATTCTCCTCGAAGAGGGCCGTGATCAGATCGGCTTTTCGATAGCAGAGCCGACTGATTTGATTGTAGATCGAGATCCAGAGGTCCCTCTGGTACCATTTTACCAGAGGACTGCGCCTGATCTCCATTTCCCGTTCCTTGTGGTATAGACCATGTTCGGTGAGGAGGAAGGGCTTTCCCCTACGGGCCTTGGCCGCATAGGTAGCCAATCCCGCAAAACCCGTGGAAACCGCATGGTACACATCCGCTTCAGGGAGGCTTGCCGCCAGCACCCGAAAGAGTAATGCATGGGCCGAGTACCACGCCCAGAAGTAATCGGTAAAGGGATAGATGGGGTTCCGGCGCTGGTTCGCCTCCACCACCATGGCCCACCCTTCCCGGGAACGCAGGGCAAGCTTCGACAGGTTGTACCCCTCGGGGATACTGCGGATCAGGGCTGTGAGGTCCGGGACATCCCCGGAAAAGAACCTTCCATGGAGCTTCACGATTTCCTTCAGAATCTTTCCGGGATTGCGTACCTTCACCGTGCTCGGATGGGGAGCGGAAACGACGAAGTTTCTATGCTCCACCACGTTCGAAGGAAGCTTGTAACGCAGGGGCATGTCAGGTTCCGGAGAAATAGTGAAGAGGGAAAACTCCAGATCGGGCAATCCCGTAAGGAGGTCGTGTACCCAGGCGGAAACCCCTCCGGTGATGTAGGGATAGGACCCTTCAAGAACGATACAAACCCGCATCCTGATCTCCCTCACCGCTCAGATCCCGGAGGGAAGGATTCTTCTTGAGCACTCCACAACAGGCATCCACATCCCTCTCCCTGAACGCAATTTCCGCGGCCAACAGCAGGTAATCAGGATCCTCGCCCGTGGGATCCAGCTTTCTTACGACTTCCTTCGCCTGCCCTAGGAGGTCCAATTCCAGGAGGATTTTTACCATCAGGACGCCGCATTCCTTGTCCAGGGGTTCCTTTTCCTGGATCCTACGCAACTGGGTAAAGGCTTCCCGCAGATAGAAGTTGCGAATCGATCGCTTGTCCTCGTTCAACCCCGACAGTTCCCAGTAGAGAAAGGCGAGTTTCTTCCGGTACACCGGATCCGGATCCACCTCCAACAATACCCTGTACACCTGGATCTTTTCGTTGTACCGGCTCTCCAGGGTGTTCATCCCCTCGGCTGCGAACAGTGCCGTATCCATATCGGGAGAGGAAACCAGTTCTTTGAACACCTGAGCCAGCAGGAGGATCGTGTCATAATCCAGCTGTTCCTGCGCCAGGAGCCGTTCCAGCTCTTCGATACGGTAGGGTTTTTCCAGGAGACTCTGGGTAGAAACTGCCCGGTGCACGAAGGCTTCGGGGGGAAGAAGCCCCTCCAACACCGCCCTAAGAGCGGTGGAAGCGGTACGGGGAGAATACAGATTACCTGAACCCAGAAGGTAGGAGTACCCGTCCATAGACCCTCACATTTTCTGCAGGAGCAGGAGATGATCCACTTGCTGGAGGAGTGACTCTCCTTCGTAAGAGCCCATCCGCGCCGTAGCGTACCCCACCACGAGGGAGAGGGGTACAGTTGCTTCTCCGATTTTCCACTCCCGTTGCTGGAGCCTTTCGAGGGACTCCAGACAGAACAGGGATGCGCCATCCTGGTCCAGATTCGGGCAGAGGAACACCACCTGCCCGTCCTCCTTGTACAGGAAGGAACTGTACCGACTGTCGGAAAAAAGGGTCAATTCCTCCACCAACCCTTTCAAGCTTCCTTTTGCCGCCTTTTTACCGAACCGCTGTGCCAGGTCGGGGAAATTCTCTATTTCGAACACCACCACACTCAACGGACTCCCCTGATTTCGGGCCCGGCTCAATTCGTTCTCCATCAAATTGTAGAACTGGGAGAAATTGGGGATTCCTGTGTCTTCGTCCACGTCGGTAAGGTTGGCAAGCTGGCGGTACTCCAGGATTTCCTCCAGGAACGGTTCGGCCAGCCCCACGATGATCTGCACCAACCTTTCCGAGTACAGGTTGTACCGCTCGAAGGGCAATTCCTCGATGCTCAGCACTCCAAAGGGTTTTTTACCCGCATGGACGGGAACAGCCAGAACCGTACCCCCCCGATAGATCTTTTTCAGGTTCTCGTACTGGAGCAGCATCCGAAAGGAGAAAACGGAACTATTCCGATACACCCACCCTTCCACACTGTCGTTCAGGTGCAGGAACTCCTCCCTCTCTTGTCCCTCCCAACCTAGGGATGTTTCCACCCGCAATCGATTCGTCGATCCATCCAAGGTCCACAGGGTAATCCTGCGAGCCTGGAGAAACATCTGCACCGTTTCCAGCAGTACCCGCAGGGCCTTTTCCAGGTTCAAGGTGCGGATCGTCTGCACCTGGTTGTACAGAAGAGTAAGGGAATCTCGTTGCTTGGCTACACGCTCCTCCAGCACGGCGTTCACCTTCTGAAGCTCCCGGAGGATACGGGAATAGCGCTGGTTCCTCTGCACCAGGGTACGGAACCGGGCCTGGATGGAGGTGAGATTTTCCCGCAGGGTATCGGTGATTCTGCCGAAGATGTAGATCAGGAGGGGCAGGGATCCCCAGAGGGAAAAATGAGCTGGGTCGGCCCAGACGGGAGGGGGAAAGGAATCCTGGAGGAGGGAGACGCCAAGGATCCCCAGGCTAGCGACCCCCCAGGCACTGAGCCCGACAAGGGTTCCGGCCCCCGTAGCCTGGAGGAGGAAAATCACCACATAGGGTACGGAATACCACTGGCTCAGACCAGGATCTCGTGGGTACCCTAAGTTCCAGGCCAACGGAAGGAGGAGAAGGAGAGCGATGCTGACTTTCCCCCGCAAAACTTTCTGTATTTTCATCCAATTCTGCTATAGTATTACTATGAAGAGAGGATTCGCACAATATGAGAAAAAGTAAGTGGTTATTAGCAGGTTTGTGGCTTTTAGTGAGCACCCTAGGGTTTTCTCAAAGCAAGCTCGTCCCCGTGTATCCTGCTTCGACTCCGGAACTGGTATTCCTGGAAGCGGAATACGCCGTTTCCACGAACTTCTCCAAGGAGCCCATTCTGAATTATGGGTGTTCTTCCAGCCGTACCCTCCAGTTGAACCGCACCCTCCCCTTGTTCGGTAACGCACCCTTCTATGCGGAGTTCGTGTTCTTCATTCAGGAGGAGGGAACCTACGAGATCTGGTATGGGGGGTCTCCCCCAGGCCCGAAGGACGATCTTTTGCCTTCCTACGCTTCCCCCTTCAACCTCCGTATCGATGGCACGGAATCCACCGCCGTGTACCGCGAGGATGTCCATGTGGTGGAAAACTACACCCCCGCCTACTACTGGAATGTCCTGAAAAGGAAGGTTACCCTGAAACCCGGCGTGCACACGGTTCGTGTCGAGATTACTGAAAAGCGGAGGTTCGACAACCGCTATTTCTTCTACCTGGACGCCCTGTTCTTCCGGAAAGAGGGGGCTGAGGCAAGGCCCAAAAGCGCCCTCGCCAAGTTCCCCCAGGACCTTCAGAACCGGCGGATCGACAATCCCTTTGGCACCATACAGGAGTACGAGGAGATCCTCCGTAAGGACCAGAAGGATATCCGGAACTACATCTACCTTTCCCTTATCTACTCCCTCGTAGGCGATTATTCCAACGCTCTAAGGGTCTTGCGCCGGGGGTACGCGCTGGAACCGAAGAACCAGACGATCCTCCTTCTATTGGCAAAGAACCGCATCTGGAAGGGGGATGTTCCGGAGGGGTTAGCGGGGTACAGGGCCTACCTTACGGAGTATCCGGACAACCTGGAAGCCTGGAAAGAGGCGGGAAAGGTAGCCGCGTGGGTAGGGAAGTACGCTGAATCGGAACGTTTCTACCTGGATGCCCTGGGCAAGTTCCCTGACGATCCTTCGCTTCTGGTAAACCTGGGGTTTACCTACCTCTGGCAATCGGACAACCAGAAAGCCGAACGGCTGTTCCAGGAAGCTCTTGAAAAGAGCCTCGATTCACCGGAAAAGCTCAAGCTCCTGGCCGAGATCTACAAGATCAATGGGTATGCCGATCGAGCTATTCCTATCTACCGGAAGGGTACGGAGACTTACCCCCAGGAACTGGAGTTCCATCTCCTCCTGGCCGATACGTTGATCCGCATGGGGAAGGAGGAAGAAGCCGGGAAGGTATACGCTTCCATCGAGGAGAAGTATGAGTCCTCCGAACAGTTAACCGCCTACCTTTCCCTGGCGAAGCAGCAGGCGGAGATGCGAAACAAGGTGATCCAGGAGTACCACCAGAAACTCGAAATGGATCCGGACAACCTCAGCCTGCGGGAAACCCTCGTGGAAGCCTACTTTTGGAATGGACTGAAAGAGAAGGCGATCCAGGAATCCTACATCATCCTGGCCACCCACAGTTTTCGCCAGTTGAAGGAGTTCGATACAGCCAAAAAGGACCTCCTATCCCTGGTCGATTCCCTCTACCTCTACAGCACGTACTTCCGGGATGTGGTGGGACGGGCCACCTCCCTGCGGGGGGAAGCGAACGCCGCCCTTTCCTCCTATACCGATGCCCTGAAGGAGGCAACCCGGTTCGAGGAACAGTTGCGGGTGGCTGCAGAACGGGGGCAAACCGTTCCTACCCCGGAAAAGGGAGACCCCCGGGAGATACTCCGTACCGAGGAAGAAAAATTAGCCCGCATCACGGAATCCATCACCGAGTTCTTGAATCGTTTCGAATCCAACGACAACCGGTACCGAGAACTGGACTCTAAGGTGCCGGAGGCTCTGGAAAAGGAAAAAACCTCGCTGGAAGAGTTTTCCCGCCTCACCCTTCCCCTCAACTGGAAGTGGGACAGGCAGTTCTATGTGGACGAGTTATCTTCCCTCGTTTCCGTGGTACCCGTGCTTGCCGCCCATACCCTGGGTCGAATCCAGCAAATCACAGGCCCCCTTCCGGAGGCCGAACGGCTGTACCGCAAAGCCCTCGAAGCTCCCAAACCTCAAGAAGTTACCTCCTACACTCTCTGGGAAACCCTCCTCTGGAAGGAAGACCGGGAGGCAAGAAAATCCCTTCTCGGTTCACCCGCTACCGAATCGATTAAGCGGTACACGAACCTGACAGATACTATAGAACAACTCGATACAGAGTTGTATCGAGAGCAACCCCGGACTCCCGTGTTCACCGAACAGGTACCCGATAGACTCCGGGAGCAGCTCTCCCGGTTAGAAACGGTACGGGCAACCGCGGCAAGCAGGCTGGGAGAACTGGAAAAAACCCTCCAAACTTTGAGATATTTTCTCGCCAAAGGGTTGGAACGCTCCTTCTTCGATTTACAGGAAAAAACCCTCCTTCTCCGCTACGAGTTGGGAGATTACCTGCTTTCCTCCCACAGGCTCGTGGAAGCGACTCGACAACTCCGGCACGTACTGGCGATGGAACCCGCAAATCTCAACGCCCTGTACAAGCTAGGGGTCGTTCGGCAGTTGTACGGGGACTGGTACGAGGCGATGGAGTTCTATCGAAGGGTGTATGGAATAGATCCCACCTTCGAACGTGCGGTATCCTACCATAACCAGCTGGCCCGTCTGCACCCGAACCTCCTGGAAGCGGAAGCGAAAACTTTCGCCGATACCTCACGTATCACCACCACAGCGGAAGGCTCCTACACCCATGCCTTTGGCAGTACCACCGCACTAAAAACGCTGTTACGCACCGAATCCCTCAGGATGTACAAGCAAACCCCCTGGGATACCGCCTCCACGCACCAGCTCCACACGCTGATCGTAAGTTTACCCGTTAGTTTCTACAATTTAGGCGTAGGATTCACTCCCAGACTGGGGCTGGATGTGGCGAGCTCGGCTTACGATAACCCCGGCGGTTACACGGATACCGATACCCCTGGCCTGCCCTGGTTTATCTCTACCTACAAAGCCTTTCCCAACCTAGGGGTCGATGCCCGGATCTCCGTGAAGGATTTCACCTTCCTCCCCTCCTACACGTACAGCAGGGAACGGGACACCTTCATCCCTGGCAGGCCCAACGTGGCGAAGAATCAGGTGGAACTTACCCTACAGAAACCCTTCACCTTCGATGCCCGATACGGCCTGACCCAGATATACTCCCGAACCTACGGGTCCCTCTCGATCCTCTCGGATGGGAACCGCAAGGGTACGGCCCTGCAGGACACCTCACTCTACTTCCACGTGGCAGATGCACCCTGGACGACCCTAGGGCTATCCACTGTCCTGGTATTCGAGCATGCGGAAAAACATCCCGATCCCGAACGGTACTACGCCCCCGACGGGGTGTTCGTCGTAAAGGCAGGCCCCTTAGGATCCACCTACATCTCCCTGGGAGGTGGACGGGTGCTGGGATTTGTGCTGCAAACACTGACAGGACTGTACAGAGAGAAATCTCTCTCCTCCTCGCCGGAAAACAAGTTCTACATCGAAGGGATCCTGCGAACCGAGCTTACCCTGGATTCCACGGTACTATACTGCAGCGTGTATGGAAGCGGGGCTTTCCCCGGGTCTAAACCGGATTACTGGAGCATGCAGGTACAACTGGGGGTTTCCCAGAAGCTGCAGAGACTTCTGGCCCCCTAACCCAGATTGAAAAGCTGTTCGCATTCTCTGTACAGGGGATCTTCCTTCAGGGTATCGAGGAAATTCCCTCGAAGTGCCGTAATGTCATCCGGTTTCAGGGCGATGGTCTGGGATAATTCCTGCAGTACCGATTCCTTTTCCGGCGGCAATGGAAAGCCTTCGAACTCGTTGGCCAGGATATCCGACATGGACACAATGGCGATCCACTTCCGGTTGGCCGAAGTCACCACATCCCTTCCATGGGAAAGGGCCACCTCCACAAAGAGGGGAGGAAAGTTCCACCGGGTCAACACTTCGGCCCCAACCTCCGTATGGGTGGTCCCGAAATACTCCCGTTCCAGTGCTCGAATACGTAGGTTCTCCTCCTGCCTGCGCTTTAGGATCCTCTCATACCCTTCCGGGTCGGCATTGTACAGGGCGATCTGCCCGATGTCGTGGAACAGTCCCATCAAAAAGAGCTGTTCGGCCCATTCCTTCGTGGCGCTCAGCAGGGTAAGGTGTTTGGAAGCGAAGGCGGTATAGAGGGAATGACGCCAGAACATCCGGTAGAACTGGGTCTTCCGGTATTTGGAGAAAAGGTTCGAAGCGCTGATCAAAAGAACCAGGCTCTTGATGGTCTTGAATCCGATAAGGGAGATGGCCATTTTCAGACTGGTGATTTCCCGCTGCCGAGCGTAGAGGGCGGAGTTTGCCACTTTCAGGATCTTGGCAGAGAGGATCGGATCCAGTTTGATCAGGTCTTCCAACTGCCCGAAGGAAAGATCCATGCTTTCCTCCGCCATCCCTACGATTCTCATCGCCACATCCGGAATGACGGGGAGTTCCTTCATGGCTTTCTCGATATCCAGGTCTACCATACCTCTAGTATCGTCAATCAATAGCGATTCTTTTGGATAAAAGGTACAAAATTTTTTGTTACAATCAATAGAGACTTCATTCTCCATACTCTTGTGGGGCTTCTGTGGTACCGAGCCTCCTCCTTTAGATATTTTTGATCCATTATGGTATAATTTTATAAATAAGCCTGTAGGGAGGTAGTAGTATGAAAAAAAGGAATCACCTTTTTATCCTATCCCTATCTGCGCTTCTCGTAGAGCTCCTCGTTGGATGCGATATACTGCAGAATCTTACAACCCCTAAAGTTGCTTCTACCAGTGAAGATGCCACCGCAGGCGGAGGGGGGCTCCCCCCTCGCGCCTTCCTCTTGATATCCCCCCCAAACGGGGCAACTAACGTCAGCCTTACCCCAACCCTACAGTGGGAGCCTTCCCTGGATCCAGAAGGGGGAAGAATCCAGTACATAGTGCGTTTGAGCACAGGTGAGGGAGGGGCCAAAGTCACCACGGTCAGCCAGAACTTCTACACCATTACAACTTCCCTTAGCCCTTCTACCACCTACTACTGGCAGGTGGAAGCCCAGGATCCCGCAGGGAACACTAAAAAAACCCCCTACTATTCCTTCACGACAGGAACCGGCAGTACGGGCGGGGGAACTGGTGGAGGCGGGGAAACTAGTGGAGGGGGCCCCTCCATCATCACTCTTTCCGGATTTTCCCAAACGGATGTGCGGAAAGGGGTAATCCTGCATAATCCCAATTTCAGCTATAATCCCAACTACCTTGTGTATGTGTATATTGACAGTTCTCTCTCAGTATACTACCGGGAGAGCTTCGATGGGGGGAATACTTGGGGTGCAGCTTTACCTATTTCCGGCACTTCTTACGCTCGGGATCTGGCTGCAGCTTTGGATGGAAACGGTAATACCGTAGCTCTAATCATCGATTCTGCGAACGATGACACCGGAACCGGTGGAAGGGTAATCTATTCAATCCATCCGTACGGTGGGTCCTGGCTTGCACCTTTCGAGATACAAAACTCCTACCCTCCTGGCCTTCGTCGCCTTCCCAGCGTGGTACACACCACGGGAAACGAGTACCTCTTTGCCTACGGGTACGATAATAATGGAGCAGGAGCTGGAAACGATACTCAGGCTAATTCTGTACGCTGGAACGGGACTAGCATGGATTCGCCAATCGATGTAGGCTTGTCCAGTGAAACAGACAATCCTGTGGTGTGCCAGCAAATTGCTTTCGATCCCTCCATGGGGCAGATGTATTACCTCTACTTCGACAATCACGGGGATTATGAAATCGGGGGAGGAGATATTTTTGTAATTTCAGGATCCTATCCCTCTACCTGGTTCGGTTCTGGATCAGAAACTCGGGTCGTAAATGCCGGTTATGACGAGAGGCCGGGACAGGGATACTTGTTCCACTGGAACGGCGTGGATTTCATTCTCATCTATGCCCTGGAAGTGGGACCTCCTCTGAACCCCACAGGGAACACCCTTTACCTGAAGCATGCTCCGACCCTCGCTGACCTGGAAAGTGCCTCACCGATTACCCTCGAAAATGCTTTACAATATGCAGTCGATACCTGGTCCCGGTACCGCACCGTGTATGCCGCTAAGGATGATTCGGGGAATATCCACGTGGTGTTCCAGGACCAGGTGAACAACATCAAATGGTTCAAGTTCAACTCCAGCACCTATGCGGTGGAAACGTCCCAAACCATCGCTACCGGCCAGTGGCTGGACAGTATTTCCCTATTGGGAAATAAACTGTACGTTTCCACCATCAGCGGTACGTATTCCGGGAATAGCGCTTCGATTATCGTGGTGTCTTTCTAGGTCTAGACCGGTACAATCGGTTTGTTCTTCACCACCACCTTGATGGCCCCCTCAATCCGTTCCCGGGCGTACTTGAGGGCCGTAGGCAGCTCTTCCAGGGGGAAGGTGTGGGTGTGGAGGAGCTTCGCATTGAACCGTTTCTGGGCCATGAGGGAAGCGGCTCTATGGGTAGCGCTCTGTCCTTCCCCCCGGATCCCATACACGTAGATGTTGTTCCGTACCAGGGCAGGCACATCCACCATGACCGGTTCCGGCGGGAAAGCGGCAAGGCAGATCCTTCCTCCCCTGCGGATCATCTTGGAGGCATCGTTCAGGGCGGTAGTGGCACCGGAGCACTCCATAATGTAGTGGGCCCCGTATCCGCCACACAGTTCCTTCACCTTGGGAACGGGATCTTCCTTACGGATGTTGATCACGTGATCGGCCCCCAGTTTCTTTCCCAACTCGAGGCGTTCGTCCCGCGTACCCGTGAGGATCACGGGATCCGCTCCCAGCGCTTTCCCCACCGCTACGGCCATCAGGCCGATGGGGCCCGGACCCATCACCAGGAGACTTTTCCCCGCGATCAGTCCTCCCAGTACATCGATCCCGTACATAGCCGTTCCTGCCGTCACGATGAGGGTAGCCTCCTCGTCGGTCATGTCATCGGGAACATGCACCAAAGTGTTCACGTGGTTAATGGCGAACTCGGCAAACCCCCCATCGGTGGTGAATCCGTTGGCCCTGTGTCCCTTGTTCTTGTCCCCGTAATTCATCCCATAGTTCAAGCAGCTCGTGTACATCCCTTCCCGGCACCGTTCACACCGGCCGCAGCCCGCATGTACCTCTACAGCCACCCGATCCCCCACCTTGTACTCGTCTACCCCTGGCCCGAGTTCCACAATGGTTCCCATGTACTCGTGGCCGATGGTGAGGTTCTTGTTGAAAGGTAGGCCCCCTTCCACCATAGCGGGAAGCCCCCGTTCGAGAATCTCGATGTCCGTGCCGCAGATGGCAACGGCATCCACATGAACCAGCACTTCCGCAGGTCCCGGGTGGGGTACCGGTTTTTCTACCAGTTTCACTTCTTCCTTATTCCCCAATACCCACGCTTTCATCGTTTTGGGGATTGTATACTTCTTTTGATTGTTTCCCATTGTCTTCCTCCTATACACTGGATCATTGTCCGGGATTCTACCCTCGAATCCCCTGTAAGATATAGGCTACCTGAGCAGTATGTTCCACCAGGTCGGCCGTATGGAAGGCTGCATTCATATCGGCTCCCAGGGCAAGAATCCCGTGGTCTTGCATCAGAAGGGCCTTGATTCCCGGTTCCGCCTTCAAGGCGGAGGCCACACTTTCGGCCAATTCTTTGGAACCGGGGTTGAAACAGGGTATGCAGGGCACAGACTTCAGGATCACCCTGGCTGAAACCGTGGCAAGAGGAAGGGGCTTGCCTGTGCAGGAATACGCGGTGGCATAGGGGGGATGCAGGTGGGCAATGGCCAGTACATCCTGCCGGAGTTTATAGGCGGAAAGATGAAAGCCGGTTTCCTTCGACCCCTTGTACCCTAGGGGAGACTCCACGATGTTCCCCTCCAAATCCACCAACACATTCATCGCCGGCTCGATTTCGCCCAGGGAGATCCCTGTGGGAGTGATGAGAACGGTATCTGTAGCCGGGATGCGGAGACTCAGGTTCCCCCCCGTTCCCCCGACCAGGCCTCGTTCGAAGGCAACGCGTGAATACCGGGACAGTTCTTCCCGATAGTAAGCAAGGATCGTTTCTCGTTTCATGCTTGTTTCTCCATCATCCGAAGTAAGGCATCCACACAGGCCGAAGCGAATGCCTGATCATTTATGTGGCAATCCAGTTCCCGGATAGGAATGGAAGGTTTCAACTTTTTCTTCAGGGTTCGGAGCAGCGCTTCGTTCCCCTCCGGTTCATACAGGGGACCTCCGGGGGCTCCATACACAGACCATCCCCGTAAGGGTATCAGCACTTCTATAGGGCCTCTTCCTCGATTCAACCTCTTTGCCAGTTCGTAGGCGGCCTTCTTCATCTCCGCTTCCGAAGCTTTCACGTTGGCATTCAACGGGTTATGCATGTAGATCTTTCTCTTCCGTAACCTGCGGGGAATCGTTTCCCTGGGCCCAAAACACAGGTACTCCAACCCCCCTAAAGAGACTACCAGGGGCACTCCCTTCGCGGGAGCCCCGGTAAGGCGGCCAGGCTTCACCGGCACATAGGCCCCTGCCCCCACCACCTCCTCCACCAGCTCATGGGTGGTAAGATCGATCACCCCTCCGAACACCCCTTGTTCGATCAAATCCTCCATCGCCGTACCACCGGCTCCCGAGGCATGGAAGGTAATCACTTCGTACCCTTTTTCCTTCAAAAGAGCGGAGATTCTCGAGGCAGCTGCCTCTGTGTTTCCCAAGGCTGTCAGCGCAACGGTTCTAGATCTTTCGGTGATCCGAATCGGTTCGCCTTTTTCCACCATCCCCACGATGGCAGCGACGGCATTCCCCAAGATGGAACGGCTTACCGGGTTTGGGCCGCCGACCAGGTCGGACACGGAGAACATCACCATCAAATCGGTCTCCCCCACGTAGGGACGAATGTTGCCGGATGCCACAGTGGATACGAGAACTTTGGGAAACCCGATCGGGAGTTTGCGCATCGCCGTAGCCGCGATAGCCGACCCCTGGTTCCCTCCCATACCGATGGCTCCCTCGAGGGAACCCCCTGCGAACAGTTCCAGAAGGATCGCCCCCACCCCTTCCGCCATGGCGGCCATGATGGTTTCCCGGTTTCCCTCTTTTACCAACCTCTCCAGCTCCCAACCCGCTTTCCGGGCTACCTCATGGTTGGGGTAGTGTACAGGTGTTCCTGGTCCTGTCAAAGGCCCTGCGTCGATCAGGATCCCCTCGTGCCCGTAGGAAGCGATCCTTTCTGCGACGTAGCGCATCTCCAGAGCCTTGGTGTCATAGGTTCCGATGATGGCGATCCGTTTTCCCTTCATATACTGTTTTTCACTTCATAGAAAAGCTTCCCTCCCCTATCGGAGGAGGGAAGCACTGGCAACTTTTTGCATTTTTTCCCTCAAGTCTCGTGCTGTAGCACGGGGCGTTGAACATCGAAAAATCTACCCTTAAGCCCTATTCTTGAACATACGGGCTTCCAGAGGCACTTTGATGTCCCATTTCTTCACTTCTTCCAGGAAGGCTGCCAGAGCCTGTCCCGCCATTTCGAAGTACTTCTGCCCTTTCTCCTTGCTTCCCCGGAAGGGATTTCCGATGGTGGCTGTGTCGCTGTACTCGTGGTGTTCCATAGGAACCCAGATGTTCTCTGACCCCATGAAACTCACGTCCCCAGACCCGTCCTTCTTGGAGAACTTGGGTCCCATGTAGCGCGGCGCGTGAGTGCGGTCCTGTTTCGCTTTGTCCATGTCGATCAGTGTTTCGTCCCAGGCCCACACGGTAGAGGTCTCTAGTTCCCCCGCATGCCATCCGGGAGTCTCCTCCGGAGGTCCTTCCATGATACCCCCGACGATCGAGTAGTTCCGTTCCGTAGGCGTCTTGTACCAGCATACGAAGCAGCCCGTCTCGTACCGGATCTTCCGCAGTACATCGTCGATCACCTTGGAGTTACTCCCATGGTGGCTGACGAACACGATCTTGTTGAACCCGTGGTAGATCATGCTCATGGCCAAATCGTACACCACTGCCCGGTACGTATTCCCCGAAAGGGTCATCGTACCCGATCCTTGGTTGACCTCTCCCATATGATGGGGAGAGTAGCCCACCGGAATGATCGGGGAGTACATGACCTTAGCCAGCTCGGCAGCCACCTTCACCACTCCCATCGTTGTGAAAGTATCGGTTCCCAGCACAACATGTGCACCGTGCTTCTCATTGGATCCCATGGGGATCATGATCACATCGGTTTTTTTCAGTTGTTCCGCTACTTCGTCGTAGCTTTTCTCGGCGATGTTCCAACTGAATCTTCTTGGCATATTCTTACCTCCAAACAATTAAGTTTCTATCACAACTGGCCTAAGGGCCCATAGTTGCCTTTTTCGGTAGGATCCCATGTTCCAGTAGAATCGTGAGGATCGTACCCATGATAACCCCATTACTGATAAACCCTCGTGCCCAGAAGGGCACTCCCCTGAAAAGTTCGGCGGGCAGGTACAAGATTCCCACACCTGTGAGAACTCCCATTCCCACGATCAGGGTCTCCCGTTTCCCAAGGGGTTCCGCTGTCATACCCCGTACTCCAAAAGCAATGAGGGAAGAAACCGACACCAGGAGAACCGCTCCTGCCAGAGAAAGGGGGATACTGCTCAAAAGGGTGCCCAAGGGTACCACCAACCCGAACACCATGTAAAGGATCGAGGCGATCAGAAAGGCCTTCGGTGTATCCCGCCCTGTTACGGAAACAAGTCCCGCCGAAATGGCCATGGGAATGGTTCCGATGCCTCCTGTGATACCCGCGATCCCGCAGGTGATCCCTGTCACCGACAAGCCCCTGTCGTAGGATTCGATAGGAACTGGTTTTCCCTGTGCCCCTTCCATCGCCTTGATACTGCCCACCACGTTCAACACCAGGAGCAGTCCCAGAACGCAGAGGGAAAACACCGTTCCCGGATCGAAGGTTGGGTTCCCCCAGAGAAAGACGGGGGGAAGGGACAGTACCGAACCGATTGTCCAGCTGGGCCCCCTGGACACACCCAATCCCAGGTAGGCTCCCCATCCCACAAGCACCCCTATCAGGATAGCGCTTTGGGAAAGGAATATTTCCTTTCTAAATAACAGGAACAGGATAACCAGAAGGGAAAGCACTCCCAACACTAGTTCTATCCATCCATGGGACACAAGACTCTTGATCCCCACTCCTCCCACCTGTATCCCGAAGAGAAAGAGCATGATCCCTGTGATTCGGGGTGTCATGTACTTCCCGAGCTTACGAATGATTCCCCCCAATCCTAGAACCGTCAGAAGGACTCCTGCCAGGATCATTCCGCCCTCGATATCCGTTCGTACTACCTCGATGGATTTTCCGGAGGCTGTTCCTACCACCGCCAAACCGATGAAACTTCCCCACCAGGGGGGGGCTACTCCTTCCAGCAGGCTAAGTCGGTGTCCCACCAGGTACTGTAGGAGGCTTCCCAAACCGGTGATGAAGAAGGAAAGCTGCATCAATGCCGCTGTTTGCTCAAGTGTCAACTGCAGGGCTACTCCTAACACCACCGGCGCGGAGACGATTACCCCTGCATGGAACACCACCCACTGCAGACCTAGGATGAACCTTCTCATGCCCGTTTCCCTGCCGTCGCACTCCCTCCCCGGGCGGCCAGGAAGGACCTCCGCGCCTGCCCTGCCAGGACGAAGATCGTAGCCAGGTAGAAGAACCAGCTAATGGGACTCTTCAGGAAGATTCCGAAATCCCCTTGAGAAAGGATCAAGGCTCTCCGGAAATTTTCTTCCATCGGGGGGCCCAGCACCAGGGCCAATACCGTGGGGGCTACGGGATACCCAAACTTCATCAGCAAGTATCCCAAAAAACCGGCAAAGACCATCACGTAGATATCGAACTCGTTGTTGTTCACCGCAAAGGCGCCGATGGTGCAGAGAACGAGGATGGTCGTGTATAGGTAAGACTTGCGGAAATTCAGCACCTTCACGAAAAGCTGGATCCCGAATCCCTGCATCACTAGCACGATCAGGTGAATCACGATAAGAGCGGCGTACATCCCGTAGATGAAATCCGCATGCTGGGTAAAGAGCATGGGCCCCGGTTTCAACCCATGAATCAACAGGGCGCCCAGTAGAATCGCCGTAGCCGGATCCCCCGGAATCCCTAGGGTCAGCATGGGGATCAACGCACCGCCCGTTACCCCGTTATTGGCTGTCTCAGGCCCCGCAACCCCTTCCAGGGCAGGTTCGCTGCGTCTCGTTTTTCTCTTTGCCTGGTCATACCCGAGGAACGCGGCGATCGGCCCTCCTGTTCCAGGTATCGCTCCGATCCCAATGCCGATGAATGCGCATTTCACCATCAAGCCGAACATCCGTTTCAATTCTGCAAGGCTGGGGTACTGGGTAGAGACCCTGGCGCTGATCTTCCGGGTTAGGAGGGATTCATCGATAGAAAGGATCTTGATCACCTGGGGAATGGCGAACATTCCGATCATGAAGGCAAGGAGATCCACCCCGGAGATCAATTGACCGATTCCAAAGGTGTACCGGGACATCCCCATCACCGGATCGATTCCTATGGTGGTGAACAGAAGACCGATGAACCCCGAAATCAGACCCTTGAGTACATTCCCCATCGAGATTCCGCAGATGGTGGAGAATCCAAAGAACACCAGGGAAAAGATCTCGGCAGGTCCAAACTTGAGGGCAAATTTCGCTACGATGGGTGCCACCACCATGAGGGTAACTACACTGAGTAAGCCTCCAAAAATCGAGCTAACCAGAGCTGTACCGAGGGCTTTTCCTGCCATCCCCCGCTTGGACAGGGGGAATCCATCCAGACAGGTGGCCGCCGCGGAGGGGGTTCCCGGGATTCCCAACAAAATAGATGAAACCGATCCACCCGTCATTCCCCCGATATAGACCCCTAAAAGGAGGGTAACAGCCATGAGAGGGGGCAGATGAAAGGTGAGGGGGAGGAGAAGGATGATTCCCATCGAATAGGTGAGACCGGGAATCGCCCCGAACACGATTCCCACGAAGGATCCCAGGATCATGATGAGCACCATCTTGATGTTCAATACCTGGGCGAAGGCTCCTAGCACTAAGCTCATCTTTTTCCTCTCAAAAGAGTTTCCCTGCCGGCAGATTTACCCGCAGGGCAAGGGTAAACACCCCATAGATGGCAGCGGTGATGAGAGCCGTAGGTAGCATCAATTTATACCAGGGGGTTTTCCCTTTCACCGCAATGAACAACCCCAAGAACACGGCGGGAATCGTAGCGAGATAGAATCCTACCAGATCGATTCCCACTACATACAAGAGAACCAGTAGAAAGGAAGCTACGAGGGATCTCCGATCCGGCACAAGATCGTCGGGATCCACGCATCCCCCCTCATCATCTTCTCCTATCCCTTCCCCCTCCGTCTTCTCACTCGCAGGAAGGGTTCGGATCGGGATGGGAGTGGGTGGGGAAACGGTTTCCTTTGGGTTACGAAAGGATAGGGCAAACTGAAGAAGAGCAAAAACCGCCAAGCATCCCATCACCAGGTAAGGGAAGAATTTCGGGCCTGGCGCTCCCGGCATCGTTGCCGGAGGGATACTACGACTACTCACCAACCAAAACGCGCAGAGTCCCAGTACCAGTACGGAAAAGTACCGATCCTTCTTCATGGGGAAGCACTCCTATTCCAGCCTGCTTTAATTCTCTATTTTACACCGGGGGAAGCCTTCCCTTCCCCCTTATTTCCATGCAATAGATATGGTTATCGTTTGCTGGCTCCCACTTTCTTCATCAGCGCGCCCGTGAACTTTTCGTCGGCCGCGATGAACTTGTCCATCTCTGCGGCAGGCAGGAACGCGGGAATGATACTCATCTGGTCACAGAACTTCTTGAACTCTTCGCTCTCCACCACTTTTTTCGCGGCTGCTTCCAGCACTGCCACTACATCATCCGGCGTTCCTTTAGGAACGGCCAGACCTCTCCAGAGGATCAGTTCGATGGGAATCCCCTTTTCCACCAAAGTGGGCACTTCGGGAATCGACTTTACCCGTTCCTTGCTGGTAACGGCGATGATCCGAACCTGCTTTGCCTCGTACTGGGCCATCACTTCCGAGGGCAGCTGGGAGCTCGCTTCGATCTGCCCCCCTAAAAGGCTGGCAAAGGCCAGGCCTCGGCCAAAGGGAACATGCACTACCTGAGATTGGGCGTAGTCTTCCAGAGCCGCGGCTGTCAGATGGGTAAAAGTCCCCACACCGGAGTTTCCGATTCGCACTTTGCCGGGATTCTTCTTGATGTAGTCCACAAACTCGACTATATCCTTCCAGGGAGCGTCGTACTTCACCGCAATACTGACGGGTTCGTAGGAGATCCGGGCGATGGATCGGAAAGCATCCTGCTTGAAATCGATGTTGCCCTGGTAGTAGGCAGTGATCAAGCCATTGGAGGTCCATACGATGTTGTAGCCATCGGGTTTCGCGTTTTTCACGTACGTGTAGCCCACTGACTGGCCACCTCCCGTACGGTTCACCACCGGAAGAGGTACTCCCAGAATCGGGGAAGCGAGATCGGAAAACTTCCGGGCAATCAAGTCCGCCGCACTACCGGCCCCAAAAAGACAGGTCACTTCGATCGGTTTTTCTGGAAACTTCGGCTTAGCGGCTGCCTTTTCCTTACCCCCTTCTGCAAATAGTACCTCCGAAAGAAGGAGAACCAACATCACCAACCCTAACCGTTTCATAACTCACACCTCCATTGTATGGTTTTAGATCGCCCGAGGTTCGGCTATAACCAGACTAAGCCAGCGCCCAGGCTTCTTTGAACACTCGTTTCGTATTGGCCAGTACCAGTTCCGAAGTCTCGTAATGCAACAGGGGCCGCACCTCCGCACTCACGATGGGCCGCTTGTCCTTTCCCAATAAGCCTTCGTCCAGTAAAGTCCGGAAATAGGCAGCCACATCATTCGTATCCAGTACGGTATCTTCCATTCCGAACCGGGGCTGCAGGTCCCCATAGAGGAAGTGCCGTTTATTGTCGGGGTGCACGCAGTTGCCGATATGGTAATGGACCAGGTATTCCTTCACCAGTTTCACCGAGGTGGCAGGATCCTCCCGCAACAGGGGAAAGTGGGACAGGTCGGAAAGGAGTCCGAACTTGGGGTAATGGGCCCGAATCACCCGTGCGATCTCCAGAGCTTCCTTGAAGGGACCGATGAGGAACTGCTTGTCCACGTCTCGATCGAAAATCTTCAGATGCACTTCCATTCCATCGTACTCTTTGGCCCAATCACAGATCTGGATCAACGAATCGATCAGGAGTTTCTTGGCCTCTTCCCGTTTTGCATCCCCAGGGTCCTTGCCCGAAAACACGTTTACAGATTTGGAACCCAGCTGATACGCCTCATGGATGCAGTTGCGGATCTGATTCAAGGCTTTCTTCCGTTCCGCGGGATCCAGATGGTTCAAGTTCAACTTCTGGGAAAACATCGCCGGTTGACACGCGTAGGCTACCGTGATGTGGCTAGCCGCAATTACCATCCGGGCCTCATCTCGAACCTTCACATCCTTCATCCATCCCACTTCCACCGCCATCCAGAAGTCATCCTCGCAGATTTTGCGTAGGGTTTCCACAATGGGACCTTCCCCCAAAGCTACTTCCGGGTACGCCTTGAAGTGCACTATCCCCGGTTTCATATACGCATACATGGAATCCTGCATGTTCAGCACTCCTCCTCATAATCCAAGGAAAAGGTTTTCCTTGCAATGGAAAACCTTTTCCATTATACTATACCCAAGGAATCGGGTTGTCAACCCTAAATAATCGGTTTTGGGAGTCGATAGAATCGTATGGGTGTTCCTTCCAGAGACTCGGTAACCATCCTGGATGTAGCCAGACTTGCCAGGTGCTCTATCACTACTGTCTCCAGAGTACTGAACAACAGTTCCCATAAGGTGGGGGAGGAAACCCGCAAGCGGGTACTGGATGCCATCCGGCAATTGGACTATCGGCCCAATGCCTTGGCAAAGAGTCTCCTGTCCAAACGGACAATGACCATCGGAGCGGTAGTACCCGACATTTCCAACCCGTACTACGCGGAAGTCGTGCGGGGCATTCAGGATACCGCCGACCAGGAGGGATACACGGTTCTTATCCAGAATACGGACCGGTTGTCCGATCGTCTTTTACGCGGGATCCATATACTTCGGGAAAAGAACGTGGACGGATTCATCTTCACCGGAGGGCTCCATGGGATGGAAGGAATCGGAGAACTGTTGTGCGAACTGAAGGATCGCACCGTGGTGATAGGCCGCCTGGAGGAAAATCTTCCTTCGGTTCGAGTAGATAACGAACGAGCCTCGATCCTGGCGGTGGAGCATCTGGTACAGAAAGGGTATCGTCAGATTGCCTACGTGAGTGGAGCTCTCCACTCCACCACAATGGTAGACAGACTTTCAGGATTTCGCAAAGCCTTGAAGCAGTTCTCCCTTCCGGAAATCCCCGGTTACATCCAGGAGGGCACACAGACACTCCAGAGTGGGTATGAGGCCATGAAACGGCTCCTGTCCCTGCCGAAAAAACCGGAAGCGATCCTCTTTGCCAATGACCAGATGCTTTTCGGAGCGATGAAAGCTCTTTCAGAAGAGGGGTTGCGGGTACCAAGAGACTTTGCAGTCATCGGTTTCGACAATGTGCCCCTCTGTTCCTACTTCGATCCCACCATCACCTCCATCGAGATCCCGAAGTACGAGCTAGGGCAAGCGGCCACCCGGATCCTCATCAGTCTGATCCGGGGTGAAAGTCCCCAGACTCCCCTCTGGTTTCCCGTTCGATTGATCGAAAGGGAGTCCACCGGAAAGGCAAGATTCCAAACATCCGATAGAGAGAAAGGGAGGAGGCACCATGGAAAAGTCCTGTGAGGAATGCCTGCGCTACTTCAATAGCGGCGGCGAAGGTGGGTTCAACTGTGCGGAATCTACCGTGTATGGACTTGCCACAGTTCTAGGCCTGGAACCCGGAGACATCTTGCCCATGGCTACCCCCTTCGGGGGCGGGTTGGGAAGAAACGGGTACATTTGCGGGAGTCTTCTTATGGGAGTGCTCCTACTGGGGTACCGCTTCGGCCGATCCAACCCAAACGAACCACGGGCTCCCGCCTACCAGGCGGTAGACACTCTATTGCAGAAGTTCCAGGCCAAGTATGGTTCCCTCAACTGTCGGGAGCTTACAGGTCTCGACCTGAAGCGAATCGACAATACGGGGGAAGACAAGCAGCGGGTGCATGAAACTGTCTGTAGACCCATCGTAGTGCAGGTGTGTGAATGGGTCCGAGAACTCTACGAAAAGCCCTCTCCCCATCGAAAGGTCTGATGTATCGTAAAAGTGTATGCGCATGAAAATCCCCTGCGCCGTGATCGGATTGGGGAGGATCGGTAGCCTTCTGGAATCCGACCCTCTCCGGGAGAAACCCTGCACCCACGCGGGGGCCATTGTGGACAACCCCCATTGCCAACTAGTAGGGGGCTACGATATCGATTCCGAACGGAGGGCCCGGTTTTCTGAAACCTGGAAGGTACCTACAGAGTTCCCCTCAGCCGAAGCGATGCTCGATACCTTGCACCCCCAGATCCTCCATATCGCTACCCATCCCGATTCCCACGCCTACTACGTAGAGCTGGCGGCCCGGAAGAACGTGAGAGTAGCAGTCTGCGAGAAACCTTTGGCGGATTCACCGAGCCACGCGAAACGCATTGTACAGCTGCATCGAGGGGGAAAAATCAAGGTACTTACCAACCATGAGCGACGGTATTCGGCCGATTACCTCTACGCTCGAAAACAGATCCGTGACAACACCTTTGGAAGACTCCTTTCCCTCTACGGCCGGTTATACTTTGGCCGAACCACATCCCTCGCCACCCAGATGCTTCACGACGGAACCCATCTGGTGGATATCATCGCATTCCTTGTGGGAAGCCCCCTCCGGAAGCCCACTGTGGTAGGAACCCTCCACCGGAAGAAAGGGACTGCCTTCATCCACACGATAAGTGCCAAGGGGGGGATCCCCATCTGCATCGAAGTGGGAGCCGAGCGGGACCATCTGGTGTTCGAGCTGGTATTGAGTTTCACGGAAGGCCGGATCGAAATCGGGAATGGGGTCTACCGGGAATATGATAGCCGTGAAAGTCCCTACTACAAAGGGTATCGATCCCTTCTGCCCCAGGAGGCCCCCTCCTTTCAACAAACGGGCTACTTTAGGAACATGATGGCCGATGCGGTGGCCTGTGCCCTGGATCCGGAGAGGAATCCTGTATCCTCTGCCGTGGATGGAGCCATGGCTCTACGCTTTATCTTTTCTCTCGGACTCTGATACAATACACCATACATGCATTCCTGAAGAAAGGAGAATCGATATGGGTTTCTTCCTCGGCCTCGATGTGGGCAGTTCTTCCATCAAAGCATGTTTGTTAGACGGTTCAACAGGATCCTCCATCGCCTCTTCCTCTTCTCCCAAGACTGAAATGGACATACTGGCCTCCAAACCGGGGTGGGCAGAGCAGCATCCAGATACCTGGTGGGCTCACGTGCGCAATACAATCGAAGAGCTTCGCCAGAAAGCTCCCGAAGCTCTCCATCGCCTGGAAGCGATCGGGATCTCCTACCAGATGCACGGTCTGGTGCTGTTGAATCAAGCGGGTGAAGTACTCAGAAACGCCATCATCTGGTGCGATAGCCGGGCAGTGCCCTTTGGGGAACGGGCCTTTCGGGAACTGGGAGAAACCTTCTGCCTTTCCCATTTTCTCAACTCCCCCGGCAACTTTACCGCTTCAAAACTCGCCTGGGTGAAAGAACAAGAACCGGAGATTTTCAAAGCCGTCCATAAAATCCTTCTGCCGGGGGATTACATAGCCTATCGGTTCACCGGCGAGGCTGTCACCACTCCCTCGGGGCTTTCCGAGGCTATCCTTTGGGACTATGAAAAGGAAGGAGTGGCTCAGGATCTTCTGGATTACTTCGGGTTTTCCCCCTCGATCCTTCCGGCCATCCTGCCCACCTTTTCCATCCAGGGAAAGGTTACCCCTGAAGCGGCAAAAGAACTTGGGATACCGTCCGGGATTCCTGTTTCCTACCGAGCGGGGGATCAGCCGAACAATGCCTTTTCCCTCGGTGTACTGGAGCCTGGGGAACTAGCCGCCACTGCCGGGACTTCCGGGGTGGTGTACGGAATCATGGATCGGCCTGCCTACGATCCCCAATCCCGGGTAAACACCTTTGTCCACGTGAACCATAGACTGCAGTCGAACCTTCCCCTATCTGCGCGGGACACGCCACAGGCCACACCCCCGAAGGAGGGGCAAAAAATGCCTGAAAGGGGCTCCCCCCGCCTGGGGGTCCTTCTCTGTGTAAACGGCACAGGGATTCTATACCGCTGGTTGAAGCAGAACACCCTCGAAGGCTCGGGAGGGGGTGAGTACGAACGGATGAACGCCCTTGCCTCGAAGGTTCCCATCGGTTCCGAGGGGCTTCTGGTATTCCCCTATGGGAACGGAGCCGAACGAACCCTGGGGAACAGGAACCTGGGAGCCTTTTTCCAGAATATCGACTTCAACCTTCACCGAAGGGAACACCTGTATCGGGCTGCCCAGGAGGGGATCGTGTTTGCCCTACAGTACGGTCTGGAGATCATGCGATCCATGGGACTTCAGGTTAAGACTGTTAAGGCAGGCTATACGAATATGTTCCTGAGCCCCATCTTTCGGGAAGCCTTTACCGCGGTGACGGGAGCCCGCCTCCTGCTCTACCAGACTGATGGAGCCGAGGGCGCTGCCCGGGGTGCTGCATTGGGATGCGGCTACTACCGGTCCTTCGAGGAAGCCTTCCTGGGGCTGAAGAAAAAAGGAGAGGAAACAGCCGATCCTTCCGCACAAAAATCCTACAGAGCCGCCTATGCCACCTGGCGAACCAAACTGGAGGAAGCTCTTAAAAACGCATGAGGAACTCTTCTTCCCCTTGTTTGGAGGGGCAATACTTATTTGAGAGGCAGCTCCGCTTCAGAACCGCATGAGGAACTCTTCTTCCGCCTTCTTGTGCTGATACTTGATGGTGAAGATCCCCAGATCTTCCAGGAAGAAAGACCCTACAGGGTACCGCTCAAACCGCGGATCGTTCCTCCAGGGGATGCCCCAGATCTGGATTTCCCGGTAAGGTTTGGCGCCCTTGAAAATGAAATGATGGATCTCCCCCACGGGGAACCGGAACCGGAACCTCCACTCCTCGGGTTGGATCGAGATAAGGGAAAGATCCGCCGCAATGTAGAGCCAGTTTCCCCGCCCCAGTTCTTTTGAAAGACTGACGAACCGGGGGTAGAAGGGATTGTCCTGGATGAGAGGGTAGATGTCTTCCGGTGCGATTTTTCCTTCTGTGCCCTTGAAACTATCCTCCGAAAAAAGGATGCGCTGGGGCAAGAATCCCTGCCTGTCGGTCAACCCCAGCGCGGAAAGGATCAGATCCCTTCCAATGGAGCGGAGGACCTCGTCTTTACCGGCATTCCCCGCCTGGAGGAGGATCCTACCCGCCCGAATAGAGGCAAACAGATCGATCTTACCCGGTTCCCATTCAAGGAAAAATCCATCCTGCACCTTCACGAT